>Ga0102589_1000056_pt1 | contig 326324 bp, 298 predicted proteins | sample AraplaMF_Col_mLB_FD_76858 | JGI IMG/M metagenome (GOLD analysis project Ga0102589, IMG submission 76858) | Arabidopsis root microbial communities from the University of North Carolina, USA - plate scrape MF_Col_mLB | ecosystem: Host-associated > Plants > Roots > Endosphere | place: USA... | reverse complement strand
GCAAATATCGGCTGGAATTCGGCGCCGGCGGTTCGGACACCATGGCCTTCTACGGCAAGTATCTCGAGGTGGTGCCGAACGAGCGCATCGTCTGGACCAACGACGAGGGCGAAGAGGGCGCGGTCACAACCGTAACCTTCGAGGACCAGGGCGGGAAGACGCTGCTGACTTTCCACGAAGTCTATCCGTCCAAGGAGGCGCTTGAGGAAGCACTCCAGGGCTCGGCGGCCGCATTGCCGGAACAGCTGGAGCAGCTCGGCGAATTGCTTTCCAGCAAAGGCGAGTAGTCGGGAAACTCGCCTCGGGGGAACGTATGCTCTCGGGAAGTGACTCCACCAGCCTTTTCGGCCGGAGCGAAGGCGCAACCTGCCATCCCGGCAAAACGAATTGACAGTCCGTTTCGCATAGAAGGGAGCCGTCGTTCACGTCTTCAAAAGGGCGCCGGTCCCGTTTTCCACATGAAGCTCAGCGTGTCCGCGTGCGACTTGCTCAATCGCCTGGCAAAGGGCCTTTTCGGAGATCTGCGCTTTCCCAAGGGGCTGGTCTCCAGTCCGGATTTGCTTTACCAACAAGGCATCAAACGCTCGCGCGGTGTGCCATGGATCGCCTTGATGCAATGAGGGTATTCCTTGCCGTGGTCGACGCTGGCAGCTTGTCGGCCGGCAGCAAGGTCCTCAACGCCCCGCTACCAAGCGTGAGTCGCAAAGTCGCCGATCTTGAGCGGCGCCTTGGGGCAAATCTCATCATTCGCACAAGCCGGAAACTGCAGCTCACGGACGCAGGGCGCGAGTACGCCGAAGCCGCCCGCAAAATCATGAGGGATATCGAGGAAGCCGAACGCCGCGCCTCCGGTGAATACCAGTCACCTCGCGGAACGTTGACGATCACGATGCCGATTGAATACGGCCACCGGTATGTCCTTCCGATAGCTCTCAGCTTTTTGGAGAAGTATCCCGAGGTATCTTTGAATCTTCTGTCACTCGACCGTACCATTCACCTTATCGACGAAGGGATCGACGTCGCGATCCGGCTTGGTGATCTCGTTGACAGTTCCCTCTACGCGGTGAAGGCTGGTGAGTTTCGTCTTCTGACCTGCGCCAGCCCCGCCTATCTGGATCGACACGGGATTCCCGCGCATCCCAGTGAGCTTACGAAGCATGACGGGATCATTTTTGATAAGCAAACGTTCTTCTGGACATTCAACGTCGACGGCAAGGCTGTGGAGGCCATTCCGCGCAATCGACTCCAGGTCAACACGGCCGCCAACTGTGTCGCCGCAGCTTTGGAAGGTGCCGGTGTCGCACGTCTTTTCGATTACCAGGTGCCAGACCAACTGTCCTCGGGTGCCCTGGTGCCGATCCTCAGCGAGTTCGGCGGCGATTCCTATCCGATCCACATCGTCTATCCGCGCCAAGGTCTCCTTGCCCTGAAGGTGCGTTCATTCATAGATTGGGCCTTACCGCGGCTGAGAGCGAATACCAAAAGCGACAGCAGCGACTTTGGCGACCCATCTAGATGACTCACGAACGAGAGCCCGGTCAAGAATTTGCCGAGGCGGGACTGTCCAATTCCGCGCAGAACCTCGATAGTCGTACTAGAGAGCACATTTCCTTGTTGATGTAGATGCGCCGGAACTGACCATACCTTCTTGCATGTCGGACGGAAGTTCGAGCTGTCACCGCCTGCGCTGTCCGGCGAAAATCGCGGCTCTCCGTGGTCAGGCGTAAGCGGGATGTGAGAGGGAGCTTCTCGAATTTGGCAAGTCCCGTTGCGGCTGCGAACGAAATAGACCGGTTGCGAAAGGACAAAACCTATGTCGCAACCCAACCACAAAGCTCTCATCACCTGCGCGTCCTGCACCATCGGCATGCTCTATGCGGACCGGTTCGCGCGACGAGGATACAATGTCACCTTGCTCGCCGGTCGGGCAGAACGACCCACCGCTCTTGCCCGAATGCTGCGGGCAGAAACCGCCGTCGAGATCGAGGTTCTCCCTGGCGATCTCTCCAAAGGCCGTTGCCTCGACAGGATCGAAGCCTGCATCCTTGCGGAGCGCTTTGACGTTGTCGTGAACAATCTCGCCCTCCCTCCAGGCCGATCATTGACTGAAGAGCGGTCGACGGATCTCGACCGTCTGCTCGGAACGAATGTCAGAGCATACGCGCGCATTTCGGCGGCCGCTGTTCGCAGCATGGTGTCGCGCCGAAAAGGGGCAATCATCAACGTGACGTCCGCCGTCGGTCTGGCCCCTGAAATCTCCGGTGGCGTGGATGGTGCGACCAGAGCGTTTGCTATGGCTCTGACCCGCACGATGCAAGATGAGGTGTCTGCATTGGGGGTCTACGTCCAACTCGTCCTTACCGGTGCGACCCGTACCGACGTGTGGCCCATTCCCGATCCAGAGCCCGAATCCTTTCCCGGCATGATGACAGCAAACGACCTGGTAGATGCGGCCTTGGTCGGTTTCGACCGTCGGGAGCCACTCACCATGCCTTCACTGACACACTCTCGTCACTGGATAAACTACGAAAACGCCCGAACCACCCTCTTGGCTCAATTGGTGAACAGCGAACCCGCGCCTCACTATCGGCGCGGAAACGGATCCAACACATCGAAACGAGAGGGAGACTCTTACTTTCCCTGAGTACCGAGCGATCATCTTCGAACGTAGATTTTCCCCATTCGCGGACCGAAAAACTCTCGACAGTGATTGGCCCGCGTCCACTCGAGCAGGAGGTCGACGCCTCGCTGCACAGGAAAGAGGAATGGGTTACATGACCGATATTTTGAAGCAATCACCTGGTGCCAAGGGGAAGAAAGCACTTCTTCGGTATTTTCTCGCAGCCGTCGCCGTGGCCGGATCAGCGACCATCTTGCCATTGCAAGCCGGCGCCGCTGATCTGTCTATTCGGCCCTTCAAGTACACCGCGTCCGAGACGCAGCTTTCGGACCTCCGGGAGCGCATCCGCGACACGCGTTGGCCGGAGAAGGAAACTGTCGCAGACAGTTCGCAAGGCGTGCAGCTTTCGAAAATCCGCGAACTCGCCCGCTACTGGGCGACGGACTACGATTGGCACAAGGTCGAGGCGAAGCTCAACTCTTACCCGCAGTTCACAACCGAAATCGACGGGCTGGACATCCATTTCATCCATGTTCGCTCCAAGCATAAAAACGCGCTACCGCTGATCGTGACGCATGGTTGGCCGGGCTCGATCATCGAGCAGTTGAAGATTATCGACCCGCTCGTCAATCCGACGGCTTATGGCGGCAAAGCCTCCGATGCTTTTGACGTCGTCATACCGTCGATGCCGGGCTATGGCTTCTCCGGAAAGCCGACAGTTGCGGGATGGGGCCCAGAACATATGGCCCACGCCTGGGACGTGCTGATGAAGCGGCTTGGCTATCAGAACTATGTGGCCCAGGGCGGCGATTGGGGCGCGTTCGTCGTGGATCAGATGGGATTGCAGGCACCAAAAGGCCTGAAGGCCATTCACACCAACATGCCCGCAACCGTTCCGGAAGATGTCGATACAGCTCTTCAGACCGGTTCGCCGGCTCCGGCGAAACTCTCAGCAGAAGAAACCAAGGCGTACCAGCAGTTAGTTCGGACGTTCAAACAGGTCGACTACGCCCGTCTTATGGCTTCACGCCCGCAAACCCTCTACGGCATCGCGGACTCTCCCGTCGGCCTCGCTTCGTGGCTACTCGACCATAATGATGCCCGCGGGCAGCCGGCCGCGGCGATCGACGAAGCTCTCACTCGAACGACGAGCGCAACGGGCGAACTCATGCGGGACGAGATACTCGACAACATCACGCTCTATTGGCTAACGAACACCGGTGTGTCTGCCTCGCGCCTCTATTGGGAGTACAAAGGCGGGTTCTTCAACACCAAAGGTGTGAACATCCCCGTTGCCGTCAGTGTCTTTCCCGGCGAGCAATATCAAGCTCCTCGGAGTTGGACGGAAAAGGCGTACCCGAAGCTGATCTATTACAACAAGGTGGAGAAAGGCGGCCATTTCGCCGCGTGGGAGCAGCCGGAACTGTTCGTAACCGAGCTCCGGAACGCATTCCGATCAGTGCGGTAGCACCCAAGATACAACGTCCCAGCAGATCGACAGTGGGACGGGTGAGCTTCACCCGTCCCGTTCGAACCGGAACCTCGGTGCCGGGCAGGATCAGACTCGTTAGTGCAAACGTGCCTTGAAGACTCCGCCCTGCGTCTTTTAGCCGAGGCGGTTTCTTGGCAGGTGCCCTGCCGGGAATCCGGAAACAGATGAGTTGCACCCTCCCGCCAAGCGGCGCGCTTACTTTTTCGATGGAGTCAGGGCATGACCTTCCTATTGAACAGAATCATCGCAGCCCACGGGGGGCTCAAGCGATGGAAACGATTCAACACTGTCGAGGCCACGATTATTACAGGTGGCGCTTTTTGGAGTATGAAGGGTCTTCACCAGGATGCCGATCCTCGCGAGATAGCGGTATCGCTGACAGAGGAAAGGGCGTCGGTGATCCCATTTGGCGCCGCCAACCAACGGACTGCCTTTGCCCCCGGCCGCATCGCGATCGAGACGACGGACGGTAAGGTCGTCGCCGAGCGCCTGGACCCGCGTACCGCATTTGCCGGCCATGGGAAAACGACACCCTGGGATCCACTTCATCGTGCGTATTTCAATGGATATGCATTGTGGACGTACTTGACCACGCCGTTCCTGCTTACTCTTCCCGGCGTGAATGTCCAGGAGCAGGAACCGTGGTGCGAAGAGAATGAAACGTGGCACAGGCTGCGGGCGTATTTCCCGCAGCAGGTGGCCACCCATAGCGAAGTGCAGGATTTCTTCTTCGGAGACGATTTGCTGCTGCGCCGGCATGATTATCATGTCGATGTCGCCGGGGGCTTTGCGGCCGTCCAACGGGTCTACGACTATCGAGAAACCAACGGCATCCGGTATCCGACCAAACGCCGCGTCTTCGCACGAGGTGCCGATGATCGCGTCATCGAGCATCCTTTGATGGTATCGATCGACCTGAGCAACGTCCGCTTCACATAGTTCGGAGAGGAAACGACGGCAAGTGGGCAGCTGTTTCCTCCCCCCAAGGAGGCCTCAGAGCGTAGCGGGGCCGGGGCGACTCCAACCACGTCGTGTGGGTGTGTGTCCCCGTGGAACTTTTTGGCATCAGATCTGATTTTACAGTTACTTCACGGGAGGAGCGAATGAATGGCGAGACCCCAAGTGCAGCGATGCATCGACGAGTGCCACAGCTGCTATTCCGTCTGTTTCTGGACCCAGTGCACAGACGGCAGGCGCGTGGCCGACATGAGCGCATATGTCGAGGCTTGCCGCAGTTGCATGGAAGTCCGTCGCCAGCGTTGGACAGATGGTCATTGAGGTAAATACGCCTGCGAAAATTGAGGTAAATACGCCTGCGAAAGGTGTGCGATGGTTGGCGATTACGGTGATCTGCGCCTGCTGTGCTACCTGTACGACCACGCAAGCGCCTAACACGAACCGCAGCAAAGCATACATCTCCGAAAGGGTATACGGAGCGAAGGCAAACCCGTGGGTCGCCCACCGCAAGAACGTCGCCAAGGGCGGTGGCCGCTATCTGGTTGGCAAGCCCTATGTAGTGAAAGGCAAGAGCTATTTTCCGAAGGAGGACCCGAACTACGACAGGAAGGGGGTAGCTTCCTGGTACGGCTCAGCTTTTCGGGGGAGGCGGACCGCAAACGGCGAAGATTATGACCCGAAACACCTGTCCGCCGCCCATCCGACCCTTCCCTTGCCCAGCTATGTGCGGGTGACCAATCTTGAAAACGGTTCTTCGCTCATCCTGCGCGTCAACGATCGCGGTCCTTATCGAAAGGGTCGCATCATCGACGTTTCCAGCAAAGCAGCGGACATGCTGGACCTGAAACACCGTGGCACGGCATCCGTTCGGGTGCAGTATGTGGGGCGCGCCCGCTTGGCTGGGGACGACATGCCCTACCTCCTAGCCTCCTACATCAAGAAGGGTGACCGTTTCCCAGCCGTCAATCCGGAGCCTCAAATCGCAACCGGCGTGATGGTGGCCTCGGATCAGTCGATTGGCGACCAGTTGCGAAGCGACAGTCAGTCTTTCTCTCCGACGCGGACGAACCTTGCCGGAAAAACGCTGAGCGCCTCCTACCAGACTGGGACCACCTCCGCGGTCGCGTCACACACATCCAACCAACTCGGGATGTTGCCTGATTGGCTGTCCGAATACACATCATCGATGTCACGAAGCGCCAAGATCGCACCACAGACTCACGAAATAGCCTCCCTGACGACGCCTGGTGTCAAATATTGCTTGGACGAGGACGGCGATGACGGTCTGCGCGACATGTGTGGGGTTCAAGTTCTCCCTCTGGCGGTCGGCAGCGGCACCAAGCGTCTTATCGGGGTAATCTCCATAAGGCGACGCCGCTCTTGCCAAAGCGGCTGTCGCTGGCGGGCCACAACATTAGGTCTTACCTAGCGTCGCAAAGGTTCATCACCGGACATGCCCGGTACATTGGGCGTTAATAAACGAAATGAGGGATCAGAAGTCCGATCGGGCCAAGCGATTGACGTTCGTGCCGAGACACCTATTCACGAGCAGGCAACCTCCGACGTCCCGTTTGGCTCGATGGAAAGCCTTCCATTGACCTCCGTGGCAAGCCCCGTTCATCGGATACTATAGTCGGCTGAGCAACTCCGACTTCGTGGCCTCGAATTCCTGATCCGTGAGAATGCCTTTCGCATGAAGTGCCGCGAGGCGTTCGATCTTGTCGAAGATGTCCTCATCCGACCGAACCGCCTCCGGCGCTGGTTCTGTCCCCTGTTGTGGTTCGGCGGATTCCGACGCGGACGATGCGAATATCGACGGCGCAGGCGTGGCGGCGGATGCTTCGGTAGCCGGCGTGTCTGCCGGTTCCTTGCCGCCCTGCCGTATCACATCCAGTTCCGAAATTTTCACCAGCCCATACTGAGAGGTAAAGCTCAGCGACTGGTCGCCGCTTTGCTGTTGCGAGAACCCGCCAATGCGATGGTCCTTCGTGTCATAGACCATAACCCGGCCGCCGATATCGATCGCTAACCGTCGGGTTGTCGGGAAAAAGGCATAACGCAGGTCATTCTGCGCCCCGGTCGAGGCAGGATGCCCGAGCTCCTCGGGCCACCAGTTCCCAGCTGAAAGCGCGCCCGGCACGAACAGGCTGACACCGCCGCCCTGGTCTTGATGTTGGGACTGGTGCGACGTCTGCGGGCGCTGCAAATCCATGCCGCGCACCAAAGCCGCAAGCTCGGAACAAACTCCGGCCACGTTCGCTTTCAGCGCATTGTTGAACATGTCGCCGACCATGATCATGCCGCCCTGCGACCATTGCCCCATTCCACCTAGATCGGGATGGTTGAACTGGGCCTGTGTCGCCTGCCCGGCGATAATCGCCATCAGAAGGTGCTCCACCGCGCCGAGGCTGACCCCGTACCGCTCTGCAATCCCTCCCAGGGTTCGTCGACCCTCTTCACTGAGTTGTCTCATCGCGATCGCTTCCTTACTCCTCTCCGCTGAGGTCGCCTTTCTGTTCCGTTTGAAGGTCCGCAAATCCGATTTTAGCCGGCGTGGTGAAATCCAGTACGCCGATAATACCCGCGCGTTGCCCTGCCTTTCAATGCAGTCTAGGCGTTTCTCGATTTGAAGTGGGCGAAGAAGAGCATGTCATAGCGTGTCGCGAATGTGCTTCGTCAAACTCGCTATCGCCCTATGGCTCAGATAGTAATTCGTCACTACTAGGCCTCGCCCCGCTCCATCGCCAGTTCTGCCTCGAGGCTCTCGGTGTCGCGGAAGATCGTGGCGACCGCCAGCACACGTCCGCCGCGCTTGAAGCGCAGGAGGCAGTCCTTGGTGGGAATGTCGCCTTCGACCTCGATCTCGTCCCATCCCTCGGCATGGCCGACATAGTTGACCGGAACGTTGTAATGCTGGCTCCAAAAGAACGGCACATCCGTGAACTTCTTCCGGCGTCCGAGCATGTTGAGTGCGGCCACAGCGCCTTGCCGCTGCGCCACCACCCAGTGCTCCACCCTGATGTTCTCGCCGCTATGGGGATCGGGCCACCGGGCAATATCGCCGGCCGCATATATGCCCGGCACGCTGGTCTCAAGATAGGCATCGACCAGGACGCCCCGATCGGTGGCGAGCCCGGCCGCTTCGGCGAGACCGACCCGCGGCCGTACGCCGATGCCGGCAACGACCATGTCTGCGGCCAAGATGCCGCCGCTGCTCAGCTGGATCTCCGTCGCGCCGATGCTCGTCGCGCTATCCCCAAGGTGGAAGATGACGCCATTCTCCTCATGCAGGGCGCGGATGAAATCACCGATCTGCGGCCCCAATATCCGTTCCATCGGCCGTTCCTCGGGCGCCACCACATGCACTTTGACACCGCGGCCCCGAAGGGCGGCGGCAACTTCGAGGCCGATGAATCTGGCGCCCAGGACGATGGCGCTGGATGCGGTGCCGGCTTGCGCGATGATCTTCCGACTGTCGGCAAGCGAGCGCAGCGTGTGGACATGAGGCTGGTCGGCGCCGGGTATGGTCAGGCGAACCGGTTCGGCGCCCATCGCCAGCAACAGTCTGTCGAAGGCGACCCGCGCGCCATCGGCGAGCAAGATTTCGCTGGCGCGGACATCGATGCCGGTAACCCTGGTTCCGAGGCGCAAATCGATGCCGTTCTTGGCATAGAAGCCCTCCTTGCGCAGCGGAATCCAGTCCTCCGGCGCCTTACCGGCGAGATAGTCCTTCGAAAGGTTAGGGCGGTCGACGGGCAGCGCCTCGTCATCGCTGATCATGACGATGGCGCCCTGAAATTGTTCGCGCCGCAGTCTTTCGGCGGCGGCAAAGCCGGCGGCGCCGCCACCGACGATGACGATCTTTTCGGGAGCCGCTCCGACATCGCCTTCGCGTGAAACCGGCGACTGCTTCTTGCGCTTCTCGCCGACGATTATTTTGTCGCCGTGCTGTTCAACCGACCAGCAGGCGAGCGGCGATAACGCCGGAGCACGCAGGGCCTCTCCGGTGCGCAGATCAAAGCAGGCGTGATGCCAGGGGCAGCGAACGGTGTCGTCGGCGACGAGGCCATCGACCAGCGGCCCACCGTAATGCGAGCAGCTGGCGGCTATCGCGAAGATCTCGGATCCGCGGCGAACCAGAAGCACCGGCTCGCCATCGCGATGACCGACCAACTTTCCGCCATCGGGGAGATCGGCGAGCGCAATGCCGAAGGCGAGGTCGGGTCCGCCCGGGTCTGAATGGTTACCGGCCATCTTCTCCTCCGTCGAAGGGCAGCTGCCGGTGTCGCCCACTGCGACGCTGGGCTTGCCTACCCAACAGGCAACTCCTCTGGAATTGTCCGCCATTCCGGCTCCCAGGCAAGCGAATTTGACCTGCAGTTGCGCACAATTTTTGCAATATGCCCCATAGGAGCAACCCGGGCACCGGCGTTGTGCCAATCGCGATTTTCCGAACCCTTTTTCGACTTCAAGTCGGCGGAGCTGGCCCGCTGAAACCTATAGTACTCGCCTGGTGGCAGCGCGCACTTGGCAACGGAGTCTCAAAAGCCTTCGCGTTACTTCTGGAGCAAAGGGCGGCCGGCGGCCGAAGACGAGAAGCGGGGCGACGTCAAATCCCCCAAGCCCGCAGCTGGGAAGGATCAGTGAGGCAAGTAGGGCGGTGAGCGAACTGCCCGACGACTTCGATGCCGCCTTATACGCTCGCACGACCGCCGAGATCTGCAGCTTGAAAGAGGACGCGGCTCTTTGGCTTGATGGTTTTCGTAGTGCTGGAGTTGCGGTCTGAGGCTGTGGCAAACTATGCGACCGATGGTTCGACTCCGTTCGAGAGCGTCAAGTCTTGAATTCGCTTGGCTTCAACTCAGGCATCCGCTGATCTTACTTCAGCCTTTCGATTTCTCCCGCGCTGATGCCTGAGCGGCCGCTCGTGTGGTGGAGCAAGGTAGATTTCCAACAAACGCAATCCGAGGATCAGTGCCGAATTGATGACCAAATATATGGCGGCTACCATGCAGAATACCTGGATGACGGCGAAGGTCTCGCTCATCAGATCCTTTGCTACACCGGTCAGTTCCATCACCGTGATGGTGCTGGCAAGCGACGTCGCCTTGAGCGTCACGACGATCTCGTTGCTGTAGGCCGGCAAAGCGCGTCTCACAGCTATCGGAGCGGTGACGAGAAAAAAGACCTTGATCGACGACAGTCCCAGCGCCCGGGCTGCCTCGATCGCGCCTTTGGGCACGGCGGCCAGACCGCCGCGCATCACCTCGGCCGTATATGCGCCCGAGCAAAGGCTCATGGCGATCACCGCACAGGCGAAGGGCTCCCTCAACAGGATCCATGCTGGACTTTCGCGCAGCCATGCGAACTGGCTGAGGCCATAGTAAAGGACGAAGATCTGAACCAGCAGCGGCGTGGAGCGGAACGCTAGAACATAGACTGATGCGATAGCCCGAAGAGACCCATGACGCGAAGCACGCGCCCAAGTGGCAATACCCGCCAGGACGAAACCAAGTGGGAGGGTTGCTGCCGCCAGTGCCAATGTGACCCAGATTGCGCCAGCCAGCTCGCTAGCAACGTGTAGTGTCGTTTCGAAATCCATGATCAGCCCCAGCGCATTCTGTTCTCGACGGCGACGAACACCCGCGAGGATACGGCGACAAGCACGAAATAGATGACAGCCGCGACGCCGTAAAAGACGAAGGGTTGTCCGGTCGTGCGCCCGGCGAGGCCGACGACCCGCATAAGCTCGGCCACAGAGATCACGGAAAGCAGTGTCGTTTCCTTGATGGCCATGATCCAGACATTGCCCAGGCCCGGCAGGGCCTGCCGGAACATTTGCGGCATGACGACCAAATAGAGCCCCAGAAACGGACGAAGGCCGAGCGCGGCAAAAGCCTCGAACTGCCCGGCTGGAATTGTGCCGTGCGCGCCGCGGAACACTTCGGAGCTATAGGATGCCGAGACGAGGGTGACGGCCATCACGCCGACCGAAAACGCGTCTATCTCGATGTAGCCGGTGTAGCCGAAACCGCGCGCGACCCACATCAGCGCCCCGTTGGTTCCGAAAAAGAGAAGGAAAATGACGAGCAAGGGCGGCACTCCTCGCATCACCGTCGTATAGAGATTGGCTGCGCCCGCGATCCAGCGATTGCTTCCGAGCTTCGCCAGTGCAATCGCAAAGCCAAGGGCGACACCGAGAACGTAGCCGAGGCTCGCGCAGGCTACGGTGACGCCGAGCCCGAACAGGAGCGGCCTGGACCAGCCCTGATCGCCCCAGGCCAGCATTTGAAGAATGGACGCGTCCGCAGCCATCAAAAATCATTCCCCGCAGATTTTCGGGTCGGCCTTGGTCGAGATATCGAAACCAAACCATTGCTGCGAAATCCGTGTGACTTCGCCGTCTTTCTTCAGTTGGCAAAGGGCCACGTCCCATGCTTTGCGAAGCTCCTCGGTATCCTTGCGCATCAGTCCGCCGACACCGACGCCGAGATAGTCGAACTGCTCGAAATCAAGATTGGGTGACAGGATCTCGATCGTTTCACCTTGTGACGAACCCGTGAGAGCTATCCACGGGGAACGCCCCGCAAGTGCGGCGTCAATCCTTCCAGCCAATAGGTCGAGATTGAGGCTGTCCTGATTGTCGTAGAGGCGGACGTTAACTTCGCCCTTCAGTTCATTGTCCATGAACTTTTGACTTTGCGTGCCGGATTGGACGCCGACCGTCTTGCCTACCAGCGCATTCTTGAGCTCTGCCCAGGAGCTTTTCCCGTTCAGGCCGGAATTCTTGGCGGCCGCAAAATTGATCGGCAGGTTGCCGTAGCTCTGCGTGAAGGCAAGGCGTTTCTGCCGCTCTGGGGTGATCGATATCCCACCGACGAGGATGTCATATTTGCCCTGCTCAAGAGCGGGAATCTGTCCTTCCCAGGGTTGGGCGGTGAAGCGGCAGCTGCGCTGCATTCGCTGACATACGAGCCTTGCCAGTTCAATATCGAAACCGGTCAGCTCTCCCGCAGGCGTCATCGAGGTCCAGGGAAGATAGCCGCCATCCGTTCCGATGCGCACTTCAGGTAAGTCCTCAGCCAAGACTGGCGTCGCGCATAATGCTGCAAGCGTCAATGCTGCGACCAGTTTCGTCCATTTTGCATTCATGATTGTCCCCCTCTTTGTATTTGTGTTGGTAGGCTCAAAAGCGCTCGGGCGGGTCGTCCGTGCCGAGGTCCCAGAACAGGCCTGCCATGATTGCAAGACCCTCTGCGACAAGTGGCGTCAACAGATGTTCGTCCGGCGCATGCTGACAGCATCCCGAATAGGAGTGCGGCACCCAGACCGTTGGAATTCCTAACAGATCTGCGAAGCAATCGTTCGGTAGAGAGCCTCCGGCATTCGGCAGAATTGTCGGCTCCACCGCCGTCGTCCTTTGAACGGACGCGGCCGCCCAGCGCATCAAGGGATGCTCGGGATCGAGGCGTGTGGCGCCCCATTCCAGTTCCGTTGCCTTTGGGACGACCGCGACGTTCTCAAAGCCGTTCTCGTCGAGATAGGCGCGAATTGTCTGCATGAAGCCCGCCGGATCGGTATCGACGGTGTAACGGATCTGCAGTCGTGCAGATGCGCGGGGCGGAATGGCATTGATCGGTAAAGCCGGCGTGCCTGCCGTCATCGCCAAGACTTCGAGCGCCGTCCAGCCGAAGACGCGTTGCGATGGCGTCAATCCCGGCTCGCCCCACCAGCCGTCAAGCTCCGGGCCGCCGCTCTCGGCTTGAAGCTCTATTCGACCGAGTGCGGCCATGACGCCTGGAGGAACTTCAGTCGGAAGAATTCCTCGAACATTGATTTGACCGGTCGCCGACACCAGGCTGGAGATGGCGTTGGCGAGGATCACGGCCGGGTTGGCAATCAGACCGCCCCAATTGCCGGAATGGTGTGCGCCAGCCCTGAGATCGCAGATCAGATCGAAATCAACGGTTCCACGGGTGCCACCATCAAGTGTCGCGCGGTCGCGGGCCAGGCGAGGTCCGTCCGATGAGATCAGCCAATCGGCCTTGAGCTTCGAACGATGTTGCGAACATATCTGGTGAAGTCCGGCCGAACCGGTCTCCTCAGATGTTTCGATAAGCACCACAACGTTGAAGCCGAGGGATCCGCGCGTCGCCAGAACCGCTTCCAGGGCCAGTATCACGATTGTGTGCTGGCCCTTGTTGTCGGCGGTACCGCGACCGTAGAGGCGGTCGCCCTCGACACTCACGCGCCAGGGATCACGGCCATTCGACCATGCGCCTTCCATGCCAGCCACCACGTCCGCATGTCCGTAAACGAGCAGTGTCGGCAGATGTCCGGCTTCGTCGCGCCGCGCGATCAGCAGCGGGCCGCCTATGGGATCCGGGTTGTCCAGAATGTCGCCAGTAAAGCCGATGCTTGCGAGATCCTGCCTGAACTCGTTTAGATAACGCACGCATTCCGGGCGCCGTGCGGGATTCTGGCTTTCGGTCGCGATTGCGACGCGGCGTGTCAGATCGGCCAGAAAGCGCCCGTTGGCCAAATAGGCGACGGCGGTGGCTATAGATTGATCCCTAGACATAATCCTGCTCATTCATTGCGTTGACAGCACGATGTCACGCGGACGAATATGCAAGCAAACCAAAAGTTCTCTCGGTTACCCTTAGCTGGATTGAGTCTCGACATGGCCCGTCATTTGCCACCGCTGCCCGCACTGCGCGCTTTCGAAGCTGCGGCGCGCCATCTGAGCTTCGCCAGGGCGGCTGGTGAGCTGAGCGTGACCCCGGGCGCAGTCAGTCATCACATGAAACAGCTCGAAGAGTGGGTTGGTGGACCGCTGTTTGAACGGCGTGCCAATGGCGTGGGGTTGACGGAGACCGGCCGGGTCTTTGCAACGCGCCTCGGTGCGATCTTCGATCAACTCACCGCCGTCGGCGCTGCGGCACGAGTGCCCGGCGGGCTCAGCACCGTCACCGTTCGTTGCCAGTTTTCACTCGCAACGAAGTGGCTTGCACCCCGCATTGGCAAGTTTCGCAAGGCTCATCCCGACATCTCCGTGGCTGTCATGGCTCTGCCGCACCGATGGAGCGCCAGGGAGCCGGATCCGGATCTTGCAATCTATCATGGCCGTGGAACGATTCCGGGCGTCCGACAGGATACGCTGATCAATGGCAGCCTGGTTGTCGTCGGTTCGCCCGACTTGGCGGCCACCCTCCCGCCTGCGTCGACACCTGCTGACTTGTTGTCCCGGCCCCTGATCAAGGTGGATTATGCCGAACCGGGCTGGCACGATGAAGGGTGGGAAGCATGGTTTGCTGCAACTGGGTTTGGGCATCTCGAACTGCGGTCAACCTTGTCGTTCAATCTGGTGCACCTTGCGATCGATGCCTGTCTGTCGGGCGCCGGCTTCGCTCTGGTTCCAGATTTCCTGGTCGAGACGGAGCTTTGCACCGGGCGGCTGGTCGATGCCTTCGGGATATCGCTGCCGATTAGGCAGCCCTATGTCATCATGACACCCGACGCTAATCTTGCGCGACCAGAGGTTGCGATCCTAAGAAGCTGGCTCTTGGATCAAGGTATTGCGACGGCGAAACTGGGGTAACCGGTCCCGCACGTGCTTTCAGTCCGAGTACTGTTTTCGCCGACCCCGTTCGAGCAAGAGACGCATGGCATTGGGCAGAACGCGCCATTCACCGCGCCTGTGGCGGATGACAGTAACGGGTCAAGGGGAGCCGTTCTCCGCGATCCCCGTGCACGGCTTGCTGCGAGGATGTTCACGTTCTGGGCTAAGAAGATGGTGTAACGGGCTGACCCGGCCCGCCAGGTTTGAAGGGCTGGTGGTCGTCCCTCACAATGATGGTGTCGCGGAGTCAGGAGTTGGCCTGCTCCATAGCATCACGGAGAAACGACCATGAAGCAGTATGCGGGCATCGACGTATCATTGGAATACTCGAGCGTGTGCGTGGTGGATGCGGATGGCCGCATCGTCCGGGAAGCAAAGATCCTCAGCGAGCCCGATGCGCTGATCGCCTGGTTCGGCGCGCACGGCGTGGCGATGGAGCGCATTGGTCTGGAGGCCGGCCCCCTGTCGCAGTGGCTGCATGCCGGGATGGTGAAAGCCGGTCTTTGCGTCGAGCTGATCGAGACACGCCATGTGCGTGCAGCCTTCAAGACGATGCCGGTCAAGACCGACAAGAAGGACGCCCGCGGCATTGCGCAATTGATGCGGCTGGGCTGGTTCCGACCGGTCCACTGCAAATCGCTGGCCGCCCAAGAGGTGCGTGCGCTGCTGACCGCCCGCAAGCTTATTCAGGGCAAGCTTCATGATGTCGAGATGAGCATTCGGGGCATCTTGCGCGGCTTCGGCCTCAAGGTCGGGCCGACGACGCGGTGCACGTACGCGGGGCGCATTCGTGAACTGATTGCCGGCCATTCGACCCTGGAAACGATCGCCACGGCACTGTTGAAGGTGCGCGACGCGCTGGTGCAGGAATTTACAGGGTTTGAGCGCAGGCTGCGCGCCATCGCCCGTCAGGATGACAAGGCGCTTCGCTTGATGACGACCCCCGGTGTTGGCGTCCTGGTGGCGCTGACGTTTGTGGCGGCCGTCGATGCGCCGGAGCGCTTCCGCTCCTCGCGCGCCGTGGGGCCACACTTCGGATTGACGCCAAGGAAATATCAATCCGGCGAGACCGATCATAGTGGGCGCATCTCGAAGATCGGCGATGGCAGCGTGCGCACCGCGCTCTACGAGGCGGCCCACGTCATCCTGACGCGTCCGGTCAAAGGGTCCGATCTGAAGGGCTGGGCGTTGGCGGTCGCCAGACGAGCCGGTCCCAAAAAGGCGCGCGTGGCGCTGGCCCGCAAATTGGCGGTGGTGTTGCATTGCATGCTCAGGGACGGAACCAGCTTCATTGCTCGGAAGGTAGACCCAGCCCTGGCGGCATGATCGAAGGAGACGACAAGACAGGCGTTCGGACGGGCACAGCCATCCGCCCTCCGCAGCAAGGTCCCTTCGCCGGGACGATGGATGGGTTAGGCCGCTATGCGATCAGCAGCACGCGATGACTGCGCCTTCAAAGATTGGCCAGCCGGTCCTTGGCAGACACCATAGAGCAGCGGCAAAGCTCCGACTGCGGACAGAAGCAAGCACTCGGCGAGGGATTGAGCGCACAAGGGATTGACGCAACGCCCGTTACAGAAGATCGCATAATTTATCGACGGGGAGGGACTGTCGTGATCGTTCGATTCCCTACGCACTCAGCGCGGAAGGCTTTCACGCCACCACAATCGGGACTTTGGTCGGCGAAGCCTTGACCCGGTTGTAGAGGTCGATGACGTCCTGATTGATCATGCGCACACAACCGGAAGATGCTTGAGTGCCAATGGTCCACCATTCCGGTGAGCCGTGCACGCGATAGCCAGTGTCGTGGCCGTCCTTGTAGATATAGTGCGCGCGGGCGCCGAGCGGGTTGTCGAGCCCGCCTGGCTGACCGCCCGTCCATTTCACCAGTTCCGGCTTGCGCGCGATCATCTCTCTGGGCGGCGTCCAGGTGGGCCACTCCTTTGTGTACTGGATCTCCGCGCGGCCGTTCCATTCGAAGCCGGCCTTGCCGATGCCGACTCCGTAACGGATCGCTTCGCCGCCTTCCTGCACCCAATAGAGATGCCGCTCGTTGAGCCGTACCACGATCGTACCCGGCGCCTCGCCGGTCGGATCGATAACGATCTGACGCCGGAATTCCGGCCTGACCTTCTGGAATGGGATTGCCGGGATCACGAAACCATTGTCGACCAGCGAGGCATACATCGTGCTATTGTCGGTGATGTTGCTGTCGACGCTGATCGGTGGGATCGGGCGGATGGACCCGGTCGGCATGTGGTCAACGCCCACAGGCGGCATACCACCAGACGGCTCGATTGGTCCCAGCGAAGGGAGTTCCAGCGTCTGCGAGCAGCCGGAAGCGCCAAGGAGGGTCATGACACCGAGGCCCGAAAGTACGGCGCGGCGGGAGACGATGTACCCGGACTCCGGTATGGGAGCGTCAGAGGACAGCTTCTGATCTTGCGGCTTACGCATGCACTTTTCACCCCAAACGAACGGTCGGCATCATACCCACCGGATGGGCACATTTTCACAATTCATGGTTAAGAAGGCGTGAAACCGGCCTCCCGGCTGCTTCCCATTTGCAAGTGCAGGGTAATTCAAGCTCGAACTAAGTATGGCTCTGGTTGCCCGCGATAGGCGAGATATCACTGGCAATTCCAATGTAGTGATAATTTTGAATGGCGTGTTTCTGACGGCTCCGAATTCGTACGAGGGGATGCGACGTTTCACGTAGGAAGCTCGATGCTTCCTATGGAAGTTCGATCTCGCCGGTCACCACGTGGTCGAGGTCTGTGCCTTCCGCCGTCAGCGTCATGCGGACCTTCAGCTTTTGGCCGCCGGTCTGCCCTTCGCGCACCGTCTCCTCGATCTTGCGCTGCGAGGTGATGCCGACTTCCTTCAGGAACTTGCGGATCGACATGTTAAAGGCGTCTTCGCTCATGGCAGAACTCCACTGTGTTCAGAAGGGATTGTAAGGGAAGGGGAGTGGTCAAGGAAGCAGGACGGTGAGGCGCGGTGTGCTACAAACAGACTGCGACCGAAGAAGAGGCGCCGGGGCCCTTTGAACTTAGCCGATTCTGGGAGGAGGCGTGAAACCGATCCACGTTAAGCGCGGCGGGGGAGATCCTAACTGAAGTGCAACACGCCGATTTTCAGGGTAGGGGTTCAGCGTCCCTCTTGCAAATGTGCCCGGAACACTTCGGCCGGTGTTCTGTAGTCGAGGCACTTTCGCGGCTGGTCGTTGAGATGGCGAGCAAGCTGGATGAGCTTGCGTTGCGACACGCCTGCAAGGTCGGTATCGCCTGGCATGAAGCGGCGGATGCGCTTGTTGGCGTTCTCCACCGCGCCTTTCTGCCACGGCGCGCTGGGGTCGCAGAACCAGCTCCGCGCGCCGATGCCATCTTCCAAAGCCCTGAAGCCGGCGAACTCCGTGCCGCGATCAAAGGTGAAGCTCTGCCGGGCAAAGGCTGGCAAGGGAGAGAACGTTTCGATGATCTTGTCCATGATCGGTCGTGAGTGCCGGCTGGGGTTCTTGATCATGACAGTGTAGCGGCTCTTGCGCTCAACCAAGGACGTGACGTTGGCGTTGCCCAAGTCACGTTGGAAGATCAACAAGTCGCCTTCCCAATGCCCGAACTGCGAACGATCACCAATGAAATCAGGACGTTGCGATATCCTGCAAGCAGCAGGAAAAGTGCCGTCGCGGGGTTTCCTCGAGCCGCGGGAGCGGCGTTTGCGGCGACCTTCCGCCAGATGCTGATAGAGCTCCAGCGCCTGATCTTCCTTGCCGTAGATGAAGCGATAGATCGTCTCGGTGCAGACCCGCACGGCGCTCTGGCCGAAAGCGCCTCCGTGATGCGGCTGTAATACGCCTGTCACGCTGAGTTTCTATCGCAAGAAGGGTAACCACCGCTCAAGAGAGGCTCTCCCATGCGTAAACTTCTCCTCGCCCTGGCATCGGCAACGATCCTTTCCAGCGCAGCACATGCCGCGACTGTTTATCCCATCGATCGCGCGACGATCCTCGTCGGCTCGCCGTTCGACTTCAAGGTAGAGTTCGATTCCGTCGTGAAGCCGGAAGACGTGAAGGTCACCGTCAACGGCCAGGACTACGAAACCGTTTTCGGCAAGAAGGCCGAATTCGTCGTCGAGGAAAAGGGCGCGGAAGACAAGGTACTCGGTTCCGCCCTCGTCCTGCGCGGCCTGACGATCGGCACGTCCGGCGCCTACAAGGTTGAGGTTTCAGCCGGCAGCGAAACGCAGTCGGTGGGCTGGGATGTCTACGGCACCGCCGCCGAGCCGAAAGCGAAAAACGTCATCTTCCTGATCGCCGACGGCCTCTCCGTCGCCCACCGCACGGGCGCGCGCATCATGTCGAAGGGTATGACGGGCGGCAAGGCGAATGGCCGCCTCGCCATGGACGACATCCCGCCGGTCGCCTTCATCGGCACGTCCTCGACGCATTCGATCGCAACGGACAGCGCCAATACCATGTCGGCCTACATGACCGGCCACAAGTCGCGCGTCAACGCGCTCGGCGTCTATGCCGACCGCACGCCGGCAAGCCTCGACGACCCGAAGATCGAGACGATTGCCGAGGCACTGCGCCGTACCACCAAAAAGTCCGTCGGTATCGTGACGACCGCCGAAGTTGAGGACGCCACGCCGGCAGCCGTCGTCTCTCACACCCGCAAGCGCGGCGACAAGGCGGAGATTGTCGGCATGCTGTTCGATGTCAAGCCGGACGTGCTTCTCGGCGGCGGCTCCGCCTATTTCCTCGGCAAGGACGTACCGGGCTCCAAGCGCAAGGACGACAAGGACTACATCGCGGAATTCAAGAACGCCGGCTACGCGCTCGCGACCGACAAGACGGAACTGGCCGCTGCCACCGGCTCCAACCAGGACAAGCTGCTTGGTCTCTTCCACACCGGCAACATGGACGTGACGCTCGACCGTGAATTCCTCAAGAAGGGCACCGTCGAGAAATTCCCGAACCAGCCCGGTCTTGTCGAGATGACCAAGGTCGCGCTCGACAAGCTCTCCAAGAACCCGGAAGGCTTCTTCCTGATGGTCGAAGCCGCTTCGGTCGACAAGATGAGCCATCCGCTCGACTGGGACCGCGCACTCGTCGAAACGATCGAGTTCGACAAGGCCGTGGGCGTGGCCCGCGAATTCGCTGCTGCCAATCCCGACACGATGATCGTCGTCACCGGTGACCACACCCACGGCGTCGCCATCATCGGCACCGTCGACGACGAGAAGCCGGGCGAGGACATGCGCGCGAAGGTCGGCACCTATGACGACGCCGGCTTCCCGAACTACGAGGACAAGGACGGCGACGGTTATCCGGATCGCATCGACGTCACGCGTCGTCTCTTCCTGGCCGCCAACAACGGTCCGGATCACTACGAAACCTTCCGTCCGAAGCTGGATGGTCCGTTCGTTCCGGCCGTGCAAAACGAGGCGAAGGAATATGTCGCCAACGAAGCCTATAAGGACGTTCCCGGCGCCGTCTTCGTCCAGGGCAACATCCCGAAGGATGGCGACAGCGGCGTTCATGCTGTCGACGACGTCGTGCTTCAGGCGGCCGGTCCTGGTTCGGAAGGCTTCCGCGGTTACATGGAACAGAGCGACGTCTACCGCGTGCTTGCCGACGCCTTCGCCCTCGGCACCGCGAAGGACTAAGGGCTTACATCCCTTTGACGGACAGGCGGTCCCGCGCCGCCTGTCCGCATGATTGCGAATGAAGAGGGAAAGCACGGCCATGACCGAAGAAACCCGTAGGTTTTTCAACAGACGGCGGGTGCTCGGCGCGCTCGCGGCCCTGCCCATCCTGTCCCTCTCCCGCCCGGCGCTGGCGGCGGAGACGCTTGGCTTCGGCGAGCTCTACAAGAGCTTTGGCGTGCTGGGCCTCGAGTTTTCCGACAAGGTGAAGCGGCTGAATGGCCAGGACGTCACCGTAAAAGGCTTCATGGCGCCGCCTTTAAAGGCCGAAGCGAATTTCTTCGTGCTCACCGAAATTCCGATGTCGCTCTGCCCCTTCTGCTCTTCCGACGCGGACTGGCCGGACAATATCGTTGTCGTCTATCTCGCCCGCAAGCAGACCTTCGTGCAATTCAACGCACCGATCGAGGCGCAGGGCGTACTGGAATATGGTTCATGGATCGATCCGGAAACCGGATTCGTCAGCCAGCTTCGCCTGCGCGAAGCCGCATTCAATACGGTCTGACGATGCTGGCGCTCGCTATTTCCGGCCTCACGATGCGGTTTCCCGGCCTCGACGCGCCGGTGCTCGCCATCGACCGGCTCCACCTTCCGGCCGGTGGTCGGCTTGCAGTCACCGGCGCTTCGGGCTCCGGCAAAAGCACGCTGGTCAACGCCATCACGGGGCTTGAAATCGCAACCAGCGGTTCCGTTTCCTGGGGTGGGACGGACATCGCCCGCCTTTCGGCCGGACGCCGCGATGCCTTCCGCGCAGCGCATATCGGCCTCGTCACGCAGGATTTTCATCTTTTCCCCGGCCTTTCGGCCTTCGAGAATGTCGTGCTGCCGGTCCGGCTCTCCCGCCGCCTGACGCCGGTCGAGCGCGAGCGGGCGCTGCATCTTCTCGAAACCACCGGCATCGCTCGCCCGAACCAACCCATCGAGACCCTGTCGCGCGGCGAAATGCAGCGCATCGCGGTGGCACGGGCACTGTTGTCAAAACCTGGCGTGATCGTCGCTGACGAGCCGACCGCCAGCCTCGACCGACGCACAGGCAACGAGGTGGCCGAGCTGATCGTCCGGCTCGCCCGCGAGCAGGGCGCCACACTCGTCGTCGTCACCCACGATCCGGCCCTGGTGGATAGGCTTGACCGTCGGATCGGCCTCGACGGCGGCCGCATCGTCGAAGACAGCGCGGAGGCGCGCGCTGCGTGATCCGTTTCATCCTCGCCGATCTTCGCCGGTTCAAGGGTGGTGCGCTTGCCGTCATCGTGCTGATAGCGCTCTCCGTCGCGCTCAGCGTCACCGTTACCTTGCAGGAGCGCGCCGTCAGGCTCGGCAGCGCCCGGGCGGCGGAAAATTTCGATCTGCTGGTCGGCGCCGCCGGCAGCGAAACCCAGCTTACCCTCTCGGCCGTCTTCCTCCAGCCCTCGCCGCTGCCGCTGATGTCCGGCAGCGTGCTGGCCAAACTCTCCGAGGACCCGCGCGTCGATTTCGCCGCCCCGGTTGGCTTCGGCGATTCCGCCGATGGTTATCCGGTGGTCGGCACAACCGTCCAACTCGTATCGGCTCTCTCGCCAACGCTCGCTGAGGGTGCGATCTTCGCTCGCCTCGGCGATGCGGTGATCGGCTCGGACGTGCCGAAGCGGTTGGGCGCACAGATCAAGCCGATGCATGGTGCAGCCGACGAAGGCGGTCATGCCCACACCGAGCTCGTCTACGAGGTCACCGGCCGCATGGCCCCGACCGGCACCGCCTGGGACCGGGCGATCCTCGTGCCGATCCGCGCTGTCTGGCAACTGCACGGTATGGCTGGGGACGGCGGACACGCCCATGACCACGTGACCGAAGGTACCGCGGCGACCGATCATCATCATGCCGGCGAAGCATCCGAACGCTCGGCCGCAGACGAGCGCGACCGCGAAACGCATGTCGAGGGCGATGCGGCGCTCGACGAGCATTTCGATACCGATACGCCCCGCATTCCCGCCGTTCTCGTCAAGCCGAAGACGGTCGCCGATGCCTATCGCCTGCGCCAGGAGTATCGCGGTGAGACCACGCTCGCCGTCTTCCCCGCCGAAGTGCTGACCCGTCTCTACGCCACGCTCGGTGATGTGCGCAGCCTGCTGCTGGCGATCGCCATCGGCACGCAAGTCATCGTCATCGCCGCCATCCTTCTGGTCACGATCATGCATGTCGGCGCCCGCCAGCGGCAGATCGGCGCTCTCAGGGCCTTCGGCGCGCCAGGACGCGCGGTCGTCGCCATCGTCTGGGGCGAACTCTTCCTGCTCTTCCTCGCCGGTTTCGGGCTCGGCATTCTCATCGGCTATGGCGCGGCGCAATTGATCTCGGCCACCGTCACCGCCACGACGGCCATCCGCATGCCGGTGGAGTTCGTCCGCGAGGATGTTTCGCTGGCCGCCTGGTTCGGGGTTCTGGCTGTGCTGGTATCGATCGTGCCGGCGCTCTCGGCCCTGCGTCTCAGCCCGGCAACGGCGCTGAGGGCCTGACGTCTCGTAATCATTGCCGCGTTCGAACTACCAGTGCTGCCGTTTGCCACCCTGAGCAGCGATGCGGCGCAGGGGTATTTCGCCGACGGCCTCGCGGAAGACCTCATCACCGATTTTCCAAAGTTCAAGGCCTCCTGGTGATCGCCCGTCATTCGAGTTTTGCCTATCGCGCGCTGGATTTGCGCGATCGCCAACGTCCGCTATCTGGGGCTTTCCGCCGCAAGCCCAGAAACTGCGAAGTTGCAACCGTTGACTACGACAAGTCCGCACATTGGATGACTCGCGTTTTCCTCGCCTTGAGCGTTAACTGTGTTGTTCTGGCGGAGGAGACAAATCATGGCCATTTATCTCACGCGCTTCAGCTACACGCCCGAAACGTGGGCGCGAATGATCGAAAACCCCGAGGATCGCCGAGAGGCGGCGCGCACTTACATTGAATCCGTTGGCGGAAAGCTCCATGGGTTCTGGTACGCCTTTGGCGAGCATGATGGTTGGAATCTGTGGGAGGCGCCTGATAATATATCGATGGCGGCAGTCGCCCTTTCTATTGGCGCAGGAGGCGCGCTCAGTTCTATTGAGACCACTGTTCTGCTCAGCGTCGACGATACGATCGAAGCCTTGGAAAAGGCAAAGTCAATTCGGTATCGTCCACCGGCAGCGTAGGCGGCGACCCACTGCTTGCCATCATGTTGAGATGCGTGCTTCGTGCGTATCTCCGTCGCCGGCGCAAGCTGTCTTTGAATAACGCTGGAGGCAAGAAGAGTCGAGAATGGGTCGACAGTGGCCGCTGATCGCAAATTATCCGATGTTCATGCACGAAGTTGACTCGTAGACGAGCGATGACCCCGTTATGTGCTTCTAGCATCGCATAATGTATCGACCGGAACTGGTCACCAATTGCCTGTCTGCGCCGGTCAGCCGATCGGGCGATAAAACCAAGCCAACAACAGGCTATAGCGGCCGGTAGATTTACTCGGCCCGTGGCTCGCGTTGGCAGAGATAATTTGCAGGGTTACCAGCCACTTGCCTTGCCAATCACGATGACCGCCCGGTGGCGAGGAAAGTAGTTGCAAGCGGGGTCGCCTCAGATGCATCCGCGGGAGCGACGTCCAGGCCATGCGCCGCTCGGTTCATGGCGGTGGCGTCACTAAATGGGGTTGGATCATTCGGAACACCGAACGCGCAAGCTATTCTCCATTCGGAAATCCGAACATTGCCCAACGGCTCGGCAAACCGCAACGTTTGACTTCAATGACTTAGCGGCACGGCTCGGGCCCGCTCGAATTGGCACGCCTGTTGCTCTCTTCAGGTGACACTCGCTCGGCAGCGGGTGGATGGAGAGGAGTAAAACGCCCGATGACTGTTGCCTTGAGCCGTACAGAGCATGATCTGCTCGGGGACCGTGAGGTCCCCACGGACGCCTATTACGGCGTTCACACGCTGCGCGCCGTCGAAAACTTTGCGGTGACCGGCATTCCGATTTCACACTATCCGGATCTGATCCGCGCGCTCGCGCAGATCAAGATGGCGGCGGCGCGGGCGAACATGGAGCTGGGACAGCTCGATGCCGAGAGGGCCGAGGCGATTGTTGCCGCCTGCCACGAAATCGAGGCCGGCGCGCTCAACGATCAGTTCGTGGTGGACGTGATCCAGGGAGGAGCCGGTACGTCCACCAACATGAATGCCAACGAGGTCATCGCCAATCGGGCGCTTGAGCTCCTGGGCCACGCCCGCGGCGACTACCGGCGCCTGCACCCGAACGAACATGTCAACCTCGGCCAGTCAACCAATGACGTCTATCCGACGGCGCTGAAGCTTGCGACCTACAGCGGGATCTTCCGCCTGATCGATGCAATGGCCTATCTCCGCGCAGCCTTCGAACGCAAGGCAGACGAATTCCACGACATCCTCAAGATGGGGCGGACCCAACTGCAGGATGCAGTGCCGATGACGTTGGGGCAGGAGTTCTCCACCTACGCGGTGATGCTTGGCGAGGACGAGCAGCGGCTGCGCGAAGCCGCACTACTGATCCGCGAGATCAATCTCGGCGCGACTGCCATCGGCACGGGCATCACCGCCCATCCCGATTATGCGGCTCTGGTTTGCCAGTTGCTCGCGGAGGATAGCGGCGTGCCCGTGATCACTGCGCCCAATCTCATCGAAGCCACACAGGATTGCGGTAGCTTCGTCCAGCTGTCGGGCGTCTTGAAGCGCGTGGCGGTCAAGCTTTCCAAAGTCTGCAACGATCTTCGCCTGCTTTCCAGCGGACCGCGGGCGGGCTTCGGGGAGATCAACCTGCCGCCGCGCCAGGCTGGCTCCTCAATCATGCCCGGCAAGGTCAATCCGGTGATCCCTGAACTCGTCAACCAGATCGCCTACGAGGTGATCGGCAACGACCTGACGGTGACCTTTGCGGCCGAGGCGGGCCAATTGCAGCTCAACGCCTTCGAGCCGATCATCGCCCACAGCCTGTTCAAGAGCATCGGCCACCTCAGCCGGGGATGCCTGATCCTCGCCGACAAGTGCGTTGACGGCATCACCGCGAACCGCGAGCGCCTGGAGGCGAGCGTGCTGGGTTCGATCGGCATCGTCACCGCGCTCAACCCCATCATCGGCTACGCCAATGCGACCGAAGTCGCGGCGGAGGCGCACCGAACCGGAAAGGGTGTCGCCGAACTCGTGGAGGCGCGCGGGCTGATGACCGCCGAAGCGCTCGCCGAAGTCCTGCGCCCCGAGGCGCTGACCCAGCCGCGCCCGATCACGGCGCGCAGCTGAACCACCCATCTGTTGACTGAAAAACCGCCCGGATGGACCGGGCGGGGGAGGAAGGAGATTATCATGAAGATAAACAAGCAGACGACCTGGATCGTCATCGCAATGATCCTGGGGGTTGTCGTCGGCTACGGCTGCAACGTGCTCTCGGGCAGCCCGGCCGTGGCGAAGGATATCGCCGGCTATTTCGCGATGGTGACCGACATTTTCCTGCGGCTGATCAAGATGATCATAGCGCCGCTTATTTTCACGACCCTCGTCGCCGGCATGGCTGGCATGGGCGATGCCCGGACCGTCGGCCGTATCGGCGGCAAGGCGCTCGGCTGGTTCCTGATGGCGTCGCTCGCATCGCTGGCAATCGGCCTCGTCTTCGCCAATCTTTTCCAGCCCGGCGCCAATGTTGGCGTGCCGTTGCCCGATGTCTCGGCCTCTGCTGACCTGAAGACCTCCTCGCTCAATCTCAAGGACTTCATCACCCACGTCTTCCCCCGCAACATCTTCGAGGCGATGGCGAATAACGAGATCCTCCAGATTCTCGTCTTCTCGGTATTCTTCGGTCTCGCCCTCGGCAGCTTGAAGGACACGAAGGCTCGAGCCCTGATCGAGGTCATCGAAGGCGCCGTCCCGGTCATGCTGAAGGTGACGGATTATGTGATGCGTTTCGCACCGGTCGGCGTCTTTGCTGCCGTCGCCAACGTCGTCACCGTCCAGGGTCTCGGCATCCTGATGGTCTACGGCAAGTTCGTCGGCAGCTTCTACGCAACGCTCGTCGTGCTTTGGGCCGTGCTAGTCGGCGCAGGATTCCTGGTGCTCGGCGCGAACGTGTTCCGACTGGTCAGGGAAGTGCGCCAGCCGATGCTTGTCGGTTTTTCCACCGCTTCCAGCGAAGCGGCCTACCCGCGCGTCATGGAGAAGCTGGAAGACTTCGGCGTGAAGGAGCGTGTCATCGGCTTCGTCCTGCCGCTCGGCTATTCGTTCAACCTCGACGGCTCGATGATCTATACAGCCTTTGCCGCTCTTTTCATCTCGCAGGCCTACGGCCTGCCGCTCACAATGGAACAGCAGATCGTCATGCTGCTGGTCCTCATGGTTTCGAGCAAGGGCATCGCCGGTGTGCCGCGCTCCGCGCTGGTCGTTGTCGCCGCCGTTCTGCCGATGTTCAACCTGCCGGAGGCGGGCGTGCTGTTGATTATGGGTATCGACCATTTCCTCGACATGGGGCGCACCGCCACCAACGTGCTCGGAAATGCGATTGCCACCACAGTTGTCGCCAAGTGGGAAAACGCGCTCGACATTCCTGACGAAACGGAAGAGCGCACACGCGGAAGACTGGCCGCAGCCGAATAGCAGGACGCCCAAGGACAGTCTGCCTGCTTTCCCTTGAGAAGGCGGGCAGTTTCCCGCACGCTCGCTCGGTCTCATCGGATGTGGTAGGGAGCCGGATCAACAACAACACCGTTGCGGCGTGTGCATCCGCTTCCATTCGTTCCCATGTCGATCGCCTCTTTCATTCGCAAATATGGTTTGCTGCTGCCCGGCCTCGTCGCTATTGCGCTTGCCGCCGGCATTGCCGGCTTTCGCGTCAGCGAGAACCTGGGGCTCGCTGAGTTGCAAAGAACGGGAACCCAACGCCTCGAAGTCTACGCCACCAGCCTGAACAGGCAGATCGACAAATACGCCTACTTCCCGGCGACGCTTGGACTGGAGCGGGACGTAATCGACCTGGTCGCGCGCGGAAAACCGCTCACCGACACCGTCAACCGCTACCTCGAACAGCTCAACCACCGGGCGGGCACGCTGTCTATCTATCTGCTCGACCGGCAAGGACATGTGGTTGCTACCAGCAACTGGAACCGACCTGACAGCTTTATCGGAGAGGACCTGTCCTACCGCTCCTACTTCACAGATGGCATGCGGGGCCGGCCCGGCCGGCTCTTCGGCATCGGTATCACCCGCGGCGAGCCGGGCTACTATCTCTCTTCGCCGTTGCTCGCGAATGGCGAGGTTGTAGGCGTTGCCGTGGTCAAGGTCAGTCTTGAACAATTGGAGCAGTCCTGGGCGACCGTCGAAGTGCCCGTCATCGTCACTGATCAGAACGGTGTCGTCATCCTCGCGTCAGTGTCATCCTGGAAATTCACGACGCTGCGCCCGTTGCCGGATCAAGAAAGGCGGCGGCTGGAGCGCAGCCTGCAATATAACGCCCGCCCGCTTCCCTCGCTCGGCCTGACGCGTGAGGAGGCTTTCGATGAAAATGCTGTCCTCGTGCGGCTTGCTCTGCCGTCGGACGTCGACGGCGGCTCCAAGTTGTCCGGCAATTTTCTGGCGCAGACTGCTCCCATGGGCGACACTGGCTGGTCGCTGACCGTGCTCTCGCCCGCCGGCGAGGTCAGGGCTATCGCCTGGACACGCGCCGCGCTGGCGGCGATCGCCAGTGCCTTCGTCGGCATCTTGCTGGTGCTGCTCGACCAGCGGCGGCGGCATCTGCGCGACCGGCTGCGGGCGCGAGAGGCGTTGCAGCGCGCCCATGACGAACTCGAACGCAAGGTGGAGGAGCGGACACGGACGCTACGCGCGACGCAGGACGAGCTCGTCCATGCTGCCAAGCTGGCAACGATCGGTCAGATTTCCGCAGGCCTTGCCCATGAATTAAATCAGCCTCTGGCAGCGCTACGCACGCTTTCCGGCAATGCGGTCAAATTCCTCCGTCGCGGCGACATCGCGACCGCCGAAAGCAATCTGGACCGCATCGGCAGCATCGTCGATGGCATGGGCACGCTCACCAACCAGCTCAAGTCCTTCGCCCGCAAATCCTCCGGCATGCCGGGCCCGGTCGATGTCCGACGCGCCGTCGACAACGCGCTGTTCCTGCTCGACCAGCGCCTGCGCCGCGCAAACGTGACCATAACCACCGAGATTGGGGCGGAAATGACGGCGCTCTGCGACGCCAACCGCCTGGAGCAGGTCATGGTCAACCTGATTGCCAATGCGCTGGATGCGATCGAGGGCATTGCGGCACCCATGTTGCGCATTCGCGGCCGGCGCGAGGCGACGCGCGTGATCGTGGAGGTCCATGACAATGGGCCGGGTCTGCCGGAAGACGTGCGCGAGCACCTCTTTGAGCCATTCTTCACGACCAAGGAAAGCAACAGGGGATTGGGGCTCGGCTTGGCCATTTCATTGGAAATCGTGCACCATTTCAGTGGAACGCTGTCGGGGGCGAACCATCCCGAGGGCGGCGCGGTTTTCACCGTCGCTCTTCCCGCAGCCGATATCGGAGAAACGCCATGGGCGACCACCTCAAGGTCCTGATCGTCGAGGACGAACCGAACGTCCGGCTCGGCTGTCAGCAGACGCTCGAGCTCGAAGGCATGGCGGTCTTGGCGGTCGAAAGTGCCGAAAAGGCACGGCAGCTCGTTGCTGCGGATTTTCCGGGTGTCGTCGTCACCGACATCCGCCTGCCGGGCGATGACGGCATGGCTCTCATGCATGACCTCCTACGGCAGGATCGCGACCTGCCGGTGGTCCTGATGACTGGCCATGGCGATGTTTCTCTGGCGGTCCAGGCGATGAAGGACGGAGCGCACGACTTCATCGAGAAGCCGTTCTCGCCCGACTATTTCGTTGAGATTGTGCGGCGGGCGCTGGAAAAACGCACGCTGACGCTGGAGGTGCGCGAATTGCGCGCGCGACTTGAGAACAGGCAATCGACCGCCAGCCGCATCATCGGAGATTCTGCTGCCATCGAGCGCGTACGCCATCTCATCGGCGAGCTTGGAAATAGCGCAGCCGACGTGCTGATTCAGGGCGAGACCGGGACCGGAAAGGAGCTCGTCGCGCGCTGCCTGCATGATGCGAGCCCAAGGCGTAGCGGCAATTTCGTCGCCATCAATTGCGGCGGCGTGCCTGAGAACCTGTTCGACAGCGAAATCTTCGGCCATGAGCCTGGAGCCTTCACCGGCGCCGCCAAGCGCCGGATCGGCAAGATCGAGCACGCCAATGGCGGCACGCTGTTTCTCGACGAGATAGAAAGCATGCCGATGGCCATGCAGGTCAAGCTGCTCCGGGTGCTGCAGGAACGCACGCTCGAGCGTCTCGGGTCAAACACCCCGATCCTCGTCGACTGCCGTGTCATCGCTGCGACCAAAGTCGATCTGGCAGTACTTGCCGAAAAAGGCGAATTCCGCGCTGATCTCTATTATCGCCTGAACGTCGCGACACTGCCCTTGCCGCCCTTGCGCGAAAGGCGCGAGGACATCGGTCTCCTGTTCGAGCATTTTGCTCTGCAGGCTGCATCACGCCACGAGCGCCCCGTGCTCGCGCCTGACGCCGAACGCACGCGATGTCTGCTCGCTTACAACTGGCCCGGCAACGTGCGCGAGTTGCGCAATGTCGCCGAGCGCTGCGTGCTGGGGATCGCAGCCGGCTTCCCGCCCTTTGGTGGGGCGACAGGCACCGCCCCTCGGCCGCTGGCGCGAACCGTCGAAGCCTTCGAGCGTGCCCTTATCGCCGAAGCCCTCGGTCGCAACGGCAACAGCCTGGCCCGCGTCAGCGAGGAATTGCTAGTGCCGAAGGCGACCCTGCATGACAAGATCCGTAAGTATGGCTTGTCGTGATGCTGGTCCATCCGCGTTGGGTTGCGGTGTGGTTATATCCTTAAGATCGAATGTTGCTCAATCGCTTTCGCCGGGGACGAGAGCCATGGGCCAGAGAAATCGCTCAGACCTCGCCGGGTAGTAATCTGCAAAGGCTGGCATCGTTGCAAGCAGGGACTCGGCAAGCGCAATCCCGAGGTCGCGCAGCGACAGACTGAAGGATGTCAGACGGGGCGACAGGAATTGCGAATGCGGGCTTTGGCGTCCGATGATCGCCATGTCTCGCCCGGGCTTTATCCCGGCTTCGACAAGCCCCCGATAAAGGCCGACAGTGATTGCTTCGTTGATGAGCACGATTGCCGTTGGCCGGTCCTCAAGCGCGCTCAGTTCGCGGGCGATCTGGTATCCTCCCGCCTCGTTCGGGGTTGAACGAAAAACGTGACGCTCGTCGAGGTGAAGCCCGTGTCGGGCGAGGGTCGCCCGGCACTGATCCGCGAAAACGTAGCCGAGATTCATGTCGTCGTGAGGTCGTGTAACGGCGATGTGCTTGTGGCCGCGGGAGACGAGCCGATCGATGGACGCCTCGGCCATGCCCTCGAAATCGAGATCAAGCCAGGGCTGACCGACATCCGTCAAGCTTCGTCCAAGCGTGATGAACGGGATCTTGCGTTTGGCCAACAGTTCGAAACGAGCGTCGTGGCGCCGGGTCGCCGAAAGAATGATGCCGTCGGCAAACCCACGCGCAACCACGCGTTTCAAATAGTCGTTGGGATCCTCCTCGGAGGAGCAGAGCAGGGCAACAAGATCGAGCTTGTGACGGGCAAAGACGGTCTGAACACCGTCGAAGACGCTCATGAAGAAGGTGTCACCCTGACCGGTAATTTCGGAGCCGGTCTGCATCATGAAGCCGATGACGCCGGTCGCGCCCTTCCTGAGCGCACGGCCTGATTGATTGGCGACATAACCAAGGGATTCTGCTGCTTCAAGAACCCTTTTTCTGGTTTCCTCGTTGACGTCGGGCTTGCCGTTCAGCGCGCGCGATACCGTGCCGATAGAAATATCGAGGTGTTCGGCAAGTTCGCGAATCCCCTTCATTTTTCCGCGTTCCTCCCCAGACCCGCGATTGGTCATTTTCTCACCTCTTGACATAAAAACCCGTTGCCGCATAGTATCGTAAACGTTTACGGAAGCCAATTGAGGAGTTGCCGCTTCCGTTTCTTGGAGGAAATCACGTGAGACACAGGGCCGTTTTGTGCGGGTGCGGAGCTATGGCCAAAGGGTGGCTAAGAGCTCTGACGCAGAGCAAAGTTCTTCGAGAGAAGGTAGAGATTGTCGGCCTTGTCGATCTTAATCAGGCGACCGCAGACGCGCTCGCCGCAGAATTCCACCTTGGCCACATCCTGATCGGTACGGACCTGACGGAGGTTCTTCGCGGAAGCCGGGCGGACCTGCTCTTCGACATCGTCGTTCCTGCGGCGCGGCGCGCGGTGGTCGCTGCCGGTCTTGCGCATGGTTGCCACGTTTTGAGCGAGAAGCCGATGGCCGCCACGCTCGATGAGGCGCGCGAATTGCGCCGGCTTGCGACCGCGGCCTCGCGCGTTCACGCCATCGTGCAGAACCGCCGCTTCATCGGTGGTGTCCGTCGCATCCGTCGCCTCATCCAGTCCGGCGCCTTGGGCGAGCTGACGGCGTTGCATTGCGACTTCTTCCTCGGTCCGCATTTCGGGGGATTTCGCGAGCAGATGGACAATGTCCTGCTTCTGGACATGGCCATTCACACCTTCGACGCAGCGCGCTTCATGTCCGGCAAGGAACCGCTCGCGGTCTATTGCCACGAATACAATCCTGAGGGTTCCTGGTATCGCCATGGCGCCGCCGCCAATGCGATCTTCGAGTTTTCCGACAACGTTGCCTTCACCTATCGCGGTTCCTGGTGTGCTGAAGGCGCGAACACGAGCTGGGAAAGCGCGTGGCGCATAACAGGTTCGAAGGGCACGTTGCTTTGGGATGGCGGCGAGCGCTTTGAGGCCAATGTCGTCACAGGCAGCGAAGGTTTCCTGCGTGCCGTAGGGGCGATCGCAGTGCCTGAGGCCGAAGACAGTGCCGACACCAACGGCCACACGAGCGTCATCGAGCGTTTCATCCGCGCGATCGATGCGGGAACAGTGCCGGAAACCGACGGCAGCGACAACATCAAGAGCCTTGCCATGGTCTTCGGCGCGATCGACAGCGCGCGCGAGGGCAAACGCGTTACCATTGCAGCCTAGGGAGCCCATTTTGACCAACCCCAGCAAATCCATTCGCATCGGCACGATGATCTCGGCCACCAAGGGCGGCGCCGACAGGCGCATCGGCCAGATCGCCGACATGGGCTTTGAGAGTTTCGAGCCCTTCTTCTGGCAGACGACCAACGGCCAGGATCTTGCCGAACTTGGCAAACGTTGCGTGGCGGCAATCGGCGACCGCGACATCACCATGTCTACCCTTGGCATGTTCGGCAATCCGCTGGAGACGACAGAGATTGACGAACAGACCCTCCAGGGCTGGCGAGACTGCATCGACAACGCCCACCACTTCGGCGCCACCTGCGTCGCCGGTTTCACCGGCCGTCTTCGCGGCAAGCCGCTGACCGACAGTCTGCCGCGCTACCGGAAAATCTGGTCAGAGCTATCAAAGCGCGCAGCCGACAGGGGCGTGAAGATCGCCTTTGAAAACTGCGCCATGGACGGCAACTGGCAGAGCGGTGACTGGAACATCGCGCACAATCCGGACGCCTGGGAGCTGATCTTCAATGAGACGCCGGACGATCATATCGGGCTCGAATGGGAACCATGCCATCAGATGGTCTATCTGATCGATCCGCTGCCGCAGATCCGCAAATGGGCAAAGAAGATCTTTCACGTGCATGGCAAGGACGCCACGATCCGTTGGGACGTCATCCGCGAACACGGGATCTTCGGCAAGGAGAAATTCGTCTTCATGCGCACGCCCGGCTTCGGCGACACCAATTGGACCGACGTGATTTCCGAACTTCGGCTGGCCGGCTGGTCCGGCTCGATCGATATCGAAGGCTGGCATGACCCGGTCTATCGCGACGAACTGGAGATGACCGGCCAGGTCCATGGCCTGAATTACCTTAAGACCTGCCGGGGTGGCGACTTCGTCATCGACCCGGCCTGAGACGTGCATGTCGGCCGGCATGGAGGATGCCGGCATCGGGATAACCAAAGGAGGAGAAAATGGCTATCCGCGGATCCGCAATCCTGGGCGCTCTCGCCCTTGCAGGTGTCTCTCTGTTTGGACTTTCAGCCAAGGCGGAAGATGTCACGATCAACGTCTGGTCGCTCGATCGCGACATCCAGCCCGCACCGAACCTGATATCGGACTTCAACAAGCTGAACACGGGCATCAAGGTCGAATATCGCCAGATCCAGTTCGACGATGTCGTCAGTGAGGCGATGCGTGCCTATTCGACCGGGCAGGCACCCGATATCATCGCCATCGACAATCCGGAACATGCGCTCTTTTCGTCACGCGGCGCCTTCCTCGATCTAACCGACATGATCGCAAAGTCGACCGTGGTGAAGACCTCGAACTATTTTCCGGGACCTCTTGCCTCCACCATGTGGGACGGCAAGAACTATGGCCTTCCCAAAGCGACGAACACGATTGCGCTCTACTACAACAAGGACATGTTCAAGGCGAAGGGGCTCGATCCGAGCAAGCCGCCGCAGACCTGGGATGAACTGGTCGATGCGGCTCGCAAGCTGACGGATCCTTCGGCGAACGTCTACGGGCTCGCCTTCTCGGCCAAGGCCAATGAAGAGGGGACATTCCAGTTCCTGCCCTGGGTCCAGATGGCCGGCGGCAGCTACGAGCACATCAACTCGGAAGGTGCCGTCAAGGCGCTCGACATCTGGAAAACCATCATAACCGAGAAACTGGCCTCGCCGGATACGTTGACCCGCGGACAGTGGGATTCGACCGGCACCTTTAACTCCGGCAATGCCGCCATGGCGATCTCCGGTCCGTGGGAGCTCGACCGAATGGTGAGCGAAGCGAAGTTCGACTGGGGTGTGGCGCTGCTGCCGGTGCCCGAGGCCAGTGCGGAGCGTTCGTCGGCCATGGGCGATTTCAACTGGGCGATCTTCTCCAACACGCAGCACCCCGCCGAGGCGTTCAAGGTGCTCGAATACTTCGCCTCCCAGGACGTCCGCATGTTCAAGGACTTCGGACAGCTGCCCGCCCGATCCGATATTGCCATCCCTGAGACTGGTGTGCCGCAGAAGGACGCGGCCCTCAAGGTCTTCATCGAGCAGCTCAAATTCGCAAAGCCCCGTGGACCCCATCCGGAATGGCCGAAGATCTCCAAGGCCATCCAGGACGCAATCCAGGCGGCCTTGACCGGGCAGATGACGTCGAAAGATGCCTTCGACCAGGCGGCTGAAAAGATAAAGGCAGTCCTTGGCTAAAGCCTCTGGCAAGGCGGCCTGCAGGCTTCCGGACGGACCGGAACAGCCGGCCGCCTTTCACAAGCGCTTAATCCGCTTGAGGCGCTCGGGCGGAAAAACCGCAAAACCATGCCGGCGAGGCCGGCGTGCTTCTGGTCGTTCTAGTTTGCAGGCCGGGTTGTGCGAGCGGTATATGCTGGCGCCTTGGCGGCGGAGGAGCTCATGAAACGCTTTCTATCCAGCATGATCGATGGTCGCGGCTTCGATATCGGCCTTGTCGGCCTGCCGCTCGCGTTCCTGCTCACGCTCTCCGGTCTTCCGCTACTCTACAATATCGCCATGAGCCTCCAGGAGGTCGACATGTTCAGCCTCGGGAGCTTCTGGCGCCCTTTCGTCGGCCTCAAGAACTACCGTGATCTGTTCGCTCAGCCGGAAACGTGGCCGATCCTGGTCAATACCGCGACCTTCGTCGTCGCCTCGATCGCGGGTCAGTTTCTTGTAGGTTTTGGCCTGGCATTGTTCTTCTGGACGAATTTTCCGGGCGCCTCGTGGCTGCGGGGTCTGTTCCTAGTGTCCTGGGTGATGCCCGGTCTTGTGGTCGGTGCGATCTGGAACTGGATCCTCTCGGGCGACTTTGGCGTGCTCAACTTTATCCTGCGTGAAACCGGCCTCATCGACGGCAATATCTTCTGGCGCTCGGACCCCGGCTTTTCGCTCTGGGCCGTCATCATCGCAAATATCTGGCTCGGCACATCTTTCAACATGATCCTTCTGTCCGTTGGCCTGTCGTCGATCCCACGGGATCTTTATGAGGCATCCGAACTGGACGGCGCCAATGTCTGGCAGCGCTTCTGGACGATCACCTTGCCGATGATGCGCTCATCCATCGGGGCCATCATCGCGCTCGGTCTGATCTTCACGCTGCAGCAATTCGATCTTTTCGCCGCCATCACCTCGGGAGGACCGAACAATGCTTCGAACGTCACACAATACTGGGCCTGGGATTTGTCGTTCCGACAGTACGATTTCGCCAAGGGCGCGACGATTTCGGTGATCATGATCGTCTTCGTGATGATCGCCTCAGTCGTCTACGTGCGCTCCACACGGCACGAGGTGCGCGGATGAGCCATCAAACCCGCGACCGTCTGCTGCTCGCAATCGCGATCATCCTCGCCGGCATTTATCTGTTTCCCCTCTACTGGATGTACATAACCACGATCAAATCGGGATCGGAGATGTTTGCCACTCCGCCGACCTTCTGGCCGACCGATCCCCAATGGCAGATCTTCGGCAACGTCTGGCAAGGCCGCAACATGGGCCGGTACATCTGGAATTCTCTGGTCATCGCTTGCGGAGCGGTCAGTGTCATCACCGTACTCGGTGTCGGCTGCGCCTATGTGCTGGCGCGCTATCGTAACATTTGGGTCGATATCGGGCTCTTCCTCATTCTCATGTTGCAGGTGCTTCCGGCCTCACTGATGGTCACGCCGATCTTCGTGGGTTTCTCTCAGATCGGGCTGCTCAATTATCCCCGCCTTGCGGTGATCCTTGCGATCGCGGCGAAAAGCATGCCGTTCTTCGTGGTTCTGGTGCGCGCGACCTTCATGAGCGTGCCGCAGGAATTGGAGGAAGCCGCCCTCGTTGACGGCAACTCGAGGGTTGGCGCCTTCTTCAACATCGTCCTGCCGCTGGCACGAAACGGCATCCTTGTCAGCGCCATCCTGATCTTCATGCAGGCGTTCGGAGAGTTCGTCTATTCGAAGTCGATGATCCAGGCGGTGGAGCTGCAGCCGGCAAGTGTCGGACTGAATTCCTTCATGGGACCGAACACCAACGAATGGAACAATATCATGGCCTATGCGGCGATCTACGTGACGCCAATCCTCGCCATCTTCGTCCTCCTGCAACGCCGCATCGTCTCTGGCCTTACCTCGGGAGCGCTCAAATGACCGCCCAGATCGAACTGACCAACGTCAACAAGTATTATGGTGCCTATCATGCATTGAAGGACATCGAGCTCTCGATCCGCAAAGGCAGCTTCACGGCGCTTGTCGGCCCTTCCGGTTGCGGGAAGTCGACACTGCTGCGGTCGCTGGCCGGCCTGGAGAGCATATCGTCCGGCACCCTGAAAATCGCCGGCGAGGTCATGAACGCGATGCCGCCGCGCAAGCGTGACGTGGCGATGGTTTTCCAATCCTATGCGCTCTATCCGCACATGACGGTCGAGGAGAACCTCACCTACAGCCTGCGGATCAAGGGCATTGCCAAGGCTGACCGCAAGAAGGCGGCCAATGAAGTCGCTGCAGTGACCGGGCTTACGAACCTGCTCGGACGCTATCCGCGTGAGCTTTCCGGCGGTCAGCGCCAGCGGGTGGCGATGAGCCGGGCGATCATCCGCCATCCCAAGGCGTTTCTGTTCGACGAACCGCTTTCCAATCTTGATGCAGCGCTTCGCGTTCATATGCGCAAGGAAATCCGCGCGTTGCACGACCGTTTGGGTGCCACTTCGGTCTATGTCACCCACGACCAGGTCGAGGCAATGACGATGGCGGACCATGTCGTCATCATGCGCGATGGCGTCATCGAACAACAGGGCAGCCCGCTTGAGCTCTATGACCGGCCGGACAACAAGTTTGTGGCCGGGTTCATCGGATCTCCGGCCATGAATTTTCTGCCAGCAGTCGGCGGTCCGGATGGCCGGTCGATCATTCTCGATCTCGGTATGAAGCAAACGGTCTCTCTCGAACGCGCCGTGCAGCCGGGGCGGGCCTTGGTCGTTGGCTTGCGCCCGGAGAACATCGAGCTTGCCCCGGCGGATGAGGGCGTTGTCTCGGTACAGGTGGCGCTGGTCGAATCGACCGGGGCGACATGCTTCTTGACCATGGCAACGACGCCTGAGCTTTCGGTAGTCTTCAACGGGCGATCGCAGGCGCAAGCCGGCGATCGGGTCGGACTGAACTTTGCACCCGCCAGCATTCATCTTTTCGACGCAGATACCGAACGGCGTTTGCCGGACTGAGGGCAGATACTGACCGCCCTATAGCGCGTGGGTTGCTTCGATATGCGACTTTCCGGCTGGCCCTTGCCAGTGGCTCAGGGACGCACCAGCGCATTCCCGTCCGCTTCTTTGAGATAGCTAACAACGGCGTCGGCGATCATGGTCCGATGCCTGCCGATCGTATGTGGCTCTGAGAGGTCACGGCGAAAGATCGTGCCGAACGTATAGCGGTTGGAGACCCGGAAGAAGCAGAAGGCACTGATCAGCATGTGCACGTCGATCGGGTCGGCCTTTCGCTTGAATACGCCTTCAGCGATACCGCGCTCCAGAATGCCGGCAATCGTCTCGATGACCGAGACATTCAGATCGCGGATCGCTTCCGAACGCAGCATATGTGCGGCGTGGTGGATGTTTTCGATGCTGACCAATCGCACGAAATCGGGATTGGCCTCGTCGTGGTCGAACGTACTGGAGATGAGGGTGCGCAGCGCCTCTTCCGGCGCAAGGCTTGCAAGCTTCAAATCCTCCTCAAGTGTGCGGATCTTGCGATAGGCGCGCTCCAGCACGGAGAGGTAAAGTCCCTCCTTGCCTCCGAAATAATAGTAGATCATGCGTTTGGAGGTGCGGGTCCGCTCCGCGATGGCATCGACCCGCGCGCCAGCCAGACCATGCGTCGAGAACTCCTCCGTGGCGACGACAAGGATGTCTTCCTTGGTCCGTTCCGGATCGTTCTTCCGACTTGCCTCAGCCCGCCCAGCCATTCTTTCGTCGTCACTCCTCCGGCGTTAACCGGAATTTTCTCAATAAAACCAATTCGAAACGGGCGGGCCACTGGGACTCGTCATCTCGCCTCCGTTGAAAGTCATATTGAGGTTGCAGGGGTCTTTCAAGAGACTCCTCTTGACATACGTACTAGTTCGTACATTTTGTTATGAGCGATTACGCCTGGAGGAGGGCGTGGTCGCCCCGTGCCCCTGATGCGCATCCCGAAGCCGATACAACGCTCGGGCGCAAAGACGGCACTCTGCTTTGGGAGGAGCGCATGACCCGCATCATCGATTTCTATTTCTTCGCGCTGAAGGTGGCGATTGCCGTGCTGCTCGCCGGCATGGTTGTCCTCGTCTTCGGCAATGTCGTTCTGCGTTATGCCTTCAATCAGGGGATTACGGTTTCCGAAGAGCTGTCACGCATCTTCTTCGTCTGGCTGACATTCCTTGGCGCCGTCGTCGCCATGCGCGAACACGGTCATCTCGGCGTTGATACGGTCATCAAACGTCTGCCACCCGTCGCGGCAAAGATTGCTGTGCTCCTGGGCCATGCGCTGATGCTTTATGCGACCTGGCTGATGATCAGCGGCAGTTGGGCGCAGACGCTGATCAATCTCCACGTCGGTGCACCGGCGACCGGGCTTTCGATGGGCTTCTTCTACGGCGCCGGTCTCGCCTTCGGCATTCCTGCCTTCCTGATCCTACTTGCCGACGCGTTGGCGATCGCCACCGGCCGCATCGACGTGACAACGGCCGAACTCGTGCGCGAGAGCGAGGACGAGTTGGCCCTCGACGATCTTCCCGAGCCGGTGCTCGATCCCGTTTCCGCGAAACGCTGAGGAGCTGGCCATGACCGTTACGATCTTCCTCGGTGCACTCCTTGGACCCATGGCGCTCGGTGTGCCGATCGCCTTTGCACTCATCCTCAGCGGTGTGGCGCTGATGCTTTACCTCGGTCTTTTCGACGCACAAATCGTGGCGCAGAACGTCTTGAATGGTGCTGACAGTTTTCCGCTGATGGCCGTGCCCTTCTTCCTGCTCGCAGGCGAAGTCATGAACACAGGCGGGCTTTCCAGGCGCATCGTCGCGCTGGCGCTGGCGATGGTCGGCCATATTCGTGGTGGTCTCGGCTTTGTGGCGATCTTCGCCGCCTGTATTCTTTCAAGCCTCTCTGGCTCGGCCGTCGCGGACGCGGCTGCCCTCGGAGCGCTACTCCTGCCGATGATGCTGAAGAGCGGTCATGACGCAGCGCGCGCTGGCGGGCTGCTCGCCTCCGCCTCGGTGATCGGACCGATCATACCGCCGTCGATCGGCTTCATCCTCTATGGCGTCGTTGGTGGCGTCTCGATCACCAAGCTTTTTCTCGCCGGCATCTTCCCGGGGCTGATGATCGCTGCGGCCCTTTGCATCACCTGGCTGATCGTTGCCCGCAAGGAGCAGTTCGAGTTGCCGCCAAGGCAGAGCGGCACCGTGCGGCTCAAGGCGCTCGTCGACAGCATCTGGGCGCTGATGCTGCCGGTGATCATCATCGTCGGCCTGAAGTTCGGGGTCTTTACACCAACCGAGGCCGGCGTTGTTGCTGCCGTCTACTCGCTTTTCGTCGCCATGGTCGTCTATCGCGAACTGCCGCCAGCACAGCTCTTTCACGTCTTCGTTTCGGCGGCAAAAATCACCTCCGTCGTCATGTTCCTGGTCGCTTGTGCCGCGGTCTCCGCCTGGCTGATCACGGTGGCCGACGTCCCCGGTGCGCTTGCCTCGCTGATCGAGCCGCTGATGGACAACCAGACGCTTCTCTTGATTGCAATCATGGTCCTGATCGTGCTCGTCGGCACTGCGATGGACATGACGCCGACCATCCTCGTGATGACGCCGGTGCTGATGCCCATCATCAAGCAGGCGGGAATCGATCCGGTCTACTTCGGTGTCCTGTTCATCATCAACAACTCGATCGGTCTGATCACGCCGCCCGTCGGCACGGTTCTGAACGTCATCTGTGGCGTCTCGAAACTGTCGATGGAAGACCTTATGAAGGGCGTGCTGCCCTTCCTGGTCGCCGAGTTGATCGTCCTGTTCCTGCTTGTCCTGTTCCCCGCGCTGGTGACCGTTCCGGTTACCTGGTTCGGGCACTGACCGAAACTTCAAGCTTCAACACGGCCGGCGGAACTACCGGCCAAATCTGGGAGGAGAACATGTTGAAATTGACGAAACTGGCCTTGGGCCTTGCTCTGCCGCTCGCTTTGCTGACGGCAGGACCGACGCTTGCCGAGATCCGCGATCAGACGATCAAGTTCGCTTCGGCCAACAACAAGGGTCACCCGCAGGTGACCGGCATGGAGAAGTTTGCCGAACTCGTGAAGGACAAGAGCGGCGGCAAGATCGAGGTAAAGCTCTTCCCGGGCGGCACGCTCGGCGGCGACGTCCAGACTGTCTCGGCCCTGCAGGGCGGCGTCATCGAGATGACGGTGCTGAACGCCGGCATCCTCGCCAACAACGTCAAGCAGTTCGGCGCCGTCGACCTTCCCTTCCTCTTCGACAGTGGTGCGGAGGCGGACAAGGTCATGGACGGTGCTTTCGGCGACAGTCTCCTCAAGCTTCTGCCCGATACCGGCCTTATCGGTCTCGGCTATTGGGAACTCGGCTTTCGCAATCTCACCAACAATCGCCATCCGGTGACGAAGCTCGAGGACATCAAGGGTCTGAAGATCCGCACGATCCAGTCGCCCATCCCGATCGAACTCTTCAACACGCTCGGCGCCAATGCCGTGCCGCTGCCCTACACGGAACTCTATACCGCGCTCGAGACAGGGACGGTCGACGGGCAGGAGAACCCGGCCGCAAACATCATGAACGCCAAGTTCTACGAAGTGCAGAAGTACATGACGCTGACCCGTCACCAATACAATCCGCAGATCGTGCTCGTCAGTAAGAAGTTCTGGGATGGGCTGAATGACGAGGAAAAGGCCGTCCTTGAGGCGGCCGCGACCGAAGCGCGCGACTACCAGCGCAAGGTGTCACGCGACGCGGACGCCGCAGCTCTCGAGGAAATTCGCAAGACCGGCATGGAAGTCAGCGAATTCAGTCCGGAGGAAACGCAGAAGCTGCGTGATGCCGTCAAGCCGGTGATCGAGAAGTTCAGTGCCGAGATTGGCGCTGAGACGGTTCAGGCGCTGTTCAAGGAGATTGGTGCCGCACGGGGCCAGTAACAGGGTGCGAAGTCTTCGGCCCGCCCGCAAGTCACGGCGGGCCGGAAGCTGGCTGCCCGTACTTGCGGGCTTTGAGGATGGAAACGCAAATCATGACCGAAACGCTTGTAAGACCCTTGAAGGCCGGTCTGATCGGCGCAGGCATTCAAGCGTCGCTGACCCCAGCGATGCACATGGCCGAAGGCGCGGCTCAAGGGCTCCGCTATGTGTACGAACTGATCGATCTTCGCGAAATCGACGCGACGGAAAACGACCTGCCGCGTCTGCTTGCCGATGCTGAACGGCAGGGATTTGCGGGCCTCAATATCACCCATCCATGCAAGCAGGCGGTCATTGCGCATCTTGACGATCTCGCACCTGACGCGCAGCGGCTTGGCGCCGTCAATACTGTCGTGCTCAAGGGAGGGCGGCGACATGGCCACAATACCGACTGGTGGGGTTTTGCCGAAGGTTTCAGGCGGGGGCTGCCGGATGCCGACCTTTCCTTCGCCGTGCAGCTTGGAGCAGGCGGCGCCGGCGTTGCAACGGCCTATGCCGCACTTTCGCTCGGCCTGAAACGTCTAGCGGTTTTCGACCGCGAGCCGGAGCGGGCACAGTCGCTTGCCGAGATGCTGACCGCCCTGTTCCCCGAGGCGGATATCTCAGCCGGCACGGACCTTGCGGCTGCAATGCGGTCGGCGTCGGGGTTGATTCACGCCACGCCGACAGGGATGGCGAACTATCCGGGGCTGCCGCTCGACGGTGACCTTCTCGATCCGCGCCACTGGGTCGCCGAGATCGTCTACTTCCCGCTCGAAACGGCGCTGCTCAAGGAGGCGAGACGGCGCGGCTGCCGCACGCTCGATGGGGGAGGAATGGCCGTCTTCCAGGCGGTCGGCGCTTTTCGACTGTTTACCGGGCTCGAGCCGGACGCAGCGCGGATGCTCAACCATTTCAAGGCCATGACCGGCTGACACTGACGCCGGAAGTTCCAGCAAGGACAGAAACATGAAGACCTCGATAGCAACGGTTTCGCTGAGCGGCGATCTCAAGGACAAGCTGCGCGCCATCGCCAAGGCGGGCTTTGCCGGTGTCGAAATATTCGAGAACGACTTCCTTGCCTTCGACGAAAGCCCGCGCGAGGTCGGCCGAATGGTGCGCGACTTTGGCCTGGAGATCAGTCTGTTCCAGCCGTTCCGTGATTTCGAGGGTATGCCGGAGCCACTCAGAGCCCGGACTTTCGACAGGGCCGAGCGCAAGTTCGACCTGATGCAGGAGTTGGGCACCGACTTGGTGCTCGTCTGCTCGAACGTGTCGCCGGCGGCAGTGGCTGGCATCGACAGGGCAGCCGCCGACTTTTGCGAACTCGGCGAGCGGGCGGCGAAGCGGAACTTGCGCGTCGGTTACGAGGCGCTCGCCTGGGGGCGCCATATCAGCGACCATCGCGATGCCTGGGAGATCGTCCGGCGCGCCGATCACCCGAGCATAGGCCTGATCCTCGACAGCTTTCATACCCTGTCGCGCAAGATCGAGATCAATTCGATCCGCTCGATCCCGAAGGAGAAAATCTTCATCGTCCAGCTTGCGGATGCTCCGCTGATCGACATGGATCTGCTCTATTGGAGCCGGCACTTTCGCAATATGCCGGGCGAGGGCGACCTGCCGGTGACCGACTTTACCCGCGCGGTGGCGGCGACCGGCTATGATGGATATCTGTCGCTTGAAATCTTCAACGACCAGTTTCGCGGCGGTAACGCCAATGCCATCGCGGTCGACGGCTACCGCTCGCTGATCTATCTCGGGGACCAGGTGAAGCGCGCCGAGCCGGACGTCCGCCTGTCGGTTCCTGAGATGCCCCCGCGCGTCGACGTCAAGGGAGTGGCCTTCGTGGAGTTCAGCGCCTCGGAGGACGAGGCGGGCGAGCTCGAAGCGCTGCTCGTCACCATCGGCTTCAGGAAAGCGGCGCAGCACCGGACCAAGCAGGTGGTGGTCTACCGCCAAGGCTCCATCAATCTGGTGATCAACACCGAGCGGGAAGGCTTCGCCAACGCTTCCTATCTGGTTCACGGCACGTCCGCCTATGCGTTCGGCCTCGTGGTCGACGATGCCAAAGCGACTGCTGAGCGAGCCCGGGCGCTTGGCGCTGAACCCTTCGAACAGCCAGTCGGCCCAGGAGAATTGCTGGTTCCGGCGATCCACGGTGTTGGCGGCGGGATCATCTACTTCCTCGACGAGCGATCCGACCTCGCCAGGATCTGGGAGATTGAGTTCGATCCGGTGCCGGACAAGGGAGCGGCGATACCAGCTGGCCTGACGACCATCGATCACATTGCCCAGACCGTCAAATATGAGGAGATGCTGACCTGGCTGCTGTTCTACACATCGCTGCTCGATGTGCGAAAGACGCCGATGATCGACATCGTCGATCCGGCCGGCATTGTTCGCAGCCAGGTCGTTGAGAATGATGCCGGGACGCTGCGCCTGACGTTGAACGGCGCGGAGAACCGCAACACGCTTGCGGGCCACTTCATCGCCGAGACCTTCGGCTCCGGTGTGCAGCATATTGCCTTTGCCACCTGCGACATCTTCGCAACGGCTGAGGCGCTGCGTGCAAACGGCTTCAAGGCGCTGCCGATCTCGCCGAACTACTACGATGACGTCGAGGCGCGCTTCGGGCTCGACGCGGAACTTGTCGAGCGGCTGAGGGCCGAGAACATCCTTTATGACCGGGACGAGAACGGTGAATATTTCCAGCTCTACAGTCCGACCTACGGCGAAGGGTTCTTCTTTGAAATCATCGAGCGGCGCGGGTATCGCGGATACGGAGCCGCCAATGCAATCTTTCGCATTGCGGCGCTGAAAAAATACCTGAGGCCAGAGGGTGTGCCTAAAAACTGATCTTCCAACGTCAGCTTTGCGTCGGTAACTGGCACGGCTCAGGCAAGTGCTCATTCCGATCGTTGAGGCGTCCTAGACGACCCAGCGTCACGCACGCACTTGCTATTGATGCTCTTTCCTTCGCGACCGAGGGGTCCGGCGTCGATGGAATGGGCGCCGAACGCTCTCTCGGCGCCCACATAATCAAGCTGGGGGCTAGGTTGTCAGAAGTAGCGAACCTCTTCGGCCTTTATGCTGAGCGGGTCTTTGCCGTGTTTGGACAGCCAGGAGTAGACGGGCGGCGATCGACTCCACGTGGATGTCGAGATCATGCATGGGCCGTCAGTATAGGCGAAGGCCGCAAGGGCTGCGTCCAATTCCCTTCCGTTTTTTCGCCGTTCATGCCTTCACAGGCAATTTCCGGATGTTTCCGATAGATACGGAAGTTCCATAATTAGTCGTACGCCTCAGCGGCCGTCAGATGTTCGATCCGAGGGGAACTTTACTTATGTCGACCGGTTTTGCAGTGGAAAGCGCGAGCAACGAGTTTATGACTGAGAAAATTGTTCCTCCGCCCAAGAAGGGCGATCCCAAACCACGGCCCGTCCGCCGTCCCGAGCCCCAGGACTCGACGCCGAAGTCCGAAGAACGGATACATCCGCCTCGGGACACTAGAGAGGCGCCGGCGCCAAACCCGAATGGCGAGGATGCCACTCAACCGTGACGGCGCGCCGTCGTGCGCCGAAGGCTAGCTGATCTGCCGCCCTTCGCCCGGCGCAGCCCCGACACGCCAAAAGGGGTTCGAGGGCGGGGAAGAACATAGGGCTCGACAGAACCGGCGTCGTGGGTGAGCCATAAAGCTGCCGTTCAATGGTCAGCAAATTGCCCCGGTACCGCCGCACCGAGCCCTTCCCAGCGTTTCATCGTCACTGACGCGTTCGGTATCCAGCCGACGTGAGTGACGATCGAAAGGCCCTATCGCTGCCGATTACGTCATGAACATCATAGAGGAATGAATATGATCACTCGTTACACGCCAATTTCATCGCTGACGGCTGCAATCTTCAGTTTCATGATCTTCAGTCCAGCATCTGCCTTTGAAATTGCTCAGGCGCAAGAGACGCAGCCGACGCAGGGACAGGCCGACAACAAGGGTACGGACGCCGCCATCAGCGAACAAAAGATCGAAGCCTTTGCTGTTGCCTATCTTCAGGTCGACAAGGTCAGGCAGGAATATTCCGCAAAGATAGAAGCAACATCGGACGAGGCGGCGAAGAAGAAGCTGGAGACCGAAGGCAGCAAGAAAATGGTCGAAGCCGTCAAAGCATCGCCGGCCATTTCGGTCGAAGAATATTCGGCAATTCTTACAGCGGCACAGAGCGATCCGGCAGTCGCCAAGAAGGTTCAGGCAGAACTTCAAAAGACCGCTCCGGCACAGCAGTAGGTGGCCTCGGCAGCAATCGGATTGCCGGACACTTGCGTGCGGCCCGCGAACTCATTTTGCGGGCTTCCGCTCCCGACTGCTAAATACGCAAGGAGGCTTGCTGGCAGGCCCCGTGGAACTGTCGGCTACTAGCGGCCACTTGCCAAATTTTGGCGGCCACTTCCAGCGACCTTTCGAATGCCTGCACCGGCAGAAACGCGAAACGCGTGTGGAAGTTGTAGGCGCCGGTGAAGACGTTGGGCGTCGGAATGCCGCGGGCCGAGAGCACCGCGCCATCGGTGCCGCCGCACATCGGGATCAGCTTCTTGTCGATCCCGAGTTCGATGCGCCGCGATCACCACGCCATCCTCGAAGAGGGGATGTGTTTCCACGTCACCCCCTGCCACAAGTTCACGAGGAACCCAGTTCTCTTGCTTCCGCTGCATCGCCCGCGCGACAGGAAGGGTGCTTCAACGATCGCATAATGTATCGTCCGGAACGGTCGCTCCGGCAGGCGGATCGCGCATGGCCAGCCCTCCATGCTTTCCACTACGATTTCAGCGACGATCTCCTGACCGTCGGCGCGCGGTTCTGAGCTTGATCGCCATCGCCTCGGAGCCGATAAGAGCGGGAAGCCATAGGGAGAATCGTTGCCATGAGAGCACTTATCCAGCGCGTTTCATCTGCGCGTGTCACCGTCGACGAAACGGTGACGGGGGAAATCGGCAATGGTCTGTTGGTCTTCGTTTGTGCGATGAAGGGTGACTCTGAAAAGGAAAGCGAATGGCTGGCGCGCAAGATTGTCAACCTGCGCATCTTCAGGGACGATGCGGATCGCATGAACCGTTCGCTTGTCGATGTCGGCGGCTCAGCTCTCATCGTCAGCCAGTTCACATTGGCCGCCGAGACGAAAGGAAACCGGCCGGGCTTTTCTACGGCAGCGCCGCCGGAGGAGGGCAAACGCCTATATGAGACTTTCTCTGCCAATTTCTCGGCCCTTGGCGTTGCCGTTGCGAATGGCGTCTTCGGTGCGGACATGCGGGTGGAATTGGCCAACGACGGTCCAGTTACGATCTGGCTGGACACGACGTCCGGCTAACCGCTTCAGGGTCGCATATTAAGCGGAACGAGCTTGAGGCGATGATCACCTATACTCGCGATCGGATCGCCTGGATGAATGACTGTCGGGCCGGGTCAGAGCCCAGGTTGAATAGCATCGACATGCGATCGGAGGTGCCGGGCTTTGAGTTGAATTACTACGAGCGTCGGTGCCCTTTGTTTGCGTCCACCCGCACGGCCGACGGCGCGATCCCTTCCACAAGGTCTGTGCTGAAAAGGTCGCGTCATCTATCGAACGGAACTGCCAAGCTGGCGCCGAGTACGTCAGCTCCGGCTCCTGGCGAGAATTCCTGCGAGCACTGTAATCTCACGTTCGAGCACTTCGGGCGTTATGCCGACGAACCGTCCTTCAAGGCTGAGAGAGATCACGCCATGAACGGCCGCGAAGAACGTCCGGGCACGAATTGCCACGTCTTGGCGAGAAGCATCAGGCATATGTCGCGCGAGTGGTGCTGCGATGAGCCCGATCAGGAAAGCGTGTTCGGCAAGGTGCCACTCCGGAACGGAGACGCCCTCCGGCATCCTATGTTCGAAAAGGGCGGACCACAGGTTTCGCTCTGCTAGCGCGAAGCGCAGGTATGCCAGAGACAGGCTGAGGAAAGTCTCCTCAATGGCCGCTGATGGCGAAATCGCGGTGTTGAGGGTGTTCTCCAACTGTTTCAGCGTCCCCGAGTTGACGTGGAGAATCAGCCCGTCGAGATCATCGAAGACCGTGTAAAGACCACCGAGCGCCGCGCCGGCGCGTTCGGCGATATCCCGCGCGCGCAGGTTCTTCAGCCCTTGTTCGCGAATGAGCTCCGTGCAGGCGACTATCAGCCTTGCCTTCAGGTCTTCCTTCTTCGTTTGACGCTTTCCGACCACCGGTAACCTCATTTTTGAACGTTGTTCATTTTTAACTTGAACATCGTTCATCTTTGTGACAAAAGATTATTGAACATTGTTCATACATGGAGGTGAGGAAATGTTCAAACAAATCGCAACGCTGATACGAGGTCGCGCCCACGAGGCGGAGGAGGCCTTCGGCAATCGGCATGCGCTACCGATACTTGCGCAGCAGATCCGTGATGCCGCGCGCGGCGTCGAAAGCGCACGTCGGGTGGTCGCTCTGGCGATCGCGCAAAATCGCCTGGAAAAAGAAAATGCCGAGAGGCTCTCTGCCCGCATCGATGATCTCGAAGCGCGCGCTATCGCAGCCCTTGAAAAGGGGCGAGAGGATCTGGCTACCGAGGCTGCAGCCTCGATTGCTCGGCTGGAAACCGAACTGCAGAACGCACGTCAGGTTCAGGCGGAATTTACAGATGGAATAGATCGGTTGAGGCAAGCGGTGCGGCAGAGCGAAACGCGCCTGGCTGCGCTGCGCCGCGGCGAGCGCCTGGCCGAGGCACGTGACCGGACGCGGCGCCTTTCCCGAGACGTGCCTGGCAACGATCTGGCTACGCTCAGCGATGCCGAGGCAACACTTGCGCGGCTCGAAACGCGCCAGCGCGAGGCTGAGTTGACGGCCGAGGCGCTAGTTGAGCTGGAAGACCGGCCTGATCCGACCGCGCTTGCAGAGAAACTGGCCGCTGCCGGTTGCGGCCGCCCGCTCGTAACGAGCGCTGAAGACGTGCTCGAGCGTCTGCGTGCCAAGGCAAACCCTACTCTTTGAACCCACTATCTCTCAAAGGAAAACGACGATGAACGACAGTCTGATGAAACACTCCCCGGCCTGGACCTCCTTCTCCTATGTGAGCTTCGGCGTGGCCGCCTTCATGGTGGTGATCGGCCTTTACATGATGCCGATCGATCTCTGGGGAAAGGGCTATCTCGCCATGGGCATCCTGATGCTCCTGCAGACGGCGGTAAACGTCACCAAGACGCTGCGCGACAATCTGGAAGCTGAAAAGCTCATCCGCAGGATCGATGATGCAAAGACCGAGAAGCTGCTGCTCGGCATCAAGGCCGACGACGTTTAATTCATCGTTAGCCCTGTCGCCACAAAGCACAACCTGTGAACGAGAGTGAAACGACTTTCATCTAGAACGCTCAAAAAAAGGGGAGACGTTCCGTGAAAAACAATCTCATGACTTCTCGGCGGTTTGCGCCACTCTTCTGGACGCAGTTCCTGTCGGCGTTCAACGATAATTTCCTCAAGAACACGCTCGTCTTCCTCATCCTCGCCACCGTGGCGGCAAATGATGCCGGATCGCTCGTTACGCTGGCCGGCGCCGTCTTCATGGCGCCGTTCCTGCTCTTTTCCGCACTCGGCGGCCAACTTGCCGACAAGTTCGACAAGGCGGTCGTCGCCGAGAGGCTGAAGCGGTGGGAGCTCGCTGCCGCAGCCGTTGCGGTCGTCGGTATTGCGTTCTCCTCCATTGCCGTTCTGCTGGTTGCGCTCTTCCTGTTCGGTGCCATCTCCGCGCTCTTTGGGCCTGTCAAATACGGCATCCTGCCGGACCACCTGGAGCGCAAGGAACTGCCGCGCGCGAACGCCTGGATCGAGGGGGCGACGTTCATCGCCATCCTCGGCGGCACAGTCGTCGCAGGGCTTGCCGCGGCCGATGGCGTCGATCCCTGGCTGTTTGGCCCCATGATGCTCGGCCTCGCGCTCGCCTGCTGGCTTTCCAGCCGCTACATTCCTCGCCTGGGCGCCAAGGCGCCGGACCTTGTCGTCGATCGCAACGTCCTCCGTTCCACGGGGCGGCTCCTCGCTTCACTGCGCAGCGACAAACGGCTCTGGCGCACCGCGCTGATGGCGGCGTGGTTCTGGCTGGTGGGCGCGATCGTACTGTCGTTGCTGCCGCCCATGGTGAAGAACTATCTCGGCGGCGACGAGACTGTGATCACTGCCTATCTCGCCGTCTTCGCCGTGGCGATCGGCGTTGGCTCGGCAATCGCTGCCTGGATGTCCGCAGGACGTATCGTGCTCCTGCCGGCACCGCTCGGCACCCTGATCATGGCGCTGTTCGGCCTCGATCTCGCCTGGTGCGTCGGACATGCCGGTGCGGCCGCAGCGGCCGAGACGCTCTCCGCCTTTTTCGCCGGTCCCTACACTCTGCGCATCGCCATCGATCTGGCCGGCATGGCCATCGCCGGCGCCTTCCTGGCCGTACCCACGCTTGCGGCCCTTCAGGCCTGGGCGCAAGAGGACGAACGATCGCGTGTCATCGGCGCGTCGAATGTATTGTCCGCGGCCTTCATCACCGCCGGCGGCGGCCTTGTCGCCGTCCTGCAGGCGTCCGGCGTGTCGACAGCGGTACTTTTCGCCGGCCTTGCGCTCGCCAATGCCGTGGCGGCCTGGGTCATGCTGCGCACGTTGCCGACCAATGCTTTCCGTGATTTCGTATCCATCCTCTTCCGCGCCTTCCTTCGGCTGGAAGTGGAGGGCCTCGACAATCTGAAAAAGGCGGGGCGTGCGCCGATCATCGCGCTCAACCATGTTTCCTTTCTCGATGGCGCACTGGCCCTGGCGCTGACGGACGAGGAACCGACCTTCGCGGTCGACTACACCATCGCCAAGGCGTGGTGGGTGAAACCGTTCCTGAAGATGTGCAACTTCCTGCCGTTGGATCCTTCGAAGCCGATGGCAACGCGTACGCTCATCAAGACGGTCAACAATGGTGAGCCGCTCGTGATCTTCCCCGAGGGCCGCATCACGGTCACCGGCGCGCTGATGAAGGTCTATGACGGCGCCGCGATGGTGGCCGACAAGACCGGCTCCATGGTCGTACCGGTTCGTATCGACGGGCTGGAGAAGAGCTACTTCTCGCGCCTCAGTTCCTTGCACGTTCGCCGCCGCCTGTTTCCGAAGGTGAAGGTCACCATTCTAGAGCCCGTTCGCCTCTCTGTTCCGGAAGAGCTGAAAGGTCGCAAGCGCCGCATGGCCGCGGGTGCTGCTCTCTACCAGGTCATGTCGATGTTGATGTTCCGCACCACGGATACCAACACCACCGTGCTCGAAAAGGTGATCAAGACGGCCAAGGAGCGCGGATTCAACCGGCTCGCTGTGCAGGACCCGGTCACCGGTTCCCTGTCGTATGGCAAGCTGCTGACGGGCGCGGCCGTGATTGGCGCGAAGTTCAAGTCGCTCTTCCCGGCTGAGAAGGCGCTCGGCGTTCTCTTGCCCAACGCCAACGGTGCGGTCGCAACCATCCTCGGCGTGATGTCCGCCGGCAAGGTGCCGGCAATGCTCAATTTCACGGCGGGCGCGGCCAACATCATTTCGGCCTGCAAGGCGGCGCAGGTCCGCTACGTGCTGACGTCGCGTGCCTTCGTCACCCAGGCGAAACTTGGCCCCGTCGTCGAGGAGTTGGCGAAGACGGTGGAAATTATCTGGCTCGATGATCTGCGCCAGACGATCGGCCTTGCCGACAAGCTGCGCGGTCTCCTGCAGAAGGCACGTCCGCTTGTTCGACGCACAGCCGACGATCCGGCAGTCATACTCTATACCTCCGGTTCGGAAGGAACGCCGAAGGGCGTGGTGCTGACACACCGCAACATCCTCTCCAATGCGGCTCAAGCCGCGTCCCGCATCGATTTCCACTCGGGCGACAAGGTGTTCAACATCCTGCCGGTGTTCCATTCCTTCGGGCTCACCGCTGGTACTGTGCTGCCGCTCATCTCCGGCGTCCCCGTCTATTTCTATCCGTCGCCGTTGCACTACCGGATCATTCCGGAACTGATCTACGCCTCCAACGCAACGATCATCTTCGGGACCGACACCTTCCTGAACGGATATGCACGGACGGCTCATCCCTATGACTTCCGGTCGATCCGCTATTGCTTCGCCGGCGCCGAACCGGTCAGGGCGGCTACCCGTGCGCTCTACATGGAGAAGTTCGGCGTCCGCATCCTCGAAGGCTACGGTGTGACCGAGGCGGCGCCAGTGATTGCGCTGAACACGCCAATGTTCAACAAGGCCGGTAGCGTCGGCAAGATCATGCCGGGCATGGAGTATAGGCTCGATGCCTTGCCGGGTGTCATGGAGGGCGGACGGCTTTTCATCCGCGGCGCCAACGTCATGGCCGGATATCTCCGCGTAGAAGCGCCCGGCGTAATCGAGCCGACGCCGGACGGCTGGCATGACACCGGCGACATCGTCACTGTCGATGAAGATGGTTTCATCGTCATCCGGGGTCGGGCCAAACGATTTGCCAAGATCGGCGGCGAGATGGTTTCGCTTGGCGCTGTGGAGGCGCTGGCGGGAGAGCTGTGGCCGGGTCAGTTGACGGTTGTCGTGTCGCTGCCTGATGCCAAAAAAGGCGAGCGCCTGGTCATGCTCACTGACGCTCCGGGTGCGACACGCGCCGCATTCCTTCGCTTCGCCAAGGAAAAGGGGGCGATGGACATGATGGTTCCCTCGGATGTGAGGGTGGGAGCCGTGCCTGTGCTTGGAACCGGAAAGGTGGACTTCGTCAGTGCTCAGAAGCTTCTCGCCGAGACTGCAAGGACCGAGGACGCCGCCTGATATGGAAAAGGGAGCCGGCTTCAGTCCGGCTTTCCGTCCAGCACGAGAGCATGGGCCGGAAGGCGATACTTCGGAACGGTCGACGGCGCCGGCCCCACGCGCAGGACATTGATCAGCCGGTGGCCGGGTGGCAACGGGAAGCGCTGCCGCATCGCCTCTGCAGCGGACGGTAGATCAGCCAGCACCGCCATCGGCCAACCGGCGAAGCCGAGACGCGTGAAACCCAGCCAGAAACGATAGAAGGCTTGTCCGGAGACGATTGGGCTCTCGTCTTCCGGCCGATGGAACAGGAGGCAAGCCGCGGCGGTTATCGTCTTTCCCGCTTCGGCGACGAGACTTTTGCCGAGGCCCAGCCGATCGGCAATGTCGAAAAGTGGTGAAGCGAGCACATGCTCCGCCAGTGCGCCTTCCAGCCGCCCCATCTGCAGCGCGGCAATATTGAGCCCATCGAAGGCATAGGCCGGATGGGTTGGAGAAAACCGCATCCACGCCACGAGTTCATTGCGGAACGATCTATCGCGCATGATCGACAGACTTGCGCGGTCGTTAAGTGCGGCAATGAAGGCGAGATCCTCGTGGCCGCTGGCGAGCTTTACATCAGCCGTCTCAGCCACCCAGTGCTCGAGCCTTTCGGTCTGTTCGGGCGCCGCGGGCAAGAAGCGGGCACGCCATGTGAAGCGCTTGGTGCTCCAGCCGGCAAGCTCCGTGGGCATCGCCGCGCGCGCAAGGGTCAGCCGCGCGGCCAATCGGTAGTCGGGCCTCCAGTCGAGAATGTTATCGCCCCAGAGATCTTCGATGGCCACACCGATCCCGCGCGCGGCGAGCGCCATCACCATGCCCTCGAGCGCCGCTCCACAGGAGAGCCCCATATCGCGACCGGTCGGATCGCCGATGCCGAGGTGCCGGGAGAGGTCGGCAGCAAGCAGAATGCATCCGTCTTCGTCCAGTATCCAGCGGGCCGGCTGGGTATTGTGGACGGAGGGGGCGAGATTGGCCTCAGCCGCCAGATCGACGAGCATGGCGGTGTCAATGCGGCTCATAATGTCTTTCCGAAGAGATGCAGACGATGCAGGGGCCTTGCGCCGGCTTTTTCCACCTGCCTCAGGCTGGCCGCATTGACGTCCGCGATCCAGGTGCCGCCGGCAGTCTCGTAGCCGGCGCGGCGCATTTCTTTGAGCACATGGGCAAGAAGGAGCGGATTGAGGCCGCGCCCCTGATGCTCCGGTTTCACACCCTGGAATATGATCACGGCACGGCGGCGCTTGAGGCGGTGCTTGAGCAGATGCCAGGGCGCACTCAACCCGAGCCGCGAGCCCATCGCCTTCAGCATCGGATTGACGTCGGGTATGGCAATCACCGCACCGGCTGGCGCGCCGTCTTTCTCCGCGACCGCCGAGATGCGTGGATCCATGATCCACTTCATCTCCTTTGCCTGAAAGTCGTATTCCGCACGGCTGACGGGCACGAACATCGGATTGTCGGCGAAGCTCTCGTTGAGGATCAGCCGGGAATCCTCCAATCTCCGTTCGAGCGTTGCCCGCCGGATCGGTGAAAAACGGAAGCCGTCGTCGAAAAGCGCGCGCATTTGCGCACTGGCGAGCAGACCGTCGACTGCCACAGTGCGGACGTCGATTTCGAAGGTGGTCATCGGGAAGCATGGGGCGTACCCCCGGCGTTCCAGCAGGCGGGGCAGATGCGGTGGCCCCCAGATCTGATCCGTATAGGGCGCGTTCTCGAAACCGCCGGTCATGATGCCGACTTGCTGCATGGCAGTCAGGTTGAAGTTTCCGAGGATTTCCCCAAAGCCCTTCGCGCGCGCCCAATCCTCTGCCCGCTCCAACAGGGCGGCCGCGACGCGCTCGTCGTCGGCACAGTCGAAGTAGCCGAAATAGCAGCGATCGAGGCCGAACTTCGCGTTCGATGCGCGGTGCACGTGGGCTGTTATGCGCCCGCGCACGGCGCCGCCTTCATGGGCCGTGAAGATGGCGAAGTCTTCTGCCGTATCGAAGAGAGGGTTCTTTTCAGCTGAAAGGAAACGCCTGAGGTCGCTGAACATCGGCGAGACATAGGGCGTGCGTGCACCGTAGATCTGAAGGGGCGCAGTGAAGAAGGCGTCGATATCCCCCTCGCGGATCTCAATCATGGAGCGGGTTCCTCTCGGAGATCAGCATGGCCATGCGCTGGACGACCTTCAACTCTGTCTCCGCACCCGGCGTGGCAGTGACGGAGGGCATGTTGAGCGCAATGAGCCGGAACGGCCGGTTCGACACCAGCATGACATGGGTGGCCTCGTATTTTTCGAGCAGCCAGGCAAGCTGCTCGGCATCCGATTGGGAAAGGCTGCCCGTTTCGGTAGTGCGCATCAACGGCCGGGCAGCAAAGAGCGCCTTGATCACCGGCAAGTCGAGGTCTGAAAGTTCATTCTCGCCAAGCAAAAGTGCGCCATCCACCAACGGATGGTTCTGTAATTCCTTGAGGAAGCCGAGCGTGTCGTCGATGCGGTCCTCGGCCAGATGCCGGATCAGGCTCTGCCGCCTTTGCTCCGTGCGAAGGCTTAGGCTGTCTTTCCAGATCACGCCAAGCAAGGCGGCGCTGAGGATGACGCTGGCCGCTCGCACCAGCGCTGCCGGTTCGAGCCCGTTTTCGAAGCCGACGACAAGGGCTGCGAGCAGAGCGACCGAAAGCAGGATGGCGAAGGAAACGACCGTGTCACGATGCCCCGCGGCGCGCTGGCCAAGGCTGATCAGCAGCCAGCACAGGAACAGGATCGCGACCCCGCCGAGCCGCACCGGCTGGTCGATGTAGGCCGAGCGGAAATCGGTGACGAGGAGTGGCAGGATCAGAAGCAGCGAGAGGGCCATGCGGTCAACCGCCTGGTTCTCCGCCTTTGACAGGCTCGCCCGGTCGCGCGTTACCGTCATATGCCCGGCGAGAGCGAAGGTGACGAGTTGATAGACGAACAGCAGCGCGACACGCCAGGGCTCGGCGATCGATGCCGGAAGGAGGGCGAGCGCGAAGAAGGTGGCCGCGCCGCCGGCTGCGATCCATTTCGTCGTCCTCGGTGCATGGCGGCGCAACAGACCCTCGGCGAGGAGAACTGTCGAGAGCGGAACGAGGCCCGCAGTTATGATCGTTGCGGCTTTGAAGATGAAGAGGTCCGTCCACCAGGCGAGCACCCGGCTCGCCATCAATGCCGCCAGCACCTGCAATCCAAAGAGGAAGCGGCGGTTCAGCGGGCTTTCCGTATCGAAGCTACGGATGGTGCCGATCAGCACAAGGAGGCCGCCAAGCGCCGCCAGCGAAACGAAACTATCGGCAACGAGCGGCGTGTTCATGGCGCTGCCGGAGCCGCAAGGCGCTTGAGGTAGCGACGTACCAGCGGACGCAGCAGCGCAGCGACGATTGCATTGCGGGGCCGTTCGATGCGCCCGGCATGGAGGTTGAAGAACCAGCCGCGGCAATCGGCGGACTGTGGACGGCCGAGGACCACGTGGATCGCCTCGTAGGCCATCAATGTGCCGGTGGAGATCACCATTGGCGCGAAGGACATGCGACTGCGGGTGCCGGCAATCACTTCGCCGGCGAGCGAAAGATCGACATGGTGGCGTGACGACGAATGGACCATCACGTATTCCGCCTCGCGCAGGAAAGCTTCCGACCGCTGGTCGGCCGTCAGTGCGTTCCAGGCGGTTCCGGCAGTCGGATAACCGAGCCGCTCTTCCGGCATCGGATCTTGCGGTCGCGTCACGTACACGGAGGGCAAAGGAGACGCATAGGCGTCGATCACCGTCCGGCCGAGGTTTCGCGAGACGCGATAGAGCAGGAGGCTGGCGCCGAGATCGTCCGTCCCGTTGATGACGACGTCCGCGTCGGCAATGAGCGTCTCGGCATGATCGGCCCAATCCGGGCCGAAGACGGTCACGTCCAAGTCGGGATTGATCTTTAGGCAGAGGTCTCGGGTCGCTTCTGCCTTGGGGGTGCCAATAGTGTCGGCAAAACAGAAGACCTGGCGATTGAGGTTCGACAGCTCGAAGCGGTCGATATCGGCGAGGATGAGACGACCGATGCCGGCCCGCGCCAGCGCCTGGATGCAGGCGCCGCCCATACCGCCGGTTCCGCAGACGAAGACGGTCGCCAGTCTCAAGCGTCGTTGCTCCGCCTCCGTGACGAAGCCGATGTTGCGCGTGGTGAAGGCCTCATAGGAGAAGACGCTGCTCATTGGTTTGAAGGCCTCAATATGCCCCACTGCCGACGGCTGTCCGCCCAATGCAAGACCGGTAGAGCCAGCCTTTGGACGAGGATGACGAAACTTGCGACGGCAAGACGACCGAGCGCGTTGCGCGGCACGCTTTCCATGAGGTAACGCTGCGCCGCGTTGAGGTCGAGCTGTCCGATTTGAAGCAGGTCGTCGCCGCGATCGTAGTCGAGTTCGGCCGCGCAGAAATCGTTGTACTCAGCCTTGCGGTGCTTCGGCGCCGCCTCGAAGGTCTTTTTCAGGTTGTCGGAACCGCCCGTATAGGCGTTGGTGATCACGAAGCGATCGGCGTCGAAACCGGCATCAGGACCGACGCCGAAGACATGCCGATGGGAGCCCATGATCGCCGTGGCGATCAGTTGCTGATGCAACGATCGGCGCGCGCCGCGCGTGGGCGCAGGGAAGACGCCACTGAAGGTCTCGGCCACCATGCCGGCAACGGCCGGCACCTGGGTGACATTTGAAATCCAGAGCGGACGAAGCTGGTTGCGCAGGAAAAGAAGAAAGCAGGTGAGACCGTAGAGCACCCAGGAAAGCCCCTGGCTGCGAACTGCGGGATCGATCATCACCAGCCCCAGGTGGAGAACGTCGACGGGTTTGCCCGAGAGAGAGACCTGGATGACCGGCAAGGCGTTGAAGGCGACCGGCTCGCCGTCGGAAACCCGATAGACGACCGTCACGATCGTTCGGGCGAGGGCGTCTTCACGCTCGGAGAAGACGCCGTAGTCCAGCTCTCCATCGGCAACCGATCGCTGCGCGACCTTTCGCAGATCGTGCCGCAGTCTGGCGACTTCCCGCTCGCTCATCCACAGCCCGGGAGCTTCCACGATCCTCGCGCGGAAATCTGGTGAAGTCTTGAATGAGAGGTCGAGGCGCTTCTTCAGCACGACCGATATCAGATTGTACAATGGCCCGGCCCGGCAGCTTCAATTCTAGAATGGAGGTTTGTGCAAGCTTGGGTCGCATCTTCGCGGGAGAGAGCAAACATTTGGTTTAATTTTTGCCTGAGAGCAAGCGCCAACGGTTTGGTGTCAGGCAGTGATGCCGTGATTGTCCTCGCCGACGCCTCTTTTTCTCACAAGAAGCGCAGATCGTCATAAGACAAGCGCCGTGCGTTCAGATGAACGCACAAAAGTACGCTCCAGCACTTTGATTCTAGGGTATCTTTTCGCTTCTAGTTATTCCACTTGAAAGCGGGAGCTCTAGTCGAGCATGACCATATGAGCGGTCAGTTGTTCCTCGAAGAATTTCGAGAACGTCGCGATGCGCGGCGGTAGGGCCTGGTACGGCGGATAGTAGAGTGTCAACCAAAGGTCTGGTGGCGACCAGCCACGCAGAACATGGACGAGCCGTCCGCTGCGAATATGCTCGGCGATATGAAATCCCGGCAGCATCGCCACGCCCGCGCCGTCTGCGGCCATGTCGGCAAGTACCTCGCCATTGTTGGCGCTGAATGCCCTTCCGGCGACGATGGTGATGCTCGAGCCTCCGTCCGAAAGCAGCCAGTTCTCCCGTCGGCTTTCGCCGCTATAGGCGAGACAATCGTCCGGGGTCAGCTCGCTCGGGTGTTGCATCTCAGCGAACCTGCTGCCTGGTGCGGCCACCAATATCCTCGGCACCACCTTGATCTTGCGCCATATCGTGAACTTGTCCGACGGCGCCGACGAGATGCGGATCGCGAGATCGTAGTCGTCGTCAACGATATCGACCAAGCCGTCCGACAGCGAGATCTCGAAGCACATTTTCGGGTAGAGCTCCCGGAAGCCGGAGAGGATCGGCGGCAGCACCGTCTTGCCGAGCCAAGTCGGCGCGCTGATCCTTAAGCGTCCCTGGTCAGCCTTGTGGGCATTCTTGACGTCGCGCCGCGCGTTTTCGAGCGTTTCGACCGCCGGCTGGATCTGGGCGGCAAAAACGGCGCCGTCCGTCGTCAGCGATACCTGGCGGGTCGTGCGAACAAACAACTGGACCCCGAGATCATCTTCAAGCGCGGCAATGGCCCGCGTGACGGCAGCGGGCGTCATATCGAGCTCGCGGGCAACCTGAGCGAAGTTGCGCTTCTCGGCGGCCATCAGGAAGATTTTCAGGGCTTTATGATCGTTCATCTCTATTGTTTCAAAAATCGCAACTCACTCGAAAGAAATATTGCAATTCTGCGACCTAATCAACCCGAGTACATCTCTTCGCATCGACGGACAAGTCAACGAAGAAAGGCACGGGCCATGATCAAGGATATCAAGGGACTGCATCACGTCACCTCCATGGCGTCGGATGCGCAGCAGAACAACAGGTTTTTCACCGACACGCTCGGCCTTCGCCGCGTGAAGAAGACAGTCAATTTCGATGATCCGAGTGTGTATCACCTTTATTATGGCGATGAGAACGGTACGCCTGGTACCGTCATGACGTACTTTCCGTTCCCGCACATGATGATCGGGCGGCCGGGCGTCGGCGAAGTCGGCGAAACCCAGTTCTCCATTCCAAAGGGGGCGCTGGCCTTTTGGAAAGACCGTCTCATTGCGCAAGGTGTGGGTGGTATTCAGACCGATACGGTCTTCGGCGCCAATCGCCTGCGTTTCACGGGCCCCGATGGTGACGGCCTCGCCCTGGTCGAAGCGGCCGACGACGTCCGCGCCCCCTGGCTTGCCGAGGGCATTTCCGAGGCCAACGCCATCCGCGGCTTCAGCGGTGCCCGCTTCAACCTTCACGACACTGCGGCGACCGAAGAACTCCTCCGTTTCATGGGCTATGAGCGTTCTGAAATCGAAGGGGACGTCACGCGGTTCATCATTCCCGGCGGCAACGGTGCAGACACGATCGACTTGGCGGCGCTCCCGAAGACACCGTTTGCCCGCCAGGGGGCAGGTTCGGTCCATCACATCGCCTTTGCGGTCGAGAACCGTGAAAAGCAGCTCGAAGTGCGCAAGGCATTGATGGACACCGGCTACCAGGTAACCCCCGTCATCGATCGCGACTATTTCTGGGCGATCTACTTCCGGACACCGGGCGGGATCCTGTTCGAGATCGCAACGAACGAACCCGGCTTCGACCGCGACGAGGATACCGCTCATCTCGGCGAGGCGCTGAAGCTGCCGAACCGATACGAGCCTTTCCGCAACAAGATCGAGGCAAATCTGGCTCCGCTTGCTGCATGAGGTCAGCGCCTGACCGGCGCCACCCGCAAGCAGCGCGTCCACCCTGGAAAACGCATCGGATACGATAGGCAAAGCCACTCTGGGCCGACCCGCTCGGAGTGGCAGCTACACCAATCAAGGATCACCGTCATGAAACTCTATCTCCTGTCACTCGGCGCCGGACTGCTCGTCGGCATTGTCTATAGCCTCCTCAATGTCCGCTCGCCGGCACCGCCGGTTATCGCCCTGGTCGGTCTTCTTGGAATTCTCGTCGGCGAACAGATCGTTCCTTTTGCCAAAACTCTGTGGGGCAAGGAGCCGGCGGTGATTTCCTGGATCAACCAGATCAAACCCCACATGTTCGGTCACATGCCGAAGGGAGAAAACCGGAGCGATGTCGCTGCGGCCCAGCGGGTTCGGATCAAGTCTGATAGCTGAGCCCGCGCCGAAAACCTTTCCGCGTCCAGCACGAGCCCAATCGAAATGGCAGAGTCGGAACGGCAAGTTCTGAAGCCCCTTCGATACCGAGAGATTGCAACCTCGCTGCCAAACGGCGAAACATTGGCAGGGCCGATCCGACAGGCCCTGTCGACCTCTGGAGAACGATCATGAGCGGAACCAGGCTTTTCTCGCCCTTCGAAATGGGATCGCTTAATCTGCGAAACCGCATCGTCATCGCGCCAATGTGCCAATATTCGGCCACGGACGGGCAGATGACCGACTGGCATCTTATTCATCTCGGTAATCTGGCCATGTCGGGTGCGGCTGTGCTCACCATCGAGGCGACCGCAGTCCTGCCTGAGGGCCGTATTTCCTATGGCGATGTCGGGCTTTATTCGGATGCCTGCGAGCGCGCGATGGGCCGGGTTCTGGACGGGGTGCGTCGGTGGTCCGACATGCCCATCGCCATTCAGCTCGGCCATGCCGGACGGAAAGCTTCCAGCGAAGTCCCATGGAAAGGCGGCCGCCAGATCAACCCGAAGGACGAAGGCGGCTGGAAAACCGTCGCACCGAGCCCTGTCCCGTTCCACGATGACTATGACCATCCGGTTGCGCTCGATCGCGCCGGCCTTGCGCAGGTCCGCTCGGCCTTCGCCGACGCCGCCCGTTGCGCCGCCGCTCTCGGGCTGGACGCTGTCCAGATTCATGGAGCCCACGGCTATCTCCTGCATCAGTTCCTGTCGCCCCTCTCCAACCGTCGCACGGACGACTATGGTGGAACGCTGGAAAACCGCATGCGCTTCCCCCTTGAAGTCTTCGAGGCCGTTCGCGCGGCATTTCCGGCGGACCGGCCGGTGACGATGCGGGTCTCGGCGACCGACTGGGCCCAGAACGGCTGGGATATCGAGCAAACCATTACCTTTTGCCAGGCGCTTGAAGCACGTGGCTGCTCGGCTATTCATGTCTCGTCGGGCGGCCTTGCATCCCACCAGCAAATTGCGATCGGCCCAAGCTATCAGGTACCCTTTGCGCGCGCCGTCAAAGAGAATGTGGCGATACCGATAATCGCCGTCGGCCTCATTACCGAGTTCGAACAGGCCGAAGCAATCCTGACGACGGGTGATGCCGACCTCATCGCGATTGCCCGCGCCATTCTCTACGATCCCCGCTGGCCCTGGCATGCCGCCGCGCATTTCGGCGAGCGGGTGTGGGCGCCCGATCAGTATCTGCGATCGCAACCCCGACAACTCCGTCATCTCTTCGACCGCTAAAGCCTGTCGCGCAAAAGTGCGCAGCGGTTTTGCGACAACGACATGCGAAACATCAAAAACTTAGAGCGCAAGGAGCGAATCTGAAAGATCGCGACGCGCTTTAGGCAGACGTAAGAACCGGCGCCCCCGCCATACCGATGTCGGATCGCGCCCTGGTTCATTCCGGCGCAGAAAGAAGACCGTCTCCTGCGGCAGGAGACGGTCTCAGCGGCCCGGGGCGGCCCGGGGGTTTCGAAAGGTAGACCTGCGCGGTGCGCCACGTAACTACACTTAGGTATCGGTGCGCCTGGACAAGAAGCTTGTTTTGTCCGGCGAAAACGGCGGGAGCGCAAACGGATCGTCGCCTCCTATCCATCAGTTTCTGCAACAGGCCGTTTGAAGCCCGGCCGGAGAACGGAAAGCGTCCCATGAACCAATCCGAAAACAATGTGGTTATCGAGCGCCCGGAGCTGCGCCGCTTCGAACTGGCGGTCGACGGGGGCATCGCCGCCGTCTACTACCGTCAGGAGGATGGGCGCCTAGTGTTGATCCATACGGAGGTTCCTGAGGAATTGTCCGGCCGCGGGATCGGGTCGCGGCTGGTGACCGGCGTTTTCGACCTCGTGAGAGCGAGCCACCGGAAAGTCGTCATCCGTTGCCCGTTCGTGGCCGCCTGGTACGCTCGCCATCTGGACTATGGCGACGTCGTCGACGGTTGACCGGCGCGACCGACCGTCAAAGCTTGGCGTCACCGCGCGCCGCATCAAGGCCGACGGGTCCGCCGCCTGCGGCAGCGAGGTAGAGGAACACGAAACAGAAGATGATGGCGGCCGTACCGCCGTTCTGAGCCGGATAGAAACCCTGCGGCGCATGGCGCAGGAAATAGGCCGACGCCATGAGGCCGGAAAGAATGAAGGCGGAAAGCCGGCTCTTGAAGCCGACCAGCAGCGTGAAGCCGAGGACGAGTTCGAACAATCCGGCAATCCAGGGCAAGGAGCCGACGGGCGGTCCGCCGCCGTCACTTGCGGGAAAGCCGATGACCTTCTGCGTTCCGTAGCTGAAGAGGACGAGGGCGGAGACGATGCGCAAAAGGCTGAGCAGATAAGGGGCCAGCTGGTTGGATAAAGCGTGCATGCGTGTTTCCTTTGCAAGCGACCCGGTGAGGTCAATGTGGGCGTGATCTGAAACATTCAAAATAATGACCGGCTTCATGCGAAGCCGGTCTTATTGTGGGTCTGGGGTGTTGCGCGGTGGGCAGATCGCCCCGTTATTTTGCCGGGTTCGGGCCGATCGTCTTGCCGTGGCTGACGCGTTCGTCGCCCTTGTGAACCATGGTGACGGCGTAGTCGATGCCCATGCCGTAGGCGCCGGAATGCTCCTTCACCAGCGAAGTGACGGCATTGTAGGTTTCCTTGCGGGCCCAGTCGCGCTGCCATTCGAGCAGGACCTGCTGCCAGGTCACCGGGATGACGCCGGCCTGGACCATGCGGTCCATGGCGTATTTGTGCGCATCGGCCGAGGTGCCGCCGGAGGCGTCGGCGACCATGTAGATCTCGTAGTCCGGGACGTCATGGAGAGCGGAGAGCGCGAAGGTGGTGTTGCAGACTTCGGTCCACAGCCCGGAGACGACGATTTTCTTGCGGCCGTTGGCGGCATTCCTGGCGAGCGCGTCGCGGACGTTCTGATCGTCCCAGGAGTTCATCGAGGTGCGTTCGAGAATGTCGTTTTCCGGGAAGACGGCGAGCAGTTCGGGATAGGTGTGGCCGGAGAAGGACTCGGTTTCGACGGTGGTGATGGTCGTTGGAATGTTGAAGACCTTTGCGGCCTTGGCGAGACCGACGACGTTGTTCTTCAGCACCTGCCGATCGATCGACTGAACGCCGAAGGCCATCTGCGGCTGCTGGTCGATGAAGATCAGTTGGCTGTTCTGGGGGGTCAGGACTTCGAGCTTGCTGGACATGGACTTTCTCCTCTTAAAGCTGGTTGGCAAGCGGGGCGTCGGTGCCCGGTCTTGGCCGGTCTGGGGTGAACTGGTTTGGTGAGAACAGGTGTAGCCGACCGGGTTCGCTGCTGAATTGCAATAATGATTTCGATTGAATTGCGTAAAATGAAACAAAGGTTGGGTTGGTGAGCCCCGAACTCCGTCGATTGATCTCTCGGATGCCAGGGCGGGTGGGTCGCGGTTGCTCGCTGGTCCTGGGCCTTGGATGCCGGGGCAAGTCCAGAGAGGCACCCGCGCAACGTCCCATCTGATCAAACCGGGTGAATCATGTCACGCGCATAGGCAAGTCCGATCCCGTATCCGCCCGCATGCGCTTCTACGATCGCCCGGGCACCATCGTAGGTCTCCTTGCGCGTCCAGTCCCGCTGAAGCTCGAGGAGAAGCTGCAGCCAGGACGTCATCGTCGCGCCTGCCTTCTCCATCCTTCGCAACGCAAGGGCGTGGCTCTCCGCGGTGATGCCGCCGCATGTGTCGGCTACGACGAAGACCTCATAACCATCAGCAAGCGCGGAAAGAACGGGGAAGGAGACGCATGCTTCGGTCAAGAGACCGGAGACGACGAGCTTGCGGCGGCCGGTTTTGACGACCGCGTCACGAACGCCGTCGTCCTCCCAGGCATTCATGTTGCGCCGCTCGATCACCGGAACGTCTGGGATGACGCTTCTGATCATCGGCATCAGGGGGCCGCTATAGACCTTGGATGCGGAGGTCGACACGACGATCGGCAGGTTGAAAACGCGCGCAGTTTTGGCAAGAGCCACTGTGTTTCCGACCAGCAACTGGCGATCGCCGGATCCCACGCCGAAGGCGAGTCCAGCCTGCTGGTCGACGATCAGGAGCAATGGCTCGTCGGGTGTCAGAAGGGGAATGGGCGTCATTTCTTTTACTCCAGGGAATAGCTCACAGCTGGATAAGATAGCGGTCCGGCTTGCCGGCGGCTTGAACGCAAAGGCGGCATTTTGCCGAAAGCAATTGGATTTGGTCGGCTGTGACCGCGTTCGTCGACGGCGATCGGCGCACGCCCGCGCGATCAGCTGCATGACCGCTTCCCGCTTCGTTGCACGAGATCGAATCCCGTACCGCGCGCGTGGTCTCTGGGGCGAGCCGCGTCTTGCCTCAGCGATATGGACAGCGCTGGCGTGCGCCGCCTGCATGCGAATCCGGGTCTTTACGGGAAGCGAACCTCTGTTTGAGTCCCCGATAAAAAAGCATTCCTTCATGCTCTTGACATTATGCAATCGATTGCGTTAAAGGACATGCAATCGATTGCATAGTTGGAGAGATCCCATGGACGCAGCAGAGACGAAAGCTAGGCCCACCCACGTTATCGGAAATCAGGCGGAGGTGACGGGAGTGGTGCTCGACGCGATGTCGCGAGCGACCAGCGCCCGCCTCAGAGAAATCATGGAATCGCTCGTCAAGCATCTGCATGCCTTCGCCCGCGAAGTCCGCCTCAGCGAGGAGGAATTCGAGCAGGGGATCGATTTCCTCAACCGGATAGGACAGGCGACCAACGACGCTCACAATGAGGGCGTGCTGTTCTCCGATGCGCTCGGCTTTTCCACCCTGGTCTGCCTGCTGAACAACGGCCAGAACGGCGCGACGGAAACCGCCGCGGCGTTGCTCGGGCCCTTCTGGCGGATGCATTCGCCGTCGACCGAAAACGGTGGTTCGATCATCCGCTCGCAGACGCCCGGCCCGGCCCTCTTCGCTGAATGCCGCATCACCGATCCCGACGGCAAGCCGATCGAAGGCGTCGAGATCGACGTCTGGCAGGCGTCTCCAGCCGGCCTTTACGAGAACCAGGACCCGGACCAGGCAAACATGAACCTGCGCGGCAAATTCCGGACCGATGCGCAGGGTCGCATTTCTTTCCGCTCGGTGAAGCCCGCGGGCTATCCGGTGCCGACCGACGGGCCGGTGGGCGAGTTGCTGCGCGCGCAACTCCGCCATCCCTACCGCCCGGCGCACCTGCATTTCCTCTGCTTCAAGCCGGGCTACAAAACCCTCATCACCCAGATATTCGTCGATGACGACGAGCATCTGGAAAGCGATGTGGTGTTCGGCGTCACCCGCCACCTGATCGGCGATTTCACGCAAGGCGCCGGCGCGCCGCCGGCTGCCGATGTGACCGGCCCCTGGTACCGGCTTGCCTATGAATTCGTGATGGAATGCGGCGAAGCCAAGCTTCCGGCTCCGCCGATCCGCTGACCCCAACATAAGAAAACGGATGTATCTCATGTCGAACACAGAACAGCTGAAACGCGAAACCTATCCCCGTTCGCTCGAAGGCAAGGTTGCACTCGTCGTCGGTGGCGCCGGCGCCATCGGCGCCGCAACCAGCCGCATGCTCGCAGCGGCAGGAGCGACGATCGTCGTCACGCATATGGACACGGAGCGTGATACGCTGGCGGCCGAAGCGTTGATCAAGGAACTCGGCGCGCCTCACGCCGCCTATGTGGCGAATGTCGTCGACACGGCTTCACTCATCGCGCTTCGCGCGACGCTTGAACAGAAACACGGCCGCCTCGACATCCTGGTCAATGCCGCCGGTTTCACCAAACCCGTCCCGCATGCCGACCTCGATGGGCTCACCGACGAACTCATCGACCTCATGTTGCAAGTCAACTGGCGCGGCCAGTTCGCGACCATCCGTACCTTTGCGCCGCTGCTGAAGGCATCTGGCGACGGACTGGTCGTGTCGATCTCCTCGATCGCCTCCTTCACCGCTGTCGGTTCATCCATCGCCTATTGTGCGGCGAAGGCCGGCATCGACGTCATGACCAAGGCTTTGGCGCGGGCGCTTGCGCCGGAAATCCGGGTGCTGGCGGTCTCGCCGGGCGTCGTCGATACCGAATTTGTTCCGGGCCGCGGCGCCGACTTTAACGACAAGGTCAAGGCCTCGACGCCGCTGAAGCGCATCGGCACCGCCGAAGACATTGCCGCGGCGATCACCGCCTGCGCCACCATGCTCCGCTACTCTACCGGGCATATCATCCAAGTCGACGGCGGCCGGGCGCTCTAGAGCGCCGTGCGTTCCGACGAACGCACAAAGGACGCTCTAGCACTTTGTTTCTAGAGCATCTTTCCGCTTCGAGTGATTCCACTTGAGAGCGGGATGCTCTAGCCAGGTAAACGGGAGGAAACCATGACACGCGCACCGCTGTCGAAAGTGTTCATCACCTGCGCGATCACCGGCAATATTACCCAGCCGGAGCAGACGCCGTATTTGCCGATCACGCCAAAGCAGATTGCCGATTCCGCGCTGGAAGCGGCAGATGCCGGGGCGGCTATCGCCCATATCCACGTCCGCGATCCCAAGACCGGGCGTCCGTCGATGGAACTCGATCTTTACCGCGAGGTGCTCGATCGCATCCGTGCGAAGAATTCCGAGTTGATCATCAACCTGACAACGGGGCCGGGCGGCCGCTTCGTACCGTCAGAGCATGATCCGAAGATCGCGGGCGAGGGTACGACGCTGATGGTGCCGGAGCTCCGTGTCGAACATATCGTCGCGCTGAAACCCGATATCTGCACGCTCGATCTCAACACTATGAATTCGGGCGGACAGGTGGTCATCAACACGCCGGCCAATGTCCGCCGCATGGCGAAGGTGATCGCTGACGCCGGCGTCAAGCCAGAGATCGAGTTGTTCGATTCCGGCGATATCGCCCTGCTTCATGACCTGATCGCCGACGGCACGTTCAAGGGACTGCTCCTGACTTCCTTCGTGATGGGCGTGAAGTACGGTTTCCAGCCGTCGCCGGAGACCGTGCTCTATGCCCGCGGGCTGCTGCCGGCCGACGCCGCCTTCACCGCCATCGGCATCGGCCGCTCGGCCTTCCAGATGGTCGCCCAGTCCTATCTGGCCGGCGGCCATGTCCGGGTCGGGCTCGAAGACGCCGTCTATATCGAACGCGGCGTACTTGCGCCCTCCAATGCGGCCCTCGTCGAGAAAGCGCGCCGCATCGCCGAAGATCTGGGGGCCCAGATCGCCAATCCATCCGAAGCGCGCCGCATTCTCGGCTTGCGCGAAGCTGCGTGACAGGAGGCCTTGATGATGAACAACGAAGATTTGAACATTAAAGCGGCATCGACGGTGCGGGGCCTGCGTCTCCATGCCAAGGCGCCGAGCTACGACGCGATCGAGCTCCCCATCGAGACGCATCCGCTGCGGCCTCTTCGGCCAGGCGAGGTGCTCGTCGAAATCCATGCGGCGGCCGTCAATCCCTCCGATGCCAAGGCGGCAACGGGCCTGATGCCCTATGCGGTGTTTCCGCGAACGCCTGGCCGCGATTTCGCGGGCCAGGTAGTGGCGGGGCCCCAGGAGCTGATTGGAAAGCGAGTCTTCGGTTCGTCCGGTGACCTCGGCATCCGGCTGGACGGTGCGCAGGCGAGCCACATGATCGTCGAGGCCGACGCCGTCGTCGAAGTTCCCGACGGCATCGACATCAAGGCGGCCGCAGGGATCGGCGTGCCCTTCGTCACGGCCTGGCAGGGTCTGCAACGGGCCGGATTGCCCGCAGCCGGCGAGACCGTGCTCATTCTCGGCCTCAACGGCAAGGTCGGGCAGGCGGCGGCCCAGATCGTAACCTGGCGAGGGGCGCGCGTCATCGGCGTCGTGCGCCGGGACGAGGCCTATCAGGGGCACGCCAATGCGCCGATCGAGGTCATTGCCGCCGACAAGACGGATGTGCCGGCGCGAGTTCGCGAACTGACCGACGGAAAGGGCGCCGATATCGTCTACAACACGGTCGGCGACCCGTTCTACGAGATCGGCCAGAAGTCGCTTGCGGTGCGGGGCCGGGCGATCTTCATCTCGGCGATCGACCGTTTCGTCAACTTTGACTTGCTTGCCTTCTACAAGGGGCAGCACACCTATGTCGGCATCGACACGATTTCGCTGAACTCGGTCGAGACGGGCGCGATCCTCAAACAAATGGCGCCGGGCTTTGCCGCCGGCAAGCTCAAGCCGTTTCCCATTGTAGAAACCGCGATCTATTCGTTCGAGAACGCCCACGAAGCCTATCAGGCCGTCATGGCGTCCTCGCGCGACCGCATCGTGCTCGTTCCGGGAGCGTGAGGCCGTGCACGTGGTCAAGTTCACGGATGCTCCGCCCTACCAGGCGCCGGGCCACGACAAGATGAGGATGGTTCGCCTGCAGGGTCTCGAGGCCGGGCCGTCCGATACGGCCTGGCTCGGAGTGTCGACGTTGGAGCCCGGCGGCGGCACGACCCTTAGCAGTTCGCCCGTCGAAAAACTCTACGTCGTTCTCGACGGCAAGGTCACGGTTTCGAACGGCAACGAGGAGGTCGTTTTGCAGCCATGGGATTCCTGCCGCATTGCACCGGCGGAAAGCCGGAAGCTCTATAATGCGACGGACCGACCGGCAACGATCCTCTTGGTGATGCCGACGACCCAGCCGCCGTAAGGCAAGCGGCCGCTATCTCGAAAATTCGATGCCAGTTCACGTGACGGGTTGCCCGTCGCGGCAATCCTGCTCGTTCCGAAGGGAGGACCTTTCATGACGCATGCTTCCACCACGCCAAAGCCGCGCAAGCCTTGGTATCAGATACTCTACATACAGGTTCTGATCGGCATCGCGATCGCGATCGTCTTTGGTCATTTCTGGCCCGAAACGGCCATCGAGATGAAGCCCCTTGGGGACACCTTCATCAAATTGATCAAGATGGTGATCGCGCTCGTCATCTTCTGTACCGTGGTCTCGGGCATTGCGGGCATGAACGACCTGAAGAAGGTCGGCCGCGTCGGCGGCAAGGCCCTTCTCTATTTCGAGGTCGTCTCGACTCTGGCGCTCGCCATCGGCATGGTGATCGGTAACGTGCTCACGCCCGGCGCCGGCTTCAACGCCGACCCCGCCACCCTCGATGCCGACGCCGTCAATGTCTATGCCGGCAAGGCGGCGGAGCAATCCGTCACCGAATTCCTCATGAACATCGTGCCGAAGACCGTGGTCGACGCTTTCGCGCAGGGCGATATCCTGCCCGTCGTGCTGATCTCGGTTCTGTTCGGCTATGTCCTGTCGCATCTCGGCGATCGCGCCAAGCCGATCCGCGATGTCATCGAGGCCGGTTCGCATCTCGTGTTCGGTGCCATCAATGCGATCATGCGCCTCGCCCCCATCGGCGCGTTCGGCGCCATGGCCTTCACCATCGGCAAATACGGCGTGTCGTCGCTCGGACCGCTAGCCTTCCTGATCGGCACCTTCTATCTCACCAGCATCATCTTCGTGCTTGGTGTCCTCGGTCTGATCGCCTGGTGGACCGGGTTCAGCATCATCAAGTTCCTGGCCTATATCAAGGAAGAGATCCTGATCGTGCTCGGCACCTCGTCGTCCGACTCAGCGCTGCCGAGCCTCATGGAAAAGTTGACGAATGCCGGTGTGGCCAAACCCGTCGTCGGTCTGGTCGTGCCGACCGGTTACGTATTCAACACCGACGGGTCGTCCATCTACATGACGCTCGCAGCCCTGTTTGTCGCTCAGGCGACCAATACGGACCTTTCGCTCAGTCAGCAGTTGGCAATCTTCGGGGTCGCCATGCTCACCTCCAAGGGTGCATCGGGCGTCACCGGCGCCTCCTTCATCGCCCTTGTCGGCACGCTTTCGGTGGTGCCGGCAATCCCGGTGGCCGGCATGGCGCTCATCCTCGGCATCGATCGCTTCATGAGCGAGGCACGCGCCCTCGTCAACATGATCGGCAATGGCGTTGCGGCGATCGTCATGGCGAAGTGGGAGGGCGAACTCGATGAGGCCCGTCTCCAGGCGGTGCTTGCCGGCAGCCCGCTCGCCGATAGCCAGGCCGTCGACGACCTGGATGTCATTGCGACCCCGGAACTCGCCTCGAAGATCTGACGGCGGTGGGGCCGCGGCGACGGCGGCCCCGCGCATCGGACCACAGTTACCATGGGAGTGTGAAATGGCCCTCTACGATCTCGAAGACCGTAAGCCGGTGCTGGATGAAGACTTCGGATGGATCGCGCCGGATGCTCAGGTCATCGGCAGGATCCGCATCCGAAAGGATGCCAGTGTGTGGTTCGGCGCGGTCTTGCGCGGCGACAACGAACTGATCGACGTCGGCGCCCGCAGCAATGTGCAGGACGGCGCGATCCTCCATACCGATCCGGGTTTTCCCCTGGTGATCGGCGAGGACTGCACCATCGGCCATGGCGCCATCCTGCATGGCTGCACGATCGGAAACGGCTCGCTCATCGGCATGGGGGCGATCGTCATGAATGGCGCTGAGATCGGCGAAGGCTCGCTCGTCGGGGCGGGCGCCATGGTCACGGAAGGCAAGTCGTTCCCGCCCGGCTCGATGATCCTCGGCTCGCCGGCAAAGCTTGTGAAGACGCTTTCGGCCGAGGAATCCGAACGTCTGAAGGCATCCGCTGGGCGCTACGTCCGCAACGCGATCCGGTATCGCGACCATCTCGCCTCAAACGGCTAGCGGCAGCGCCGCGCATCGACAAGGGAGTACATCCGTGAAGAAGGTAATGAGCACCGCGACCGAGGCCTTGGCCGGTCGCCTCAAGAACGGCATGACGATCCTCTCGGGTGGCTTCGGCCTGAGCGGCATCCCGGAAGCCCTGATCCTGGCGATCCGCGAATCCGGCGTGACCGGCCTGACCGTGATCTCCAACAATGCCGGCGTCGACGGGATCGGTCTCGGCGTCCTCCTCGACTCGCGCCAGATCCGCAAGATGGTCTCGTCCTATGTCGGTGAGAACAAGACCTTTGCACAGCAGTACCTATCGGGCGAACTCGAACTCGAGTTCACCCCGCAGGGGACGCTTGCGGAGCGCATCCGCGCCGGCGGCGCCGGCATCCCGGCCTTCTACACGCGCACCGGCGTTGGCACCATCGTCGCAGACGGCAAGGAGACCCGCGAATTCGGCGGCGAAACCTATGTCATGGAAAAGGGGCTGCGCGGTGATCTCGCCATCGTGCATGCCTGGCAGGGCGATAGTGAAGGGAACCTGATCTATCGCTACACGGCCCGCAACTTCAACCCGATGATGGCCACCGCGGCAGACTTCACGGTCGCTGAGGTCGAGCAATTTGTGGCGGCTGGCGATCTGAACCCCGACGGGATCCATACCTCCGGCATCTATGTCGACCGCGTCGTGCACGTCGCCAATCCCGAAAAACGCATCGAACAACGCACGACCAGACCGCGGACCGCGGCTTAGGAGGACTGACCGATGGCATGGACTCGCGATCAGATGGCGGCGCGCGCCGCTAAAGAACTGCAGGACGGTTTCTACGTCAATCTCGGCATCGGCATTCCCACGCTGGTCGCCAATCACATCGCACCCGGCATCAGCGTGCAACTGCAATCCGAGAACGGAATGCTCGGCATGGGGCCGTTCCCCTTCGAGGGCGATGAGGACGGCGACCTGATCAACGCCGGCAAGCAGACCATCACCGCGCTGCCGACGACCAGCTTCTTCTCGTCTGCCGACAGCTTCGCCATGATCCGCGGCGGGCATATCGACATCTCGATCCTCGGCGCCATGGAGGTGGCGGCCAATGGCGATCTCGCCAACTGGATGATCCCGGGCAAGATGGTCAAGGGCATGGGTGGGGCGATGGACCTGGTGGCCGGCGTCAAGCGCGTCGTAGTAGTTATGGAGCATGTCGCAAAGGACAAGACGGGCTCCATTCAACCAAAGCTGGTTCCGCATTGTTCGCTGCCCCTGACGGGCAAGGGCGTCGTCGGCCTCGTCATCACGGACCTCGGCGTCTTCAAGCCGCTGCGCGGCGATGCCGCTGCATTCGAGGTTCTTGAACTTGCCGATGCCGTGACGATCGAAGACGTCAGAGCCACCACCGGCACTGAGATCGTCGTTTCATCGCGGCTCGCCGTGAGCGCCTGACCCGCGCTTGAACTTGCCGGTGCAACCGCGACCGGTGCCGCGGTTTTCCAACTTCAAGCATCGCTAGCGGCAGTCGCTGCCGATCGTATTCATATTGGCGAAGGGAACGAACTGATGTCATCGAAAAGAATCCACGCCGCAGCCTCGGTGACCGCCGCCGAGGCGCTTGAGTTTCATGCCATGGGGCGTCCCGGCAAGCTCGAGATCACGCCGACCAAACCGATGGCGACGCAGCGGGACCTTTCATTGGCCTATTCGCCCGGTGTCGCCGAGCCCGTCAAGGCGATAGCAGAAGACCCCTCACGCGCCTTCGATTACACGACGCGCGGCAACATGGTGGCCGTGATTTCCAACGGCACCGCCATTCTCGGCCTCGGAAACCTCGGGGCGCTCGCATCAAAGCCTGTGATGGAGGGGAAATCGGTCCTGTTCAAGCGGTTCGCGGACATCGACTCGATTGACCTCGAGGTCGATACGCCGGACCCTGAGCAATTCATCAACTGTGTGCGCTTCCTCGGTCCTTCCTTCGGCGGCATCAATCTCGAGGATATCAAGGCGCCGGACTGTTTCATCATCGAGCAGCGCCTGCGCGAGATAATGGATATCCCGGTCTTCCATGACGATCAGCATGGCACCGCCATCATCGCGACCGCAGGGCTGATCAATGCGCTGCACATCACCGGACGCGACATGAAAACGACGCGTCTTGTCTGCAATGGGGCAGGTTCGGCGGCGATCGCCTGCGTCGAACTCATCAAGTCCCTCGGGTTTCCGTCGGAAAACGTCATTCTGTGCGATACCAAGGGCGTCGTTTATGAAGGTCGCGCCGAAGGCATGAACCAGTGGAAATCCGCACATGCGGTGAATACGAAGCTGCGCACGCTGGCCGAAGCGATGGACGGCGCCGACGTATTCTTCGGTCTTTCTGCCAAGGGAGCGCTGACGCCGGCCATGGTGCTGTCGATGGCGAAATACCCGATCATCTTCGCCATGGCAAATCCGGATCCCGAGATCGCGCCAGAGGAAGTCGCAGAAATCCGCGACGATGCCATCATGGCCACGGGCCGCTCGGACTATCCGAACCAGGTCAACAATGTCTTGGGCTTTCCCTATATCTTCCGCGGTGCGCTGGATGTCAGGGCGACGACCATCAATGAGGCCATGAAAGTGGCGGCCGCGCAGGCGCTGGCCGAACTTGCCCGCAAGGACGTGCCCGACGAAGTCGCTGCTGCCTATCAGGGCAACCGGCCGAAGTTCGGCCCCAACTACATCATTCCGGTACCGTTCGACCCGCGTCTCATTTCAGAAATTCCGCTCGCCGTCGCGAAGGCTGCGATGGAGACCGGCGTCGCACGTCGCAACATCGACGATCTGCAAAAATACGCTCAGGAGTTGTCCGCCCGCCGCGATCCGATCGCTTCGACCCTCCAGCGCATCTACGACCGCGTGCGCCTTCAGCCAAAGCGTGTCGTCTTTGCGGAAGGCGAGGAGGAGCGTGTCGTACGCGCGGCAATCGCATTCGTTAATCAGGAGCTCGGAACGGCGATCCTCGTGGGTCGTGAGGATCGCATCCGTGAAACAGCGAACAACGCCGGCCTCGATATTACCAGCAACGCCATCGAGATCACCAATGCGAGGCTCTCGCCTCGCAGCGGTAGCTATGCCCAGCATCTCTACGCGCGGCTACAGCGCAAAGGCTTCCTGCTGCGCGATTGCCAACGCCTCATCAACAATGATCGCAACCACTTTGCGGCCAGTATGCTGGCGCTTGGCGACGCCGACGCCATGGTCACCGGCCTGACGCGCCACTACTCATCCGCTTTGGAGGATATCGGGCGGGTGATCGATCCGCGCCCGGGTCAACGCGTTATCGGGGTCTCGATCGCCCTGAGCCGCGGGCGCAGCGTTATCGTGGCGGACACCTCCATCCATGACTTGCCCAATGCCGAGCAGTTGGCAGATATTGCGGAGGGAGCGGCTGGTTTCGCGCGGCGCATGGGTTACGAACCGCGTGTCGCGATGCTCGCCAACGCGACCTTCGGCCAGCCGCAGAGTGAGCGTTCGGAGCGCGTGCAAGAGGCCGTGCGGATCCTCGACATGCGCAAGGTGGATTTCGAGTATGATGGCGAAATGGCAGCCGATGTTGCGCTCGATCATCACCTGATGCAGCAGCAATATCCGTTCTGCCGATTGTCAGGTCCGGCCAATGTCCTGGTCATGCCGGCCCTGCATTCAGCTTCGATTTCGACAAAGATCTTGCAGGAACTCGGCGGTTCGACCGTCGTAGGTCCGCTTCTGGTCGGCCTCGATAGATCGGTGCAGATCGTACCGCTCAATGCGCGCGATTCCGACATCGTCAATTTGGCGGCAATCGCCGCCTTTGGAACCGACGGCAGCTGAGCAGATGTCGGCGGCTGCAGCCAGGAGCGCTGCAGCCCGCGATCCAGGCTGCAGGCATTGACGAACGTCAGCCAGGATTGCGCTGCTCGGCCGCTTGCACCGGCGTAAGCGGTGGCTGCTTGCGCCACCGCCCAAGACGGCCTTCGTCGTGACCGGCGGCAAAAAGCTGTTGCATGTACCTTCGATCAAATTCGGATTTCGGGCTCAGTGTGAACTGATCCGGAATCGATGCGTAATAAAGCTGACCGCGGGCGGCCGTCGTCTGAAGCTGCAGGCGCACCAGATCGGAAATCGCCTGATACTTGATCAACGTTTCGATCGAACGGCGGGCGATCCCGAGCGCTGTTTCTTCGGTCGCGGCGTACTCGGGCGTCAATCGCCCGTTGCGGATCAGATAGAGTGTTCGCGAGCGGGCATGACCAAAGTAGCGCTTCTCATATCCCGACAGCTCTATATTGGGAGGGGCGAAGAAGATCTGCGCCACGGTCCCGCCGTCGACATGCAATTCCTGCCTGGCTTGACTGTCCAGCCTTACATCGATCCGAACCGGTGGGAACACCGCAGGTATGGCCGCAGACGCCAACAGGATGTCGATCATGTGCTCTCGACGATCGGCGCGCGCACTGGCCGCGATGGCGGACAGGTCCCAGACAACAGGACGCTGGGCATCAATGTTGGTGGTTTGGATCAGCAGACGCCGGCCGATGCGGTACTGCGCTGCAATTTCCGTGACCATTTCTTCGGTGAGATAGCGACCGATCAATTGCCGCAACGGCCCATTATCGTAGAGACCACGGCCCATCACGCCGAACAGGCCGAGATTTCTATAGATATCGCGGTCACCATACTGCGTGAAAACTTCGCGCAATTCCCGGTCGTGGGACGGCCCAAGGAAAGCAAAGGGAGCCGCCAAAGCGCCCGTGCTGACGCCAGTCACGACCTCGAATTGCGGTCGATTGCCCCTCTCGCTCCAGCCCGTCAGATATCCGGCGGCAAACGCGCCGTCGGCGCCTCCGCCCGAAATGGCAAGAAAGTCGACATGATTGACGGCGGTGCGCGGGCGACGCCCTGAGCGAACCGCATCGTGGGTCTGCTTGTACTGTTGCGCTATGAGCGAACGTAGAGTGGGCGTGACCTCGTCTCCCCAGAAGCGGGCAAGGTCCACGTGTTCGATTTGCACAGCCGAAGCCTGTTCTGCCGGAACCGAGATACGCTCAGGCCCGGCGACACATGCCGTCAGTAGACCGGATGCAAAAAGGAGCGGCATGATTGAGGATCGAAATCCCTGAATGCGCGTAAAAATGGTCGCTGACAACGACATCGCCCTCGGATCCCCCATCCTTTTAATCCACCCTTTGCTTGCGCCGATTTCAGTCGCGTTCGCCGCCCGCATGCAGGCTTGCCGGAAATAGTCGGCGGCGTATCGTTACGGTGATCGCCAGCAACATTGCGATCAATTCCAAAGCGTGGGAGGCGAACGTGCTGCTTGCGAGCACGAGCGCCGCCATGATCAAGAGAAGCCAGTGCATCGAGCCATGTTTGGACGCCCGGTCGCGGACCAGCCAGAGGGCGGTCAGGTACATCGCGATCGGTATGCAAAAGGCGAGAGCGGCAAGCTGTTGCGAAACGGTCCCATCGCGGGCGACGCTAAGAAACACCGTAAAGCCGGCGGCCGTCGCCGCCCCAGCCGCGAAAAGCAGACAATGTCCGTAGGCCCAGGTCAGAACGATGCCAGGTTTGCGGCTGAGCAGCTGTTCGTTGCGGTCAAAGTATAGTCCCCACATCGAAAACGCGATGATGGAGCACAGGGCCGCCCACCAGAAATGCCTTAGTTCCGGCGTCGCGGGATCCGAGATAATCAAGGCGATGGCGGCAAAACATTCGCCAAGGACGATGATATTGAACGAGTTGTAGCGATCGATGATGTGACCATGATGCCAGTTGCTGGCGGTCCCGCGCTCGGCCAGCAGCGGTACGGCCAGTTCGCCAGCGGCGCCGAGCGCAAAGAGCGGAAAGTAAAGCGGCGCTTCAGGGGAAACTGTGACGATCAGGGTGTTCCAGTAAACCTGCATGCCGCCGATCCCGGCCGCGTAGCGCAGGGCCGCCGGGCGGGCATGCCGATCCCCGTTCGCCGCGCCGAGCCACAGGGCGATCATGCCCAGTCGCATGATGCTGAAACCGATGAGGACGAGCCAATGCGGCTCATCGCCGAGGCCGCTTCGGATCCCTCCGGCAAGGGTAAGCGATCCGAACATGATGACCATCGTCACCACACGGAAGGCGGCCGACTTGTTGTCATAGCCCGAGGCGAACCATGTGTAGTTCGCCCAGGCCAGCCAGGCCATGAAAAAGCTGCAGGCGAAGCGGACGACGCCGGGCGCGAATTCGCCGGCTTCGATGTCCTGTGCCAGTCCATGGGCGGCGGCGGCCACCGCCACGACGGTGGCAAGATCGAACATCAGTTCAAGGGAGGTCGAGCCGCGGTTGACCTCGTTACGATCGCGCGGGGGCAGGCTGAAAGCGGCTATCGCGGACAAGGCTGGCCTCCCTTCGAGATCACGCTTGGAGGCGGCAAAACGACGGCGGCCATCGTTCAGCCCGGCTTCTTCGTGTTTTGCGGTGAATAGAAAAGGCCGACCACGAGCAGCAAGAGAGCCGGGAAGAGCATTCCCGCAACGCCCACCGTGACTTGCGCAAACGCGCCGGCAGCACACCCCATCACAAAGCCGAACACCAGAATGATCGATGTCAGCGACTGCCCCCACTCTTCCGGCTTCTCGGTATAGCCGATGACGCGACGGGCCGCAGCGACTGCGAGGCCGGCGATGTTGCCCGTCATGAGCGAAAACGGTGGGCCGAGCCTTGGGTCGAGACGCTCGATCGCCGTCAGCATCCCCATAGCGACGACGGCGAGAAGGGCGCATGCGGATACTGGCCCGGCATCGAAGATCGCAAGAAGGGCGGCCGTTGCAAACGCGGCCGCGGCGATGATGAGCGTCCAGAATGTCGCGCGCTCGAGAGGCTTGATCCAGGCGACGAGGATGGCGGCCAGGCCCGCGCCCACCATGAAGAGCGGGAAGGTCATGATCTGAAGATCGCGCAGGCCGCCTTTTTCGTGACCGACCAGTCCGAGTCCGAGGAGCACGACGTTGCCGGTAACCAACCCGACGAAAAGGCCACCCAAGTGAATGAAGAAGAGTGCGTCAGCGAACCCGGAAATGAACGCCAGTGCCAGTGAATTGCTTTTCCCGCGAAGTATGTTCAGCATCGTATGCCGCTACCCCCTATTGCTTGAGTCCCGGCGACATTCTCGATTGCAGCGATAACGAAACCGTCGACGCTGGTGTCACCTGGCATGGCGTGAAGCGAGCTCTGATCCCGCGGTGCGCCGATGAAAACGAGTCTTGACAGGACGATGCGGGTCCCCTGGTCCGTCTTGGCGACAAACCAGGGGACCCAGTGATGCTCACTTCGCCGGGTTCGGTCCGATCGTCTTGCCGTGGCTGACGCGTTCGTCGCCCTTGTGAACCATGGTGACGGCGTAGTCGATGCCCATGCCGTAGGCGCCGGAATGCTCCTTCACCAGCGAAGTGACGGCATTGTAGGTTTCCTTGCGGGCCCAGTCGCGCTGCCATTCGAGCAGGACCTGCTGCCAGGTCACCGGGATGACGCCGGCCTGGACCATGCGGTCCATGGCGTATTTGTGCGCATCGGCCGAGGTGCCGCCGGAGGCGTCGGCGACCATGTAGATCTCGTAGTCCGGGACGTCATGGAGAGCGGAGAGCGCGAAGGTGGTGTTGCAGACTTCGGTCCACAGCCCGGAGACGACGATTTTCTTGCGGCCGTTGGCGGCATTCCTGGCGAGCGCGTCGCGGACGTTCTGATCGTCCCAGGAGTTCATCGAGGTGCGTTCGAGAATGTCGTTTTCCGGGAAGACGGCGAGCAGTTCGGGATAGGTGTGGCCGGAGAAGGACCCGGTCTCGACGGTGGTGATCGTGGTTGGAATGCTGAAGACCTTTGCGGCCTTGGCGAGACCGACGACGTTGTTCTTCAGGACCTGCCGATCGATCGACTGAACGCCGAAGGCCATCTGCGGCTGCTGGTCGATGAAGATCAGCTGGCTGTTCTGGGGGGTTAGGACTTCGAGTTTGCTGGACATGGATTTTCTCCTCTTAAAGCTGGTTGGCAAGCGGGGCGTCGGTGCCCGGTCTTGGCCGGTCTGGGGTGAACTGGTTTGGTGACAACAGGTGTAGCCGACCGGGTTTCGCCGCTGAAGTGCAATAATCATTTCGATTGAATTGCGATATTGGCAATAATCGAGATAGGCGACGCCACTCCAAGGTCTTTCGCATCTCCTTGTGACGGTCACACGGATGGCGTGGTTTTCGCCGCCCAGATGCCGGCCCGGTCACCACCACACCGCGAAATCGACTTCCGAATAAAGCTCCCGACAACGCACCGGAAGCGGGCCGGATGGCTCTGGCACTTTGTTTCTAGAGCACCTTCCGCTTCCAGTATTCCGCTTGAAAGCGGGACTCTAGTCCCTCATCGGGTCTGCGGCCATTCGAGATTGCCGAAGGTGGTCCGGGATACTCCCTTGTAATAGGCGCCCGCCTTCGGCGGTGGCTGGTTCACAACCACCTTCGCCCAGGAGGGTCGCTTGTTATCTTTTGCGGGTGCACCATCGTCGCCGAGTGCGGCCGACGAAGTGATCAGGATGGAGGCCGCCAATGCGGCGGCGCCGACGATCGTTTTCATTTTGCGCCCTTCCACCGTCGTCACACGGCCCAGCAGGAGCAGCCGAGTGCGCCGAAGAAGCCCTTGAGATCGGCGATCGGCAGCTTTGACGTCCAGGCGCCGGCATGGTCGTGACCATGCAGACCGCAATTGCTGGCGCAGCCGCACGCGGTGATCGCCGTGCGGCGGAGCGAGTTCCTGCCGGCACCATCGGGCTCGCCCCAGGCGGCATAACCGCCGAAGCTGCGGACCGGCGACCAGTCGGGCATCGCCGGCGGCACCGGGTTCTCGTCGTGGGAAGCGAAGTCGCCGGCCGCATAGACGACCTTGCCGCCGACAACAGTCAGCTCCGAGGTCAGGAACGAGATCTCGTCCTCGGCGCAGGCGAAGTAGTCCTTGTTCGGCACGATCAGGTCGGCGAACTGCCCCGTCTCGATCCGGCCCTTCTTGCCTTCTTCGTTGGAGAACCACTGCACCTTCTCGGTCCACATCCGGAGCGCCGTCTCGCGATCGAGGCAGTTGGCGCGCGGATAGAGCTGCAGGCCGCCGATGGTCTTGCCGGTCACCATCCACGACAGCGAGACCCAAGGGTTGTAGGAGGCGACGCGGGTGGCATCGGTGCCGGCGGAAACGTTGACGCCCTTCTCCAGCATGCGCCTGATCGGCGGCGTCGCTTCCGCCACCCCGTGGCCGTAGCGCTCGACGAAATATTCGCCCTGGTAGGCCATGCGGTGCTGGGTGGCGATGCCGCCGCCAAGCGCGGCGATGCGGTCGATCGACCGGTCGGAGATCGTCTCGGCGTGGTCGAAGAACCAGTTGAGGCCGTCGAGCGGGATATCCTTGTCGACCTTCTCGAACACGTCGAGCGCGCGGCTGATGGTTTCGTCATAGGTCGCGTGCAGCCGCCAGGGCCAGCGGTTCTCGGCCAGCACCCGGACGACCTCTTCGAGCTCGCCCTCCATCTCCGGCGCCATCTCCGGGCGCGGCTGGCGGAAGTCCTCGAAATCGGCGGCCGAAAACACCAGCATCTCGCCGGCGCCATTGTGGCGGAAGTAGTCGTTGCCCTGCTTGTATTTGACCGACGAGGTCCAGTTGAGGAAGTCCTCTTTCTCTTCCTTCGGTTTCTGGGTGAAGAGATTGTAGGCCAGGCGAACGGTCAGCTGATCGTCGTCCGACAGCTTCTGGATGACGGCGTAGTCATCCGGATAGTTCTGGAAGCCGCCGCCAGCGTCGATGACGCTGGTGACGCCGAGCCGGTTGAGCTCGCGCATGAAGTGGCGGGTGGAGTTGACCTGATAGTCGAAGGGCAGTTTCGGTCCCTTGGCCAAGGTCGAATAGAGGATGCCGGCATTGGGCTTGGCCAGGAGCAGCCCGGTCGGGTTGCCGTTGGCGTCACGGGTGATCTCGCCGCCCGGCGGGTTGGGCGTGTCCTTGCCATAGCCGACCGCCCTGAGGGCGGCGCCGTTCAAGAGCGCCCGGTCATAGAGATGCAGCAGGAACACCGGCGTATCCGGGGCGACCGCATTGATCTCGTCGATCGTCGGCAACCGCTTTTCGGCGAACTGGTGTTCGGTAAAGCCGCCGACGACCCGCACCCATTGCGGCGCCGGCGTGATCGCCACCTGTCGCTTCAGCATCGCCATCGCATCGGCGAGCGAACGCACGCCGTCCCAGCGCAGTTCCATGTTGAAGTTGAGGCCGCCGCGCACGACGTGGGTATGGTTGTCGTTGAGGCCCGGCAGCACGCGCTTGCCCTTGAGGTCGATCACCCGGGTGCCCGCGCCGGCCAGCGCCATGATCGTCCGGTCGTCGCCGACGGCCAGGAACTTTCCGTCCTTGATGGCAACCGCGCTTGCCGTCGGGTTGCTGCGGTCGAGCGTGGTGACAAGGCCGTTGTGCAGGATCAGGTCGGGCGTCATCGAGGTGTCTCCAGTCTGTTGGGCGTGTGTCGCGGTTGCCCTGCCCAAGCGGCGGCGGTTGCACCGAGAAAATTGCGCCGTGTAGGCATTATACGGGTTTCCTATCTATGGAGTTGCTGCCCGGCGTCCAATACCTGCGCTTGACGTGGTCGCGGAGCCCAGAAGGAAAATGGCAGGATCGACATGCCGCCGCGCAGCAGATGACGGCGCCAATGTCAGGGGAAAGGAGCGGGTAAAAACCTGCGAAGGGGGGCGCCAAGCTGCCGGCAAGGTCACTCGATCAACGAACTGGCTGTCGAGTGGGCGGACGGCGCTAAGATAGGTGAGATCAGAAGGCTGCGGGACGGCGGCGTGGCTGCCAGGATCATCGGCTTCTCCCAGATCAGTTGCCGGTTGCGGGACTGTTTCTCCAATATTGCGTTTATTCCACTGCAGTTTCTTGTCGGGAATGTCTGCCTTTTGAAGATTCTCACGTTTAAGCAGCGAAATCTAACTCTGTGGACGTCCGGACGTTTTTCCCTGAACTTATCGCCGGTTGCGCCGCCAAGGTTGAGCCGGGGGCGGAGGCTTGTTCGTCGTGTTTATCTTACAAGGCGTCCGTTCCATGCAGCCAACGGTCGCTCCCGTTTGGCCGATTCAGGTGCGCCGGTCACGCCGGAAACGAGCGGGCGTGATGCCCGCTATCAGGGAAAAGCTTCTGGTCAGATGGCTTTGGTCGGCGAAGCCACAGCGAATGGCGATTTCGGCGATTGGCATATCCTGGAGCAGCAATTCCTTGGCGCGGGCGATGCGGTATTCGGTGAGCCAGCGTAGTGGTGTGCGGCCGAAGCTCGCCTTGAAGGCTTGTATAAAGTAGCTCCGAGACAGCTCGCAGCTTTTTGCGAGCTCCATCATCGATAGGTTTCCGTCGAGCTGCGCGGCCAGGTACTCCAGCGCGCGCTTTTCCTGCCAGGGAGCCAGCGTGCCCTTGCGCTCGCCCGGAAAATACAGCCCGCCGTATTTCTGCACGAGATGTGTCATGATGGCGAGCGTGACTTGATCGATGAATAGCCGACTGGCCTGTTTTGGCCGCTCCAGCGCGGGCAGCAGCGCGTGGGCGAGGCCGAGAATGACGGTGTCGACTGTACCAGGAGGGCATTCGAAGCCCATGAGGTCGGGCCGCCCGATTTCGGTGGCGAAGTCGCGCACATGCCGAAAGGGAATCCGGAAGCGCACGTTGTCGAAGGGCGATAGATGATGGCAGCGCCATTCCTCGCGCAGGTCCGTGATGGCAAGCGCCCCCTCGGGGTGGCCGCCTTCGAAAATCAGCGACTTACCACGCCAAAGCCGATGTAACCGAAAGTCGCGCAATTGCGTGATAATGCTAAAGGCGTCCTCGCGCACGTTGGCCGGGCTTGGTGCCAAGTCTTCCCGATCGGACTTCAATCGCATTATGGAGATGGGAGACGCATCGACGATCGATCGGCGTATGGCGTCCGGCTCCTGGGTCTTTTCTGGGGCGGACTCCCTGTACATCGTGCACTCCCAACTAACTGGCGAACGAAAGATTGCCCAACTCTCTTCGTTGAAGCAATTGGACTAATGGAGGCCTCGTCGCCGCCAAACTGAAGGCGTAACGCCAGTTTCACTGACAAATACCCTCTCAAAATGTCCGAGGTCGTCGAAATCGCACGCATGCGCAATGTCCTCCAGCGAGAGGGCATGGTCGGCAAGGTGTGATTTCGCCCTGCCGATCTGCGCGGCGATTGGCCGTAGCGTGGTTCCGGGTTCTTCCCGCATAAGAGCCCCTTGCGCCTTGCCAACGCTTTCCTCGATCGGCTCGCCATACCGGTGCAGGAGGTGGGCGCAGATGGCGACCGCTACGGGTCGCAGGGGCGCCGGCGCCGTTCCGGTGCCGGCAAAAAATGCAAGCAGCGCGGTACCGAGATTGCGAAGCGCTGAATCCGGTTCGCCGCGACGGCAGATCAGGCGTCGTCGCCCGATTTCCGGCGATAGTTCCGCAGTCTCGTTGAAAAGGGCCTTGGGCAGCACAAAGGCGAGCGAGCGCAGCCGACTGTTGAGGCGAATGCCCGCCCCGTCCGCGAGATCCACGAGGCAGATCGTACCGCGCGCGAAGTGGCGAACCTCAGTACAGGAGCCATCCGCCCGAATGTCGGCGTGTTCGGCGTCCTCCAGGTAGAGCATGAGGAAATAGGACTGGGAGGCAGGGAGCCGAACGTCGTTTGCCTCATCGGCCCTGGGTTCGCGGCAAATGCTGGTCACGGAAAAGGTCGCGGCGCGGATTGGAACAGTGCTCAAGCATGGGGCCTCTGGCGTCCCGAAGCAGACGCCTACGCATGCCATGTCTTTGCTATCGAAGTTCAACGACAATCCCTGGGCGATATCTGAGGAATGACCTTGTAAATGCAGGTTCTGCCCCTCGACTGTATTCCAGGCTGTGCCAAGGTGCAACGCGAAGACCCATCGAACTCGCGTTCAACGGGAATTGTCGAGATCACCTCTTCTACGTCCGCAGTTTGCCTGCCAGGAACGAGACGAAGCGTCGGACCTTGACCGCGATATGGCGGTTGGCCGGATAGACCGCCTGCAGCTGTAACGTACTGATATGCCAATCGGGGAGAAGCTGTACCAACCGGCCCTGCCTGAGGTCTTCGCCAACGATAAAGTCGGGCAGGAGGACGATACCGACTCCCAGCAAGGCGGCGTCACGAAGACCAAGGCTGTGATTTAGTTCCAGCCGCGGCACGATCGGAATGCGGAACTCCTCATCGTTCCTCCTGAACGGCCAGATCCGCCCCCACCGCAATTCGGCGAAGTGGAGGCAGAAGTGGTTTGCCAGGTCGTGCGGCGTCTTCGGTGCGCCGTGTTCGGCCAGATAGGCGGGTGACGCGGAAATCACGAGGGACGATGTCGCCAGCTGCCGAGTGATGAGATTGATGTCGACTTCGAGGCGCCCTCGAATTGCAAGGTCGAAGCCATCCTCGACCAGGTTTACGGCCCGATGCGACAGGTCCAGTTCGATGGACACGGCCGGGTTGAGCTTCAGGAACTCCGAAACTGCCGGCACGATCACCAGATGCCCGAGATCGGGCGGCGCCGACACCCGCAATCGTCCGACGGCTTCCTTCTGGAACGAGGTCGCCGTCCGCTCCGCCTCCCTTATCTGCGGAAGGATACCCGAAAGGGCTTCGCGGTAAGCGGCGCCCGCCTCGGTAAGAACGACCTTGCGTGTCGATCTCTGAAAGAGGCGGATGCCGAGGCGATCCTCGAGCTGCCTGACCTGGGCTCCCACCGTCGCGCGCGACATGCCCAGTTCGTCCGCAGCCTTGGTAAAGCTGAGATGGGTGGAAACCGTCAAAAAGGCGGCAATCCCGTCAAGCGGATCGAGCGATTTCATGAGCGCGATTATCCGTTCAATGATGTCAAGTCATCGCTCTTATCATGAGACGAAGCACAAAGTAATCGATGGGTGTCCTCAAGCAGAAGGAGACCCGACATGAAGACATTCACTTACGCGGCGGTATCACCGCCGGGACATGGAATGCCGGCAGCGGCGTTCGGCAAACACGTGATACGGATGATGGCCGACAATACAGGCGGTGCGCTGGGCATGCTCGAGGCCATCGTGCCGCCCGGGGAGGGCCCGCCGCTTCATGTGCACGAGCGCGAGGATGAGTTCTTCCGTGTCCTGTCCGGTTGCTTCGGTTTCTGGTGTGGTAGCGATTATGTCGAGCTCGCCGAGGGAGGCTGCATCGCGCTGCCGCGCGGCGTGCCGCATCGCTTCCGGAACATCGGGGAGACGGAAGGCTGCCTCATGGTCGTCGTGACGCCGGGCGGGTTCGAGAACTTCTTTCCGATCATCGACCTCTGCAAGCCCGAAACGCCCGAGGAGATCGCCTCCATCGCAGCGGATTTCGGCCTGACTTTCCTGCCTGAAGGCAGGCGCAAGGTCGCCTGATCCGGCGGCAGACCGCCCCAAACACAGTGCCGAGAAAACTCGACAACGGTCCATCGAAAGGAGACCGAAGGATGACACACGCGCCTTCACACGAAATCGGAATGAGCCTGACCGCCGGCCAGTTGGACGCCTATCTCGCAAGGATCCGGGTCGACCGGCCAATTTCTCTCGACCTTCAAGGCCTGTCGAAACTTCACCGCGCTCACCTCATGACCTTCACCTGGGAGGCGCTGGATGCCTTCATGGGATGGCCGTGCTCGATCTCCCCGGCATCCGCCTTCGCGAAGATGGTGGAGGGCAGGCGCGGCGGCTGGTGTTACGAGATGAACGGTCTCTTCGGCGCAGCACTTGACGCGCTCGGTTTCCGGGTAACCCGTCTTTGCGGCGCCGTCGACCGCAAAAAACTGGGCAATATCGCCATCGGCAATCATCTGACCCTGCGGGTTAATCTCGACCGCCCCTATCTTGCCGAGGTCGGCGTGGCCGACGCCATCGTCGAACCCGTGCCGATTGCTGTCGGACCGTTCAGCCAGCGCGGTTTCGATTTTTCGATCATGCCGGCGGAGGACGGCTGGTTGCGCTTCAACAACCATGTACACGGCATCGCACACAGCTTCGATTTCCGTGCCGATTACAGCTGCGAGGCCGCCATGGCCGCCACGCATTCGTGGCTGATGCGGGACCCCGGGTCGCCATTCACAAACGCGCTTGCAGTGCTGCGTCATACCGCGGACGGTTATGTCGCCCTACAGAATGATCGCTTGCGCACGGTCACGCCGGGCAGCGTTCGCGAACATCGCATCACAAGCGCGGACCATCTCGCGGACACGTTTGAGACCGTTTTCGACCTTGAGATTCCCAGGCCCGAGCGGATCTGGGACAAGGTCCAGGCGATTGGCCGCGACAAGGCGGCCTGAAGGCGCGGCACCAATATTCTGGGGTTCGAAGAAACGTCTATCCTTCGCGCAGTCTAGCGAATATTGCCGCGCATTCGCAGGAGCATCGGCACGACCTCGGCAGATCGAGTGGGCTGTTCCATCTCATCGGCGGGCTTGCCGCCGGTGTCCTGGCCGATCGCCGCACTGCCCATACGCTCGACCTCGGACCAAGCCGGCGACGGCGTGATCATTCGGAGTAATTCCGGAGGCAGACCGTCGCCGCGCTGAGCGGCGATGGAATGCAGACCTCGCAGCAATGTCATCATGGCTGGTCCCTCCGTTGTGATTTGAAGGGCCTCTTCAGACCGCGTTGATGTTCCTCAGCGTCGTGGAAGAGCCCCGGAGTGCCGCGCGCGCGTTTTCACGCTGACGGCGGGCGGCGGCCATTTGCAGTTACATTGGGCTTGCCAACGAACGATACGGCTGCCGCTCGGGCACACGCGCTCCGAAAATTGCTTTCAAATCGAAATTAGCAGTTCCTCGGAACGAGACGCTGACGATCAGTATTTCGATTTGAAAGCAAGGACCGGAGAGTGGCGCAACGCATCAGCTTCTAAACTCGTTTCACAACGAGTGAAGAAGGTAAGACGATGCGTGAAACTATTCGATTTGCATGGGGCGCCAGTTCCCTTGGCGACTTTGTTGTCGCCATGTCGAACAAGGGGATTGTGGCGCTTGAATTCAGCTCGATGCGCACCGCGATGGAGGATGCGTTGAGTATCCGCTTTCCCGAACCCGAGCTTGAACGCGCCCAGCAGGAACTTGCCGACGTGATCGAAACCGTGGCCGGCGCGATCGACGATCCGGCCAAGGTTTACGATCTGCCACTCGATCTGCGCGGGACGTTGTATGAGGTCCAGGTCTGGCTCATGTTGCGGGAAATTCCTGCTGGCCAGACCACGAATTATGGGGCGCTCGCAGCCAAGCTCGGTTCGCGTGATCCGCGGGACGCAACAGCTGCGATCGCCAACAACCCGATCGCCGTGATCGTGCCGTGCCATCGCGTCATCAAGAAGGATGGCTCGATTTCCGGTTATGGATGGGGTGTCCGCCGCAAGCGTGCTCTGCTGGCACGCGAGCAGCGCGCCACGGAGGAATGAGATGTCGGATGCTCGTTCCGCAGTCTCGCCGTGCGGGCATATCGCCGAGCCGCTGCAGGTCATCAGGCTGTCGATCGATTCCGTAGATGCCGCCCGTCGGCAATTCCCAGGCTACAGGTTGACGCGGCTGGTGGGGGCGCGGCTTGAGCTGGATGAAAAAGACGTCGAAAGGCTCTGTGACCTGCTCGGGGTCGATCTCCTGCGACCCGTGGAGGGCGCGTCGAAGCCGTTCGATCATCATTTGCGCCATGTGATCGCTCTCTACGAGCTTAGCGCTCTGTTTCGCAATGACGGGCACGCGCCCTACCATCATGCGATCCGGCCGACCGGCTACGACTATCACCGAGACGAGGTGGATCCGCACGGCATGGAGCTATGGCAGGCCGACTATCGCGCGATGCCGGATGTCAGGCAAATGATGGCCGCTTCGATCCTATGGCTCTATCGGGCAGGGAAAGACACTGTCTGGCTGCGGCGGGTGCCTTGCATCTGGCACGCTCTCGGCTCTACGCGCTTTATCCTGGGTGGTAGTTGCGGCAGTCCGCTCGGGCTGCAGGCCAGGGGCGCCGGAAGGCCAGCCGGCGCTGCGAAACCGCGGCGCCGGCATCGCGCGCTCATCGGGCGTCGTGAAAAATGATCCCAACGGTGTGGCGCATGCCGGATCGGACGCGGCTGACACCGTGGCGCAGATTCACGCGGTAGTTTCCCTTCGTCCCCTGGACCGGACGATTGTGGACGGCGAAAGCGACGGCGTCGCCCTGTCTGAGCGGCACGACCTCGACGCGGCTTTGCATGCGCGGCCGCTGTTCGGTCAGTGCAAATTCGCCACCTGTGAAATCGCGGCCCGGCTCGGAGAGCAGGATCGCCACCTGGATCGGGAATGCGAGGTCGCCGTAAAGGTCCTGGTGAAGGCAGTTGAAGTCGCCGGCAACATATTGCAGCAGCAGCGGCGTCGGCCGGGTCTGGCCGGCATCGTGGCATTGCTTGAGGAACGCGGCATGCTCGCCTGGAAACCTCTGGTCCAATCCCATCCGTTCGTTCCACACGTTGGCGACACCGGCAAGGCGCGGGTAGAGCGCCGTGCGGATACCGCCGATGAGATCGGGCAGCGGATATTTGAAATAGCGATACTCGCCCCTTCCGAAGCCGTGCCGCGCCATGATGATATGGCTGCGGAAATGGCTTTCGTCGGCGTAGAGCGACGCGACGCTGCTGCATTCCTCGGGCGTGAGAAGCTGGGGAAGGACAGCGCAGCCGAAGCCGTCGAGCTCGCCGGCGAGCGCCTTCCAATCATAGGCAGCAATCCGTGCCGCCGCGGACGCATCCGCAGAGGCCGGTACCATGTTGATCGCAGTCTTGTTCATAGCGTGGCTTCCTTCTCTATGAGGGTGCGTTTGCGCTCAAGGCCCCAGCGATAGCCGGCGAGGTCGCCGTCGGTGCGCACGACCCGGTGGCACGGAATGGCGAGCGCAATGGGGTTGGCGGCGCAGGCGCCGGCGACAGCGCGCGGGTTCGCGAACGGGCCAATCCACCTGGCGAGTTCCATGTAGCTCACCGTCCGGCCGACGGCGATGGCCTTCAGCTTTTCCCAGACGCGGCGCTGAAACGGCGTGCCGCGCATGTCGAGCGTCAGCTGAAGGCCGCCGGATGGCTTGGCGATGTAGCGCAGGACTTTCGCAACGTCGTTCTTCACCACGGCCTCGCTCGCCACGAGCGTGGACTGCGGGAAGCGATTGGCAAGGTCCGCCGTCAACTCTTCGGCGCTGTCGCCGAGCAGGATCGAGCATACGCCCTTGGCGCTGCGCGCGACCAGCACCTTGCTGAGTTCGCAATCGGCGACTGCGTAGGAGAGAACACCGGCGGTCGTCGAAGGGGAATGCTGCAGTGATTGCGGCCGCAGCGCGTCAGTCTTGATCATGAGGTTCATCGTCGTAGCTCCTTGTTCTGTCCTCACGATCGAGACTACGTTTTTGGTCGCGCCGCCAAACTCCGATCCTTGCTTTCAAATCAGAAAGCTATAACGCTCCCCGGAAGGTGAGATTGATGCGCATCCGTCCGACAGTCTCATGGACGCCATCCTTCAATTCGGGCACGCCGTGATAGAAGAGCCGCGACGGGCCGCCCCAGACCGCCACGTCGCCATGCCGCAGCGCATACTTCTTCACAGGATCATTCCGCTTCAGGCCTCCGAACTGGAAGGTGGCTGGCAGGCCGAGCGAGACGGACACGATCGGATTGGCGAAGTCGCGTTCGTTTCTGTCCTGGTGCAGCGAAAGGCGGGCGCCCGGCTCGTAGCGGTTGATCAGGCAGGCGTCAGGGCGGAAGTCCGGATAGCCCGCCCGTGTCGCCGCCTCCACAGCCAGATCGAGGAAGCATTCCGGCATGGCCGGCCAGGGACGGTCTGTTTCCGGATCGTCGCGATCGTATCGATAGCCGGTACGATCCGTGACCCAGCCGGCGGTGCCGCAATTCGTCATCGCCACCGACATGGTGAAGCCGCCCGGTGTGACCATATGTCGGAATGGCGACTGGCTGGTGATGTGGCCGAGCGCGGCGAGCAGATCCTTTTCAAAGGGAAGTGCTGCGCCGCGAAGCAGCATGGCACCCTCCGCCATGATCTCGGTTGCGGGATCGGCTGGGGCAAGCATGTCAAACAGATCGGGCATCTTCGGGCCTATTGCGTATCGTGTTGATCGACGGGTGAAAGACGGGCGGGTAGCCCGCAAGGAGCACCATGACCGTTGATGGTGGTGTCAGGAGCCAATCGGCGTCGTTGAGGATTTCGGGCCTGTCGTAGCCGTCATTGGCCCAGCGATACGCGAGGCCGGCGCGCAGCGTGTAAGCCTCATCCGCTGCCACGACGACCGCGCCGTCGGGCAGGTCGGTCACCGGAAGCGTGATCGGATGCAAGCGCTTGCGGCGGTGATCGAGGCGCTCGGCATGCAGGACGGAATCCATATGCGTGGCCGAAGGAGGCGCCTCTTTCTTCGCCGACGCCCAGCAGGCCCGGAAGCGTTCCGCGGCCTCGCGCCGGCAGAGGAAGCAGGGACGATGTCCGGCGGCGAGCGCAACGGCCTCGTCGAGGAAAAACAACTCCGTCCAGCTCCGGCGCGCCATCACGTCCCGGCGCCACCCCTTGAACGCGCAAGCGCAAATGAGCCAGGTTTTTGTCGCCCAGCGCCTGGCCAGCAATGTCTTCGTTGCCGGATCGTGGATGATGCCGCGATTGCCGGTAAACAGCCCGCGCTGAGAAATGGCGACGATATCACCGAAGGGCGTGACGCGGTTTTGAAGGGGCATGGTGTACTTCCCGGAGCCGTATTTACTTCAAAACGTTTCCGCGCTCGCGCGGGATGCGCCACAGATACCAGGCTGCGACCGTGCGATGGGGCGACCAGAGCTTGGAGATCTCGCGCAGCTGTTTCGGCTTCGGTTGCTCAGGCAGCGATTTCAGGACGCGGTAGCCTTCGCGGACACCGAAGTCATCGACGGGCAGGATATCCATCCGCTGCAGAGAATACATCAGCAGCATTTCGACCGTCCAACGGCCGATGCCCTTGATACCGACCATTCGGTCGATCAGCGCCTCGTCGTCCATCGTCGCGGCGATGTTGTGGGTGGGGATCAGGCCATCCAACGTTCCTTGGGCGATTGCCTTGATGGTGGCGATCTTGCTGGTCGAGAAGCCGCAGGTCCGAAGCTGGTCGAACTCGGCCGCGATGAGGTCTTCCGGGCTCGGAAAATCGCGGTCATCGAAGAGCCCCTTGAGGCGTCCAATGATGGCATCGCCAGCTTTGGCCGTCAGCTGCTGGTAGGCAATCGCGCGAACGAGCGCCTCGTATGGTTCGCGGGCGGCTTTGGGGTCGTGCCGGCAAGGGCCGACCAGCTCGATCAATCTGGCCCAGTCGTCGTCATGACTGGAGAGGAAGGCAACAGATTCATCGTGGTGGGAGAGCAAATTCATAAGGACGCCTTGCATTCGTCGGCAACCGCGAAGCGCGGCCGGTTGCAGGTGGTCAGGATGTGGCCGCGGCGGAGCGGCGGTTGTGGCCGTGACGTCATGCGGTCTGAGACGCTTCCCGATCGAGCAGGGCGCGCTTGCGGTCGACGCCCCAGGCATAACCGGAAAGCGCGCCGTCGTTACGCACGACGCGGTGGCAGGGGATGGCAACCGCGATAGTGTTTGCGGCGCATGCTCCGGCGACTGCCCGCGTGGCACTCGGCGAGCCGATACGTCGGGCGATTTCAGAATAGGACACACGCGCGCCGACAGGGATCTCCTGCAGGATCTGCCATACCCGGCGTTGGAACGCCGTGCCGCGGACGTCGAGCGGCAGATCGAGGCCGACGGTGGGGTTTTCGACGAAGCCACAAACGCGGGCGATCAGAGCCTCGTATTCGCGGTCCATGCCGATTAGGCGCGCCTTCGGAAAACGATCCTGAAGATCGCGAACCAGTTCGTCCGGATCGTCGCCGAGTAGGATCGAGGCGACGCCTTTCGTGCTGGAAGCCACAAGGATTGCGCCGAGATAGGACTGGCCGATCGCAAACTTGATCTCCTCGTTGGCGCCGCCTTCACGATACTGTGTCGGCGTCATGCCGAGCATACCGGTCGACTTTTCGTAGAAGCGGCCGCTGGAATTGAAGCCGGCGTCATACATCGCCTCGGTGACGCTCGTGCCGGTATCGAGGCCCTCACGCACTTTCTTCGCGCGGTGGCCGGTGGCATAGGCCTTCGGGGTCAGCCCCGTCGACGTCTTGAACATACGATGGAAATAGCTCGGACTGCGGTCCACAGTAGCCGCCAACTCTTCCAGCGACGGTTCCTCCTCGCTCTCTTCGATGATGCGGCAGGCCTTGGCGATTAGGGCGGCATTCTCGCATTCGAGCGAAGGGCCATCGGGGTTGCAACGTCGGCACGGACGAAACCCGGTTGTCCGTGCGCTTTCGAGCGTATCGTGCAGCGCGACGTTCTTCGGATTTGCCGTGCGTGACGGGCAGGAGGGCCGGCAATAGATGCCGGTCGTCGAAACGGAATACCAAAACTGACCGTCGGCAGACTTGTCGCGCGCTACGATCCGCGCCCAGCGGGGATCGTCCCCCACGGAAGGAGGTGAGCTGTAAAGGGTTGGTGCGGGCCGGATGTTCATGTCCATGGTCTTCTACTCGGATTTGTTCTGGCTCGATCGTGCCTCCGATCCGCGCTGGTCACACTCCGATCCTTGCTCTCGAATCGAACAAAACCCACCCGAAACTTGCGCGGGCGATCGATAGGGCGTCGGGTTTCCGGCGTACCTCCAGTGCACGGGCACTCAGTGCGAAAAGCGTTTTGATCCCATGTTGAAACACCACTTTTGGTTCGGCCAGACTACATGCGCGGCATTGAGCGGGGTGGTGAAACATGCAATTGAGGCTCGCACAGGGAGCTGTGCGAGCCTCAATTCTCTTGGCCAAGATGCGCAGCTCACGCGAACTGGCGCTATGTGGTTTTCGATCAGGCTTTCTGGATCAGCCCGAGCTGCATCATTGCGGTCAGGCCGTCGTCGAGACCATGCTCTTCGACGATCATGCCGTCGACCACCTTCAGCACGGTCTTGCCGGTAAAGTGCATCTTGCGGCCGGTCGCCGCCGGTACGCCGCCGAGCAGGAAATTGTCGAAAGCCGGACCCGTGTGGGTGCCGCCGCCTTCCCACTGGCCGACCACATAGTCGCCCTCGGCAATCAAGTCAGCTGTGCCCCAGAAGTTGAGTTCGGGGAACGCGGCGCGGAAGTCGGTCATGAACGCCTTGATGTCTTCGCGGCCGCGGCGCGGTTCGTGCAGGGAATATTGCAGGAGCATATCGGGCGCCGCGACCTCATCGATAACAGCAAGATTGACGTCCTTGCCCCAGAATTCGGTGAACCAGCGAACGACGACTGCCTTGTTGTCTTCTTCTTTGCTCATGGAAATATCCTCATTTCAAAATCGGGCGACCATCGAAACCGCTCGATGACCTGATCAAAGGGATATGTGAGCTTGCCGGGCGCCAAACTCCGGTTCTTATCTTCGAATTGGAAACGGCGCGCGAGGTGAGCGCTGGCGGTTACCGCATGGGTGAAATGGCTGCCGTTCCCGGGTGGCCTAGGCGCAGCACTCCGCGACGGTCGAAGGGCCGCAGCACCGCTTTTCATTGGACGCGTGTTCAGCCAGCCATCGGTCTCGAGGCTTGCAGCTCGCGGGGCGGGGCGTCAACGTAACGTGGAGAGCACCGTCTTCCGCGACAGGATCGTTTGCGCAGAACAACTGCATCGGGCGGACTCCATCGCTCACTTCGAAGGTCAGCTTGGCCGAACCGTCAAGACGAACGTGCTCGGAAACTTTGCGGACAATGGCCGAAAATTTTCCGGCCGTCATATGGGTCCGCTCGCCCTCTTCGATATCCCACAACTGGACGAAGATTTCAGACCAGGCCTCCGGATTAGCGCCGCAATCGAGCGCGGAGAACTGGCCAACCTTGACCTCAGTCACATGGTAGCCGGGCTTTACGGGCTTTCCGTCGTAGGCGAACACCAGTGGGAGGTCCGCGGCGTCAGCGATCCTTTCAAGCAACTCTCCGAGCGAGATGTCAGATTTGTTGGAATGGCTATTGTCGATCTTGCTCATTTGCGTCTATCCTCGATTTCAATAGTTCAAGGATTATTGAAATATGGATGATCGTCAAGCCCTCGCGTCCTTTGCGGCACTTTCTCAGGAGACCCGGCTCGCCATCGTAAGAACGCTGGTCGTCGCCGGCCCTGAGGGCCTGGCCGCAGGCGCGATTGCGGAGCGCATGGGCGTTTCTCCATCGAACGTCTCGTTTCACCTCAAGGAACTCGAACGCTCCGGCCTCATCTCCCAGCGCCGCGAGTCGCGTTCGATTGTCTACAGCGCAAGTTATGACACGCTGGCTGACCTGGTGACGTTCATGACGGAGGACTGCTGCGCAGGACATCCCGAAATCCGCGGCTCGGTCGAGCGATCCGCTCGTTGCTGCCCAAGCGAAGCGTAGAGCGCCGAGGAATACGTCATTGCATACGAACAAGGTTCCTGCGGGCATCGTCTCCGCTCTCGGTGTCACGCAGATTATTGGCTACGGCACTCTCTATTATGCCTTCAGCATCCTGGCGCCAGGAATGGCCAAGGACCTGGGCATCAGCCTGGAACGGGTCTTCGCCGTCTTCTCGGTCTCGCTGTTCATTGGAGGTCTTTCCGCTCCGTTCATCGGCAGACATATGGACAAGGTCGGCGCGGCGACGGTGATGACGGTTGGTTCGACCCTTGCGGCGTTCACCCTGGCGCTTTGCGCGTGGTCGCCGTCCGTAGCGCTCTTTGCCCTTGCAATCATCCTGCTGGAGGTGTCCTCCGGCATGGTCCAGTACCAGGCAGCCTTCGCGACGCTGGTCGAGAGCGAACCCCGTTCAGCCTCCCGCAGCATCACCTATCTCACACTGATCGGCGGCTTTGCTTCGACCATCTTCTGGCCGATCGCCGCGACACTGATCAGGTACCTGTCCTGGCGGGAAATCTATCTGCTGTTCGCGGCGCTCAATCTTCTCATCTGCATGCCACTTCACTACTGGATCATGCGTGCCGGAAGGGTCGGCTCCAAACTGGATGAGACAAGAACCCACGAAATCGTCGTCGGCGCACTTGAGCCGCGAGCGCGCCGCCGCGGGATGTTGCTGGTCTCCATTGCCTTCTCGCTTTCGGGGTTCACTCTCGCGGCAATCCTCGCCCACATGGTGCCGATGCTGGGCGCGATGGGACTCGGCAGTGCGGCGGTCGTGATCGGATCGCTGTTCGGCCCGGCACAGGTCATGAGCCGCCTGATCAACATGGCCTTCGGAAAGGGCCTGTCGCCGCCCGCGCTTGCGATCGTTTCTGCGACCCTTATGGTCCTCGGCGTCCTCATACTCGGAGTCTCGGGCAACTGGTTGCCTGGCGCGGTGGCATTTGCCGTCTGTCTTGGCCTTGGGTCCGGGATCAACAGCATCGCTCAAGGGAGCCTGCCACTCTATCTGTTCGGCTCCGCAGGCTACGGAGCGATTACAGGAAAGATGGCTGCGGCCAGACTGGCGGTGGGGGCCGCCGCCCCCTTCGCGTTCGCCACGGCGATGGAGAATCTCGGCATCGCCACGGCGCTGTTCGTCAATGCCATGCTTGGTACACTCGGGATCGCTGCATTCATCGCAGTGGCTGTCTCTACGCGCAGCCCCACGAAGGCTGGGTGACTAAATCGACCTCAACGACACCCGCTTTTCAAGTTCGGCAGCGTGTTCCTTCCGCTCGCTGTAGCGGTCGGTCAGGTAGGCGGAAGCGTCCCTCGTCAGCAGCGTGAACTTGACCAGTTCCTCGCACACGTCCACGACGCGGTCGTAGTAGGAGGACGGCTTCATTCTGCCGTCGGCGTCAAACTCCTGGTAGGCCTTGGCGACGGACGACTGGTTCGGGATCGTGATCATCCGCATCCAACGGCCGAGCACGCGCATCTGGTTCAGAGCGTTGAAGGACTGGCTGCCACCAGAGACTTCCATGATCGCCAGTGTCTTTCCCTGCGTCGGTCGAATTGATCCGAGCGACAGGGGAATCCAGTCGATCTGGGCCTTCATGATGCCCGTCATCGCGCCATGGCGCTCGGGGCTGACCCAGACCTGGCCTTCCGACCATTGCGACAGCTCGCGCAGTTCCTGCACTTTCGGATGGCTGGCCGGAGCCGCGTCGGGAAGCGGTAACCCTCTTGGATCGAACATGCGCACCTCGCACCCCAAACGCTCGAGAAGTCGTCTGGCTTCGTGCGCGAGCAGCCGGCTGTACGAAACCTCCCTGAGCGAGCCGTAGAGGATCAGGATACGCGGCTTGTGCGTCGAAAAGGCGGGACGCAACGCGTCGAGGTCAGGCTGACGAAGATGCGGCTCCTGCAAGGCAGGGAAGGTCTCAGACAATGCGCTTTCCCTCTTGATCGAGGACCTGCTCGCCGTCTTCCTTGAAGAAGGCTCCCTTGAAGGCATCCGGCAGGATGTCGAGCACGACCTCCGAGGGGCGCGCGAGCCTTGTGCCGAGCGGCGAGACGACGAGCGGCCGGTTGATGAGGATCGGGTCCTTGAGCATGGCATCGAGCAACTGGTCGTCCGTCAGCTTCGGATCGTCGAGACCCAGCTCCACGTAAGGCGTCCCTTTCTCGCGGATCGCCTGGCGGACGGTCAGTCCGGCGTCGGAGATCATCCTTGCCAGTTCCTCGCGCGAAGGCGGAGACTGGAGATAATCGATGACCGTCGGTTCGATCCCGGCTGCGCGGATCATCTCCAGTGTGTTGCGGGACGTGCCGCAGGCCGGGTTATGATAGATGGTGACGTCCATTGTCATGTCCTTTCGGTAATGGTGTTCCGGGAGACGGCGGGTGCTGCCTCGTACCAGCCCTTGGTGCGGTTCACGGCCCAGACGACCGTGAGCATCACGGGAACCTCGATGAGCACGCCGACGACCGTCGCCAGCGCTGCGCCGGACTGGAAGCCGAACAGGCTGATTGCGGCCGCAACCGCGAGTTCGAAGAAATTGCTGGCCCCGATCAGTGCCGAAGGTCCGGCGACGCAATGGCGCTCGCCCGAGATCCGGTTCAAGACGTAGGCCAGCCCCGAGTTGAAATAGACCTGGATGAGGATGGGGACGGCCAGCAGGGCGATGATCGTCGGCTGCGCGATGATCTGCTCGCCCTGGAAGCCGAAGAGGAGGACGAGCGTTGCCAGCAGCGCGACAAGCGAAAGCGGCTGCAGCTTCGCCAGCATGACGTCCAGCGCCCTGGTCGTGCCGTCAGCGGTCAGACGGCCTCTCAGGACCTGCGCGATGATGACCGGGACCACGATATAGAGCACGACCGATAGAACGAGCGTGTCCCACGGTACGGTGATGGCCGACAGCCCGAGCAGGAGACCGACGATCGGCGCGAAGGCGACAACCATGATCGCATCGTTGAGCGCGACCTGGGAAAGCGTGAACAGCGGCTCGCCGCGCGTCAGATTGCTCCAGACGAACACCATCGCGGTACAGGGCGCGGCCGCAAGGATGATCAGACCTGCGATGTAGGAGTCGATCTGGTCGGCGGGCAGATAGGGACGGAACAGCCATCCGATAAACAGCCATCCCAGCAGCGCCATGGAGAACGGCTTTACCGCCCAGTTGATGAACAGGGTCACGCCGATTCCGCGCCAATAGCTGCTCACCTGTGCCAGCGAGCGGAAGTCGATCTTGATGAGCATCGGGATGATCATCAGCCAGATCAGGATGGCGACGGGCAAATTCACCTTGGCGATCTCCGCCGCGCCAATGGCCTGGAAAACACCGGGCATCAGATGGCCGAGGGCGACGCCGACGACGATGCAGAGAAAGACCCAGATGGTCAGGTAGCGTTCAAACGTCGACATTGGCGGACTTTCCCTGGCTTGCCGCCGAACCTTCCATCGCGCCGATCTGGCCGAGCTTCGTTTCGAGCGCCAGGTGATCGAAGGATGCCAGCGGGAGGCTGACGAACACCATGATCCGGTTCTTCAGGAAGCGGGCGGCTTGCGCGAAGGCGCGCTGGATTTCGACCTCCGTGCCAACAACGGCGGCCGGGTCTTTTACACCCCAATGCGCGGTCATCGGATGTCCGATCCATACCGGACAGGCTTCGCCGTGTGCGCTGTCGCAGACGGTGAAGATAAAGTCCATTTCGGGCGCACCAGGCTCGGCAAAGACGTCCCAACTCTTGGAGGAGAAGCCAGTCGCCGGATAACCAAGTGCTTGCAGTTCCTTCAGCGCATGCGGATTGATCTCGCCTTTGGGCTGGCTGCCCGCGGAGAATGCCCTGAACCGTCCGCCGCCCTCTTTGTTGAGGATGGATTCGGCGAGAATGGAACGTGCGGAATTGCCCGTGCACAGGAAAAGCACGTTGTAGGTCTTGTCGGTCATGGCCGTTGTCCGTGGTTAGGTCGGAGGATTGCTGAGTTTCATGATCGTGGCCGATGCCGGGCAAATGCCCGAAAGCTGACGGGTTGCGAGAACGGCGGGCGGCGCATCGGCTCGCTCGACCGCAACGAAACCGAGGCTTTCGAAGAACGGCGCGGCGGTCGTCGTAGCCAGGAAGACTGCCGAGCTTTCTTTGACGGCTTTCAGGGTTTCCCTGGCCAGCGATTTGCCGAATGACTTGCCACGATGCTCGGGCAAGATGACCATTGACCTGAGGAGGACCGCATCGCCGCACGTCTCAATGCCAGCGTAGCCAATTGTGCCGCCATCGGAGGAAACCGCCCTGAAGAACGAGCGTCCCGGCTCTCCGAGGTCCTCGATCGGAAGACCGGAGGCCGATAGCGCCAGCTTCAGTCCGGGATCGCTTCCCGGGATTGGCTCTAGTCTGATGTCGCTCATGACAGCTTCACCTCGGGTCCGCAGCAGGGCGTAAGTTCGGCGATCAGCGGGGCACAGAGTTCGGTCGAGCCGCCACAGCAGTCTTTCAACAGGAAAAGGGTCAGGTTTCGCAGGCCGTGGAGGTCGGCTCGATAGATGATCGAACGGCTTTGCCGTTCGCTTGTCACGAGGCCGGCGCGCAACAGCGTCGCGAGGTGCGCCGACATGGTATTCTGCGGGACGTCGAGAAGGCGGGCAAGTTCGCCGGCAGGCACGCCATCCGGTTCATGTCGGACGAGAAGCCGGAATGTCTCGAGCCTGGTAGACTGGGCCAGTGCGGCAAGCGCCGCTATTGCGGTGATATTATCCATTAATCCAGAATAATAGATATATTGGATATGTCAATTGCTGCCAACGATCCTCCTCTCCACTATTGGCGCGAAGCCGGAGCAGCCCCGAATGCATAATCCACCCGGCAACAGCGCTCACAGCTGTGATGATACCTTCTCGCTGGTGTCGCTTGTCTGCGCGGGCCTCACACCGGAATGGACCAGGATTTGCCGAACCGCAGATATCATGCAGTCGTGGCGTGCAAGACCTGGTGATGGTCCGTGGGAACGACGGGAAGGGCGCGCTTATGTGCGCTGGCGCGATAGGTTGAGAGTATGCGTTCAGCCGCAGCCGACGCGACAGTTCTGCCTTCGAGAAAGTCGTCGATCTGGTCGTATGTCACGCCGTAAGCGTCCTCGTCCGGCCGCAGAGGCGCGTCCGATTCAAGGTCAGCGGTGGGAGTTTTCCAGACGAGCTGTTCCGGCGCGCCGAGTTTCGAGGCGACGGCGCGGACGCGGCGCTTGTTCAGACCGGCGAGAGGGAGAATGTCCGCTGCGCCATCACCGAACTTCGTGTAGAAGCCCATGAGCGCCTCCGCAGCGTGGTCCGTGCCGATGACGAGACCCGACGATGCCCCGGCGATCGCATATTGGGCGACCATCCTCTGCCGTGCCTTCACGTTCCCGAGGATGAAATGATGACGTGGGGCCGGGTCAACGCCGCCGGCAAGGATTGCGTCCATGAGGCTATCGGCCGCCGGTTTTATATCCACGGTGATGACACGGTCCGGGCGGATCGCAGCGACGGCTGCGGCCGCATCGTGTTCGTCCGCCTGCACACCGTAGGGAAGCCGGACGGCAATGAACGTCGCCGAATGGCCGCTTTCGCGTAACTCCTGAACGGCGCGCTGGGCGAGAAGCCCGGCCGTCAGGGAATCGACCCCGCCGCTGATCCCGAGCACGTAGGCGCGCTGTCCGCCTTGCACGAGATATGCCTTCAGGAATTCAATCCGCGTGCGGATTTCGCTCAGCGCATCGAACTCCGATCGAACGCCAAGCGCCTGAATGATGGCAAGTTGCTCTTTCACTGAATGTCTCCTGCTGCCTTCGCCTCGTTGCTCCTGGCGGTCCGTCCCTTCGGGGTGACCGCACCAGATATTTCATCTGAGGATCCGAAGGAGGCAAGGGAATAACCTTCCTGCCTCCTCCTTCTTCCACGTCGAAGTCACGCACGCCAGCAATGCTGGACGTGGTCTTGCAGCAGAATGGCGAGCCTGCGGCCTGAGCGACGATTGCTTTTTTGGCGTGCCGCTGCTAGGCAATGACCTCGGAACCGGTCAGTTGGCGCCCTTTGACCGCGCCAGCACGAAATCGTGGTTTACTTCCCAGAAGCGACCCGAAAATCCGTAATCCGCGGCGCGGCCCGGGTCCTCAACGCGCCGGAAAGTCGCCAGGAGGCTCTGCTTCACTCCGAACACCGCATCCGAATGGATATACGGATCATCCGGATCGAAGATGTGGGTGATGAGCGTCTCGTACCCGTCGGCCTTGATGATGTAGTGGAGATGGGCCGGGCGGTTGGGGTGACGCCCGAGATGCTCCAGCATCCGGCCGACCGGACCGTCGTTCGGGATCGGGTAGTATTTCGGCTTTACCGCCCGGAACCAATATCCGCCGTCTGGCCCGGTGCGGAAGACGCCGCGCAAGTTGAACTCCGGCTGGATGCCCTTCTGCTGAACGTCATAGAAACCTTCGTCATTGGCCTGCCAGACATCGATCACGGCGTCAGCAATGGGCCTGCCCTCGGTATCGAGGATGCGACCGCCGACCACCATGTCCTCGCCCTTCTGGTCGAGACAGATGTTTGCGCCCATCTCGAGCTCCGGCGCGTCCTGGACATGAAACGGGCCCAGCACGGTGCTTTCGGAGGCACCCGACGGCTTGCGATTGTTGATTGCGTCGACCAGCATCGAGACGCCGAGCGTGTCGGACAAAAGGATGAACTCTTGCCGCCATTCGTTACACATCTGTCCGGTGCGTGTGAGGAAGAGGATCGCCTCCATCCACTCCTCCTGCGTCGGCTCGATTTCCCTCACCGCTTCGTGCAGCTTGCGCGTCACGACGTCCATGATCTGTTTCAGTCGTTCGTCCTTGGCATTTTTGTTGCGGCCCGTGACGACCTCAATCGAGTTTTCTTCGGTGAAGAAGCCTTTCTCATGCGCTTCCATGGATCACCTCCCAAGCACTGATGTCATGACCCGACGAAGGTCTGCGACGGGATCTGCCGACTGCGCCTCCGAGCGCCAGCAGACGTGATGGTCAGGACGCACGAGAACGATGCCGCTGTCACGCACTTCGCTCAGCCCGGCCCAGTCGCCGGTGAAATCATCCCAATGCTGCCGCGCGCCGATGGCGTGGGCCGCTATATCGACACCAAGCTCATGGCCGACGACCTTTGCCGCTTCGATCCAACCCTGTCCGCCGATCCCGGTCAGGACCGTGAACCGGCCGTGGCCGGAGAGATCGAGCGTCGAGGCCTTCTTCCCATCGCCAGAGAAAACCCATGCATGCGGCAGTCGGGCCCCCGGCCAGGTGGTCTGCTGGAAATGCAGTTCCGGGTCCTTGGCAAAGGCCGGTTCGGGTTGACCATCGGTGACGATCGCATCCGAACGATAGCGCTGGTTCATCTCGACGCCGTGGGCGTCGAACTCGTAGACCTTGGCGGCGATCGCCTTGCGGATGGCGGCGCGCTGTTCTTCCGCCGCCGGCGTATCGCGGCAGCGCGCATCCATGTTCTGCTGCATCTTCACCGGATCGATGGAATCGAGCAGGCCGAGCGCCTTGAAGATCGGGCCGAACTCTTCAATCGACTTGTTGGCGCGGGTGACGATCTGCTTGGCGACCGGCGCTCGCTCCGTTGTGTAGGTATCAAGCAGCTTTTCGCTCGCCTGGCCCTTCAGCACAAAAGCGAGCTTCCAGGCAAGGTTGAAGGCATCCTGGATCGAGGTGTTGGAGCCGAGCCCGTTCGATGGCGGATGGCGATGCGTGGCATCGCCCATGCAGAAGACGCGTCCGTTCGACATCGTCGTCGCATACATGTTGTTGACCGTCCAGGTCGAGACCTGCTTGATCGTGACATCCAGATCTTGCACGCCGACCAGGTCGCGCACCACCTTCTTCGCATGGGCTTCGTCGACGGCCGGTGCCGGCTGGTTGATATCGTATCCCCAGACGATCAGCCATTCGTTCCAGGGGCGGACCATGCGCACGAGGCCCATGCCGATACCGCCGACGTCGGCCCCCGGTTGCAGCACCCAGTAGAGTACCGAAGGACGGTGGGCGACATAACGCGACAGGTCGGCCTCAAACAGGATGTTCATTGAGCCGGCAACGCCCATCCGGCCCTCGAAGGTGAGCCCGGCATGCTCCGCGACCTTCGAATTGCCGCCGTCAGCACCGATCAGATACTTCGAGCGAACGGTGATTTCCTTGCCGGTCAACCGGTCGAGACAGGTCGTGGTAACGCCTTCGCCGTCCTGTACATGGCTGACATATTCCGTCGACATCCGCGCCTGGGTACCGCGCGAGCAAGCCGTCTTGAATAGGAGCGGCTCCATGAAAGTCTGGGGCAGATCGTTCATCTGGCTCGGCGAGGATAGCTGGTGTTCGGCGCGCGAGACCGGGTGCTTGCCCCAGCTTTTCATGCGTCCGATCTCTTCGCCCGCAAGCGAGGTACAAAAGACGTTCTCGCCCATCAGGTCCTGTTCGGCGGCGAACATATAGACCTCGTCTTCCACGTCCCGGCCGAGATCGCGCAGGACCTCCATCGTGCGCTGGTTGGTGATATGGGCGCGTGGCGTGTTCGCCAGCCAGCGATAGCGGTTGATCACCATGTTTTCGATGCCGTAGCTCGAAAGCAGGGCGGCCGTGGCGGAACCGGCTGGCCCCGTGCCGATGATGAGTACGTCGGTTGTGATATCAGCCATTTGGTCCTCCCTTTGGCATGTGTGCGAGTGGTCCGCCGTTCAATTTGCGACGGACCGGAAAGAGCTGGATTCCGGTGCGATCGGAGAACAGGCCCCAGAGACCGCGCGGCGAAAAGAGCATGACGAGGATGCCGATGAGGCCAAGGACCAGCAGGTACCAGGAGCCAAAATCGGCGAAGAGCTTTTGCAGCAGGAAGAAAAGCACCACGCCGACGATCGGCCCTTCGATGGTGCCGATCCCGCCGATCACCACGATGAAGATGACATAGGCCGTCCAGTCGGTGACGGAGAAAGCCGCGTCCGGCGAAATACGCGCTTTCTGCACGTAGATCAGCGCACCGGCCAGTCCAGTGACGTAGGCCGTCGCTACGTAGACCAGAGCCTTCATGCGGCGGGCGTCGACGCCGACGGCACGGGCGGCCTGCTCGTTGTCGCGCACGGCCGCAAGACCGAGCCCCTGCTTGCTTCGCAGCAGGCGGTAGATGAAGCCGATCGTCGCGAGCGCCAGGAGGAGCGCAATCCAATAGGTGAGGGCATCGCTGGCTGCGGCCGCCTTCATACCGAAGAGGTCACGCACGATATCGACGCTTGCCATGTCCTTCGTCGCCTCGCGCGGCAGCGACGTGCCGGTACCCCCGCCGAGCGCCTTCCACTGTGCGAGCAGCAGCCGCACCACCTCGGCCACCACCCAGGTGCCGATGGCGAAATAGGGTCCCTGCAGCCGGAAGGTGAAAAAGGCCGTCGGAATGGCGAGGAGCGCCGAAAGAGCGCCGGCAATCAGGATCGCAACGATGGGATCAACGCCCGCCAGAATGACCGCACCGAACATCGCATAGGCGCCGAAGCCGACGAAAACTTGCTGGCCGACCGAGATCAGCCCGGCATAGCCGGCAAGCAGGTTCCAGTTTTGCGCCAGCACCAGCATGGTCAGGATGAAGAAGAGATCCTGCACGACGCTGCGGGACACGATGAGGGGAGCTGCAATCGCAAGCGCGAGCCCGGCGACTGCCGCCAAAGCTGCAAGCGATGAGGTTCCGCTCCGGGTTTCGACCTTGAAGGACGGAATGGCGATGGACATCGGCTTGACCTCAATCGACGGCGCGGGGGAAAAGCCCGCGTGGCTTGATGACGAGAACGGTGAGGAAGGCGAGATGTCCGGCAAGGATCTGCCATTCCGGATTGACGGCCGCCCCAAGCGTCTGCGCAACGCCGAGGATGACCCCGCCGGCAAGCGTTCCCCAGAGCGAGCCGAGGCCGCCGATGATCACGGCTTCGAAGGCGTAGATCAGGCGGGACGGTCCCGATGTCGGATCGAAGTTGGCGCGCGTGCCAAGATAGAGGGCGGCGATCGTCACCACGACCATGGCAAGCCCGGTCGCCATGGCGAAGACGCGTTGCGGGCGAATACCCATCAGCCCGGCCGTCACGATGTCGTCGGAGGTCGCGCGGAAGGCGCGCCCGAGCGCCGTTCGATAGATCAGCTGGTTGAGGCCGAAGATCACGGCGAGCGCCGACAGGAAGGTCATCAACGGCATCAGGCCTATGTTGAGCGAGCCGACGCCGATCGAAGCACTTTCCAGCGCCCCGATGGACACGCGGCGGCTGTCGGCGGAAAACGCTTCGAGCAGGCCATTCTGGAGGACGATGGAGATGCCGAACGTGACGAGCAGCGGCGGCAACACGTCCTTGCCGAGCGTGCGATTGAGCACGAAGTATTGCAGGCCCCAACCTGTCAGGAACATCAGTGGCGCGGCAATGAGCGCTGCCAGGAATGGATTGAGGCCGAGCGCCGAGGTCAGCAAAAGGATCAGGAATGCGGCAAGCACGATCAGGTCGCCATGGGCGAGATTGACGAGCCGCATGATGCCGAAGACCAGGCTCAGGCCGGCGGCAAACAGGGCGTAGAGCCCGCCGAGCAGAACGCCCTGCACGATCGTGTCAATGAAGCTCATGGCGCGGCGCTCCGAAATAGGCCTGGTGGATCTGTTCGCGGGTCAGCACCTCCGGACGCCCCGAAAGCGTCACCCGCCCTTCCATCAGGCAATAGACCTGGGTTGCGACCTTCAGTGCCTGGGCGATGTCTTGCTCGACGATGACGATCGAGGCGCCCGTTGCGCGGATACGCGGGAAAGCCGCATAGATGTCGCGAACGACGACCGGTGCCAGGCCGAGGCTGATCTCGTCGCAGAGCAGCACGTCCGGGTTGGACATCAGTGCCCGGCCGATCGCCACCATCTGCTGCTGGCCGCCGGAAAGGGCCGTCGCCGGGTTGTTTCGACGCTCGCGCAGGATCGGGAAGAGCTCATAGACACTCTCTAGAGTCCATGGTCCCTGTCCCTTGCGGCCATAGGCGCCGATCAACAGGTTCTCCTCGACGGTCAGCGACGGGAACAGCCGGCGGCCTTCCGGTACCATGGCGATGCCGCGGGCAAGCACGTCGGGTGCTGCCAGCGCGCCGATCGGTTCATCGCGATAGACGACCATGCCCGGCTCGCTTGTGAGCACGCCGGAGATCGCGCGCATCAGGCTGGTCTTGCCCGCGCCATTGGCGCCGATGATCGCAACGGTTTCCCCCTTGGCAACGGCGATATCGACACCGAAAAGGGCCTGGAAGTCGCCGTAGAAGGCCTTGAGCCCTCTGGTTTCAAGCATAGCCGTCATAGCTCGATCCCCAGATAGATCTCCTGGACGGCACGCGACGCCATGAGCTCGTCGGGTTTTCCAATACCGATCACCTTGCCGAAGTTGAGAACCAGAAGCCGTTCGACCACCGAGGTCAGCGCATGAAGCACATGTTCGATCCAGATGACGGCAACGCCCTTTTGCTGGATGGCACTGATGGTCGCGACCAGTTGGTGGCATTCGGCTTCCGTCAAACCGCCGGCGATCTCGTCCAGCAGCAACAGCCGGGGTTCGGTGGCAAGCGCCCTTGCCAGTTCCAGCCGCTTGCGCTGCAGAAGGGTGAGGCCGCCGGCCAGTACATTCGCCTTCTCGAACAGGCCGGTGTCCACCAGGATTTCGGCGCAGCGGTCACAGGCTTCCGCCTCGCGCCGCCGCGTGCCAAAACTGCCCGCGACGAGCAGGTTCTCAAAGACTGTCAGCTTTTCGAAGGGTTGCGGGATCTGGAAGGTCCGCCCCATGCCCGAAAGACAGCGCGCCATCGGCGGCGTTCGGGTGACATCCACGCCGCCGAAGCGGACCGTGCCGCTGTCGGCGGCGATGTTGCCGGTAATCAGATTGAACAGCGTCGACTTGCCGGCGCCGTTTGGCCCGATGATGCCCAGCGCCTCACCCTCGCCGACCGAAAAGCTGATCTCGTCGGCGACGGTCAGCGCGCCGAAGCGCTTCGAAACCCGCTCGAGCTCTAACAGAGACATGCCTGACCCTCCTCGGTCACAGTCCCACGCCATCAGGCGCTTAAACGATCGCTTCCATTTTTCCACCGGCGGGGATGTTCGGCGCCGTCTTGTTGTCGGTAATGACGAGGTCGTAGCCGCCGGCGTCCTTCAGCCGCCACTGACCGCCGACGAGCGGCGTCTTGGCGACGTTGCGGGCAGCAAACGGCGGCAGTCCCTTGCCGTCCCATGCAATGGGACCGACGAGCGTATCGAGTTTTGTGGCGGCGATTGCCTGGGCCACTGCATCGCCGTCCGTCGGGTCGTCGGCCCGCGTAACGGCGTCGACGGCCAATTCGAAGAGGGCGTGGGCAAAGCCGATCGGCTGCGTCCATGGCCGGCCGGTCGCCTTGGTGAAAGCGTCGGCCACTTGAGCGGATGTCTCGCCTGTCAGCGACGAGGCGAAGGGGTGGCTCGGCGACCACCAGACTTCGGACGAGAGATTGTGCCCGGCCTTGCCTAGCGCTTCGACCGCGTGCGGGAACAGCAATGCCTTCCCGATCGAGGCGACCTTCGGCACGAAACCCTGCTGCTTTGCCTGGTTCCAGAAGGTCGTGAAGTCAGGAGGGATGACCACGCCGGTAACGATCTCGCATCCAGCCGATTTGAACGCATTGATCTGGGCAGAGAAATCGTCCGTCATGTTCTGGTAACGGCCGGGGTCGGTGAGCCCGTAGCCAAGCTTTTCGAGGACCGGCGGGAAACCCACGGTCCCGTCGCCCCAGGCATTGCCGTCACCGTCATTGGGGAAGAGGCCGCCGACTTTGTGGTTCGTCTCGACCTGGGCCCACATATTGGTGAAGACGGCGATCACATCCTCGAGGCCCCAGAAGAAGTGATAGGCATAGTCGAACGGTTTCCACGAAGCGGGATCGCTTGGGTTACCCTGTTGGCCGATGAACCAGGGCTGCCACGGCGCAACCGTCGAAATGCAGGGCATCTGTTCGGCTTCGCAGGTGGTTGCAACAGGGTTCGTGGTTTCGGGTGTCGAGGCGACCAGAACCAGATTGACCTCGTCATCGACGATCAGCTGCTTGGCGACTTCCGCCGCCCGGTTCGGGTTCGACTGGCTGTCCTTGACGACAACCTCGAAGTTTTGGCCCTTGGCCTTGGTCGCCGCCAGAAACGCGTCGATGACGAATTTGTCGGCTTCGCCGAAGGCAGCGAGCGGCCCGGTTCGCGGGCTCACATAACCAAGCTTGATCGCCGTGTCCTTGGCAATCGCCGGCATCGCAAGTCCGGATGAAAAGGCGACTGCGCCACCTGCGGCTGTCGTCTTCAGAAAATCGCGTCTCGTCAGCATGGTTCCTCCTCCCAATGCCCTTCCTCCCGAAGGGTCTCGTCAGTTCGTCGGCCGGCTGCCCTCCCAGGCATCCTGCAGCAGCGCCCGAATGGACTGGCGGTCGATCGGGCGTGGGTTCCAGTAGGGGTTTTCGGTCGCAATCTCGGCGGTCCGATCCAGATCGGCCTCCAAAAGGCCGAGGTCCTTCAAGGCCAGCGGCGCACCGAGCGACTTTGCGAAATCCCACAAGCCGCCGCCAACCGATCCGCCGAAGGTCCGGGCCACAGGTTCAAGCAGCTCAGGCACGGCCGCGGCGTTGTAGGCCGCCGTATGCGGCAGCATGATCGTGTGGGTTTCCGCGTGCGGCGTATCGAAGGTGCCGCCGAGCGTGTGGCAAATCTTGTGATGCAGCGCCATGCCGACCGCGCCGAGCACGGTGCCCGAGAGCCAGGCGCCGTAAAGCGCTTCGGCCCGTGCCTCGCGATCGCGCGGCGTCCCAATGATCGTCGGCAGGCTCGTCTTGAAGGCTGACAAGCCTTCTTTCGCCATCAGCGAAGAGATCGGGTTACGATCCTGCGCATAAAGCGCTTCGACCGCATGGGCCATGGCGTTGAGCGCGCTGGCAACGCTCATGCCGACCGGCAGGCCGAGAGTCAGCTCGGGATCGTAAATCACCACCTCCGGCAGGATCGAAGGATGCCTGTCGGTCGTCTTTCGGCCGCCTTCCGTCTGTCCGAGGATCGGCGTTACTTCCGAACCGGCGTAGGTGGTCGGGATAACGACTTGAGGCAGATCGGTGCGGTAGGCGATCGCCTTGCCGAGCCCGGTGGTGGATCCGCCGCCAAGGGAGACGACACAGTCGGCGCCGCTTTGGTTGACCGCTTCCATCGCCTTTGCCGTGACCTCGACTGGCGTATGCATCACGGCCCCGGCAAAAACGCCTGCGGCAAGTGGCCCGAGCCGCTCCGCCAATGCTTCCGCGTCTGCCCGTTGCTGCGGTGTTGAGAGCACCAACGCTCGGCTGCGCCCAAGCTTTTCGACCCAGGCTCCGGCCTCGCGGCTCCTGCCTTCGCCAAAGACGATGTGCGCCGCACTGCCCTGGTAGGTGAAATTGTTCCTCACGACCCAGATCCTTCCCTTGCCCTCGCCATCAGGAACTTGAAGTCCAGCCGCCAGCCGGGCTTGCCGCCGATGTCGGAGCATTTGAATTCGTGCACCAGTTCCGGCTTGACGCCGAAGATCGCGTCCTCGTCGATATGAGGATCGCTGCCGTCGTAGATATGCGTTGTAATCGTCTGGAAACCTGGAGCGGTGACGATGAAATGTAGATGGGCTGGGCGCCGGAGCGAACAACCCGCCTGGCCAAGGAGCTTGCCCACCGGCCCGTCTTCCGGGACGCTGTAGCCGGCGGGGCGCACCGTCAGGTAGTCGAACCGCCCTTCGCGATCGGTCTTGAAGACGCCGCGCAAATTAAACTCCGGTTGCAGGTCCGGTTGCTGGTTCTCGTAGAAACCTGCGGCGTTCGCCTGCCAGGTCGTGACCTCCGCGCCCTCGATCGGGTGGCCGTCGAGATCGAGCAATTGCCCGAAGACCGCCAGCCGCTCGCCGACGCCATCGAGCGAGATGTTGCTGCCGGATATGCGTTTCGGCGTGTCGGCGCGAAAGAACGGCCCACGGACCGTATTGGGTGTCGCCTGTTTCGGGCGACGGGAGTTGATCTCATCGACCAGCGCCGAAGCGCCAAGCAGGTCGAACAGCAGACCCCACTCCTGCCGCCGCTCGTCCGTGGTGTGACCAACCTCGGTCAGAAACTCGATCATTTTGCGCCAGTCGGCTGCGCTGGGACGCAATTCCCTGATGAGCCCGTGAAGGTGGGTGACGACCGTGCGCAGCACCAGCGGCAGCGAGCCGTCGTCGGCTTTCGATATTCGCTGTGCGAAAGCCTCGGTGAAGGCTGCTTCATTGGGATTCGAAACCGTCGCGCCCCGCATCACACTCCTCCAGACACTTGGCTGAAATGAAAGCTAACACGGGCATCTGGCGCGATTGATGATTTTACTCTGAGTTAATATAATCAATTGTTATGAAGATAGACGAACGCCATCTTGTTCAGCTCGCTGCGGTCGTGAAAGCCGGCGGTGTCACCGAAGGGGCAGCGCTGCTCGGACTGTCGCAGCCGGCGATCTCGCGCACCATTGCCATGCTCGAAAAGCGCCTGGGCGAACCGCTTTTCGTCAAAGGGCGGCGGCCGCTGCAACCGACGCCGCTCGGGCGCGCGCTCGCCGATCATGGCCAGGTCATGCTGTCGGCCTCACGCAAGGCGTCCGATACGATCGAGAGCTTTCGCCTCGGCAAAAGCGGTCTGGTGCGCGTGGGCGGCACGCCATTTTTCATGGACGCCTTGATCGCGCCGATGATCGCAGACTTCCAGGCACAAAACCCTGACGTCAGGATTGACCAGAGCTACGGCTACATGGCCGACCTGCGCGCTGCCCTGAAGGGTGATCAGATCGATCTTGCCATCTGCCCGCTCGATATTCTTGAGGAGGGATCGGGCTTGGCGTTCCAGAAGGTGCTTCCCGGCCGAAACGTCGTCGCCTGCCGGGTCACGCATCCGCTTCTGTTGAAGAGACGGCCGCAGCCGTCGCAGCTTCTCGAATATCCCTGGGTGGCGCCGCCGCCGGGAAGCCCGCTGCTTGCGGATCTTCATAGCCTGCTGCTCTCCTTCGGGGCGACCGAGATCAAGATACGCTACACAGGCGGCTCGCTGATGAGCCTCGTCAACTATCTGAAGGGTATCGACGCCTTGACTGTGCTTCCGCACAGTGTCGTCTTTGCGCTACGCAACGAAAAATCGATCACGGCACTTCCGGTTTCCGTCCCGCACCCGGAACGTGCTCTTGGGCTTCTGAGGCGCGCGACCTCGGCGCATACCCCGGCCATCGAAAAATTCTCGCAACATATCCGCCACAGCTTCGAGCAACTTCAGCACCTCATCCATCGACATGAACAGGCCGTGGTTTGGGGTGTTTAGCCGGATATCTGCCCATGCCAACTCGCAACCGCATTCCGGATCTGTGACGGGACGACCTCGATCGCGACCACGGCGTAGGTTCGTTCGCGCGAATTCAAGTTCAATCCGTGGATCGAATGCAGGTCGGTATCCGCTCGATGCCGCGGGAGTCGTGAAACCGCTTAGGAGTTCAAGAAAGAGAGTTCCGGCGAGTCCGACGCGGCAGAAATCAGCGCCTTCTTCATTTCTGCCGTGCAAGCACGTGATCGGCGCTTCACCGGTTTTTCCTGTTGACGTCTCCGACATCACGCGGGCACCATTTGCTCCTCGGGCGAAGGTCTCGGCGGCCAGTTTGTTCAAGACGCGGGCCAGATCGGACGAAGCACGGCTTTGCCCTGCTTGGAGCTGTGGGCAAGCCGAAGTGGAGACGGTGCAGTGGTAGATACGTCACGCAGCGCAGGCAACGGTGTTTCAGAAACTGACCGCAGTTCCGATGGCGCGGCAAGCGCGATGGAAAAGACGACGGACCGAAACGAGGCGGTGGACCCGAACGTCCAGCTTCGTGGGCCCGACGATCCAGAAAATGTTCCTTCCGACGCGACCGAAGCGGGCCTGCGCGGGAAGCCGCCGATCGCTGCCGCGCTCATCGTCGCGGTGTTCACGCTGGCGATCGTCGGATTGTCCCTCTGGTACCTCGTCCAGCCACAGCCGCTGCTGGTCCAGGGAGAGGCGGACGCGACCCGCATCGATATCGCCGCCCGTGTGGACGGGCGCATCGGCGAGCGACCGGTCTCACGCGGCGAGGATATCAAGGCTGGACAGACGCTCGCCTCGATCAGCAATCCCGAGCTGCTGATGAAGCTGCGGGAGGCCGAGGCCGCTCGCGCCGTCGCGGTGGCCGACCTCAATCGGATCGAAGTCGGCACAAGGGCAGAGGTGGTGGCGGAACGCAAGGCTGCGGTCGCCGCCAGCGAGGCAAGCCTGACTCTGGCACAGCAGACCTATGATCGCACGCTGCAGTTGACCCAGGGCGAACACGCGTCGGTCCAGAACCTCGACCAGGCAACGGCAAATCTCGATGTCGCCAAACGGTCGAGCGAGCAGGCCAAACTCGCCTACGACGAGGCCGTGGCCGGTTACACGCCAGAGGAGCGCGGTGTCGCGAAGGCGGCCGTGGCGAAGGCGGAGGCCGCAATCGCGACCTTGAAAGCACAGGTCGCGGAGTTGACAGTGACCGCGCCTATCGCCGGGCAGGTCTATCAGATTGCCACCGAATCGGGGGAGTATGTCTCGCCTGGCGTGCCTATGCTCTCGCTCGTCGATCTTTCCGATATCTGGGTACGCTTCGACCTTCGAGAGGATCTCGTGAAGGGCCTGAAGGTGGGTGACCATTTCCAGGTGAAAATTCCAGCTCTCGGTGACAGCCCCGTGGAAGTCGAGGTCCGCACGATTGCGACGCGCGGCGAATATGCGGGCTGGCGCGCAACGCGGGCGACCGGTGACTTCGACCTCAGGACCTTCGAAGTTCGGGCCTATCCGGTCGAAAAGATCGCCACGCTGAGGCCGAGCATGAGCGCCTATGCCGACTGGGCGGACGCACGGTGATGACGGCCGCTCAGCCTCGCGGGCTCGTTGCGGTTGCCGCCCGGGAAGTCCTGTGGATGTGGCGGGACAAGGTGGCCCTGCTTCTGGTGGTGGGCATCCCGCTTCTGGCTTTCTCGCTGCTTGCCGCAACTTTCGGAAATGCGGTCATCCGCAATCTTCACGTCGACGTGGTCGATCAGGATCGGTCGAGAACCTCGATGACCTTCGTGCAGGCAATCAGCGCCGCTCCCGGGGTCAATGTCGACAGGCGGTCCTTTGATCTTAGCGGCGCCATGCACGCGGTGCGGTCGGGTGAGGCGATCGCTGCCGTCTATATCCCCAAGGATCTCGAGCGTGACATCATGGCCGGGCGGCGGCCGCAGATCGTGGTGTTCTTCAACAAACAGTATTTCACACCCGGGAACGTCGCTTCGACCTCCCTGCAGTCGGCGGTTTCGGCGGCGATCGCCGACCTGCCGCGCGGCGCGGCAAGCCCGGGTTTCAGGCCGGGCCCGCTCGTCGTCGAGCAATATGTCCTGACCAATCCGGCCCTGAACTATGCGCAGTTTCTGCTTCGCGCCATATTGCCGACGGTGCTTCATGTCGTTGTCGCGATCGCGGGCGGTTATGCTGTCGGGTCGGAATTCGGATCGCGCAGCATGAGCGAATGGCTTGCCACGGCCGGAGGCAGCAGCCTCACGGCTCTCGTCGGCAAGTTGCTGCCGTATTTGGCGATCTTCCTGCTGATGATGGCCGTGGTGCTCGGCATCATTCACGGCCTCTACGAGATCCCGTTCCGCGGCAATCCGGTCCTGGTCGCGGCCGCAGCATCCCTTCTCATCATAGCCTATCTCTCGGTCGGCGCTCTCTTTCAACTGCTCGTCAGAAACTCGCTTCCGGCCTCAGCCTGACCGGTATCTTTTGCTCCCCCGCTTTCGGTTATGCCGGCGTGGGCTTCCCGATCCTGGCGATGAATACCTTCGCCCAAAGCTGGGGGATGCTGCTGCCGCTGCGTTGGTACATTCAGGTTCTGTTCGACCAGGCGGCCCGCGGTGTACCTGAGCAGGACTCGATTACGCCCTTCATGGCACTTGGCGCTCTCGCAGCACTCTATTTCCTGCTCTCATGGCTTCGGTTGCGCGCGATCGCGAATAAACCTGTCCCCACCGCGGAGGAGGCTGTCGAACCACGGCGATCAGGCAGGATCAGTGTCGCCCGCGCGCTCGCGGACGAATATGGCCGCGTCCTGCGAGACCGCGGCGCTTTCGGCCTCATCGTTCTGGGCCCGATCATCTACGGTCTGTTTTACCCCCAGCCCTATGTCGGGCAACTCATCCGGAACATTCCGATCGCTGTCGTCGACGACGACCACTCGGACATCAGCCTCACGATCGTCCAGGCCCTGGATGGACACGAAGCGGTCGAAGTTGCAGCCCGCCCAACGACCCTTGCCGAAGCGCAGATGGCCCTCGCCCGGCGGCAGGTGTTCGGTATCCTGAGCATTCCTGCCGGTACCGAGCGCGAGGTCATGAAGGGGGCCACGGCGCGTCTGCCCGCCTTTGTCGATTCCACATACTTCCTGCTTTACAGTCGGACGCTTCAGGGCATCCAGGAGTCTGTGGGTTCGGTTCGCTCCGACCTCTCCACGCAAAGCGCGCGCGCCGAAGGAAGCCGCTATCGGGCAGCTTTGTCCGTCAGTTCGCCGGTCGAGATTCTCAACCAGCCGCTGTTCAATCCGACGGGTGGCTACGGCAGTTATGTCGTGCCGGCTGCCTTCGTCCTGATCTTGCAGCAGACCTTGCTGATGGGCACGGCGACGATTGGCGGGGTAGCGTTCGAACGCGGCGGGCATGAGGCGCGGCGAAGCCGTAGCGCCGTAAAATCGGTTCTCGGCCAGGCGCTTGCGCATCTTCTGCTGGCATTGCCAGCCTACGTATTCTTTCTCGTCGTCCTGCCGAGAGTCTACGGATTTTCCGCCACGAACCGGGTGCTGGACCTTTTCGTTCTCGCTGTTCCCTTTGTTCTCTCGGTCAGCTTCCTGGGCCAGTTTGCAGGGAGCTGGTTCAAGCGCCGAGAGACCGCCGTCCTGCTGTTCATAGCGATCAGCCTGCCGCTGTTCTTCCTTGTGGGCGTCGCCTGGCCACCGGAGGCGATCCCGCCGGGGTTGCGGGCCGCGAGCTACGCCCTTCCAAGCACGTCCGGGATTGATGCGCTGGTTCGAGCAAACCAGATGGGGGCCGCCTTCGGCGACGTCTTCAAGGACTGGGCGCGGCTCTGGATTCTGGCATTCATCTATGCCGCCCTGGCCATGATCTCCGCTCGGTTCGTCACTTCACGGAGGGGCGTCAATGAACGCTAGATCCTTGCGCCTACCGATCATTACCGCGGCCGCATTGGCCCTCTCGGCATCCGCCGCGTCGTTTGCAGCGGCGGCGGACAGGGAGGCTATCGCCGGCATGGTCAGGCGAACGGAAATCCGCATCGCTCCCGAGACATCCGGCCGCCTCGCCAGCGTTGCCGTAAAACCCGGACAGAAGGTGCGCAAAGGCGACATAATCGCGGTGTTGGACAATCCAGATCTGTCAGCGCTTGTCGGAGAGGCGAGGGCGGCGGCCGCGAGCGCGAAGGCGGAGCGCGACCGGATCTATTCCGGCGTCAGGCGCGAACAGGTTGATATTGCAGTGGAGGCCGTGCGCACGGCCGAGGCAAACCTGGTCCTTGCGCAACAGGAGAACGACCGGGCGACCGCACTTGCGGCCAAAAACTTCGCAAGTCGGCAAACGGCCGACGAAGCCGCTGCCTTTCTCGCCAAGGGCGAGGCAGATCTGGAGGTAAAACGCGCCCAGGCAGAGGCAGCGAATACGGGTCCTACTGTTGAAGAGCGGGCACTCGCAGATGCCAGGGTCGCACTTGCCGAGGCGACGGTGGCCAGTATTCAAGCCAAGCTCGACAAGACAAGGCTCGTTGCGCCAGCCGATGGCACGATCAACATCCGCGTCGCCGAACTTGGGGAGATCATCGGGCCGGGAAAACCTGTCGTAACGATGGACGTCGACGACCGGTCGTGGTTTGCCTTCACCGTGCGTGAGGATGATCTCCGCGGCATGACGGTCGGCACCCCCGTAACGCTTTCGACGCCGAACGGGCTGTCCGTCCCCGCACATGTGACGGAACTTCGGCCGTTGGGCGAGTTCGCGACATGGCGAGCGGCGCGGGCTGTCGGAGACCATGACCTCAATAGCTTCCGTGTTCGCTTGGAGGCAGATATGCCCACGAGCGATCTCGAGCCTGGCATGACCGTGGTGCTCGCTCGCCCCTAGAGTTCGGCGGCTACGCGGGTGCCGTTGGATCGGAAAGGCTCCTTGGCCCTGCCGAGACAGGCTTGAGAGCCGGGGACAATGGACGCTGGACGTTGCAGACAACTTTGCGGGGACCGGCGACTTGCCTTCGGGTCGATGCCCGCAGGCAAGGAAAGCAGCAAAAGTGCCGTCTGCACCTTTGCCCATCTGAAGGCGGTACTCTGCGGTTTTCGCTGTCGAACGAACGCGCGGCCCTCGAACGGCGCCGCGTTCGGGGGCTGGATTTGTTTCTCCTGCGATGAGGTCAATCGACGCCGTTGGCCGCGTCCTCGATGATCTTGGCGACGGCTGCGGGCTTGGAAACGCAGATGGCATGGCTGCCTGCCTCGTCGACGGTTGTCGCGCCGGCGCGCTTGGCCATCATGCGCTGGGCGCCGACCGGGATCATGTGGTCCTCGGTGGCGACGAGATACCAGCTCGGCTTTTCCTTCCAGGCGGGCCTGCTCACCTCGCCCTGAAGCGCCTCGACGCCCCAGGGAACCTGGCTGTCGGCCATGAAGGCGGCGAGACCGGGCTCGACGTCTGCGGCAAAGGCGGGAGCGAACTTCTGCTTGTCGAGGAAGAGGAAACCGTCCTGTGGCGGCAGGATCGGCGGAACGGGTGCGCCTTCCGGCGGGTTGGCGATGAGCTTGGCGATCGATTCGCCCTGGTCGGGTGCAAACGCGGTGATGTAGACGACTATCAAGCCGGGTCCGCACCAAAGCGCTTCGCGCAGCGTCTATTCGGATCCATCCGGTCGGGGCCGTGGATGGTCCACGACCCATGACTGATGCCTCAAGGAAGGTCGTTTCCTGCGCGGTCCATCGCCTAGAGCGCACGGCTTTCGTAGCCGGCGGCCCTCAAGGCGTCGGCGATCGGGCCAGCAGCAGCGGCGGTTTCGACGCTGACTTCCCGGTTGCCGAGATCGACCTTGATCGTCGCCTGCGGATCGACGCTTAGGATTGCCTTCTGCACGGCGCCGGCGCAGTGGCCGCAGGTCATGTTGTCGATCTTGTAGGTCTGCATGCTTGTCTCCTTCGTTTCGGTGTGAGAGAAACATGGGGTTTCCCACCGTTGGAAGGTCAAGACGGCCTTTCAACATATTTTTTCGAGGGTTGTCCGTGCCCTTCGGATGGTGGTGAACACGCGAAAGACGCCGTTTCGGCGCCGCCAAATGCTCCGAAAAATTTGAAAGTCTTTCATTGCCGATCCCGGGAATGGACGGCTAGCGGTGCGGCTCCGGAAGTCGCACAATCCCAAGGCTGTGCAAAAGGCATTCGCGTCGTCCGAAAGAGGGCGGACGATCGCCAGCCGGCACGAAGCCTTAAGCGAAGCGATCGCTCCGGAACGTCCGGGCGTTCGAAATGCACTGGTCGGGAACTGGAGGAGACGGTTTCCCGGTCACTGTCGTTCGGCTGCGTCGTGGTGACGCCGCCAAGGGAGGAAAGATGTTTGAACGACTATTCAAGCTGAAAGAGCATCAGACGACGGCGCGCACCGAGGTGATCGCCGGTATCACGACATTCCTGACGATGTCCTACATCATCTTCATCAACCCCGACATCCTGTCGAGCACGGGCATGGATAGGGATGCCGTCTTCGTCGCAACCTGTATCGCCGCCGCACTCGGCTCCGCCGTCATGGCGCTCGTCGCCAACTGGCCGATCGGCATGGCGCCCGGCATGGGCCTCAACGCCTTCTTCGCCTTCACCGTCGTCGCTGCCCTCGGCTTCACCTGGCAACAGGCGCTGGGCGCGGTCTTCATCTCGGGTGTGATCTTCCTGATCCTCACCGTAACCGGGGTGCGAAGCTGGCTGATTGCGGGCATTCCGCATTCGCTGAGAAGCGCGATTGCCACCGGTATCGGCCTCTTCCTCGGCATCATCGCCTTGAAGAACGCCGGTATCGTCGTCGACAATCCGGCAACGCTCGTCGGCCTCGGCGATCTCAAACAGACCGGTCCGCTTCTCGCCATCCTCGGCTTCTTCGTGATAGCCGTGCTCGATGCGCTGAAGGTTCGCGGCTCGATCCTGATCGGCATCCTGGTCGTCACGGTTCTGTCGATGATCCTTGGCGTCAGTGAGTTCAAGGGCATCGTCTCGGCGCCGCCGAGCATTGCTCCGACCTTCCTGCAGCTCGACATCATGGGCGCTCTGCATGGCGGCCTGCTGCACGTCATTCTCGTCTTCGTGCTCGTGGAAGTCTTCGACGCCACCGGCACGCTGATCGGTGTCGCCAAGCGCGCCAAGCTGGTCGAAGAGGGCAAGCCGAACCGTCTCGGCCGCGCGCTTCTCGCCGACAGCACCGCGATCGTCGCCGGCTCGCTGATCGGCACCAGCAGCACCACCGCCTATGTCGAAAGCGCCTCGGGCGTTCAGGCCGGCGGCCGCACGGGTCTGACCGCGCTTACCGTCTGCGTGCTGTTCCTGGCAGCGCTGTTCTTCTCGCCGCTGGCAGCGGCCGTCCCGTCCTATGCGACGGCTCCGGCTCTGCTCTATGTCGCCGGCCTGATGATGCGCGAACTGACCGAAGTCGACTGGGACGACCTGACGGAAGCGGCACCGGCTGCGCTCACCGCGCTTGCCATGCCCTTCACCTACTCGATCGCCAACGGCCTCGCCTTCGGCTTCGTGAGCTACGTCGTGTTGAAGGTCTGCACCGGAAAGTGGAGCGTCATCCACCCGGCCACCCAGATCGTCGCCGCCCTGTTCATCGTGCGCTTCGCGTTCTTCGCCGAGTAACGAAATTTGGCCGGGCCATCGTCGCCTCGGCCAATCAGAACTTCCCCGTAAGTGCTGGCCGGAGCAACGAAAATGTTGCCCCGGCCTTTTTCTGCCTGGTCTGGTTTTTTAGGGTTCGCAAATCCGGACGGAAAACCGTTTCACACTTTTCCTGGACTTGCTCAGTATTGCCCGGCCGGCAGATGCACCACCAGGCCATCCAGATCGGCCGAGACCGTAATCTGACAGCTCAGGCGGCTGCGCTCGTTGGGATTGACCACGCACTCGATCATGTCCTGCTCCTGGAAATCGGGTGCCGGCAATCGTTCGGCCCAGTCACCGTCGATGTAACAGTGACAGGTGCCGCAGGCGCAGGACCCGCCGCATTCGGCGGCAATAGCGTCGACGCCGTTCTGCACCGCCGCGGACATGAGCGATTGGCCGACCTCCGCCTGCACTTCTTTGGTCGTGCCGTCCGCGTCGATGAAGACGATCTTGGGCATGGGTATTCTCCGGTTCTTAGAATGTCGGTTTCAGTGCGGGTCAGGCTGGCCGGATGGCGATCTTCAGCCGCTTGGGGCCGCGCACCGAAAGGCCGCGCTTGTATTCCGGTTCCCGCTCGGCGAGTTCGATGGTCGGGAAGCGGCGAAGCAGGGTGCTGAAGATGATATCCATGTCGAGCCGCGCGAGGTGGTTGCCGAGACAGAAGTGTACGCCGCCGCCGAAGGCGAGGTGGCGGTTGGGCGTGCGGCCGATATCGAAGGTGTCGGCGTTCTCGAATTGCTTGGGGTCGCGGTTGGCCGCACCGTAGAGCAGGCCGAACTTGGTGCCGCGCTCGAAGCGCCGGCCGCAGATCTCGACGTCCTCGACGCAATGGCGGTGGAAGAAGGGAAGCGGAGACTCGTAGCGGAACATCTCCTGTACGCCGGTCTGGATCAGGCCGGGCTCATTCCTCAGCCGCGCCATCTGCTCGGGAAAGCGCAAGAGCGCATGCATGCCGCTGCCGAGCACGTCGATCGTCGAGCCGTGGCCGGCCATCAGGATCAGCATGCAGGTCGAGATGAACTCGTCGAAGTTCATCGCGCCCGAACGTTCGGCCTCGATCAGCACCGAGATGAGATCATCCTTCGGCGCCCGTTCGCGTTCGCGCTTCAGCGCCGTCAGATACTCGTAGAACTCGGTGGTGTTGTCTTCGGCGATCTTCTTGCGCGCGTCGGAACGGTCGACGTCGAAGAACTGCACGATGTTTTCCGACCAGATGCGCAGTTGCGGACAGTCTTCGTCCGGCACGCCGAGCAGGCGGCCGATGATATGGCCGGGAACGTGGGCGGCGAGGTCGTCGACGAAATCGATCTCGCCGCGATCGGCAAGGCTGTCGATCAGGCGGTCGACATAGGCCTGGATCTGGTCGCGCAGCTTGGCGATCATGGCCGGCGTGAACAGCTTGAACACCTGCTTGCGCAGCCGGTCGTGCACGGCGCCATCGCTGTCGAGCAGGCTGAACTGCACGAAGCGCTCGTGGTGCGGCATGTCATGCCAGTTGGCCGCACGCTGCAGGTTTGCAAGCTCCTCGGCGGTCGCGATGTCGTCGAGCGAGCGCACCATGCGCTTGTCCATGACGATTGCCGAGACATCCTCGAAGCGCGAAGCCAGCCAGATGTCGAAGTCTGCAAAATAATGCAGCCCTTCCTTCTCACGCAAGGCGCGGTAGGTCGGATAGGGATCGCGGGCAAAATCCGGGGATAGCGGCGCGAAGGTCAGCTTCGCGGCTTCGCCGTTCGGCGTGGCTTCGGTCATGGGCAACACTCCGTGCATGAAGCTGCATGATAGCGTCGCCACAGTCTCGTTGGGAATGGTACACTGTCGCAAGATGATGGACAAAACTCGCATTGGCTGACAAAAACGCGGATGCTGTCTGAAAACGAAGAGATCCATTTCCATACGCCGGCGAAATTTGCCGATGCGTTTCCCTATCTGGCGCTGGTCGCCGGAAGCCGGACCGCCCATCCTGAGGAAGCGCCGATCCGCAAGCGGTTCCACCAGCATGTCTTTGTCTACACCACCGGCGGCTGCGGGCTGATCGAGGTGCGCGGTCAAGGGTTCCTGGCCGAAACGGGCAGCGTCGCCTGGCTCGATACCGCGCAGGCCTATGCGCACAGCTGCGCGCCCGACAGCGAAAACTGGCGCTATCTCTGGATGGGGATCGAGGGGCACGGTCTCGATGCGCTCTACCAGTTCCTGGGTGTCCAGCAGTCGCCATTGTTCGCGCCGAGGGATCCGCGGACTGTGCAAGCGGCCTTTGAGGGCGTGAGCGGATTTTTGGCAGAACGCTCGCCTGCGACCGATGCCTTGGCGAGTGCGGCTATCTCCGGGCTGATCGTGGACATGATCGGTCCGCGTCTGACCGGCAGTGAGCCGGGCGAGGATGCACCGGGCGAGGATCGTTTGTTGGCTGTTCTTTCAGCGATGCGTGACGATCTCGCCCGCGCCTGGACGATCGATGATCTCGCGGCCCTAGCGCGGCTTAGCCAGTCGCAACTCTTTCGCCGCTTTCGCGATATGGTGGGCACGACGCCGATGGACTGGCTGCGCCACGAGCGCATCAACCAGGCGAAGCGCCTGCTGGTCGGCCGCGACGCGAAGGTTTCCGCGGTGGCGGCGATATGCGGCTATCCCGATCCCTATCATTTCTCGCGCGATTTCCGCCGGGTGACGGGATACACGCCGACGAAGTTCCGTCGGGATGGCGGCTACTGATGTCGATTGATGGGCATCAGGAAAACAGTTGAGCCCCACGGTACGCCCCGTGACCCACGCACCGATGACCCGGTCAGTTGACCGGGCCATTCGTTCATTCATACAATCAGGAACGGCTCCTTGAAGAAGTGTTCCTCCAGATTGACGCCTTCGCCGCCGCGGTCGACAACCGCGAAATCCGAGACATCTTCGAGTGGTGTCAGGATGCCGTGCCAGACATTGCGGGCGATGTTCACGCCTTGGCCCGGTGTGGTCTTGAAGGCGATCGGTTCACTCGGGCCTTCGTCGGTTTCCCGGGAGACGACGACGAGGAACGGATTGTCGCTCAAGGGAATGAAAGCCTGGCTGCCGAGCGGATGTCGCTCGACCATGGTGAGCTTGAGTGGCAGCGGATAGGGTTCGCCGCGCACCAGGCTGATCATCGGCCGGGCCTTCTCGCCCGTCGTTTCGATCTTGGCGAGATCGTGATAGCGGGTGCATTTGCCGCCGTTGATGGGGAAGTTGTGGGCGTTCTCCGTTTCGATCACGTCGCCGTAGGGCGCAAAGGCCTCCCGGGTCAGTGGCTGTATGACGATCTCCTTCATGCGACGCTCCTCCGTGCAATGTTGATCGATGGCAGCAATTCCGGGGAAAGCGCTTCCCTGGAACTTGCGGTTCGGGTTCGATCATTTCGTTTCCTCTGCGAAACGATCTAGGGGCTGCCGGCTTTCGCAATACGCCCGAAGACACGCAGCCGGCTGATGCCGCCGTCGGGGAAGATGTTGAAACGCACATGGGTCACCGGACCAGCGGCCCCGAGTTCGTGTGCTTCATAGGTGTGCAGGCTGTCGGCCGAGAGCTTCTGCTGCGGCAGAACCTCGCGCCAGAACATCGACGATGCGGTGATCGAGGCAGCCAGCTCGCACGTGGCTGCGCTGAGGTCGGCTGCCTGCAGCGAGCAGGCATCCGGGTAGTTTCCCTTGAAGTGGGCGGTATCGACCACGATCCGCTCGACCGCACCGCGCGCCGCAAGTTTCACCACGATCCAGTCGTTTCCGGGCTCGCGTCGGCGGCGTGTCTCCCAGCCATCGCCCATGTTGATGCCGCGTCCGGGCGCAAGCAGCCGCTGGTGGCCGTAGTGCCCGTTCGAGTAGGCGATGATGCGGCCGCCGAGCAGCGACGAGGCGAGATCGACTGCCGTGTCGCCGATCGCCGCCCGGTCCAGGGCGGGCGTGCCGTAAACCTTGAGGCGGGCGATGCCGCCATCGGGATAGATGCGCAGGCGGACATGGCTCCAGACCGCTTCCGACCTGGCCTCGAAATGATGAAGCGCACTCGGCCCGAGCGGCCGCGCGCAGACAAGTTCCGTCCAGGCCGTCCGCTCATCCGGTCCATCGGGCGCCAGACAGGCGTCGATGGCGCAGGCGCTCGGATAGTTGCCGGTGAAATGCGCCGTATCGACCTCGAAGCCGCGGATACGACCGTTTGCGGCAAGCGCGATGATGGCATGATCGTTGCCGGGGCCGCGGCGTCGCCGCGTCTCCCAGCCGTCCATCCACTTGCCGTTCTCGTCATAGACACCGGGATGATAGACCGGCGGCGCGTCCTGAAGCATGCGCTCGACCGGCGCGAAGAACTCGTCGGTTGCGAAGACCGGCCTCGCGCCGAGAGCGGCGGAGGCGAGGTTGATCGCGTTTAGCGCGAATTCGGGCGGGCTCACGCCGTCGGTCGTCATCGCGAGGCCCTCAGCTCGGCAACATGTCCTTGAGGCGCAGAAAGGCGATCCGCTCCACCTGCCGGCACGCCGTCTCGAATTCCGTCTCGCAGTCGTTTTCGACCCGGCTTTCGAAGGCCGCAAGGATTTCGCCCTTGGTGCGTCCCTTGACCGCCAGGATGAAGGGGAAGCCGAACTTCTCGACATAGGCCGTGTTGAGCGTGGTGAAGCGCTCGCGCTCTGCGTCGGTCAGCGCATCGAGCCCGGCGGATGCCTGTTCGTTGGTCGAGCTTTCGGTGAGGCGTTTCGCCTGCGCCAGCTTGCCGGCGAGGTCCGGGTGGGCGATCAGAACGGCAAGCCGCTCCTCCGCGGAGGCTTCGCGGAAGACGGCGGAGAGTGCGGCTGTAAGACCTAGCGCCGTGTCGTTGGCGGGTGAAAGCTCGCCCTGGAAGGCGCGCTTAGCGATCCACTTCGAATGTTCGAAGACGCCGCCGAATTTGGTGACAAAGGCCTCTTCGCTAAGCCGCGACGGGCGATCGTCCCAGGCCTTGAACGGATAGGTCTCTGTCCAGTAGCGAGCGATGTCGACGCGCTTTGCAAGCCAGACCTTTTCATGGCTCTGCACATAGTCGAGGAAACGGGCCAGAGCTGCGGCGCGGCCGGGACGGCCGACGAGGCGGCAGTGCAGCCCGATGCTCAGCATCTTCGGCGCACCGGCGGTGCCTTCGGCATAGAGCACGTCGAAGCTATCCTTGAGGTAGCTGAAGAACTGGTCGCCGCTGTTGAAGCCTTGTGGCGTCGCGAAACGCATATCGTTGCTGTCGAGCGTATAGGGGATGACGAGCTGATGGCGCCCGGCATGTTCATGCCAGTAGGGCAGATCGTCCGCATAGGCGTCCGACACGTAGTCAAATCCGCCAGCTTCGGTGACGAGATCGAGCGTGTTGTCGGAGCAGCGTCCCGTGTACCAGCCGCGCGGTCGCTCGCCGGTAACGATCGTGTGCAGCCGGATCGCCTCGGCGATTTCCTGGCGCTCGCGCTCCGGCGAAAAATCCTTGTGTTCGATCCACTTGAGGCCGTGCGAGGCGATTTCCCAGCCGGCGTCCTGCATGGCGGCGACCTGTTCCGGCGAGCGCTTCAACGCGGTGGCGACGCCATAGACCGTCGCCGGCACGCCGCGTTCGGTGAACATGCGGTGCAGCCGCCAGAATCCGGCCCGCGCGCCATATTCGTAGATCGATTCCATGTTCCAGTGGCGCTGGCCCTGCCAGGCCTGCGCGCCGACGATTTCCGACAGGAATGCTTCGGAGGCCGCGTCGCCATGCAGCACGCAGTTCTCTCCGCCTTCCTCGTAGTTGATGACGAATTGTACGGCGATGCGCGCGCCGTCGGGCCATGTGATCTTGAAGTTCGGGCCGTGGCCGTGAAGATCGCGGGGGTATCTCATCAAAGCAGCTCCTCCAGACATTTTCGTCTCTGCAGCAAATTTCTAGCCGCATTTGTTTCGAGCCATTCCCCCCAAAAATTTTGAAAGTCTCGAATGATCCGCTCGCTACCAAGCGGGCCGGAATGCCGGAATACTGCGAGGTGGAAAGCTGACTTCGGGAGGAGCGAACAGAATGCAATCTCATGGTGGAAACGCCGGTCGCCTGACGACGCACGTGTTGGATACGGCAACCGGCAAGCCGGCCGAGGGGCTGCGCATCGAGCTCTACTGGGTCGATGGCGAGCGCCAGACGCACATCAAATCGGTCAAGACCAACGACGATGGTCGCTGCGACGAGCCGCTGTTGAGTGGCGAGCGCATGCAGACGGGCACCTACGAACTGCATTTCCATGCCGGTGATTATCTCGGCGGTCAGAGCAAGCGCGGCGAGAACCCGTTCCTCGACGTGATCCCGATCCGCTTCGGCATCGATAACCAGGGCGCGCACTACCACGTGCCGCTGCTGCTTTCGCCCTATGGCTACTCCACCTACCGCGGGAGCTAAGCGATGACGATCCAGATCCGCAACACCATTCGTTTCCTCTTGAACGACCGCCTGGTCGAGCTCGCCGACGTCTCACCGGTCGAGACCCTGCTCGATTTCCTGCGCATCGACCGCAATCTCAAGGGCACCAAGGAAGGCTGCGCCGAGGGCGACTGCGGCGCCTGCACGGTGCTTATCGGCCGCCTGCTCGACGGCAAGCTCAAATACGAGTCGGTCAATGCCTGCATCCGCTTCGTCGGCTCGCTCGATGGCTGTCATATCGTCACGGTGGATTCTTTGGCACAGCCAGCCGGTCCGCTGCATCCGGTGCAACAGGCGATGGTCGACACGCACGCTTCGCAGTGCGGCTTCTGCACGCCGGGCTTCGTGATGTCGCTCTATGGCCTCTGGATGGAAAACCCGAAGCCGTCCATCGCCGAAATCGAAAAGGCGCTGCAGGGCAATCTTTGTCGCTGCACCGGCTACGCCGCGATTATCCGCGCCGCCGAGGTGATCTCGACCGTCGGCGACGTCGGCAAGGATCCGCTGGTCGCCGAACGCGATCGGATCGCCAAAGAATTGGCTGCCCTGCAGGATGGCCGCCGCGTGGAAATCGGCTCGGAGACGGAGCGCTTCATCCTGCCGGGTTCGGTCGATGATTTCGCCGCCGTGTTCGAAGCCAACCCCAAGGCGACGATCGTTGCCGGCTCGACCGATGTCGGCCTCTGGGTGACGAAGTTCATGCGCGACATCTCTCCGGTCATTCACCTGACCCATCTCGAAGAGTTGCGGCGGATCACGGTCGATGCCGATGGCGTCACGCTTGGCGCCGGTGTGAGCTATGCCGAGGCCTATCCTGTTATCGTCGCGCATTTCCCCGAACTGACGGAGCTCTGGGACCGCATCGGCGGCCAGCAGGTCCGCAACATGGGCACCGTCGGCGGCAACATCGCCAACGGCTCGCCGATTGGCGACACGCCGCCGGCCCTGATCGCGCTTGGCGCTTCGATCACGCTGCGCAAGGGCGCTCGCCGCCGCACGGTCGTGCTTGAGGATTTCTTCATCGCCTATGGCAAACAGGACCGCGAGCCCGGCGAGTTCGTCGAAAGCGTGCGCATCCCCTTCGTTTCCGACAATGCCCGTGTCGCCGTCTACAAGGTGACGAAGCGTCTCGACGAAGACATCACTGCCGTCTGCGGCGCCTTCCGCATCGCCTGCAATGCCGGTCGGGTGACCGACGTAGTGATTGCCTTCGGTGGCATGGCCGGCACGCCGAAGCGAGCCTCCAATGTCGAGGCGGCGCTCAAGGGTGCCGAATGGAACGAGGAGACAATCGAGCGCGCAATCGAAGCTTTCGATGCTGATTTCACGCCGCTCACCGACTGGCGCGCTTCGGCCGAATACCGCCAGCTGGTGGCGAAGAACCTGCTTCGCCGCTTCTATCTTGAGACGCAGTCGAGCGGCCAGATTCGCCTCGACCGCACCATTGCTGTCGCGGTTTAAGGGAGGAAGCCATGAACGTGATGCAGCCCATCGACCGCATCCGCGGCGGCGTGCACGAAAACGAACGGCACGAATCCGGCCACAAGCACGTGTCGGGAACCGCCGAATACATCGACGACATTCCGGAACCACAGGGCACACTGCACGGCTATCTCGGCCTGTCGCAGCGAGCACATGCCGACATCCTGTCGATCGACTTCGAGGCCGTGTCGAGCAGCGATGGCGTGATCGGCGTGCTGACGGCGGCCGACATTCCCGGCGAAAACGACATCAGCCCGGCCCACAAGCACGATGAGCCGATCTTCGTCACCGACAAGGTGGAGTTCCACGGCCAGCCGATCTTTGCCGTCATCGCCACCTCGCGTGAGGCGGCCCGCCGCGCGGCGGCCAAGGTCAAGATCGAGTACCGCGACCTGCCGCATGTGACCGACGTGCTGGAAGCGGCGGCCGCCAACTATCCGCTGGTCATCGATCCGCTCAAGCTCGAGCGGGGCGACATCGAAGGCGGCTTCGCCAAGGCGAAGAACATCCTCGAAGGCGAGATGCGCATCGGCGGCCAGGATCACTTCTATCTGGAAGGCCAGATCTCTTTCGCCATCCCCGGCGAGGACGACGAAGTGCTCGTCTACTCCTCGACGCAGCATCCGGCTGAGACGCAGCACATGGTCGCGACCGTTCTCGGCGTGCCGTCGAATGCGGTGACCGTCAACGTGCGCCGCATGGGCGGTGGCTTCGGCGGCAAGGAAACCCAGGCCAACATTTTCGCAGCGGTTGCAGCGGTTGCTGCCAAGAAATACCACTGCCCGGTCAAGGTCAGGCCTGATCGCGACGACGACATGAGCGCGACCGGCAAGCGCCACGACTTCCATGTCGACTACAAGCTCGGCTACGACGATGAAGGTCGTATCGAGGCGGTGGACGCTGTCTTTTCGGCGCGCTGCGGCTATTCGGCGGATCTCTCCGGTCCGGTCACCGACCGGGCGCTCTTCCACGCCGACAATTGCTACTTCTATCCGAACGTGCGCCTGCGCTCGCGTCCGCTGAAGACCAACACGGTCTCCAACACCGCATTCCGCGGTTTCGGCGGTCCGCAGGGCATGGTCGGCGGCGAACGCATGATCGAGGAGATCGCCTATGCCGTCGGCAAGGATCCGCTCGAAATCCGCAAGCTGAACTTCTACGGCGGCGAGGGCCGCAACCTCACGCCCTATCACCAGACGGTTGAAGACAACATCATCGGCCGCATCATCGAGGAGCTGGAAACCTCGGCCGACTATGCCAAGCGTCGTGAGGCGGTGATCGCCTTCAACCGCGAAAACCATGTGGTCAAGCGCGGCATCGCGCTGACACCGGTGAAGTTCGGCATCTCCTTCACCAAGACCGAATACAACCAGGCCGGCGCGCTGGTGCACGTCTATACGGATGGCTCGATCCATCTGAACCACGGCGGCACCGAGATGGGGCAGGGGCTCTACACCAAGGTCGCCCAGGTGGTTGCCGATGAGTTCCAGGTCAACCTCGACCGGATCAAGGTGACGGCGACGACGACCGGCAAAGTGCCGAACACGTCGGCGACGGCTGCTTCGTCGGGCTCCGATCTCAACGGCATGGCGGCCGCCAACGCCGCCCAGCAGATCAAGGAGAGGCTCGTGCGCTTTGCCGCCGAGCGCTGGAACGTTGCTGAGGCCGACGTCGCTTTCGAGCCGAACACGGTTCGCATCGGCGCCGAACGCCTTGGTTTCAACGAGTTCATCAAGATCGCCTATGGCGCCCGCATCCAGCTTTCGGCTGCCGGTTTCTACAAGACGCCGAAGATCCACTGGAACCGCGCGGAAGGCCGGGGCCGGCCGTTCTTCTACTATGCCTATGGCGCCTCTTGCTCCGAAGTCAGCGTCGACACATTGACTGGCGAATACCAGGTGGATCGCACCGACATCCTGCACGACGTCGGCCGGTCGCTGAACCCGGCGCTCGACCTCGGCCAGGTGGAAGGCGCCTTCGTCCAGGGCATGGGCTGGCTGACGACGGAAGAACTCTGGTGGGATGCCAAGGGTCGGCTGCGCACCCACGCGCCTTCGACCTACAAGATCCCGCTTGCGTCCGATCGGCCGCGTGTCTTCAACACCCGGCTTGCCGAATGGTCGGTCAACCGCGAAGAAACGATCCGCCGTTCGAAGGCGGTCGGGGAACCGCCGTTCATGCTCGGCATTTCCGTTCTGGAGGCCTTGTCGATGGCGGCGGCCAGTGTTGCGGAGTATCGTATAGCACCGCGCCTTGATGCGCCGGCGACGCCGGAACGGGTGCTGATGGCGATCGAGCGGCTGCGGGCGGCCGCGAGGCAGAAAGGGTAACAGGGGCTGATTGTCATGGTGGCGAGCCGCGAAGATATCAGGGACTTTCTCCGACGCGAGCCGGATTGCGTGCTTGTGGAAGTGACGGGTGCAGCCGGCTCGACGCCGCGCGACACCGATGCCTGGATGCTCGTCGCCACCGATAGCCTCTTCGGCACGATCGGCGGCGGCCAGCTCGAATATATGGCGATCGACCATGGCCGGCGGGCGCTGAAGCGCGGCGACGCGCTGGAGGCAATGACCATCCCGCTCGGTCCGGAGATCGGCCAGTGTTGCGGCGGGCGCGTGGCGCTCGCCTTCACACGCATCGATCGGGAGAAAGCCGCCATGCTGATTGAACGCAGCGACCTGGAAATCGCCAGCCGGCCGCATGTCTATGTCTTCGGCGCCGGCCATGTCGGCGATGCTCTGGCCATGGCGCTGTCCCTGGTTCCGGTCCGCACCGTTCTCGTCGATACCCGCGAGAACGAGCTTTCGGCTGTCGCCGATATACCGGGCATTGAAACCTGCCTGACGGCGATGCCTGAGGCGGTCGTGCGCGATGCCCCGCCCGGCAGCGCCTTCGTGATCCTGACGCACGACCACGCGCTCGACTTCCTGATCGCCGCCGAGGCGCTTCGCCGCGACGACGCATCCTATGTCGGCATGATCGGCTCGAAGACGAAACGCGGGACCTTCAAGAATTGGTTGTCGCGTGAGATCGGCCGCCCGGATCTTTTCGACCGGCTCGTCTGCCCGATCGGCGGCACGTCGGTTAAGGACAAGCGGCCGGCCGTCATCGCAGCGCTTGCCGCCGCGGAAGTCATGGCGGCGGCGCTGAATTTCCGGCAGCCGGCCCAACCCGATAGCCCGCGTCGTCCGGCTGTCGCGAAGTTTGCACGCTAACGGCTCAGGCGCTATTGCCCTGGTGTATCGCACCGTTCAGGTGAAGCGCAAAGCCGCGCGCGTCTGCGGCTTCGATATCCGGACGCAGTTCAAGGGTCGGGATCAGGTAGTCGCCGCCATTCTGCCGGCGATAGGGAATAGGCGGCGTGGTTGTTAGCGTGCGCATCCTTTGCCTCAGCCGCTCGGCCGTCGCTTCGAAACCGGCTTCGTCAAGACCGTCGACCCGGTAGGCGACAAAAGGCGGAAGTACGTCGTAGCCGGGATAATAGAGAACGCCGTGATTGATCGGGAAAAGCAGATCGTCGATCGGTCCGTTGACCCCGCGCGGCGAGTAGTGTTCTTCCCAGCCACCTGTTGTCACCACCAACATGGCACGTTTTCCTGCGAGCGTTCCCTCGCCGAACCGCTTGCCCCAGTATTTGTCGCTGTGTTCGCCAACGCCATAGGCGAAGCCATAGGCATAGACGCGATCGACCCAGCCTTTCAGGATCGCCGGCATCGAGTACCACCACAGCGGAAACTGCAGGATCAGGGTATCGGCCCATAGCAGATTTTCCTGCTCGGCCCTGACATCAGCGGTCAGGGTATTGGTCGCGAAGGCTTCCTTCGAGGCACGGCTTGGCTTGAACCGGGCATCCGGAAGGAGCGCGGGGAAGTCGGCGCGGTCGATCTCGGATTTCCATCCTTCGGCATAGAGGTCGGTGACGCGCACCTCGTGTCCCTCGGCTTCCAGCGCCTTGACAGCGACATCGCGCAGTGTCCCGTTCAGCGAACGCGGTTCGGGATGGGCATAGACAAGCAGAACTTTCATGGTCGGCAATCCTTCAGTCGTGAACTGAGACTTTAGGTAGACCGCCGTTTGTCCATGCGGTAGATATCCAATATGGATAGGATTATACCGAAAAATGGATAAATCGGACGTGACGCTGGAACGGATGCGAAGCTTCGTACGGGTCGCCGAGCGCGGCAGCCTGTCGGCCGTTGCCCGCGAACTCGGCATCGGCCAGTCGAGCGTTACGCGGCATCTGAGGGAGCTGGAGGAAGCCGTCGGCGTGCCCCTGCTTAGCCGCACCACCCGGCGCGTCACGTTGACCGACGAAGGCAGTCGTTACTATGCCAACAGCATCCAGATCCTACGCTTAGTCGACCAGGCAGGCGACGAGGCGCGCAGCACCCGCGGCGCCTCGGCCGGGACCATCCGGGTATCCTGCACCGCCGCCTTCGGGGTCCTGCACGCAACCCGCTTGATCTTCGCCTTTCAGGATCGTTATCCTGATATCGAGGTCGATCTCAGCCTGACCGACGAGCGGATCGATCTGGTGCGGGAAGGGGTCGATATCGCGCTGCGTCTCGGGCCGCTCACCGACAGCTCCATGAAGCTCCGGGTGCTTGGCGAAAGCCGCCGTCTGTTCGTCGCCGCGCCCGCCTATCTGGCGGCACGTGGGTGCCCGGCTGCCCCGCGCGACCTCGCTGCCCATGAGGGAATCCGCATGTCGAACGTCGCAGGCAGTGACCTGATCTCGCTGGAAGGAGCAGACGGCCGCAGCCACGCGGTACCCTTTGGCGGGCGGTTCCTCGTCGACCATGGGCTTGCCGCCCGCGAGGCGCTGGTCGCCGGGCGCGGCATCGCACCAACACACCAATGGCTCGTCGACGATCTCCTGGCGAGTGGTCGGCTGTTGCCGATCCTGCCGGACTACAGGCTGCCTTCGGTGCCGCTCAGCCTGCTGATCGTGCCCGAGCGCGCAGGCATCGCCCGGGTTCGCCTGCTGGTCGACTTTCTCGTCGAGCAGGTCAGCGGTATTGCCGGTATTGAGAAGACGAGAGGCTAGAGCATCCCGCTTTCAGTGGAATCACTGAAAGCGGACAAGATGCTCTAGAATCAAAGTGCTAGAGCGTCCTTAGTGCGTTCGTCTGAACGCACGGCGCTCTAGACGCTACTCCAGCGCCTTGCCGATCAAGCGCTGACAGCGCTCGGCCATGTAGTCGATCATCAGCCTGACTTTCGGATCCTGGAAGCGCTTGTGTGGATAGATCGCCGCAAGCTGTACGCTGAGCGGCGGCGTGTCGGTCAGAATCGGCACGAGCGCGCCGGAGTTGATGTGGCTTTTCACCTCGAAGAGAGGCTTGTTGATGATGCCGCGGCCGTCGAGCGCCCATTGGGTAAGCACGTCGCCGTCGTCGGAATCATAGGGGCCGGTCACCTCGAGTTTGCGCATGCCTTCTATGGTCTGGAGCGTCCAGAAATACTCCTTCGAACCCGGGTAGCGCAGCAGCAGACAGTCGTGTTTGTCGGCGATCAGCGCGTCAGGGGTTTGGGGCACGCCGCGCTTCTCGAAATAGTCGGGCGACCCGCAGACCACGCGCTCGCAGTTCATGATGCCACGCATGCGCAGGTTCGAATCTTCGAGGATGCCGAGCTTGAACGCGACGTCGACGCCTTCCGAGAGGATATCGACATTGTGGTCCGACAGACGAAGCCGCACTTCGATGTCGGGATACTTGTCATGGAATTCGGGAATGCCCGATGCAATCAGGCGCCGACCTATCCCCAAGGGAGCGGTAATCTTCAGCGCCCCCTTCGGATTGCGCGATAGATCGGCGATCGCGTTTTCGGCCTCGTTGACCGCTTCGAGGATCTTCACCGCGCCATCGTAAAAGACGCGGCCATGCTCCGTCGGGGTCAGCTTGCGCGTCGTTCGGTTGAACAGGCGAACGCCCATATGGCGTTCCAACTCTTTGATTCTATTGCTTGCAACCGCCGGCGTCACGCGCTGGTCGCGACCGGCCGCCGATAGGGTTCCAAGCTCTACGACGCGCACGAAGACGCGCACATTGTCCAGATAAGACATGCCTCCGTCCCACTCCTCCGGCTTCTCTCTAGCCTATCCATTGCGTCGCTATTTTATAGATTTTTTTGAAAGTGTTGGTGAAGCAGCGACGTTCCCGCGACCTCCAGCAATGACACATAATGGTCCGAGGAGAAATGGGAGAATTCCATGTACGAGTATGCCATAGCCTGGGATTGGCTCACCTTTGCCATGAGATGGCTGCACGTCATCACGGGTATCGCGTGGATCGGTTCGTCATTTTATTTCGTTGCACTTGACCTTGGCCTGAAGAAGCGACCGGATCTGCCGGTCGGTGCCTATGGCGAAGAGTGGCAGGTGCACGGCGGCGGCTTTTACCACATCCAGAAGTATCTGGTGGCGCCGGCCAACATGCCGGAGCACCTGATCTGGTTCAAATGGGAATCCTACGTCACCTGGCTTTCAGGCTTCGGCATGCTGTGCATGGTCTACTATGCCGGTGCCGACCTCTACCTGATCGATCCGAACGTGCTCGATGTTTCTAAGCCGGTGGCGATCGCCATCTCACTGGGCTCGATCGCCTTCGGCTGGCTCGCCTATGACACGATCTGCAAGTCGCCCTTCGGCCGCGACAACACCAGGCTGATGGTGCTTCTGTACTTCATCCTCGTCGGCATGGCCTGGGGTTACACGCAGCTCTTCACCGGCCGCGCCGCCTTCCTGCATCTCGGCGCATTTACCGCGACGATCATGTCGGCCAACGTGTTCTTCATCATCATTCCGAACCAGAAGGTTGTCGTCGGCGACCTGATCGCGGGCCGCACGCCGGATCCCAAGTACGGCGTGATCGCCAAGCAGCGCTCAACGCACAACAACTACCTGACGCTGCCAGTTTTGTTCCTGATGCTGTCGAACCACTACCCGCTGGCCTTTGGCACCCAGTTCAACTGGATCATCGCCTCGCTGGTGTTTCTGATGGGCGTCACCATCCGCCACTGGTTCAACACCCGCCACGCCGACAAGGGCAATCCGACCTGGACCTGGCTCGTCACCGCGCTGCTCTTCGTCGCGATCATGTGGCTGTCGACCGTGCCGAAGGTGCTTGCCGGCGGTGGCGAGGAAAAGATCTCCGCCGCGCAGCAGCCCTTCGTGACGGCGGAAGCCTTTCCGAAGGTCCGCGACACCGTGCTTGGCCGCTGTTCCATGTGCCATGCCAAGGAACCGGGCTGGGAAGGATTGGTCGTGCCGCCGAAGGGCGTGACGCTCGAAACCGACACCGAGATCGCAAACCACGCGCGTGAAATCTATCTGCAGGCCGGCCGTTCGCATGCGATGCCGCCCGCCAACGTCACCGGCGTATCGGACGAGGAGCGGCAGTTGCTCGTCGCCTGGTACGAATCCGTCGTGAATGGAGGAAAGACCCAATGACCGATTTGCTGATCCGCGGCCGCGTTCTGACCTTTGTCGACGAGCCCAAGGGCATCGACGATACCGCCTCCTATCGCTACTTCGAGGACGGCGCCGTGCTGGTGCGGGGCGGCAAGGTTGCCGATATCGGCGAGCATGCCGAAGTCGCCCGCCGCGCCGGCGCCGGCGTCAAGGTCGCGGACCACCGCCCCAATCTGGTGTTGCCTGGCCTGATCGACACGCACCTGCATTTCCCGCAGACGCAGGCGATCGCCTCCTACGGCGCGCAGCTTCTCGAATGGCTGAATACCTACATCTTCGTCGAGGAGCAGAAGTTCCGGAAGCCGGAACATGCCGACTACATCGCCGGCCGTTTCATGGACGAGCTTCTGTCCAACGGCACGACGACGGCCGTCGCCTATTGCTCGGTGCACCCGGAAAGCGTCGACGCCTATTTCAGCGCCGCGGAAGCCCGCGGCATGCTGATGATCGGCGGCAAGGTGATGATGGACCGCAATGCGCCCGACGCGCTGCGCGATACGCCGCAACTGGGCTATGACGAGACCAAGGCGCTGATCGCCAAGTGGCACGGCCGCGGCCGTGCGCATTACGCCATCAGCCCGCGCTTTGCCATCACTTCGACCCCGGAACAGATGGAGATGAGCCGCACGCTCGTGGCCGAGCACCCGGAGTGCTACGTCCAGACGCATCTTTCCGAGAACAAGGACGAGATCGCCTTCGCGACCTCGCTCTATCCGGAGGCCAAGGACTACACCGATATCTACGCGCGCTACGACCTTCTGACACGCAAGACCTTGCTCGGCCACTGCATTTATTTGAGCGATCGCGAGATCTCGGTTCTCGCCGAGACAGGCGCGGTCGGCACCTTCTGCCCGACCTCGAACCTGTTCCTCGGCTCCGGTCTCTTTGACAGGGATCGCTTCGACAAGCTCGGCGCGCGCTGGTCGGTCGCGACCGACGTCGGCGCCGGAACGAGCTTCTCGATGCTGGAGACGATGGACGAGGCCTATAAGGTGTTGCACCTGCAGGGCCAGCGGCTGACACCGTTCAACTCGTTCTATCGCCTAACGCTCGGCAATGCTCGCGCGCTTGATCTCGAAGATCGTATCGGCTCGCTGCATGTGGGCGCCGATGCCGACATCGTCGTGCTCGACAGCCGTGCCAAGCCGTCGATGGAGCTGCGCATGCGGGTTACCGGTTCGCTTGCAGAGGAGCTGTTCATTCTGCAGACGATGGGTGACGACCGCTGCGTGGCGGAGACCTACGTCGCTGGCAAGCCGATGAAACGCGCTGCAAACGGCGCGAAGGATGGGGCAACGGCAGCGGTCAGAAGCCTCGAAACGGCCTGACCGGGCTTTGAACGCCTTTTGGGGTTCGCGAAGCCGAAAAAGGGTTGAGCCCACCATTCAAAACGCCGCGTTTCGTTTGGATACGCGGCGTTTTCTCGTGCTTACAGGTCTTCCGGTCGTTTGCCACCCATTGCCCTCGTCAGGGCGTCGGCGCGTTCGCGCACGATGGGGCCGAAGGTCGAAAGCTTCTGGTCGCTGACGCGGACGGACGGGCCGGAGATCGAGATGCCGGCGATGGTTTCGCCATATTCGTTGAAGATTGGTGCTGCGACACAGCGCATGCCGAGCGTGTGCTCCTCATCGTCGACGGACCAGCCGCGGTGACGGATTTCCTGGATGTCCTTCAAGAGCGCCGACAGCGTGTCGCGGGTCTTGTCGGTGAAATGCGCGAGTTCACGGCCACCGAGCAGCTGAGCGATCTCCTTGTCCGACCAGGTCGAAAGGATCGCCTTGCCGATGCCGGAGGCATGAACCGGACCACGGCGGCCGGGGCGGAAGAAGGCGCGCATCGGCGCGTGGCTTTCGACCTGCGAGATGAAAACGACATCGCCGCCTTCCTCGATGCCGATATTCGCCGTTTCGCCGCTTTCCTCCATGAGGCCCTTGAGGAAGGGGCGGCTGATCGTTCCGAGCTTGCGGAAGCGCAGATAGGCGTTGCCGATCTCGAAGGCCTTGAGGCCGACGGTCCAGGCGCCGGTGTCCGGGTCGTTCATTACCATGCCGTGGCCGGCCAGTGTCGTCAGCAGACGATGCACTGTGGATGGCGGCATGCCGGTCTGGTCGGCAAGCTGGGTCAGGGTCGAGCCGTCCTCCTCGGCGACCACCGTCAGAAGAGCAAGGCTGCGATCGAGCACCTGTACGGATGACGGTGCTGCATTCTCGCCCGCCTTGCGTCCGCGTTTTCCCCTGCCGTTGCCATCCATCGAAGCCTCTCTGCAAATCACGTCTCTCGCCATCATCCTCTATCAGGCCACGGAGGGATTTTCTCCGAATTGTTGAAAATCTTTATTTCCACATGATGGAAATGATTTCCATTTATGTGTTGCGTATCGAAAATTATGGATTATGTTTTCAGGAAATAGGAGGAAATCCCATGGCTAAGATGCGTGCCGTTGACGCGGCTGTTTATGTTCTGGAGAAGGAAGGCATCGACTGTGCCTTCGGCGTACCTGGCGCCGCCATCAACCCGTTCTATTCGGCTCTGAAGGCCCGCGGTTCCGTCCGCCACATTCTCGCCCGCCACGTCGAGGGTGCCTCGCATATGGCCGAAGGTTATACCCGCGCCAAGCATGGCAATATCGGCGTCTGCATCGGCACGTCGGGCCCGGCCGGCACAGACATGATCACCGGCCTCTATTCGGCTTCAGCGGATTCGATCCCGATCCTCTGCATCACTGGGCAGGCGCCGCGCGCCCGGCTCGACAAGGAAGACTTCCAGGCTGTCGATATTGCGAAGATCGCCGCACCCGTCACCAAGTGGGCGGTTACCGTCATGGAGCCGGCGCTGGTTCCCTTCGTCTTCCAGAAGGCTTTCCACATCATGCGCTCCGGCCGTCCCGGCCCGGTGCTGATCGACCTGCCGGTCGACGTCCAGCTCGCCGAGATCGAGTTCGATCCGGACACCTATCAGCCGCTTGAGCCCTATAAGCCGAAAGCGACGCGTGCCCAGGCCGAGAAGGCCCTGGCCATGCTGAACGAGGCGGAGCGTCCGCTGATCGTCGCCGGCGGCGGCATCGTCAACGCCGACGCCTCGGACCTCTTGACCGAATTCGCCGAGATCACCGGCATTCCTGTCATCCCGACGCTGATGGGCTGGGGCACGATCCCCGACGACCATCCGCTGATGGCCGGCATGTGCGGCCTGCAGACCTCGCACCGCTATGGCAACGCCAACATGCTCGCTTCCGACTTCGTTCTCGGTGTCGGCAACCGTTGGGCCAATCGCCACACCGGCAACGTTCCGACCTATACGGAAGGCCGCAAGTTCGTTCACGTCGATATCGAGCCGACCCAGATCGGTCGTGTCTTCGCCCCTGATTTCGGTATCGTCTCGGATGCCGGCGCTGCGCTGAAACTCTTCCTCGACGTCGCGACGGAGTGGAAGACGGCCGGCAAGCTGCGCGATTGGTCCGCCTGGGCGGAAGAGTGCCGCGAGCGCAAGCGCACCATGCTGCGCAAGACCCATTTCGACCAAACGCCGCTGAAGCCCCAGCGCGTTTACGAGGAGATGAACAAGGCCTTCGGCCGCGACACCTGCTACGTCTCGACCATCGGTCTCAGCCAGATCGCCGGTGCGCAGTTCCTGCACGTCTACAAGCCGCGCAACTGGATCAACTGCGGCCAGGCTGGCCCGCTCGGTTGGACTTTGCCAGCGGCTCTCGGCGTTCGCGCCGCTGATCCGGACCGGCCGATCGTTGCGCTTTCCGGCGACTACGACTTCCAGTTCCTGATCGAGGAACTGGCGGTCGGCGCCCAGCACAAGCTGCCTTACCTGCATGTGGTCGTGAACAATTCCTATCTCGGCCTCATCCGCCAGGCGCAGCGCGGCTTCAACATGGACTTCGAGGTCAGCCTTGCCTTCGACAACATCAATGCCTCGGGCGATGCAGAGAAGGGGTACGGCGTCGACCACGTCGCGGTTGCCGAGGGCCTCGGCTGCAAGGCGATCCGGGTGCGCAGCCCGAACGAGTTCCAGGAGGCCTTTGATCGGGCACGGGCGCTGATGGACGAGCACCAGGTTCCCGTCGTCATCGAGTTCATCCTCGAGCGCGTCACCAACATCTCCATGGGCGCAGACATCAATGCCGTCGTCGAGTTCGAGGAATTGGCGATCCGCGGCGAAGACGTGCCGACCGCAATCACGGCCGCCCTGCTCGACTGAGCAAAATGCGGGCGGTTTTCCGCCCGCATCCCGCTCCAAAGACAAACACAAGGAGGAGACATCGCATGGCGAAGTTCGCTGCGAACCTGACAATGCTGTTCAACGAGGTGCCGTTCCTCGATCGTTTCGCCCTTGCTGCCAAGGCCGGCTTCGAAGGCGTGGAATATCTGTTTCCCTACGAATTTGAGAAGGTGAGCCTGCGCGCCGAGCTTCAGCGCCACGGCCTGACCCAGGTTCTGCACAACCTGCCGGCCGGCGATTGGGCCCGCGGCGAACGCGGCATCGCCATCCTGCCCGACCGGGTTGACGAATTCCGCAAGGGTGTCGCAAGCGCCATCGATTACGCGACGGCGCTCGATTGCAAGCAGGTGAATTGCCTAGTCGGCATCGCGCCGGATGGCGTGTCCGACAGCATCCTGCGCACGACGCTGGTTGCGAACCTGAAGCTCGCCGCGGCTGAACTCGGCAAGCATGGCATTCGCCTGCTGATCGAGCCGATCAACCGCTTCGACATTCCGGGCTTCCACCTGAACACGGTGGGCCAGGCCGCTTCGATCATCGAGGAAGTCGGCAGCGACAACCTCTTCATCCAGTACGACCTCTACCACCAGCAGCGCACCGAGGGTGAACTGGTCGGCACCTACAAGCGCTTTGCCAACCGCATCGCCCATGTTCAGCTTGCCGATAGTCCCGGCCGGAACGAACCCGGCACCGGCGAGATCAACTATCCCTTCGTCTTCGACGCACTGGAAGAGGCCGGCTACGACGGCTGGATCGGCTGCGAATACAAGCCGCGCACCACCACGGCCGATGGCCTTAGCTGGCTCGGCACCGAGCGCCAGCGCACCCAATCTGCAGACATCATCAAGATCAGGAGCTAAGCACCATGGCAACAATCGGTTTCATTGGACTGGGTATCATGGGCACGCCGATGGCGCGCCACTTGCAGGATGCCGGCCACACCATCGTCACCTCGAAGTTCGTCATTCCGCCGCGCCAGGAACTGCTCGACAACGGTTTGAAATTCGTCGAAACGCCGAAGGCGCTCGCCGAGACCGTCGACACGATCATCCTGATGCTGCCGGACACGCCTGAGGTCAAGGACGTCCTCTTCGGCGAAAACGGCGTTGCTTACGGCCTTTCCAAGGGCAAGCTCGTCATCGACATGAGCTCGATCTCGCCGATCGAGACGAAGGAATTCGCCAAGAAGGTTCGCGAAACCGGCGCCGAATATATCGACGCTCCGGTCTCCGGCGGCGAAGTCGGCGCCAAGAACGCCTCGCTCTCGATCATGGCCGGCGGCGCCCAGGAAAGCTTCGACCGCGCCCTGCCGCTCCTGCAGCTGATGGGCAAGAACATCACCCTCGTTGGTGACTGCGGCGACGGCCAGGTCACCAAGGTTGCCAACCAGATCATCGTCGCGCTGACGATCGAAGCGGTTTCGGAAGCGCTTGTCTTCGCGTCCAAGGCCGGCGCCGACCCGGCACGTGTTCGCGAGGCGCTGATGGGCGGCTTTGCTTCCTCGCGTATTCTCGAGGTACACGGCGAGCGCATGATCAAGCGCACCTTCGACCCGGGCTTCCGCATCTCGCTGCACCAGAAGGACCTGAACCTGGCTCTCCAGGGCGCAAAGTCGCTCGGCATCTCGCTGCCAAACACGGCAGCAACGCAGGAGCTCTTCAACAACTGCGCCGCCAACGGCGACAGCGGTCTCGATCACTCGGGTCTCGTGCGCGCGCTGGAGCGCATGGCGAACCACCAGGTCGCCTAGCGCAATTCCCGGAAAAGTGTGAAGCGGTTTTCCGTTCGGAATTGCGCCGCTTCAAAAGCGCAAGGCATGAAATGCACATGATCCGTCTGGCGTCCCATTGTGCCGGGCCGGTCATGTGTCCGGGCGGCGGTTGGAGGAACCGCCGCCCGAGACATCATCAAGCAATTCCAGGAAAAGTGTGAAGCGGTTTTCCGCCCGGAAATTGCGTAAGTGCTCTAAGGGGAGACAAATGCCAGCCATCACCGACCCACGCCGCTTCCTGGAAACGCTGTTCACCTCGGCCGTTGCCGCGGCTGACCCGGAAAAGGTGATTGCGGCCAATCTGCCGGAGCGGCCGAAGGGGCGCACGGTGGTCGTCGGCGCCGGCAAGGGCGCGGCGCAGATGGCGGCCGCCTTCGAGCGCCATTGGGATGGCCCGCTTTCTGGCGTGGTCGTCACCCGCTATGGCTACGCTGCCCCTTGCGAGAAGATCGAGGTGCTTGAAGCATCGCATCCACTCCCCGATGAAAACGGTTTACTTGCCTCGAAGCGTTTGCTCATCGAAGTCAGCGGGCTGACGGAGGACGACCTCGTCGTGGCGCTCGTCTGCGGCGGTGGCTCGGCGCTTCTGCCTTCGCCTCCGCCCGGCCTGGCGCTGGAAGACGAGATTGCCGTCAACCGGGCACTGCTTGCCTCCGGTGCGCCGATCAGCGCCATGAACGCCGTGCGCAAGCACGTCTCGATGATCAAGGGCGGCAGGCTTGCCGCCGCCGCCTATCCGGCAAAGGTCGTCTCGCTGATCGTCTCCGATATTCCAGGCGACGATCCGGCGCTGGTCGCTTCCGGCCCCACGCTTGCCGATGCGAGCACTCGCGAGGATGCGCTGACGCTGATCGAGCGCTACAGCCTGGATTTGCCCGCCAATGTCATGGCTTGGATAAAAAGCCCGAATAGCGCCGCGCCGTCGCCTGACGATCTGCGCTTTGCCCGAAACGAAGTCCGGCTCATCGCGTCCGCGTCGGTCTCGCTCGAGGCTGCGGCTACCGAGGCGCGTGCCGCGGGCATTGAAGCGATCATTCTTTCCGATGCGATCGAGGGCGAGGCGCGCGATGTTGGCGGCGTGCACGCGGCGATCGCCCGTGAGGTTGCCGGTCGCGGCCGGCCGTTTACCAAGCCTGTCGTCGTTCTCTCGGGTGGAGAGACGACGGTGACGATCCGCGGGAAGGGCAAGGGTGGCCGCAACAGCGAGTTTCTGCTGGCGCTGGCGCTCGGCATCGATGGCGCCAACGGTGTCTCGGCGCTTGCCGCCGATACCGACGGCATTGACGGCTCTGAGGACAATGCCGGCGCCTTTGCCGATGATACGACCATCGCCCGGCTCGTCGCCCAACGGCTCGATGCGGCAGCGCTGCTGCAGAAGAACGACAGCTGGACGGCGTTTAATGCGCTCGGCGATCTCTTCAAGCCGGGGCCGACCGGCACCAATGTGAATGATTTCCGCGCCATCCTGGTGCAGTGAAACGGGCGTGTGCGTAGCCAGCCACGTTCGCGCTACGCGAAGTGGCAGCTCACCGAGCCATAGGCACCGAAATCGGCGACGATCGTGTCGCCGCTCTTGGCCTCGAGCGTGCGGATGAAAGAGCCTGAGAGGACGATCTGACCGGGCTCGATTGCATCGCCGCATTGCGCAAGCCGGTTGGCAAGCCAGGCGATGCCGCGGGCCGGATGGTTGAGGACGCCGGCCGCAAGCCCCGTCTCCTCGATCACCGCATTGCGCGAGACGATAGCGCCCATCCAGCGCATGTCGACCCTATCCGGACGTACGGCGCGACCGCCGAGGATGAGGCCGCCATTGGCGGCATTGTCAGAGATCGCATCGACGAGGGTTCGCGCCTTCTTGCTTTTCGGATCCGTGCGGACGATGCGGCTGTCGAGGATTTCCAGCGCCGGCATCACATAGTCCGTGGCGTTCAGCACCTGGACGATATTGACGCGCGGACCCTTCAGCCCGGCCTTCATCACGAAGGCGATCTCGGCTTCGACCCGTGGTTGAATGAAGCGGTCGGCCGGAATGCTTGCGCCATCATCGAACAGCATGTTGTCGAAGAGTACGCCGGAATCCGGCGTGTCGATGCCGAGTGCCTGCTGCATGGCGTTGGACGTCAGGCCGATTTTCCAGCCGATGATGCGGTGGCCGTCGTCGCGCTTGCGCCTGACCAAGGCCGCCTGGATCGCATAGGCGTCGTCGACAGTCATGTCGGGATGTTTGAGCGACAGAAGCCCGATCTGTTTTCGATCCTGCTCTGCCTGATGCAGGCTTTCGGCAGCCTTGGCGATCTCGGTTGCATTCAGCATGGTCCGGCCCCTCCACTCCAGCGTGTCTCACGATACACCAAGGTAGCCACGCGGGCACCGGTCGTCTTGTGATAGTCAGATCGGCTGGCTCGCCAGCATCAGGCCAAGGCCGATGAGGATCGAGCCGCAAGCGCGGGGCACCAGGTGGCCGGCGCCACCAGCCAGCCGCCCGAGCGTGAAGGAAGCGAGGAACACGGCGGCGACATCGGCCACCGCGGCAGTACTGGCTGCAAATCCCGAGGATGGCGTGCGTGAACGGAGCGCCGCTACTCGATAAAGACGCGCACGCTGGCGGCGCGGCCGACCGCGTCGATGACGGTGAGTGTCGAATAGCCGACCCCATCCGGCTGCCATTGTGTCACGCGGCGCCGGGTCAGCTCAGGGAGAGGCCGGCCATTGGCGAGCCAGCGGAATGGCGCTCGTCCGCCTTGCAGTTTGAGCGTCAGCGGCGAAATTGCCTGATGATCCATCCCAAGTTCGACGCGCGCGCCTTCGGGCGGGAAGACGATCTGCGGCGCCGGTTCGCGCGCTGAAGCGTTGACGAGGCCGCTAGCGGTCAGCGAGAAGCGGCGCTGGCTGATCGGCAGTTCCGCTTGCGAAATGCGGATCGCGCCGGCAGGAGCATCCGGTAGCGGCGTTATGCCGAAGCCTGACTTGGCGAAGCCTTCGAAGAGAATGGGGGCGGCACTGCCATAGCCGGTGAGGCCCGGTACGGCACCGTTGTCGGGACGGCCGACCCAGACACCGAGCACGTGGCGGCCGTCATAGCCGACCGACCAGGCGTCGCGGTAGCCGTAGCTGGTGCCGGTCTTGTAGGCGATGCCGCGCTGGCGGCTGCCCGTCGGCGGCAACACGCCCGAGAGCGCATCGGAAACATTCCAGACGGCGACGGGGGAAAGTAAGGGTTCGGCCTCGATCAGGCCGGCCTTGCCATCGATGCCGTCGCCAAGACGAAGGGGGAAGCCGCGATTGGCAAGTGCTGCATAAAGCTGGACGATATCGCGCAGCGAAAGTCCGACGCCGCCAAGGCCAATGGCAAGTCCGGGCGCTTCGCCTGCCGGCAGCCCCGGTTTAACCTCGGCGCGGCGGAAGCGCATCATCAGCTCAGCCGGGCCGACCGCATCGAGAAGGCGGATCGCCGGCACGTTCAAGGAGAGTTGCAGCGCCTCGCGCACGCTGACATCGCCCTGATAGCTCATGTCGAAGTTGCGCGGACGATAGCCGAAGAAGTCCGCCGGCCGATCCTCGATGATCGTTTCCTGGCTGACGAGCCCCTCTTCGAAGGCGAGGCCGTAGATGAACGGCTTGAGGGTGGAACCCGGCGAGCGCGTGATACGGGTCATGTCGATCCAACCGGAGCGGCTCGCATCAAAATAGTCGGCAGATCCGACCGAAGCGACGATCTCGCCGGTTTTGGCATCGGCCATCATCATGGCGACCGAAACCTTCGGCCCCAGCTTGGCAGCGCCCTCCTTTGCCACGGCCTCGAGGTTACGCTGGACGGCGAGGCGCAAGGTCGTCTGATGCCGGGCCGCGTGCGCGTCCTTGCGCAACGCGCGCTCGGCGAGATGGGCGGCATAGGACGGCAGCTGTAGGCGGCGCGAGGGGACAGATGTCGCGATTGCGCGCTCGGCTTCGCCGTCCCCGATGACGTCAGCGACGGCGAGACGGGTCAGCACCCGCTCGCGGGCAGCGACTGCCGCGGCATGATTGCGATCCGGCCGGCGCTTTTCCGGCAATTGCGGCAGGGCGACGAGCAGCGCTGCCTCACCGGCCGTCAGCCGCTTCGGCTCCTTGCCGAGCCAGGCGAGACTTGCGGCGCGCACACCCTCGATGTTTCCGCCATAGGGCGCGTGGGTGAGGTAGAGGTTGAGGATCTGGTCCTTCGATAGGCGCCTTTCGATCTGGATAGCGCGGGCGATCTGCAGGAGCTTCGCGGTGACGGAGCGCTGCGCGCGCGGCTCGATCAGGCGTGCAACTTGCATCGAGAGTGTCGAGGCGCCTGAGACGATCCGGCCGTTGCTGACGAATTGCAGAGCAGCGCGGCCGAGCGCGAGGAAATCGACGCCCGAATGCTCCTGGAAGCGCTGGTCCTCATAGGCGATCAGCATCTCAAGAAACTGCGGATCGACATCGTCGACCGTCGTCTTCAACCGCCAGAGACCTTCCGGTGTTGCGAAGGCGCGCAGCAACTGCCCGTTGGCATCGTCCACCTCACGTGAAACGACGCCAGCCTCCGCAAGTGGGGGCGGAAAGGCCTCGTCGGCCTTCTCGATCGCAAAGCCCGTCAGCCCCGTCAGCAGCAGGCAGACGGGCAAGGCGATCAGCAGTTTGCGCCCAATCGACATGGTCGTGCCTATTGTGCCGCCTGAACCTCCATGCGCCCGGTGGCAGTGCGGGCCGAAAGCTGCGGCCGGTACATATCCTCGACGGAGGCAGCCGGATGGTCGTAAACGCCTGGGGTCACGGCACGCACCACATAGGCGAGCGTGACTTCGCGCCCCGCACCCGTGCTTCGGTCCAGCGCCGCGACGAAGCGGTCGTTGCGGAACTCCGTATGCGTCGCGGTGATTTCGCCGAGCCACTCGAAGTTGCTGAGCTGGGCGCTGTCGACGAGGCTCGGATTGTCGATCTGGAAGCCGGCCGGCAACAGGTCGGTGACGAGCACGCGCGACGGCCAGTCGTTGGCTTCCGTCACTTTCAGTACGACGACATAGCGCTGGTTCTGTCGCGCTTCCATGACGTTCGCCTCGGCGCCATCGAGCGTGTAGTAGGTACGCTCGATGGTGAAACCGTCGCCGCCGGCCGAAAGCGGCTGGGCAGGTGCGGCGACCGTGGTGACGACGGCCGAGACCGGATCGGCGCCCTGGTTGCGGATCACGATCGGATGGGTCGTAAGCGCGTCGCCGGTCATCTGGGCCGCATAGCTGCCAGTCTTCGATGCGCCATTGACCTCCAGTGCCATATCCTCGTCGCCGTTCTGGATGGCGCGGGCGGCAAGCAGCATCCAGGCCTGTTCCTGGGTGCTGGTGTAAGTCTTCTGCTCCCATTCGCGCGCGACGATCTTCGACAGCTCGGGAACGATCGGCGGCACCGGACGGCTTTCGGCGGCGAGCGCCAGCACCGCCGCGTTGTCACGCAGCGACGAGCCGTAATCGGAGCGCGACAGGCTGACATTGATGAGGCCGGTCGACATGTTCGCCGCCTTGGCAAAGGTATCCTGCGACCCCTGGGCGTCGCCATAGAGTGCCAGCGCCGCGGCGATATGCGCCTTGGCGAGCGGCGTCGGGAAGTCGTCGATCAGCGTGTTGGCGTAGTAGCGCAGGTCGTTGATCGCCGCCTTGCGATTGCGGGCGAGCACGTAGAGCGCATAGGCGATCTCGTTGCCGCGATCCTTGGCATTGGTGTCGTAGCTGACGCCGTTCTGCAGGTTTTCGAGCGCCTGGACCATCGCGGCCTCCGGCACGTCGTATTTCTGTTCGCGGGCGCGGGTCAGGAAGTCGGTGACATAAGCATCGAGCCAGAGGTCGCCATAACCCGGCCCCCAGAGGCCGAAGCTGCCCGACGACGATTGATAGGAAAGGACGCGATAGATCGCCTCCTGCACCCGTTTCGTCACGCCTTCGTCGTCGGTGAGACCGGACTGCTTGGCGAGCTCGCTGAGATAGAGCAGCGGCAGTGCGCGGCTCGTCGTCTGCTCGGCGCAGCCATAGGGGTAGCGATCGAGCGTCATCAGCAGCGCCGGCATATCGAAGGCGGCCGAACGCGTGACGCTGAGGTTGACCGAGGCGCCCTGCAGAATGCTGTCGGCGAGCAACTGCCCGTCGACGGTCAGGCTGCTTCCCGGCGCGATCGCGACGACCTGTCGCTGGGTCACCGGCAGGGTGGCCGGACGCACGAGCAGATCGAGCGACTGTTCCAGCGAAAGGCCGTTCGCACCGGTCAGTGCCACCGTGACGACGCCGTTGCCGGGGTATTGCCCGACCACCGGCAAGGTGATGGAGGAACGGCCGCCCTGTTCCAGGGTCACCGTGTTGCCGGTGCCCGGTTGTTCGACCGTGGCGGGACCGCTGGTCGTGACATGGATCTGGTAGTCGCCGGCCGGTGCATCGGTGTTGGCGATGTCGAGCCTCAGTTCCGACCGGTCTCCCGGCGCCAGGAACCGCGGCAGGCTGGCGGTGACGACGACCGGATCGCGGATCACCACGTCGCGCGTGGCGTGGCCGACGCCGGATTTCGTCCAGGCAACGGCCATCAGCCGCGCCGTTCCGTTGAACTGCGGGATGTCGAAGCTGACGGTCGCCTTGCCGTCGCCGTCGAGCTGCATCGGACCTTCGAAGAAAGCGACCAGCTTTTCCGTGGGCGGGCTGCCCTGAAGAGCGACCTGTCCGCCGTCACCGCCGGTGCGCAACCGCCCGGTGGCGCCAAGCGAGCCGTCGATCAGGCGGCCGTAGAGGTCGCGGATCTCGAGGCCTAGCTGCCGCTGGCCGAAGTACCAGGCTTCCGGATCTGGCGCCTCGTAACGCGTGAGATTGAGGATGCCGACGTCGACCGCGGCGATCGTCACATAGGCTTCCTCGTTGGCACCGGCACCGGCAACCTGAAGGCTGATGTCGAGTGCCTTACGCGGTTCCATTTTTTCCGGTGCATCGAGTGTGACCGCGAGCTTGCGCTCGGCCGGATCGACCGAGAGCCATTTGATGCCGATCGAGCGCATCGGCATGCGGCTTTCCTGCGCATCGCCCGGCCGGTAGAGCGTCGCCGTCACATAGGCGCCGGCGCCCCAGGCTTCGGTAACCGGCAGCTCGACTTCGCCGCCTTCCGCGGCAATCGATGCGGTCTGGGTGGTGATCAGGTTCTCCGTGCCGACAGTGACCAGCAGTTCACCGGCAAAGCGCGGCGAGACCTTGAGCTTGGCCGTGTCTCCGACCGCGTATTTCTCCTTGTCGAGCGCGATCTCCAGGCCGTCGGGCGTTTCGGTCGAGGTGGCAGCGACATACCAGCCGGCGTCGAACTCGACGCTCGACGTCGGACCGTCGATCGAGGCTGTCTCGACCTCCAGGCGATAGCGCCCCCAACCAACCGGCACGGCGATTTCGCCGCCGTCTTCCGTCAGGTCGACGCTGCCGTTTGCCACCTGCTTGGTGGTGACGACAGGCTCGTATTTCCAGGCGCTGCCGTCACGGTACCAGTGATAATTGCGCTCGACGCTGATGAGTTTCCACAAGGCCCCGGGCATGGCGATCTTGCTGCCGCTCGGATCGACGGCGATGACACGGAACTTGCCGACGGAATTTTCGGCGAGTTCGCCTTCGAATTCCGGCTTGATCCCGAGCATCGGGCCTTCGGCGCGCACGGGCAGTTTCAGCGAACGTTCGACGGCGCGGCCGCCGGCCTCGCGCATGCGGACGGTGACGGTCGCGTCGAGCAGTTGCGTGGTCGAGGGCACTTCATCGATGAGGACGTCGAAGCTGGATTTACCTTCCTCGTCGAGCGGTGAAAGTTCCTCAAGCGGCAGGCGCGTGTCTTCGCTCGCCTCTTCGTCGGCGAGGCCGAAGGAATAGCCCTTGAAGGCGGCACTTTCGCGCGTCGGCTTGATCGTCACTTCGCCTTCGAGCTCGAGGCCGGCCGCGGGCGCGCCGTAGAGATAGCGTCCGTCGACAGCGACGCTTGCCGTCTCGCCGACAGCGATTTCCTTTGCGTCGCTCGTCAGGTCGAATTCGGTACGATCGGGCACGAAGTCGTCGACCAGGAATTGCTTTTCGCCGATCGCCGGGGATTTCGGATCGGTGAAGATCTGCATCGTCCAGGTGCCGCGCATGGCGTTGGCCTGGGTGTCGAGATCGAGCGTATGGCCGCCGAGCTTACCGCCGGAACTCGTCATGCGGCGATATTCGACGCCGTCGGGACGGAGGAAGACGAAGGTCAGCGGCAGGTTCTCGATCGCCATGCCGTCGACGTCGCGGGCAAGCGCTGCGGCATGCACCGTCTCGCCGGCGCGGTAGATGCCGCGCTCGGTCCAGGCGAGAATGTCGATGGCGCCGGGCGCGGCGCGGCCGGTAACGCCGCGATCGGAAAGGTCGAAGCCGGCGCGGCTCATGTCGAGGAAGACGTAATCGTCTTCGCCGTTCTTGGCGGTGATGACAGCAGGGGTCAGCCCGGCCGTGCCGCGGATCAGACCCGCCGTGAAGGTAACGCGGCCATCGCTATCGCTGGTCGCCGTGCCAAGAATCTCGTTGTTCTTGGCGACGAGCTGCAGCTCAACGCCTTCGATCGGTTCTGCCGAGGCGAGCGAGCGAACGAAGACGTTCAGCCCGTCGGTGCCGGCATAGGTGGAAACGCCGATATCGGAAACGACGAACCATTGCGTCGCGCGCGCATCCCATTCCTGGCTGACGCCGGTGGTCGGGGCTGCGGTTAGAACGTAGACGCCGGGCTTGCGCTCAGGCAGCGCCTCGTCGACCGGGAAGCTGGTGACAACCTCCTTGTTGACGTCACGCGCGATGTCGATCGTGCCCTGCCATACGAGTTCGCCGCTTTCGTCCTCAATGCGCTGGGCGCTGTAGCCGTCGAGCTGGGTCAGGAACTGCGAGCTCTGCAGCACCTGGGCGATGCTGCGATCGCCGACGCGGTAGAGCTTGAGTTTGGCGCTGTCGGTATTGACTGATACGAGGGGGATGCCGCGGCGTGCGGTCGAGGGCAGCACGAAGCTGTCGCCGGTGAAGCGCACCATCTGGGCGCGGTCAGCGACATAGATGTCGAGGGTGATGGGCGCTTCCAGCACCTCGTCGACCGTGGATGGCAGGCCGGTCCTGAGCGTCAGTTTGTAACGCTCGCCATGCGAAAGTCCCTCGACGCAGATCTGGTCGCCCTTGGCTTCGAGCGCTTTTGGCGCCGCACCGTTGACGGTGACGAAGGAGGCATAGTCGGCGCCGCTCTTCAGAAGCTGTTCGGAGAACTGCACGCAGGCGCGGGGCGTTGCTGCGTCCGAGTCGATCGTATGCTCGACCACGCGGAAGCCCTTGCGCTGCTTGAGATCGAGATAGGCCGCCTCGACCGATTTCGCCTTCACCAGCTCCAGGCTCGCCTTGTAGGCGTCCAGTGCGGCGCGGAAGTTTTCAGCGCCTTCGAGCGATTTCGCCATGACGGCGAGCGCATGGGCGCGGCTCTCGGTCGTGCGCGTGAGTTCATAACCGTTGATTGCGGCGATCGCCGCTTGCATCGAGACGGCCGAATTGTTGGTGATGCGGTTGGCCGTGCGGGCTGTCTCAAGCCAAAGCTCGGCGTCGTCGGGCGTGATCGCCAGCGCACCCTGGAACGCCTTCAGGGCGTTCTCGATATTGCCCATGCCGGCCTGGCCGCGCGCCATGTCGAGGAGCGTATTGACGCCCATCCCCTGCTGGTCGTCGGCAAGGGTGAGGTTGGCCTTGGTGTTGCGGGCGTCCTGCAGGATCTGATCCGACAGGAATTTCAGCCGCGGCGGTGCGCCGATATCGGCTTCGGCGGCCTGCGGCTGCACGATCTTGCCGGCGATCGCGCCCGGGAAGGAATTCAGCTGATTGTAATCGGACTTGAGGAAGCACCACTTCACCTTGGGATTGTAGGTGAAGGCGCGGCAGGACTGATCGGCGATACAGGTCTGCTGGCACTTGTCGAGCGAGACGTTTTGCTCGGTCCTAAGATCGAAACCGAAATAGTCGCCATCCTGCGTGATCTCGACTTGGCGACCGGTCTCCTGCGCAGCGGCGGGACTTCCGATGGTCAAAAGAGACAAAAGTAGGGTGGAAAGGCCGAAAAACGCGCGCACAGACATCAAGTCCTCCCAACGCTGCCGGTCTCGATAGGGGCTTCACTTTTCAGGCTTCCGCGTCGCTTGTCAACCGAGGAGAGATCAAGCTCCGGTGCAATTTCAGCGGGAGTCCTGGTGTGAAGAGTCAAGAATCGATCCGGAATGAAACAAGATAAAACGATATGTAAATCAAACTATTATGACGGTTGGCCAGAGTGGCGGGAAAGCTAGCGCCGCTAGCCTCTTTGTTCTCTGAGGAAGATGGTCAACGAGCGACCGGCATCAAGGATATGGTCGCGCGTCAACGCACAAGCCCGCTCGGCGTCGCGTGCCATACAGGCATCCAGGATCGCTTTGTGCTCGCGACGCGCCCGGGCAACGCCTGACGTCAGCGTCAACTGCGCTCGAAGGTATCGATCGATACGGTCGAGCGAGGCGCGGACGATCTGGAGGTAATAGGGCCGCCGCGCCGCCTCGTAGAGACTGTAGTGGAAGTTGCGGTTGATCTCGCCCCAGCGCTCCGCATTCTCTTCGCGCTCGAACTCCTCGCAATGCTGGCGTGCAAGCTCGAGCGTGCGGCGGTCGAGATTGGGCACGGCCAGACGAATGACTTCAGCCTCGATGTGCGCGCGGAACTCGAAAATCTCTTCGATTTCTTCGATCGAAAGCCCGGCGACGACCGCGCCCTTGTAGCGCTCCGTGGTGATCAGGCCATGCTGCTCAAGACGTGAAAGCGCCTCGCGCACCGGAATGCGGCTGGTGTTGAACATCTGGGCGATGTGGTCCTGGCGCAGGTTCTCGCCCTCGGCGAGGTCACCTTCGATGATCGCCTTGCGCAAGGCTTCATAGACGATATCGGCGGCTGAGGCGGCTTGCCTGACATCGACGGCATCGAGTTTCATCGTGTTCAAACCCTGCTGGCCAAGCCTTCCGGCTCGGCGAATTCGGAAGCGTTTTTGCGTTGTTGGTCAATGGTCATAGGTCCAATCCGGACGCCGGGCAACAGAGCCTTGTGGCCCAAGAGGCGATTTCGAATATTTCAGATTGTATATTGGATCCAATATTTCTATGAGTCTTTTCGTCGGGCTCAGCGCTGTCGCGTATCATCCCGGCAAAATGCGGGAGCACGGCCGATGCACAGGGTATCGGTCGCCCAGGTGGCGCCCGTCCACCGCTTGGAAGGAGAAGAGGCATGCGCAGCAACAAGGTCGTCCATATCGTATCCTGCCACGCGGAAGGGGAAGTCGGCGACGTCATCGTCGGCGGCGTCGCACCCCCGCCCGGAAATACGCTATGGGAACAGCGCCGCTTCATCGCCGAAGACCAGACACTGCGCAACTTCGTGCTCAACGAGCCACGCGGCGGCGTCTTCCGCCACATCAACCTGCTCGTGCCGCCGAAGGATCCGCGCGCGACGATGGGCTTCATCATCATGGAGCCCGAGGATACGCCGCCGATGTCCGGCTCCAACTCCATCTGCGTTTCCACCGTGCTGCTCGACAGCGGCATCGTGCCGATGCAGGAGCCGGAGACCCGCATGGTGCTGGAAGCGCCGGGCGGGCTGGTGAACGTCGTGGCCCAGTGCCGCAACGGCAAGGCCGAGCGCATCACCGTCACCAACGTTCCGTCCTTTGCCGACAAGCTCGATGCCAAGCTCGAGGTCGAGGGCCTGGGCACGCTGATGGTGGACACGGCCTATGGCGGCGACAGCTTCGTCATCACCGACGCCCGCGCGCTTGGCTTTTCCGTCACGCCGGACGAGGCGCGCGAGCTTGCCGAAACCGGCATCAAGATCACCCGCGCGGCCAATGAACAGCTCGGTTTCACCCATCCGGAGAACCCGGAATGGGCACACATCTCCTTCTGCCAGCTCACGCTGCCGGTCGAGGAAAAGGACGGTGTCCTGCACGGCCGAAACACTGTGGTGATCCAGCCGGCCAAGCTCGACCGTTCGCCGACCGGCACCGGTTGTTCGGCACGCATGGCGGTATTGCATGCCCGCGGCATAATGAAGGTCGGCCAGCGGTTCAGCGGCCATTCCATTATCGATTCGACGTTCGATTGCCGCATCGCCGGCGAAACCACGGTCGGAGGACGCCCGGCGATCGTGCCGGAAATCTCCGGCCGCGCCTGGATCACCGGCACGCACCAGGTGATGCTCGACCCGGCCGATCCGTGGCCGGCCGGCTATCGGCTTGCCGATACCTGGCCGCGCAAGCAGTAAGCGATATCGGAGCGGGCCGCGTTATGCGGCCCGCCTTTCGGTTTGGCGTTGCCGCCCTAGTCTTCCTTGATGATCCGCGTCGTGCCGACCCAAAGTTCGCGGGCCGGCCCTGCGCCTACATTGCGGGCGCGATGCGGCAGCGAGGCAGGGAAGTGCAGCGTGTCGCCGGCCTTCAACAGATATTCCTTGCCGTCGATCTCGTAGAGCATCTCGCCCTCGATCAGGTAGAGGAAGTCCTCGCCTTCGTGGCTCGTCAGTTCGGAGGCGTAGCCCTTGGGCATATGGGTGATGCAGCCATTGAGGGCGGCGCCCGGAAAGCCGCGCTCGATCAGTTCGTAGACGCGCTCCTTGGTTTCGACATTGTAGCCGGGCCGTTCGCCGGCATGCGACACCATGGAATGCCCGTGCTGCGGCGGCTGCGACAGGAAGGTGTCGACGCTGGTGCCAAGCGCATTGGCGACATTGTAGAGCGAGATCAGCGACGGGGTGGAGATGCCGCGCTCGATCTGGCTGATAAAGCCCTCCGTCAGACCGGCCTCGCGTGCCACGTCCTTCATGGTCTTGCCGATTTCCTTGCGGCGGGCGCGCAGCATCTGGCCGAGCGACGTGGGCGCCGAGGTTGCGGGGAGGGAGGCGCCACTGGCTGCTTCTGGCGCCTCTTCGATCTTCAGGGGCATGATTTTCTTTCCGCTTGACTCACGTCTATCGATGTACTTTAGTCCAGCTAAAGTTGGTTCGGCAAGCGATCAGATCGCATGCCGGCCTTCTTGAAAAGGGGAACTACAAGAACGTCTTCGCGGCAATCCGTCGAAGTCTAAAAACATTAAGAAAAATTGGATCCAATATCCAATTGAACGTGTTGAGGCGCGCGATCGATGCTGGCTGCGGTCAAAAGGAGGAGTGAGATGAAACGTATATTGCCAATCATGCTCGGTGCGACGCTTGGGCTGCTTTCGGCCACCTCGGTATTTGCAATCGAACGCGGCGGCGCGATGACATTCGCACGCTATGACGACTCGACCGTCATCGATCCTGTTTATGCGGACCGCAATCCGGATCTCTGGATGGTGAACGGTCTCTATGAGACGCTGCTGCGCAACGGGCCCGACGGCTCGATCGTGCCGGGGCTCGCCGAAACCCATGAGGTCTCCGCCGACGGCAAGACCATCACACTGACGCTCCGAAGTGGTCTCAAGTTCTCCGACGGTTCGGACCTGACCGGTGCCGACGTCGTCTTTTCGCTCGACAGGGCCCGCAATGCCGAACTCGGTCCATGGGCCGGACTGCTCGGTGCCGTCGACAAGGTCGCAGCCGACGGCAACAAGATCACCGTGTCGCTGAAAAATCCCGACCCGACGATCATTTCGATCCTCGCAACCTTCAACACCGGTATCATGCCGAAGGCGGCCTTCGAGAAGGCGGCTGGTGCAACGGACCAGGAAAAGGCACGCGCTTTCTTCGCAGCCGGACCGGTAACCTCGGGGCCTTTCGTCATGAAGAGCCACGTGCAGGGCTCAAGCATGAGCTTCGAGCGCAATCCGAACTACTGGCGCCAGGGAGAAGATGGCAAGCCGCTGCCCTATCTCGACCGGGTCGAATTCCTCGTCATTCCCGATGACGCCACCCGCATCCTCAAGCTTCAGGCCGGCGAAGTCGATGCGGCCGAGTTCATTCCCTTTGCCCGCGTCGGCGAGTTGGGCGCCGATCCGAACCTGAAGATGGAGCTCTTCCCGTCGACCCGTATCGTCTACGCGCCGATCAACACGCGCGAGGCGAAGACGGACGGCTCGAAGAACCCGCTTGCCGATATCAAGGTGCGTCAGGCGCTGAACTATGCGACCGACAAGAACGTGCTGATCAAGCTCGTCACCTTCGACACCGGCAAGCCGATGACCTCACTGATGTCGGCGGCAACCCAGCTTCACTATGGGCCCGAGCCGCTCTACCCCTACGATCCGGAAAAGGCCAAGCAGTTGCTGTCGGAAGCCGGCCTCAGTGGCGGCTTCGAGTTGAAATTCACCACGCTTGCCGGCAGCGCCGACGATGCGACGCTGTTTACCGCGCTTCAGCAGATGTGGGCGCCGCTCGGCGTCAACCTCAAAGTGGAGCAGGTCGACAACCCGACACGCGGCGAGAAGAACCGCTCCGGCGACTTCGACATCCACACCTATGGCTGGGCCAACGACGTCAACGACCCGGCGCAGGTGATCGGCTGGCTCGGCTACTACAAGCAGCGCCAGGCCGTCGGAACGGGCTGGAATAACCAGGAATTCAACACGTTGTTTGAAGCCTCCAACGTTGAGACCGACCCGGCCAAGCGCAAGGACGAATACAAGCGCATGCAGGAGATCTACGCCACCGAAGCGCCGCTGCTCTTCCTGTTCGAGACGCCGTTTGCCGTCGCCGTCTCGAAGTCGATCGAAGGCTACGTGCAGACGCCGCTCGGCGCCAACGACTTCTCCGAAGCCTGGCGCGCCGACTGATAGCGGAACGATCTGCGAAGGCCGGGTGGAAATCCGCCCGGTCTTCCGTTGAAGGTTGGAACCATGCCCTCACTTTCCTATCTCGTGGCGCGGCTGTTGCAGATCATCCCGACGTTTCTGTTGGTGATGATCTTCATTTTCTTGCTCGTGCGCCTCTTGCCGGGCGACCCGGCGATCGCCATGGCCGAAGCCAAGGCGACCGATGCCCAACTTGAGCAGATCCGGCACAATCTCGGTCTCGACCAGCCGCTGCCGGTGCAATTCCTCGTCTTCGTCAAGAACACGCTGACCGGCGATCTCGGCCGTTCGATCATGCTGAAGGCGCCGGTGATGGAGATCATTCTTAGTCGCCTGCCGACAACGATCTTCCTGGCGCTCTATTCGGTCGTGCTTGCCATCTTCCTCGCCGGTCCGCTCGCGTTTCTCGCGGCGGCGCGGGTCAACACCTCCGTCGATGTCGCCATCCGCAGCGTCTTTCAGGTCGGGCTTTCGATGCCCGTGTTCTACATCGGGCTTCTGCTTTTGACGGTGCTGGCCGCGCAATTGCGCTGGTTTCCGGTCGGCGGCTACGGCAAGACCTTCCTCGCCAATCTCTACCATCTGATCCTGCCGGCGCTGAGCGTCGCGCTCTACACATCGGCGATCATCCTGCGCAATCTGCGCGCCTCGCTGATCGAGGTGCTCGACGCCGATTACGTCCAGTTCGCTCGCGCCAAGGGCCTTTCGCCGCGCATCATCATGACCCGCCATGTGCTGCGCAACGCTCTGGTCTCCACCGTGACCCTGCTGGGCCTGTCGATCGGCAACCTGATGAGCGGCACGCTGGTGACCGAGACGGTCTTTGCCATTCCCGGCGTCGGCCGGCTGATGCTGGAGGCGATCTTTGCCCGCGATTATCCGCTGATCCAGGGCCTGACGCTGACCTTCGCCGTGCTCGTCTCCGTCGTCCTCCTTTTGACGGACGTCGTGCAATCCTGGCTCGATCCGAGGCTTCGCCAATCATGAGCGCTATCACGCATTCCCATTCGCGGACGCGGGGACGGCTCGCCGCCTTTCTGGCGCGCGCCTTCGCCCGCCCGTCCTTCGTGATCGGCATCGCCATCCTCGGTCTGTCACTTGCGCTTGCTCTGTTCCCTCAGATCTTTGCGCCCTACGATCCGCTCGCCTTCGACCTCCAGGCGATCCAGCAGCGGCCGAGCCTTGCGCATCCGTTCGGCACCGACAATTTCGGCCGCGACGTGCTTTCACGGGTCATCTGGGCCTATCGCGTCGATATGCAGATGGCTTTCTTTGCGACGATCTTCGCGCTTTTGATCGGCCTCACGGTCGGGGCATTCGTCGGCTACTACGGCGGCATCGCCGACGTGATCTTCGGTCGCTGCGTCGATGCGATCATCACCTTTCCCTTCCTGGTTTTGGTGATCGCGATCGTCGCTGTGCTCGGGCCCGGCCTCGTCAACATGTATGTGGCGATAACCGCGGTGAACTGGGTCTATTACGCCCGGCTGACCCGCGCCGAAATCATGGCGCAGAAGGCCAACGACTATGCCGCGGCCGGTCGGGTGCTCGGTTACTCCGACCGGCGCATCATCTTCCGGCATCTGTTGCCGAATGCGATTTCGCCGATCCTCGTCTACTGGATGACCGACATGGCGCTCGCGATCCTGCTCGGGTCGTCGCTCGGCTATCTCGGCCTCGGCGCGCAGCCGCCGTCTGCCGAATGGGGCGTATTGATCGCCGAGGGGCGCAACTTCCTGATGACGGCCTGGTGGATGAGCCTGATGCCGGGCATTGCCATCGTGTTGACCGGCCTCGGCTTCAGCCTCGTCGGCGACGCACTTGCCGATCTGCTCCGGCCGAAGGGACGCTGAGATGGGAACACAAGAAGGAACGGTGGTGCTCGGCGTCAAGCATCTGCGCACCGAGTTCGGCACGCATGAACGGCCGCTGGTCGCTGTCGATGACGTTTCGTTCCAGGTAGGGCAGGGTGAAATCCTCGGCCTCGTCGGCGAATCCGGCTCGGGCAAAAGCATCACGCTGCGTTCGATCCTCGGCATTGTCCGCCCACGCGGACGTGTCGCTGGCGAGATCCTGTGGAACGGTCAGGATCTGGTCGCGCTTGACGAGGCTCGGCTCCGGCGTATCCGCGGCCGCGAGATCGCAATGATCTTTCAGGAGCCGATGTCGTCACTCAACCCGCTGCTGACGGTCGGCCTGCAGATTTCGGAGAACCTCGTCGCCCATACGGACCTCGACGCCAGGCAGAGAAGAGCGCGGGCGATCGAACTCCTCGATCTCGTCGGCATCCCCGCCGCGCGCAATCGTCTCGACGACTTCCCGCACGAGTTCTCCGGTGGCATGCGCCAGCGGGTGATGATCGCCATCGCTCTTGCCTCAAACCCGAAGCTGCTGTTGGCCGATGAGCCGACGACAGCGCTAGATGTCACGATCCAGGACCAGATCCTCAGGCTGATCCAGTCGCTGAGCCGCGACCTCGGCATGGCAGTGATCCTCGTCACCCATGACATGGGCGTCGTTGCCGAAACCTGCGACCGCGTCGCCGTGATGTATGGCGGCAGGCTTTGCGAGATCGGGACGACGACGGACGTGATCGCCGATGCGCGTCATCCCTATTCGCTGGGGTTGCTGCGTTCGATCCCGCGCGACGTGGCGCCGCGAACGCCGCTCTATTCCATCCCCGGCGCACCGCCGGCGCTGAACGCGCTTCCGCCCGGCTGCGCCTTCAGCGCCCGCTGTCCGGTCGCAGGACGCGAATGTCCGGACCTTCGACCCAAACTCGAAGCGATCGGCACGTCGCGGCTCGTCGCCTGCCATCATCTTGAGGATGCGCAAGCGCATTTCGGACCGCGGGAGGCGGCGCAATGACGACCATTCCGACTTCGGTAGGCACGACGCCCTTGCTTTCGCTTCGCGCGCTGTCGATCCAGTTCGAGAAGCGACGCTCGCTTTCCGACACGCTTGCCCGACGTCCGCAACAGGTCGTCTCGGCGGTCAATGGCATCGATCTCGACGTGATGCCGGGTGAGACGCTGGGCATCGTCGGGGAATCCGGTTGTGGCAAGTCCACGCTCGCGCGCCTGATCGCCGGGCTGCATCGCCCGACGGCCGGCGACATCCTCTTCGAGGGACAAAGCGTCGTCGGCCTCAAGGGGGCGCGGAGGCGGGCCTATAACCGGCGTGTTCAGATGATGTTTCAGGACCCCTACACCTCGCTCAATCCGCGCATGACCGTGCGTGATACACTGCGGGAAGCGATATCCGTGCATCGCATGCGTGAAGGGGCTGCGATCGACCAGCGCGTCGACGAGCTGCTGGACCTTGTCCGGCTGCCCGAAGGGGCCGCCGAAAAATATCCGCATGAATTCTCGGGTGGACAGCGCCAGCGCATCGGAATCGCCCGCGCGCTCTCGCTCGAGCCGACCTGCCTTGTGGCCGATGAACTGGTTTCGGCGCTCGACGTTTCGGTGCAGGCGCAGGTGGTCAACCTGTTGATCGAGCTTCAGGACAAGCTGGGCCTGACGGTGCTGTTCGTGGCGCATGATCTCCGGCTCGTGCGCCACGTCTCGCACCGCGTCGCCGTCATCTATCTTGGCGCGATCGTGGAGATCGGCCCGTCGGAGGCGCTGTTTTCGAGGCCGATGCATCCCTATTCCAAGGGGTTGCTTGCTGCCGCGCCTTCGCTCGATCCCGACGCAAGACGTCGCGCCCCCGCGCTATCAGGCGAGTTGCCGAGCCCGCTTGCCATCCCGCCGGGCTGCCCGTTCCACGTGCGCTGCCCGCACGCGACCGAGCTCTGCCGTCGCGAAAAGCCGGCGCTGCGTCCGGTCGGTGCCGGCATGACCGCCTGCCATTTCGCCGAGACGATCGGCGACGCCTGAAACTCAATTCGATAAGGAAGACATCATGGATACGAGAGCAAGGCCGGATATCTCCGGCCGGATCGGCGCCCTGCGGCGCAAGCTTGCGGAAACCGGGCTCGACGGCTACGTCGTGCCGCGCTTCGATGAGCATCAGGGCGAATATTGCGCGCCGCACGACAATCGCCTGGCTTTCGTCACCGGGTTCACCGGTTCCGCCGGCGTGGCGATCGTCATGCGCGACCGCGCCGCCATCTTCGTCGATGGCCGCTACCAGGTGCAGGTGCGCGACGAAGTGGATCTCGACACCTTTGCGATCGAGCACTTTTACGATGCTCCGCTCAAGGATTGGCTGAGGAACAACCTGCGCAAGGGCGAGCGTGTCGGCTTCAACGCCATGCTGCTGCCATCGACCTGGGATGCGGACTGCGGCCGTTCGGTCGAGGCGGCAGGTGGCCTTTGGACGCCTGTCGACGACGACCTTGTCGACGCGATCTGGGCCGGTCAGCCGGAAAAGCCGCTCGGCAAGATCATGGCCTTTCCGGTTGCCTATTCCGGCGAAAGCGTCGCCGAGAAGAAGCGCCGCATCGCCGCCATGCTGGCGGAGCAGGGGGCGGACCTGCTGATCGAGGCGCAGCCGGACAATATCGCCTGGTTCCTCAACGTTCGCGGTCGTGACGTTGCCTTCAACCCGATGCCGCAGTCCTTCCTGATCTTCGATCGCGCCGGGCAAACCGAATGGCTTGTCGATCATCGCAAGCTGCCGAACGACCTCTCGGATTTCGAGCTTGACGATGTCGCGATTGCCGAACCCGGGAAACTGCTTGAGCGCGTCAAGGCGATGGCGGCCGGGCGCACGGCGTTGATCGACCCGGGTTTTGCCCCGTCTGCGGCGGCGCATGCGACGCGGACCGCTGGCGGAACCGTGCAACTGGTACGAAGCCCAATCACGCTTGCCAAGATGCACAAGAACGCGACCGAGCTTGCCGGCTTTCGCGATTGCCACCGTCTCGATGGCGCGGCCTGGATCCGCTTTTTCGCCTGGCTTGAACAAAACGCCGGCGATCGGGATGCGAGCGGCCGGCCGGTGAGCGAACTCGAGGCGGAGGAGCGCATCCTCGGTTACCGGCAGATGGAGGAAAGCTTCGTCGAGCCAAGCTTCCGGTCGATCTCGGCGGCCGACGGCCACGCGGCAATGTGCCATTACGCGGCGACGCATGAGACCAGCGCGCCGATCAAGAGGGGCGGGGTCTACCTGCTCGACAGTGGCGGTCAGTATCTGACGGGCACCACCGACGCGACCCGCACGACCGCGATAGGTCCGGTCAGCGACGAGATCAGGCGTGCCTACACCGCCGTGCTCAAGGGGCTGATCTCCATGGTGACCCTCAAGTTTCCGAAGGGGACTTATGGGCACCAGCTTGACGCTTTCGCCCGCCGCCCGCTCTGGGATCTCGGGCTCGACTACGATCACGGCACGGGCCATGGCGTTGGCCATTTCCTCTCGGTTCACGAACAGCCGCAGCGCTTCGATCGGCGGGTGAACGAGATCGAGCTCAAGCCGGGCATGGTGACGACGATCGAGCCTGGTTACTACAAGGCGGGTGCTTATGGCATCCGCATCGAGAACCAGGTCGAGGTGGTAGACGACGGCGACGGTTTCTTAAGCTTCCGCAGCCTGACTCTGGTTCCGATCGATATGCGGTTGGCCGATGTCGGTCTGTTGACGCAAGCTGAGCGGCAGTGGATCGACGCCTATCACCGGCGTGTTGTGCAGGAGGTGGACGAACTGCTCGACACTGAAACCTTGACCTGGCTGGCGGCGCGAACTGCACCTGTTGGAGGCTGATCTTTAACCGCCTCCCGATCCGTTGTGACCGAGACCATTTGGTGTGACCGAAACCATTCATTCATACGGCGGGCCAGGTGTCCGCCGTTTCGCTTTTTCGACAAGCCACGTACCGCTAAAACCCCTTGGCTGCTTCGCAAGCAATGTGAGTCCCCCTTGCTTGCACATGCCATTTTGTGATAATTTTCACAAATACTGTTCGAGGCCACAGGGCAGCGAAAACGATCCGGACACGGAAGTAACCATGGTCAGCCGCAAGACAGCCCGCATCATCCAGCTCGCCGACGCGCTTTCCGGGCGCAGGGTACTGCATTTGCGGGACGCCGCTGCACTGCTTGGTGTTTCGGAAATGACCATTCGCCGCGACGTTGCCGACAATCCCGGTCAGTTCGCCTTTCTCGGGGGGCATATTGTGCCGGCGGGAGAGATTGAGCCCGATACGCCCTATGAACTGGCGCGCGAGGCCGACAGCCATGCCGCGGCCAAGCGCGAGGCCTGCGTCCATGCTGCCCGCCACATTTGTCCTGACGAGACCATTTTCATCGATTGCGGCACCACGCTGGAATACCTCGTCGATCTCATTCCGGAAAATTATTCAATAACTGCAGTGTGTTATTCGCTGAACGTGGCGGAGAAGCTGACGCACAAGCCAAATGTGCGGATCGTCATGCTGGGCGGCGTCTATCACCCGTCATCGGCATCCTTCTCTGGCAATTCCGGGCTGGAGACGCTGGATTCGCTCGGTATCAATGTCGCCTTCCTGTCGGCGGCCGGAGTCGATCCGGGCCGTGGTGCCACCTGCGTCCATTTTCACGAAGTATCGGTGAAGCAGAAGGTCATTTCACTTGCCCGCGAGAGCCACCTCGTCATCGACCTCAGCAAGATCGGCAAGCTGAAGCCGGCGTTTTTCGCACCCCTTCATGTCTTTCGCTCTGTCATTACCGAAGAGGGCGAAACCCTGGTGCCGGCGCAGTAATCGCGACCGGATCAAAAATATTACGAATTCGTCAAAATCCGGACGCTTCGCTTGACACCCTCAATATTTGATGGAATAGTCACAAAAAATCGGTAGAAAAATAACAAAATTGACGATCTCCACGGCTGCGCCCTGGGTGTAGAGTTGTGCCGTGACAGGGAGTTCAAGGAGCCATCGCTTGGAAGACCTAGCTGTGAAGTCAGGCGCGTCGAAAGTCGTGCCATCGCCGGCGGCGGGCCATAACTGGCCGCGTAACAACGGCATCGATCTCGATCTTGGTTGGGTGCTTGACCAGCGCGTCAACCTGTCTGCCGCCGAACGCCGCGTTGCGACGCTGCCGGGCCGCCGTACCGTCAAGAAGGACGCGCAGGCCGCCTGGCTGCTGAAGGCCGTCACCTGTATCGATCTCACCACGCTCAACGGCGACGATACGACGGAGCGCGTCAAGCGCCTCTGCGCCAAGGCACGCCAGCCGGTGCGTCAGGATATTCTTGATGCGATCGGCATGGGCGGTCGCGGCATCGCGACCGGCGCCGTCTGTGTCTATCATCGTTTCGTCTCGACCGCCGTCGAGGCGCTTGACGGCTCCGGCATTCCGGTCGCCGCCGTCTCCACCGGCTTTCCGGCCGGTCTCATCCCGCATGACGTGAAGCTGCGCGAGATCGAGGCGTCTGTCGCCGATGGCGCCAAGGAAATCGACATCGTCATCACCCGCGAGCATGTTCTGACCGGCAACTGGCAGGCGCTTTACGATGAGATGCGCGACTTCCGCGCCGCCTGCGGCGATGCCCATGTGAAGGCAATTCTCGCCACCGGCGATCTGAAGACGCTGCGAAATGTCGCGCGCGCTTCGCTCGTCTGCATGATGGCAGGTGCCGATTTCATCAAGACCTCGACCGGCAAGGAAGGCGTCAACGCCACACTGCTGGTGACGCTTGTCATGCTGCGCATGATCCGCGCCTATCAGGAACAGACGGGCCTCAAGGTCGGCTACAAGCCCGCCGGCGGGATTTCCGCGGCCAAGGACATCCTGAACTACCAGTTCCTGATGAAGGACGAACTCGGCCGTGAATGGCTCGAGCCGGATCTCTTCCGCATCGGCGCATCGAGCCTGCTTGCCGATATCGAGCGCCAGCTCGAACATCACGTGACCGGCGCCTATTCGGCCCTCAACCGACACCCGATTGGATGATCCCGATGACTGTCGCAAGGTATTTTGACGAAATGTCCTACGGCCCCGCGCCCGAAGCCGACACCGAAGCCCGCCAGTGGCTGGCGCGCCACAAGGGCGAGTTCGGCCACTTCATCAACGGCGCTTTTGTCGCGTCTGCTTCCGGCAAGTCTTTCGACACGAACGAGCCGGCCACGGGCAAGCTCCTGGCGAAAATTGCGCTCGGCGGCTCCAAGGACGTCGACGATGCGGTTGCCGCCGCCCGCAAGGCGCAAGGACCCTGGGCGAAGCTTCCGGGTCATGCCCGGGCGCGGCATCTCTATGCACTCGCCCGCATGATCCAGCGCCATGCGCGTCTGATCGCCGTCGTCGAGGCGATCGACAATGGCAAGCCGATCCGCGAAACCCGCGACATCGATATCCCGCTTGCCGCCCGCCACTTTTATCATCACGCCGGCTGGGCGCAGCTGCAGGAAACCGAATTCGCCGATCAGGTGCCGGTCGGCGTCGTCGGCCAGGTCATCCCCTGGAACTTCCCGTTCCTGATGCTCGCCTGGAAGGTCGCGCCGGCTCTGGCGCTCGGCAATACCGTCATCCTGAAGCCGGCGGAATTCACGCCGCTAACGGCGTTGCTCTTCGCTGAACTTGCTGCCGCTGCCGGTCTGCCGGCCGGTGTGCTGAACGTCGTGACCGGCGAGGGCGAAACCGGCGCGCTGATCGTCGAGCATTCGGATATCGACAAGATCGCCTTTACAGGCTCGACGGAGGTCGGCCGGCTCATTCGCGAACGCACCGCCGGCACCGGCAAGTCGCTGACGCTGGAACTCGGCGGCAAATCGCCTTTCATCGTCTTTGACGATGCCGACATCGACGGCGCCGTTGAGGGTGTGGTGGACGCCATTTGGTTCAATCAGGGCCAGGTTTGCTGCGCCGGTTCGCGCATCCTCGTGCAGGAAGGCGTGGCGCCGCTCTTCTACGAGCGTTTGAAGCGCCGCATGCAGACGCTGCGTGTCGGCCACCCGCTCGACAAGGCAATCGACATGGCGGCGATCGTCGCGCCGGTGCAGTTGCAGCGGATCGAAAGCCTGGTTGCCAAGGGCGTCGCCGAAGGGGCCGCTCTGCATCAGCCGTCGATCGAACTGCCGAAGGGCGGCAGCTTCTATCCGCCGACGCTTTTGACCGGCGTGCAGCCGACGTCGATCGTCGCCACCGAGGAAATCTTTGGGCCGGTCGCTGTCTCCATGACCTTCCGCATCCCGGAAGAAGCGATCCAGCTTGCCAACCACACCCGCTACGGCCTTGCCGCCAGCGTCTGGAGCGAGACCATCGGTCTCGCGTTGCATGTTGCGGCGAAGCTTGCTGCCGGCGTCGTCTGGGTCAACGCCACCAATCTCTTCGACGCGTCCGCCGGTTTCGGCGGCAAGCGCGAGTCCGGCTTCGGCCGCGAGGGTGGTCGCGAAGGCTGCTATGAATATCTGAAGCCCAAGGCATGGCTCGGCCGCAAGCTCAGGGCGGCGGTTGCCGAACCGACGCTGAAGCCGGTCGCTGGCGAGTTTGCCATGCCGACCGTCGACCGCACTGCCAAACTCTACATCGGCGGCAAGCAGGCGCGGCCGGACGGCAATTACAATCGCAACGTTCTTTCGCCCAAGGGCAAGGTGCTCGGCGAGGTCGGCGAGGGCAATCGCAAGGATATCCGCAACGCCGTCGTCGCGGCGCAGGCGGCATCCGCCTGGTCCTCGGCAACGACGCACAACCGCGCCCAGATCCTCTATTACATCGCCGAAAACCTCAGCGGTCGCGCCGATGAGTTCGCCGACCGCATCGCTGACATGACCGGTGCCTCGGCCGCCAACGCCAAGGCGGAGGTCGAGGCCTCGATCGCGCGCCTCTTCACCTACGGCGCCTGGGCGGACAAGTACGAAGGTGCCATTCACCAGCCGCCGCTGCGCGGCGTCGCGCTCGCCATGCCCGAGGCCATCGGTGTTGTCGGCGTGATCTGCCCGCCGGAAGCGCCGCTTCTCGGCATGGTCAGCCTCGTAGCGCCGCTGATTGCCGTCGGCAACCGCGTCGTCGTCGTCCCGAGCGAGCCGCATCCCTTGGCTGCGACCGATTTCTACACGGTTCTGGAAACGTCTGACGTTCCGGCCGGCGTGGTCAACATCGTCACCGGTTCGGCGCTTGAGCTGGCAAAGACGCTCGCAAGCCACAACGACGTCGATGCCCTCTGGGCCTTCGGTACGCCGGAGCTATCGACGCAGGTCGAGAAACTCTCGTTCGGTAACCTGAAGCGTACCTTCGTCGACTACGGCAAGGCGACGAACTGGCTCGATCGCGATGCGGCGGAGGGCCTGGCCTATCTGCGTCGCGCGACCGACGTCAAGAACATCTGGATCCCCTACGGCGAGTAAGGGACCCGCCATGCGCGAGGCGGGGGGAGCCGGCTTGCGCGATGGACATTTGAACAGTTGGGGAGACGCGTTTCTCCCGAGAGCGGAAACGCATATGGCGCGGCTGCGACGGCATGGCGCCTGGAGGAGGACTGTATGCTGAAGAATATCGACCCGGCTCTGAACGCTGATGTGCTGCATGCACTCAGATCCATGGGGCACGGGGACACGCTGGTCATATCCGACACCAATTTCCCGTCCGACTCTATCGCCCGCAAGACGACGCTCGGCACGCTGCTGCGGATCGACAATGTCTCGGCGGCGCGTGCGGTCGAAGCGGTGCTTTCCGTGCTGCCGCTCGATACGCCGCTGCAGCCTTCCGCAGGCCGCATGGAGGTCATGGGTGCGCCCGACGAAGTCTTGCCGGTGCAGCAGGAGGTCCAGGCCGTGATCGATAGCGCCGAGGGAAGACCGGCGCCGATGTACGGCATCGAGCGCTTCAAGTTCTACGAGGAAGCAAAAAAGGCCTATTGCGTGATCACCACGGGTGAAACGCGGTTCTACGGCTGCTTCCTCTTCACCAAGGGCGTGATCCCGCCCAAGACCTAAGCGAACCGCCTGCGCGATCGCCGCGCAGCGTTAGACGACACATGAAATCGCGAGAGATTGCCTGGGCACGCCGTTCCTGCGGTGCGGTCGCAGGGGGAGGCTTGAATGAAGGTTGGTGTTTCGATCCTGGGTATCTTCGTGGCCGATACGGCCTATCTGGCGCGGCGCATGCCGGTTGTCGGTGAAACGATTACCGGCAGCGGCTTTTCCGTCGGGCCGGGCGGCAAGGGCTCGAACCAGGCGGTGGCTGCGGCGCGGGCCGGCAGTCCTGTGTCCTTCATCTCCAAGCTCGGCCGCGACACCTTCGGCGAGATGGCGCTGCGTACCTATGCCGAGGCCGGCGTCACGCCGAAGATCATCCAGATGGACGATCTTCCGACGGGGGCTGCCTTCATCTACGTCAACGACCAGAACGGCGAGAACGCCATTATCGTCTATCCGGGTGCTGCAGGCTCGATCGGAGTCGATGACGTCGAAGCCGCTCGGGAAACGATAGAGGTGTCGCGCATCTTCGTGACCCAATTGGAGCAGCCGGTCGCGGCAGCTCAGCGCGCGCTCGAGATCGCGCACGCCGCCGGCGTCACCACCGTCTTCAATCCGGCTCCGGCCGAACCCTTCCCGGACGCAATCTATCCGCTCTGCGACTATCTCGTGCCGAACGAAACCGAGGCGGCAGCCATCGTCGGCTTTTCGTTGTCCTCCGAGGACGACATTCGTCGCGCCGGTGACGTGCTGCTGAAGAAGGGTGCCGGAACGGCGCTGATCACGCTCGGCGAACGCGGCGTGCTCTATCACAACCACGAGCAGTCGGTGCTGGTGCCGGCAATCGCTAGCGGGCCGGTGATCGACACGACCGGGGCAGGGGATGCTTTTGTCGGCGGCTTCTCCGCAGCGCTGGCGCGGGATCTCGCGCCGGTTGAGGCCGTGCGCTTCGGTTGCGCGACGGCCGGCATCGCGGTTACCCGCCGCGGCACGGCGCCCGCCATGCCGACGCTTGGCGAGATCGAGGCGCTTCTGGCGAGAGGGGCGGCCGCATGACGCGCAACGACCCGATCAAGCACTTCTTCATCTGGCCGGCGCTCCTCATCGTCCTTTTGATCTCGATCTTTCCGCTCGTCTATTCGCTGACGACCAGCTTCATGAGCATGCGGCTCGTGCCGCCGACGCCGGCGCGTTTCGTCGGCTTCGGCAACTACATCGACCTCCTGCAAAACCCGCGCTTCTGGCATGTGGCAGGCACGACGACGCTGATCGCCTTCATCTCCGTGGGGCTGCAATATGTGATCGGTCTCTCGGTGGCGCTGGCGCTGAATTCGCGGGTGCCAGGCGAGGGCATTTTTCGCGTGAGTTTCCTATTACCAATGCTGGTGGCACCGGTTGCCGTAGCGCTGATCGCCCGCCAGGTGCTCAATCCGACCATGGGCCCGCTCAACGAGCTAATGACTGCGCTCGGATTTCCCAATCTGCCGTTCCTCACCCAGACAAGCTGGGCGCTCGGCTCGATCATCGCCGTCGAGGTCTGGCAGTGGACGCCGTTCGTCATCCTCATGCTGCTTGCCGGGTTGCAGACCCTGCCGGATGATGTCTACGAGGCAGCCGCGCTCGAAAACGCCACGCCCTGGCAGCAGTTTCGCGACATCACCTTTCCGATGCTGTTGCCGATCTCGGTCGCCGTCGTCTTCATCCGCCTGATCGAGAGCTACAAGATCATCGACACGGTCTTCGTCATGACCGGCGGCGGGCCGGGGATTTCGACGGAGACGCTGACGCTCTTTGCCTACCAGGAAGGCTTCAAGAAGTTCAATCTCGGTTACACCTCGGCGCTTTCCTTCCTGTTCCTGATCGTCATTACCGTGATCGGCCTCGTCTATCTGGCGGTCCTGAAACCCTATCTGGAGAAGCACAAATGAGCGTGCGTACTCTCAAGGGAAAACGGCGCTGGCTGGCGCTCGGCGGCTGCCTGATCTGGCTCGCCATCACCTTCTTCCCGCTCTACTGGGTGCTGATCACCTCGTTCAAGACGCCGATCGCCGTCGTCGGCGGCCCGACCTATCTGCCTTTCGTCGATTTCGAGCCGAGCCTGACGGCCTGGAGCGAGCTTCTGTCGGGCCAGCGTGGCCAGTTCTTCAACACGTTCCTCGCATCGACGATCATCGGCCTTTCGGCATCGATCGCCGCGACCTTCATTGGCGCCATGGCAGCCTATGCGCTGGTGCGCTTCACCTTCCGCTTCCGCCTGCTGTCGGCGCTCATCTTCGTGGCGATCGCCTTCGGCGGCTTCCTTCTCGGGCGCCACGTGCTGGGCTACGGACAGGGCATTTCGCTGATCTGCGCCTTTGTCGCGGCGCTTGCGCTCGCGGTGATCTCAAGCCGCTTTCGTCTGCCCGGGCCGGAGCTCGGCAACAGCGACATCGTCTTCTGGTTCGTCAGCCAGCGCATGTTCCCGCCGATCGTCGCGGCCTTCGCGCTCTACCTGATGTACACGGAAATGGGCAAACTCGGCTTCAAGCTGGTCGACAGCTACATCGGCCTGACCTTTGCCTATATCGCCTTTTCGCTTCCGATCGTCATCTGGCTGATGCGTGACTTCTTCGAGGCGCTGCCGGTCGAAGTCGAGGAAGCGGCGATGGTCGACAACGTGCCGTCCTGGCGGATCTTCTTCGGCATCGTGCTGCCGATGTCGAAGCCGGGGCTGATCGCCACCTTCATGATCACGCTCGCCTTCGTCTGGAACGAGTTTCTCTTCGCGCTGTTCCTGACCAATTCCAAATGGCAGACGCTGCCGATCCTCGTCGCCGGCCAGAACAGCCAGCGCGGCGATGAATGGTGGGCGATTTCCGCTGCCGCTCTCGTTGCCATCATCCCGATGATGGTCATGGCCGGGCTTTTGAGCCGGCTCATGCGCTCCGGCCTGCTACTTGGAGCGATCAAGTAAACCAACCACTTTGGCATGTATTCATTCACAGGGAGGATAGAATGAGGAAATTGCTACTGGCATCTGCATCTCTCGGCGCACTCGCGATGGGGAGCGCGGGAACGGCGCTTGCCTGCGAACCGGACTACACCGGCGTCGAGCTGACGGCAACGACACAGACCGGCCCCTATATCGCCTCGGCGCTGCAACTCGCGGCCAAAGGCTGGGAGGAAAAGACCTGCGGCAAGGTCAAGGTCGTCGAGTTTCCGTGGTCGGAACTCTACCCGAAGATCGTGACGTCGCTGACCTCTGGTGAAGACGCGTTCGACGTGATTGCCTTTGCGCCTGCCTGGGCGCCTGATTTCACCGACTTCCTGTCGGAAATGCCGGCCGACATGCGCAAGGGCGCCGATTGGGAGGATATCGCGCCTGTCTATCGCGAACAGCTGATGGTCTGGAACGGCAAGGTGCTGTCCCAGACGATGGACGGCGACGCCCACACCTACAGCTACCGCATCGATCTCTTCGAGAACGCCGACAACCAGAAGGCCTTCAAGGCCAAGTACGGCTACGACCTGGCGCCGCCGAAGACCTGGAAGCAATATCTCGACATCGCCGAATACTTCAACCAGCCGACCAACAACCTCTGGGGTACGGCCGAAGCCTTCCGTCGCGGCGGCCAGCAGTTCTGGTTCCTGTTCAGCCACGTCGCCGGCTATACCAGCCACCCGGATAATCCCGGCGCCATGTTCTTCAACCCGGAGACGATGGACGCCCAGGTCAACAATCCCGGCTGGGTTCGTGGCCTCGAAGAGTACATTCGCGCGTCGAAACTCGCGCCTCCGAACGCGCTGAACTTCTCCTTTGGCGAAGTGAATGCCGCCTTTGCCGGTGGCCAAGTGGCGGAATCTATTGGCTGGGGCGATACCGGCGTCATTGGCGCGGACCCGAAACAGTCGAAGGTGGCGGGTAATGTCGGCTCGGCGCCGTTGCCGGGGTCGGACGAGATCTGGAACTACAAGACCAAGAAGTGGGACAAGTTCGACCATGTCGTCCAGACCTCGTTCATGGCCTTCGGCGGCTGGCAGGCGGCGGTTCCAGCGACATCGACGAAGCAGGAAGCGGCTTGGAACTATATCCAGTATCTGACGAGCCCGGCCGTCTCCGGCCAGGCGGCAATCACCGGCGGCACCGGGGTCAACCCCTATCGCATCTCGCACACGACGAACCTCGATCTCTGGTCGAAGATCTTCTCCGAGCGTGAAGCGAAGGAATATCTCGGCGCGCAGAAAGATGCGGTGACCGCCAAGAACATCGCGCTCGACATGCGCCTGCCCGGCTACTTCTCCTACACCGAGGTGCTGGAGATCGAACTCTCCAAGGCGCTTGCCGGCGAAGTGACGCCGCAACAGGCGCTCGATAGCGTCGCCGAGCAGTGGAACAAGCTGACCGACGAATTCGGCCGTGACAAGCAGCTTGCCGCCTATCGCGCATCGATGGGGCTGCCCCAGGAATAAAGGCAACCGAGGGCCCGCCCCGAGGCATCGAGGCGGACCTTTTGATACCGGTGGTCGGTCTTGTTCGGATCGTCCACGCAATTTCCCGGACGCGTCGCGCCGGGCCTCGTCAGCAGCAAAGGCTTCCGCATGTCACAGGTCCGACTGGAGCAGATCACCAAGTCCTTCGGGAACGTCACCGTCATTCCGCCGCTCGAACTTCATATCGCCGATCGCGAGTTCGTCGTGCTCGTCGGGCCGTCCGGCTGCGGCAAGACAACGACCCTCAGGATGATCGCCGGTCTTGAAACCGCGACCTCTGGTTCGATCAGGATTGGCGAACGCGACGTCACGGATCTGCGCCCTGGCTTGCGCAATTGCTCCATGGTGTTCCAGAACTACGCGCTCTATCCGCACATGACGGTCGCCGAAAACATCGGCTACGGCATGAAGGTGCGCGGCACGCCGAAGGCGGAGGTCGATAAGGCGGTGACGGATGCCGCCCGCATCCTCAATCTCGGTGCCTATCTTGGCCGCAAGCCGAGCGCGTTATCGGGGGGCCAGCGCCAGCGCGTGGCGATCGGTCGGGCGATCGTGCGCCAGCCCGATGTCTTTCTTTTCGACGAGCCGTTGTCAAACCTCGACGCCAAGCTGCGCATCGAAATGCGCACCGAAATCAAACTGTTGCATCGGCGTCTTCAGACGACGGCCGTCTACGTCACCCACGACCAGGTGGAAGCCATGACCATGGCCGATCGCGTCGTCGTCATGAACCAGGGGCGTATCGAGCAGGCCGCCGACCCGATCACGCTTTACGAGGCGCCCGCCAATCTCTTCGTCGCCGCCTTCATCGGCGCGCCCAGCATGAATTTCATCGAAGGGCGGCTTGAAGGCGGTGATGGCGGTTTGCAGTTCAAGGGTGATGGTGATGTGGCCATCAAGGTTCCGGAAAACCGCGCCGGAAAGCTCGGCGCTTTTGCGGGCAAGGAAGTCGTCCTCGGCATCCGCCCGGAACATACGATGGCCGCGGACGCTGGAGCGCCAACCGTGAAGCTGACGGTGCGCGACGTCGAGCCGCTTGGGCCTCACACGCTGGCGCTCGGCAAGGTGGGCCAAGCCGCCTTCACGGCGCAGGTTCACGCTGCGTCACGCATCGGCCCAGATGACCAGATCGAGGTGCCGATCGAGGCGGCGAAGATACACTTCTTTCTGAAGGAAACTGGCAAAGCGATCGGCCGCTGACCGGCAAGGGGGGCCGAAGGCGCTGACGCCTTCGGCCAGTCTTGTTACTTCTGCTCGGCGCGCGCGGCGGCGAGGAAGGCGAGTTTCGCCGGCATTTCCAGATGCTTGGAGAGCGCCACGCGTTCGGCCGTGTAGTGATGCTCGACGTCGAGGCAGTTGACGGTGCCGAGCAGCTCGCCGCCGACCACGACCGGGATGTTGGCGACCGAGCCGCAGCCAAGCGACCAGATGGTCTCGTGGTCGCCGAAAACCTTCGAGATGTCGACGATGGTGTTGGCGACAAAGGTCTGGTGCGCCTTGTGCACGATGTCGAACCAGCTGTCGTAGCGGATCGGTTTGGTGCCCGAGGTCGGGTATTCCTCGGGGTGCGAGGTGTAGGCGCGACGGGCGACTTCATTGACCATGTCGACGGTCATGATGGTGAAAAGCTTGGCGCCGATCACCTGGCGGCAAAGCGTCTGCAGCGCGGTCCATACCGCGTCGGCATCGGTGGTCTTGGCAATGGCCGCGTCGAATTCCGCCAGTGCGGCAGCGATCTGTTCACTGTTCATGCTATGTCCTTGGAGTTACGCGATTTTGTAGAGCGGAACATGGGCGAGAAACCACCCAAATTTTCCGTGTCCCGCTCTAGTTGGCATGCGCGGCGCTGATCTGCATCAGCTCGCGCGAATAGGGTTCCTTGAGATCTCCGCGCTTGAGATCGGCGACATCGGCCACTTCGACGATGCGACCCTGCCGCATGACGGCGAGGCGATCGCAGAGGAAGGAGACAACGGCCAGGTTGTGGGTGACCATCAGGAAGGTGAGGTTCTGCTCGCGCCGCAGGCGCTTCAACAGATTGAGGATTTCAGCCTGGACCGACACGTCGAGCGCCGAGGTCGGCTCGTCGAGCAGCAGCACCTTCGGCTTCAGCATCAGCGCACGAGCGATCGCCACACGCTGGCGCTGGCCGCCCGAAAGCTGATGCGGGAAGCGGAAGCGGAACTTGCGGTCGAGACCGACCGAGGCCATCACCTCCTCGATCCGCGCATTGCGGTCGCCGATGCCATGGATCGTCAGCGCTTCGCCGAGTGTGGCGTCGACCGTCTTGCGTGGGTGCAGCGAACCGTATGGATCCTGGAACACCATCTGGCACTGGCGCGAGAAGGCGCGGTCGATGCCGTGGCCGCGGGGCGAGCCGAGCACCGTGATTTCTCCTGACCATTCCGGCGCCAGACCGGCGATGGCCTTCAGCACGGTTGATTTACCCGAGCCGCTTTCGCCGACGAGGGCAAAGCTCTCGCCGTCGGCGATGTCGAGATTGACGTCGTGGGTGATCTGCACATCACCATAGGAGATGTCGAGGTTCTTGAGAGAGAGCGCGGTCATGCCTTGGCCCATGCGCTGCGGTCGAGCACCGGCAGCTCGTCCCGTGTTTCGTCGAGGCGCGGGATCGAGGCGATGAGCCCGCGCGTATAGGGGTGCTTGGCCGCCATCAGTTCGCCGGCCTTGCATTCCTCAACCACCTCGCCGGTGTTCATGACGAGGATGCGGTCGCAATAGCTGGAGACGAGGTTCAGGTCGTGGCTGATGAAGATCAGCCCCATGCCCTTGCGCTTCACCAGTTCGTCGATGATGTCGAGCACCTGGGCCTGGACAGAGACGTCGAGCGCTGAAGTCGGCTCGTCGGCAATCAAGAGGTCCGGCTCCGGGATCAGCATCATCGCGATCATCACCCGCTGGCCCATGCCGCCGGAGACTTCGTGCGGATAGAGCTTGGCGACGCGTTCCGGATCGGCGATGCGCACCGATTCCAGCATGGCGAGCATGCGGCTGTTGACCTCGCGGCGTGGCAGCTTCTGGTGCGTCAGCAGTGCCTCGGCGATCTGCTCGCCGATGGTCATGACCGGATTCAGCGAGAACTTCGGGTCCTGCATCACCATGGAGATGCGGGCGCCGCGAATGGCGCGCATCTGCCGTTCGGATTGCTTCAGAAGGTCGATGCCGTCGAAGACGAGCTTGTCGGCGGTGACGCGACCCGGCGCCCGGATGAGCTGCAGGATCGAGCGGCCGGTCATCGACTTGCCCGAGCCGCTCTCGCCAACGATGCCGAGGCGCTCGCGGCCGAGCGTGAAGGAGATGCCGCGTACCACTTCGAGGTCGCCACGGGGGGTCGGGAAGGTGACGCGCAGGTTTTCGATTTCGAGAAGATTGCTCATCAACGCTGCTCCCCACTCTTCGGGTCCAGCACGTCGCGCAGACCATCGCCCAGGAAGCAGAAGCCGAGGCTGACGAGAATGATGGCAAAGCCCGGCATGGTTGCGACCCACCACTGGTCGAGAATGAACGAACGGCCACGCGAGATCATCGCGCCCCATTCGGGAAGCGGCGGCTGGGCGCCAAGACCGATGAAGCCGAGGCCGGCGGCCGTCAGGATGATGCCGGCCATGTCGAGCGTGACGCGGACAATCATCGACGAGGTGCAGAGCGGCAGCACGTGGCCGAGATTGACGCGCAGGCTCGAAGCGCCGAGTAGCCGCACCGCCGAAATGAACTCGGAGTTCTTGAAGGTCAGAGTTTCTGCCCGGGCGACACGGGCGTAGCCCGGCCAGGAGGTGATGGCGATGGCGATGATCGCATTTTCGATGCCGGGGCCGAGGGCCGCGACGAAGGCGAGCGCCAGAATGAGCTTCGGCAGCGACAGGAAGATGTCGGTGATGCCCATGAGGATGCGATCGACCCAGCCGCCGAAATAGCCGGCGGCAACGCCGATCACCAGGCCGGCGGGGGCTGCGAGCACGGCAACGAGCGTGACGATGGCGAGCGTGATGCGTGCACCGTAGACGACGCGGGACCAGATGTCGCGACCGAGCTCGTCGGTTCCCATCCAGTGGGCGGCACTCGGCGGCAGCAGGCGTTCGCCGAGCGATTGGCGCAGCGGATCATGGGTGGCGAGCCAAGGCGCGAACAGAGCGGTCAACACCAGGGCCAGGATGATGATAGCGCCGACGACGGCAAGCGGATTGCGCATCAGCGCGCCGAAGATGCGGTAGAAACGTCCGAGGCGGGCCTGCATCGGCGAGGCGGGGCTGTCGTCGATCAGCCAGTCGCGAAGTGTGGTCATGTCCGCCTCCTCTTAGCGTGCACGCGGATCGAGCACGCGATAGAGCACGTCCGAAATCTTGTTGATGCCGATGAAGACCGCACCGATGACGAGGGTCGAGCCGAGCACCGCCGACATGTCGGCGTTGAGCAGGGCGACGGTCAGGTAGTTGCCGATGCCCGGCCAGGAGAAGATCGTCTCGATCATGACGGAGCCTTCGAGCAGGCCGGCATAGGAAAGGCCGATGACGGTGATCAGCGGCACGCGGATCGGCCGGAAGGCGTGGCGCCAGATGACGAGGCGCTCCGGCACGCCCTTGACCCGCGCGGTGGTGACATATTCCTGGCTCAACTGGTCGAGCATGAAGGAGCGGGTCATGCGGGCGATATAGGCAAGCGAGAAAAAGCCGAGGCAGGAGGCCGGAAGGATCAGGTGCCACACGGCGTTGCGGAAGATCTCCCATTCGCCGACGATGATGCTGTCGATGAGGATCAGCCCTGTGATGGGAGAAACCATGCCGTCATAGAAGATATCGACGCGTCCCGGACCGCCGACCCAATTCAACCGTGCATAGAAGACGGCGAGACCGACAAGGCCGAGCCAGAAGGCGGGCACCGAATAGCCGAGCAGGCCGACGACGCGGATGCCCTGATCGAGCCACGAGCCGCGGCGGGCGGCTGCAAAAACGCCGAGTGGGACGCCGATCAGCACGCCGAGAATGATGCCGAGTGTCGCCATTTCGAGCGTCGCCGGAAAGACGCGGGCAAGGTCTTCGATAACCGGCTTGCCGGTGGAAACCGAGGTGCCAAAATTGCCGGTGGCGACATCGCCGACATAGCTGACGAACTGAGTGATCAGCGGCTGGTCGAGCCCCATTTCCTGGCGGACGCGCTCATAGACCGCAACGGGCGCGCGGTCGCCGACGACAGCGAGAACCGGGTCGATCGGCACGATGCGGCCGATGAAGAAGGTGATCGCGAGCAGGCCAAGGAAGGTTATCGCGAGCGTAACCAGGAAGCCCGCCAATGAGGTAAGGCGCTGCCGGCTCCGGCTAGGTCTGGAGGCGCGGCGTACCGGCGTTGCTGCTGTGGTGCTGTCATTTGCCACGTGGCGATTCCATCCCTCTTCGCTTGCGGTCTGTCCTGTCGATACCGCAAAAATTCGCTTGGAGTATATAAATAAGTTTGCTTAAATCAAAAAAATTTTACTGGGGGAGGAGAGCGTGAGCGTTCCGTCGGATGACGAAGCCACGTCCGGGAAAAGCACCGGGGCAGGGCAGCCGAAGGTGGGCGCGCTGGTGCGCGCGCGCCGGCGGCAGATGCATATGACGCTGCAGGCGCTGAGCGATGCGGCGGGCGTTTCCGTCGGTTATCTCAGCCAGATCGAGCGCGATCTCGCCATGCCCTCGCTTGGCACGCTGGCCCAGATTGCCCAGGGGCTCGGCGCCGAGCTCAACCACTTCATCCTCGCCCCGGCGATCGATACCGGCCTCTCGCGCGCCGAGGGGCGCATGGTGTTTTCGGTCGGCGGCTCGCCGGTTTCCTATGAGCGGATCGGCGCCGATTTTGCCGGCAACCAGCTTTCGAGCTTCGTCATCACCATTCCGCCGGGACACCGTTCCGAGGTCTTCAGTCATGAGGGCGAGGAGCTTGTCTACATGCTCGAAGGGGAGATCCTGTTCGGGCTCGACGGCGACGAGACCACGCTTTCCCCGGGCGACGGCCTGCATTTCCGCGGCATCCAGCCTCACTTTTGGTGGAACAAGACCGACAAGCCCGTGCGGCTGATCTGGACCGGCACGCTGCCGCTCTTCCGCTTGCGGGCATCGCAATCCAACGAGACCGGCGCGCCGCAAAAGGCGCTGAAGCCGGCGATGACAAAAACCAAGCCTCATCGAAAATAGGAGAATGATGATGAGAATGTTCAAGGCCGCGGTGTTCGCGGCGTCCCTGATGATGAGCGTAGCGCCGGCGGCGCTCGCCGAAACGCCGGCGGAAGTGCTGGTCGTGGCGCAGAACATCGACGACATCGTCAGCATCGACCCGGCCGAAGCCTACGAGTTTTCTTCGGGCGAATACGTCACCCAGACCTATGACCGCCTGGTGCAGTACGATGCGCCCGACGTGAAGAAGCTGGCGCCGGGTCTCGCCTCCGAATGGACGGCCGACGATGCCGCCAAGACGATCAACTTCACGCTGCGTGATGGTGTCACCTTCACGTCCGGCAACCCGCTGCGCGGCGAAGACGTCGTCTATTCCTTCAAGCGCGTCGTCGTTCTCAACAAGGCCCCGGCCTTCATCCTGACGCAGCTCGGCTGGACGCCTGAGAACATCGACAAGATGGTGACCGCCGACGGCAACAAGGTCACGATCAAGTATGAAGGCGACTTCTCGTCGGCCTTCGTTCTGAACGTTCTTGCCGCCCGCCCGGCTTCGGTGGTCGACGCGGAAACCGTCAAGGCCAACGAAGCCGATGGCGACTTCGGCAATGCGTGGCTCAAGGCCAATTCGGCCGGCACCGGTCCCTTCGTGCTCAAGGCCTTCCGCGCCGGCGAGCTCCTGAACCTGCAGAGCAACCCGAACTATTTCGGTGGCGCTCCGGCAATCAAGGGCGTGATCATCCGTCACGTGGCCGAAGCTGCAACGCAGCAGCTGATGCTGCAGACCGGCGACGTCGACATGGCCAAGAACCTGACGCCGGACCAGGTTTCGGGTCTCGAAGGCAAGGACGGCATGAAGGTCGAATCCTACCCCCAGGCCGCCGTGCACTTCCTGTCCTTCAACCAGAAGAACACAGCCCTGCAGCCGGAAGCCGTCTGGGAAGCTGCCCGCTACCTCGTCGACTACAAGGGCATGACCGACAGCTTCCTCAAGGGCCAGATGGAAGTTCACCAGGCCTTCTGGCCGAAGGGCTTCCCTGGCTCGCTCGATGAAACGCCCTACAGCTACGATGTCGAAAAGGCGAAGAAGATCCTCGCCGACGCCGGAATCAAGACGCCGATCAAGGTAACCCTCGACGTCATCAACTCGACGCCGTTTACCGACATGGCACAGTCGCTGCAGGCTTCGTTCGCCGAAGCCGGCATCAACTTCGAGATCATCCCGGGCACCGGCAGCCAGGTGATCACCAAGTACCGTGCGCGCACCCACGAAGCCATGCTGCTCTATTGGGGGCCCGACTTCATGGACCCGCATTCGAACGCCAAGGCCTTCGCCTATAACGAAGACAATGCCGACGACAAGTATCAGTCGACGACCACCTGGCGTAACGGCTGGGCCGTGCCGGCGGAACTCAACGAAGCGACCAAGGCAGCGCTCAAGGAAGCCGATCCGGCCAAGCGCGATGCGCTCTATGTCGACCTGCAGCGCAAGGTGCAGGAAAAGTCGCCGATCGTGATCATGTTCCAGGCAGCGACCCAGGTCGCGATGAAGGACAAGGTCGAGGGCTACGTCAACGGCGCGACGTCGGACTTCGTGTTCTACCGCCTGGTGAAGAAGAACTGATCGAGCGTCGCTCTTGCGCCGTTCTTCAAAGGCGCACATATCAACGCCCTGGGCCTTGCGGCCCGGGGCGACGTGTTTCTGCCGACAACGATGGTGTCGGTTCCGAGAATTCTGGGAAGGTTTGCGAGATGGCGGATGTGAAAGTGAGAACGCGTGAAACCGGTGCGACGGCCGTGGTCGGCAGAACCGGCTTTCCGCATGTGACTTCGGTGACCGGCGGCGAACTCGATATCGTTACCGGCCCGTCGCAGGCGGGTTACGGCCCGCTCGATCTGCTTTACGCCTCGCTCGCAAGCTGCCTGGTCTTGAGCGCCCGCATCGCAGCCAGCCGCTACGGCGTGCTCGACCGGTTGACGGAGGTAAGTGCCAAGGTGACCGGCGAGAAGGCCCATGACGAACCCTCCCGCGTCGCCAAGTTCAACATCGTCTTCGACATCAAGGGCGATTTCGACGATGCGGTCCGTCATGCGATCGCGGAAGCCGCCGAAAATGAGATCTGCACTGTCAGCAACACCATTCGCGGCAATCCGGAGTTCGTGACTGAGTTCAGGCACTGACGGTCATCGACCTCAGGCCTAAACATCAAGGGCGGGCTGCCACCGGCAGCCCGCCCTTTTTGCGCACAACTATGGGGAAGAACTCAGGCTGGCTGCGGCACCAGCGCTTCCGGCTGGCGCCGACCGATTGTCAGGACCAGCATTGCCGCGACGATGCAGAGCATGCCGGCGGCGATCAGCGCCGGCGTGTAGGTTTCGAGCGACGTCCGGCTCGCCCCGGCAAGGAAGGTCGCACTGGCTGCCCCGAGCTGATGGCCGGTAAAAACCCAGCCGAAGACGAGGCTGGCCCGTTCCGGGCCGAAGCGTTCGGCTGAGAGCTTCACGGTCGGCGGAACCGTCGCGACCCAATCCAGGCCGTAGAAGATCGCGAAGATTGACAGCGTGTAGATGTTGAAGCCGCTGAGCGGCAGGAACATCAGCGAAAGGCCGCGCAGACCGTAGAACCAGAAGAGCAGCCAGCGGTTGTCGTAGCGATCCGACAGCCAGCCGGAGCCGACGGTCCCGATGAGATCGAACACGCCGATCAGCGCCAGGAGGCTGGCCGCGGCGACGGCGGCAATACCCACATCACCGCAGATCGAAACCCAATGGGTCTGGATCAGGCCGTTGGTGCTGAAACCGCAGACGAAGAAGGTGGCGAACAACACCCAGAAGGTGTTGGTCTTCGCGGCATCGGAAAGCGCCCTGATCGGTGCCATCAGCAGAGCCCCGAAGCTCTTTGCCTTCGGTGGTGCCGGCACCATCTGTTTCGAGCCGAAGGGCGCGAGGCCGAGATCACCAGGGCGATCCTGCATCAGCAACAGGACCAGTGTGAAGGCTGCCATGAGGATGACGATGATCAGCGTCAGTGCCGAGCGCCAGCCGATCGTTTCCGTGAGAGACGCGAGCAGCGGCAGGAACACCAGCTGCCCCGTGGCGTTGCTGGCAGTCATCAGCCCCACGACGAGCCCGCGTCGCTTGTCGAACCAGCGTGTCGCGACTGTCGCGCCGAGAACCAGCGCCGTCATGCCGGTGCCGACGCCCAGCACCACGCCCCAGATCGCGACCAAGTGCCAGAGCTCCGTCATGTAGAAGGAGGCGGCGATGCCGGCGATGATCAGGACCAGCGCCGCGGAGACGACCTGGCGCACGCCGAAGTGGTTCATGAACGATGCTGCGAAGGGGCCAAGCAGACCGAACAGGCAAAGGCGGATCGCCAGCGCCAGCGAGATCTGGGCATTCGACCAGCCGAACTCGGTTTCAAGCGGCTTGATCAGCACGCCGGCCGAGCCCATGGCGCCGGCGGTCGACAGCATGACCAGGAAGGTGACGGCGGCCACAGCCCAGCCGTAATGGATATTGCGTTTGGCTAGATAACGCGCAAGCGCCGGACCGAGCATCGTCGACTTCCTTTCGTCCGTGTTTTCGGGGTGTGCGAAGGCGCTGCGCGGGCTTTCGGAGCGCATTTCGCAGGTTGAATGGTTGTTTGGCAGTTTGTTACCGGTTCATTGGCAAGCCAGTTTGCCTAGAGCGCCAGCAGCAATTCCTCTAGCTGGGCGGCCGCGTCCGTCCCCAATCGTACCTCGATCTTGTCCTGTGCGGCCTGCCAGAGCGGCGCGCCGTCAACGAGAATCCGGTGGCCGTTTTCCGTAAGTTCAACAATGGCCTCCCTCTGATCCTTCCCGCTTCCGGTTGCCGCCAGCCCCATGCCCTCCAGCACCTTGACGTTGCGGCTGACCGTCGAGCGTTCGAGTTCGATCTTGCGGCCAAGCTCGGTCATCGAGATCGGCTCATCGCGCGCGATGTGCCGAAGCAAACTGAACTGGGCGAGGTTGAGACCGATCGGTTGCAGCGCGTCGTCGTAGACCGACGTCACTCTCCGGGTGGCTTTGCGTAAAAGGGCACAGTAGCAACGAGACATGATACGTGTATATACACGCAAACTGGTCAAGTCAAGCGTCACGGCGAGCTATCTCGTGCCAGGCAGTGAGCGATCGCGGCGCCGTTCAGGTCCTGGATCTCAGTCGACGAACGGTTCCAGTTCCTTGTCGAATTCGACCTCGACGACGTTGTTGAAAAGCGCAGTCGCCACCATGATGCCCGAGAAGGCGACGAGATCGACCAGCGCCTTGGCATCGTAGCGCGCCTTGAGGCCTGTCCAGATCGCGTCCGGAACAGCATTGCTATCGGCGACGATGGCGCGGCCGAAGGCGATCAGCCGCTGCTCGTTTTCGGTGGGCGTAACGGTATGGAAGTCGATGCCGGCATTTGCGAAGGCGCGGCGAAAGAAGCCCATGGCGATCGGCGATTGCATGGCCTCGGAAATCGCGTGCGACAGAAACCAGATCTCACTGTCGTTCAACGCCGGGCGCAATTCCTCGCGCAGCGTGAACCATTCGGCGTAGATCCGGTGCGCTACCGGAGAATGCAAAAGCGTGCGTTTCATGTTGGTCATGCGTCCGCGCACGCGCACCTCTTCGTCATGGGCGGCGCGGATTTCGTCGGAAGCGGTGTCGTAGTCGATCTGGGGAATATGGCTCATGGGTCTTACCGGTCTTGAATGGCGCGCGGGCGGCGCGCTTGTGATGGTGGGGGATCAGACGGTGCTGAGCAGAATGCTCGTTTCGCTGTTCGATACGCCATCGACGTCGCGCACTTCGCGCAGGATGCGGTCGAAATCGCTGAGGCTGTTGGCGCGGATTTCGGCGACCAGATCCCAGCCGCCATTGGTCGTATGCAGCGCGTAAAGCTCGGGCAGGCCGCGCAGGTATTTGATCACCTTGGTGGTGTTGCGGCCGCTGACCTCGATCATCATAATCGCACGGATGGCGCGATCGTCGTAATCCTGCCGCACGCGCAGCGTGAAGCCGAGTACCGCACCGCTTTCCAGCAATCGGTCGATGCGTGTCTGCACCGTCGCCCGGGAGATGCCGAGCACCGTCGCGATCTTGGAGTAGGGGGCGCGCCCGTCTTCTCGCAATAGCGAGATGAGCTGGTGATCGAGGTCATCAAAGATATGCATGAAAACTGTATATTACGATTACGCAAATTGCTCAATATGTCCGCCAATTTTGCGCAAGTTTAAAATTTCAACTCACTTCTTGCAAGCCTAGGCTGACTTCATCGAATTTCTCCGATGGAGTTTTAAACGTGGTTCAGTATGTCGGTGTCGGCAACGTAATCGAGCTGGTCAAATCGATCGGCATTGAGACGTTCCTTGTGGGTCTTGCGGAATACATCGAGGATGATTTCCGCCGGTGGAACGCATTCGAGAAAACGCCGCGGCTCGCGAGCCACTCGAAGACCGGCGTCATCGAGCTGATGCCGACCTCGGACGGCGAGCATTACGGCTTCAAATATGTCAACGGCCACCCGAAGAATCCCAATGTCGGCCTGCAGACGGTGACAGCCTTCGGTGTTCTCTCCGATGTCAGCACCGGCTATCCCTGCCTCGTCTCCGAAATGACGATCATGACCGGTCTGCGCACGGCGGCCACCTCGGCGCTCGCCGCAAAGTACCTCGCTCGCCCCGACGCCCGCTCGATGGCAATCATCGGCCTCGGCGCCCAGTCTGAATTCCAGGCGCTTGCCTTCCGTGCCCTGCTCGGCGTCAAGCGGCTGCAGGTCTTCGACATCGACGCCGAAGCCGCCGAGAAGTTCTGCAACAACCTCGCCGACATGGATTTCGACATCGTCGTGGCCGCGACGGCGGAAGAGGCCGTTGCCGGCGCTGACATCATCACGACGGTCACGGCCGACAAGCGCAACGCCACGATCCTCTCCGACAATATGGTCGGCGCCGGCGTGCACATCAATGCGGTCGGCGGCGATTGCCCCGGCAAGACCGAACTGCAGGGCGATATCCTGCGCCGCGCCGACGTCTTCGTCGAATATCCGGAGCAGACCCGCATCGAAGGCGAGATCCAGCAGATGGCGCCGGATTTCCCAGTGACCGAACTCTGGCAGGTGATTGCCGGCGAGGCCGAAGGCCGCCGCAGCAACGGTCAGATCACCATCTTCGATTCCGTCGGTTTTGCCACCGAAGACTTCTCGGCACTGCGCTTCCTGCGCGACAAGATCCAGGGCACGGCGTTCTACACCGAACTCGACCTGACGACGCAGCCGGAGCACCCGCGCGATCTCTACGGCCTTTTCCGGCAGCAGCCGGCGGCCCCGTCCGAGCGGAGCGCTGCCTGAAATGAAGAGACTGTCCGTACAGGCGCCGAAGGGCGTCGTGATGATCCGTCCGCACCATTTCGGCCCGAACCCGATGACGGCCGAGGACAACGCCTTCCAGGCGACCGACGCGGCACGCCAGCCGTCGGCGATCGCCAAGGCCGCTTACGATGAAGTCAGCCGCATGGCTGACGGGCTCGCCGGTGCCGGCGTTGCCGTGCACCTCTTTGAGGATGAAACGACGACGCGTCCCGACTCCGTCTTCCCGAACAACTGGTTCTCGACCCATTCCGGCGGCCATGTGGCGATCTATCCGATGTATTCGGAAAGCCGCCAGAGCGAACGCCGCTCCGACATCATCGAGATGCTGAAGAACGAGTATCGCGTCCAGGACGTGATCGACTATTCCGGTCTCGAAAAGGACGGCGTCTATCTCGAAGGCACCGGCGCCATGGTGCTCGACCATATTGGTCGCGTCGCCTATGCCGCGCGCTCCAACCGCACCAATGAAGTGCCGCTGGAGCGTTTCTGCACCCACTTCAACTTCGAGCCGATGATCTTTGGCGCCGTCGACCGCCTGGGCAACTCGATCTATCACACCAACGTTTTGATGTGCATCGGCACCGAATTCGCCCTCATTGGTGCGAGCATGATCCCCGATGTTGCGCGCCGCCAGGAAATCTGCGCCCGGCTGGAGGAAACCGGACGCCAGGTGATCGACCTGACGCTTGAGCAGATTGAAAACTTCGCCGGCAACGCCATCGAGCTCGACGGTGCGGACGGTCGCGTCGTGGTCATGTCGGCCCGCGCGCTCGCCTCGCTCCGCCCCGATCAGATCAAGGCGCTCGAAGTCTCCGCCCGCGTGCTCGCCTTCGACGTGCCGACGATCGAGCTTGCCGGCGGTTCCGTGCGCTGCATGCTCGCCGGCGTTCATTTGTCACGAAGAGAACCGGCCGGTACGCAAAAGCTTTACGCCGCTACATCCGATCGATAGAAGCACCTCATCCAAGCCAAAGGTCCTACAAATGTCGCAGTCACGCCCCGTCTACCAGTTCAACAACATCATCGTCCGCACGCCGTCCAAATCGGTCGTCAATGGCCTGCGCGCCGACGATCGCGGCAACCCCACCTTCGAAGGTGTGAAGGCCGAGCACGACGCCTATATCGCGGCGATGAAGGACGCGGGCGTCAAAGTGACGGTGCTGCCGGCGCTCGAAGCCTTCCCGGATTCGATCTTCGTCGAGGATCCGGCGCTGGTCTTCACCGAAGGCGCGATCCTCCTGCGCCCGGGCGCCGAGACCCGCGTCAAGGAAACGCCCGAGATCGAGCCGACGCTCCGCGCCATGTTCGAGACCGTGCTTGACCTGCCGGGCAACGGCTTTGCCGATGGCGGCGACGTGCTGACGACCCGCGAAAGCGTGATGATCGGCCTTTCGGCCCGCACCAACAAGGTCGGCGCCGAAGCGTTGCAGGCCTGCCTTGCCAAGCTCGGCCGCAAGAGCGAGATCGTCGCGACCCCAGAAGGTGTTTTGCACTTCAAGACCGATTGCTCGCTGCTCGACGACGAGACCGTGCTTTCAACTGCGCGTCTTGCCAAATCCGGCGCCTTCCAGCGCTTCAAGCAGGTGATCATTCCCGAAGGTGAAGAGCCGGCGGCCAATGCGCTGCGCGTCAATGACGTCGTGATGGTCGGCTGCGATTTCCCGCGCACGATCGAGATGCTCGACAAGCTCGGCTACAAGGTCGTGCCCATGAAGACGACGGAGATCGGCAAGATCGACGCGGGCCTGTCCTGCATGTCGCTGCGCTGGTTCAGCAACACGCTCTGATCCGTCGCAATCCCCGAGGAGGAAACAAAATGAAGACGTTGAAGACCGCCCTGTTCGCAGGGATCGCCCTTTCCATGGCTGTTGGCAGCGCATTGGCCGAGGACACGCTGCGGCTCGGCATGACGCCGGAGCCCTACATGCCTTTCACCCAAGTGGACGCCGGCGGCCAATGGGAGGGTCTTGAAGCCGATCTCTCCCGCGCACTCTGCGAAAAGATGGCCGTCAAGTGCGACATCAACCAGATGGCCTGGGACGGCTTGATCCCGTCGATGAAGGAAAACAAGGTCGATTTCATCATCGGCGCCTTCTCGATCACCGACGAGCGTCGCCAGGTCGTCGACTTCTCGACGCCCTATTACATCGAAGGCACCTCCTTCGTCGGCGCCAAGGCTGACACGAGCGAGATCAAGACGATCGATGCGGCAGACGGTTCCGGCAAGATCATCGATCCGGCAAGCGTCGAGGGCAAGATCATCGGTGTGCAGACGTCCAGCGTACAGTCGGCCTATGTTGCCAAGTACCTGACTGGTGCTGAAGCCAAGAGTTATGACACGGCAGACAACTCGGTCGCTGACCTCATTGCCGGCCGCGTCGACTACGTGTTGATCCCCGACCTCTACATCCAGACCTTCCTGAAGTCGCCTGAGGGCGCCGACTACGAGGTCAAGGTCGAGGTCCCGAAGAATGCCGTTCTCGGTGAGGGTGTCGCCTATGCCGTTCGCAAGGGTGATGCGGCGACGCTTGAAAAGGTCAATGCCGGCCTTGCCGCTCTGGAGAAGGACGGCACGACCCAGAAGCTCGTCGACAAGTGGATCTTCGGCAAGAAGTAAATCGCTTTTCAAGGGCGGCGTGCGGCCTATGTTTCGCGCCGCCCTCGATCGCCAAACCGGCCGCAGCGCCGAGGCATCTTCGCAGCGACCGCTACAGCGATCCAGCCCGACAGAGGGCGGCGTGAGGGCTGACGAGACAATCGGGAACAGGTAACGACGGATGGACTATTACTGGCAATTGCTTGCCTGGGGCGGCGAGGGCTGGGGCGACGATTTCGCCTGGGGCCTGGTGATGACCTTGCAGGTGTCCGTGGTCGCCTATGCGGTTGCGGTTCTCTTCGGCTTCCTCGGTGCGGCCGGCAAACTGTCGAAGCACCGCGTCCCGCGCTTCCTTGCCGAGATCTATACGACCGTCGTTCGCTCGCTTCCCGAACTGCTCGTCATCCTGCTCCTCTATTTCTCCGTCGCGAGCGGTGCCGAGCGGCTGTTGAAGCACTTTGGCCTTGTGGCCGAGACCTTCCAGTTCAGCTCGTTCTGGGCAGCAATCATCGCACTCGCTTTCGTCTCCGGCGCCTTCATGACTGAAGTGCTGCGCTCCGCCTTCCTTTCCGTGCCCCCCGGCCAGGTCGAGGCGGCGGTTTCGATCGGCATGCCGAGACGCAAGGTCTTCACCCGCATTATCCTCCCGCAGATGATGCGCCACGCGGTTCCAGGCATGGGCAATCTCTGGCTGTCGATCACCAAGGAAAGCGCCATCATCAGCGTGCTCGGCTCATTCAGCGAATTGCTCTACACCGGCTACCGCGCTGCGGCCGGCACCAAACAGTACATCTTCTTCTACGGCCTCACGGCCATCCTGTTTCTGGCGATCACGCTCGTTTCCGTCCTGGTGATTGCTCAGATCGAGCGCCGCCTCAACCGGGGGCACCACTGATGGAAACAATCTCCAACGTCATCGGCTTCCTGCCGGCGCTGATCAAGGCCACCCCCCTGACGCTGCTTTTGACGGCGGTGGCGGGCGTCTTCGGTCTGGTCATCGGCACTCTCGTGGCGCTTGCCCGGCTTTCCGGCAGGCGCGTGCTCTCGGTCCCGGCCTATGTCTTCACCTTCGCATTCCGCGGCACGCCGCTCCTGGTACAGATCTACCTGATCTACTATGGCCTCGGGCAAATCCTGCCCGGCACCTGGGTACGCCACAGCTTCCTCTGGCCCTATCTTCGTGACGGCCTGTGGTACGCGATCTTTGCGCTCAGCCTCAACCAGGCCTCCTACAATGCCGAGGTTATCCGCGGCGCGATCAAGGCGATCCCGCGAGGCCAGATCGAAGCGGCAAAGTCGATCGGCATGCGCTCGTCGATGATCCTTCGCCGCATCACCCTGCCGCAGGCGTTCCGATCCTGCCTGCCGGTGCTGACGGGCGACCTGATCATCCTGTTGAAGACGACGTCGCTTGCCTCGACCATCACCATCCTCGAGGTCATGGGCACCGCCCGTATGTTGCAGCGCCAGTCGCTGTTGATCTTCGAACCGCTGATTGCCGCCGGCATCATCTATTTCACCGTCGTCTTCATCCTGACGCGCGTCATGGGCGTCGTCGAGAAGCGGCTCACCCGCTACCGCACGGCGAAAGCATAACGAGGAGGCGCGCCTGGGCGCGACGAGAGGAACGATCATGGTCGCAACAGCGCTATCGGTGAAGAACATTCACAAGAGCTTCGGGTCCGTCGAGGTGCTGAAAGGCGTCTCCTTCGAGGCGAAGTCCGGCGACGTCATCTCGCTGATCGGCAGCAGTGGTTCGGGCAAGAGCACTTTGCTGCGCTGCATCAACTATCTGGAGACGCCCGATGAGGGCGAGATCGCGGTCTCGGGCGAGGTGATCCGCACCGTCAAGGGCAAGGACGGCAAGTTCCATGCCACCGACAAGCGGCAGCTCGAACATATCCGTACGCGCCTTGGCATGGTGTTCCAGAGCTTCAATCTGTGGTCCCACAAGACCATCCTCGAAAACATCATCGAGGGCCCGATACATGTGCTCGGCATGACGCGCAAGGATGCGATCGGCGAGGCCGAATTGCTGATGGAAAAGGTCGGCATCACCCCAAAGCGCGACCACTATCCCAACCAGCTTTCGGGCGGCCAGCAGCAGCGCGCGGCGATCGCCCGTGCTCTCGCGATGAAGCCGGAAGTCATGCTCTTCGACGAGCCTACGTCGGCGCTCGACCCGGAACTCGTCAACGAAGTCCTGCTCGTCATCAAGAAGCTCGCCGAAGAAGGGCGCACCATGGTCATGGTCACGCACGAAATGTCACTCGCCCGTGATATCTCCAGTGAGGTGATCTTCCTGCACAAGGGCCTGGTCGAAGAACGCGGCGCGCCGTCGCAGGTGATGCGCGACCCGCAATCGGCGCGGCTGCGCCAGTTCTTGCAGATGGCTTGAGGAGGCCCCAATGCGCGACGCCAATTTTTCTGAGTTCCTGCCCGAACTCGTCGGGATCCGTCACAAGCTGCACGAGATGCCCGAGATCGGCCTATCCGAGGTGAAGACCTCCGAATTCGTCGCCGGATTGCTGCAATCCTGGGGCTTCGAAGTGACGCGCGGTCTGGCGACGACAGGCATCGTTGCGACGCTGAAGCGCGGCAACAGCAACCGCGCCGTCGGCTTTCGTGCCGATATGGACGCGCTGCCGATGCAGGAGGAAACCGGTCTTGCCTATCAGAGCAAACATCCGGGCGCGATGCATGCCTGCGGCCACGACGGTCACACCAGCATGCTGCTCGGCGCTGCCTGGGCTCTGTCGAAGGACGAGAGCTTCAACGGCACCGTGCACCTGATCTTCCAGCCGGCCGAAGAAAATTTCGGCGGCGGCAAGCTGATGATCGAGGACGGCCTGTTCGAACGCTTCCCCTGTGAGCGGGTCTATGCGCTCCACAACTGGCCGGGCCTGCCGGTCGGCCAGTTCTCCAGCCGCGCCGGTGCGATGGCTGCATCGATCGACGTACTGACGCTAACGATCAGGGGCAAGGGCGGTCACGGCGCCCAGCCGGAACTGACGGTTGACCCGGTCGTCGTCGGTTCCAGCGTGGTGATGGCGCTGCAGACGCTGGTCTCGCGCAATGTATCGCCGCACCAGCCGTCGGTGCTGACGGTCGGTTCGTTCTGGTCCGGCTCCGCCTCCAACATCATCCCGGATACAGCAGTGCTGGAAATCAGCATGCGTGCGATGGATCCGGCCGTGCGCAAGCAACTCCAGGAACGTGTCGAGCAGATTGCCCGCTTTCAGGCGCAGAGCTACAACGCTGAGGCGACTTTCGACTGGCAGGTCGGTTATCCCGCGACGATCAACGATGCCGATGCCGTCGAAGATGCGCGTGCGGTGATCGCGGAGACTTTTGGCACCGACGCCTATGTCGAATTGCCCGAGCCGCTGATGGGCAGTGAAGACTTCTCCTTCCTGCTGGAGAAGGTGCCGGGCGCCTATGTGCTGATCGGCAACGGCGACAGCAGCGGGCTGCACACCACCCGCTACGATTTCAACGACGACATCCTCGAACGCGGCGCTACGTATTTTTACCATCTCGCGCGGGCAGCGCTCGTCTAACCGGGCGGTCGCTAACGTCCGGTCGCTCAGGTGGCCGGGTGCAGGTCACCAAACACCGTCGGGATAAGCTCCGACACCGTCGGGTGAATGTGCACCGCGTGGGTGATCGTCGTGTAGGGTTTGCCGGCATACATGACGTCGAGGATGCTCTGCACCGCTTCGTCGCCGCCCGTGCCGAGGATCGAGGCGCCGAGGATTTCCTTGCTGTCGGCGTCCACGATCACTTTCATGAAGCCCTCGGTCTCGCCCTTCTCGACGGCGCGGCCGACGCGGGTCATCGGTCGCGTGCCGATGAGCAACTTGCGTCCTGATTTGCGCGCTTCGGTTTCCGTCATCCCGGCGCGGCCAAGCGGCGGATCGATGAAGAGGCCGTAAGTCGCAATCCGGTCGCTGACCTTTCGTGCCTCGCCATCGATGAGATTCGCGGCGATGATCTCGAAGTCGTTATAGGCAGTGTGGGTGAAGGCGCCGCGGCCGTTGCAGTCGCCCATGGCGAAAATGTGCGGGACATTGGTCCTGAGCGTTTCGTCGACTTCGACATAGCCGCGCGCGTCGGTCTTCACGCCGGCTCGATCGAGGTCGAGATCATCCGTATTCGGCCGTCGCCCGGTGGCAAGCAACAGGTGGGAGCCGACGATCTCGGGTGCGCCGGCGGTGCAGTCGACGCCGGCGACGACTTCGTCGCCGCGCCTGGCGAAGCGGATGCATTCGGCGTTCAAGCGGAAGTTTATGCCCTCTTTCTCCAGAATCGCGAGAATGGCGTCGGAAACGTCCGCATCCTCGCGACCGATCAGGCGTGGGCCCTTCTCGATCACCGTGACCTCGGAGCCGAAGCGGCGGAACATCTGTGCGAACTCAAGCCCGATATAGCTGCCGCCGATGACGATCAGGTGGCGGGGCAGGGTGTCGAGATCCATGATCGAGACGTTGGTCAGATAGGGCACGTCCTCGACGCCAGGGAAGTCCGGCGTCGCCGCACGTCCGCCAACGTTCAGGAAGATCTGGTCGGCCGACAGCAACTCACCGCCGACGCGCACTTCGTGCGGGCCTTCGAAGCGCGCATGGCCTTCGATGACGGTGATGTTCGGCATGCCCTTCAGCCAGCCTTCGACCCCCTTGCGCGAATTGAACCGCACCGTGTCCTTGCGCGCCATGACGCGGGCGAAGTCGATGGTGATCGGCCCGGTCGTGACGCCATAGTCGGCGCCCCGGCGCGCCAGGTGCGCCGCATAGGCGCTCGCAACCATCGCCTTGGTCGGCATGCAGCCGGTGTTGACGCAGGTGCCGCCGAAGTGCTTGCGCTCGACGAAGGCGACGGTCTTTCTCGCTGATGTCAGCCGGCTGGCCAGCGAAGGGCCGGCCTGGCCGGCGCCGATGATGATTGCGTCGAAATGTTTCGTCATGACACCGAGGACACCACCCAGAGTGCGAGGAGAACGGCAACGACATCCTCAAGAAGCGCGATCGGCAGATCTTTGCCGCCGATGGCCGCGACGAGGCGCTTGCGGGCTTCGTAGCCGCCGAGCGTGCCGATGACGGCACCGATCACGCCGGCGACCAGTCCGCCCAGCATAGCACCTGCGGCCGTTCCGAGCACGGCGCCGCAGAAACCGCCCGAGACGATGCGGGCGCCGAATTGCTGCGGAACCTTCCGGCTCGGCGTGCTCGGCAGTTGGTCGGTCACAAACTCAACCAGGGCCAGCAGGCCAAAGATATAGGGCGTGAAGCGAAAGCCCATGAAGGCTGCCCAAGTGCCGTTGAGCGGCAGCCAGCCGGCTGCCGCGCCAATGCTGACGGCGGCAGGCGCGGTCATGGTGCGAAGGCCGGCGACCACGCCGATGAGTAGCGCGAGAAGATAGATCGACATGAATTCCCCGAACGTTCGCCGGGCGAACCCAATCCACCAGCCCCCAAGCGGTTCGGGTCGAGCGGCATCGCAACCAAGAGTGAAAACGGATGTTTCTGGCGGGCCTCTGTCAGAGTGGCCGACAACGCCCCTGATTGCAACGGCCAATCACGCACCGCCTTCCACGGTAGTCTAGTCTTTCGATCGCGTTAGTCGCGGACGAAATTTTTTGTCCGCCACAGTCTCTGCGTGCAGCCCTATTTTTTGCCGGGGGCTGACATATATGGAATGGCTTGCCCCGACGCGGCGGACTTTCCGTGATCAAACTTGCGGAGCGAATTTCGAGGGAGAAACTCATGCGATTGACCACACTACTTATCGGAACTGCCCTTGCTTTCACTTTGACCGCTGCCACGGCGAATGCCGACGTGGTCGTCTCCTCGAAGATCGACACGGAAGGCGGCGTGCTCGGCAACATCATCCTTGCCGTGCTCAATGCCAACAACATCAAGACGGTAGACCGCGTCCAGCTCGGTGCGACGCCGGTCGTGCGCAAGGCGATCACCGACGGCGAGATCGACATCTACCCGGAATACACCGGCAACGCCGCCTTCTTCTTCGAAAAGGCCGACGACCCCGTGTGGAAGGATGCCGCCAAGGGCTACGAGACCGCCAAGAAGCTCGACTACGACGCCAACAAGATCGTCTGGCTGACGCCGTCGCCGGCCAACAACACCTGGGCGATCGGTCTTCGCAAGGAAGTGGCTGACGAAAACAAGCTGAAGACGCTCAGCGACTTCGGCAAATATGTCGCCGGTGGCGGCAAGGTCGTGCTGGCCGCTTCGTCTGAGTTCGTGAATTCGGCCGCCGCTCTCCCGGCCTTCCAGACGACCTATGGTTTCACCTTGAAGCAGGATCAGCTGATCACGCTTTCCGGCGGTGACACCGCGGCGACCATTGCGGCTGCTGCCAACCAGACGAACGGCGCCAATGCGGCGATGGTTTATGGCACCGATGGCGGCATCGCACCTTCTGGCCTCGTCGTGCTCGAAGATGACAAGGCGGTCCAGCCAGTCTACCAGCCGACCCCGATTATTCGCGAGGCTGTGCTCAAGGAAAACCCGCAAATCGAGGAACTGTTGAAGCCGGTGTTCGAGAAGCTCGATCTGGTGACGCTTCAGGACCTGAACGGCCGCGTGCAGGTCGGCGGCGAACCGGCCAAGGCGGTTGCCGAGGATTTTCTGAAGAAGAACGGCTTCCTGAAGTAGTTGACGGATAACCGGAACGCTGGTCCGATGGCTGGCGTTCCGGGGTGTGCCTGCAGGTGCCGAAGTCGCGCCGGCACAGGCGGGGAGGGAATGTGGTTTGAGACAACTCCGCTTTGACAAGCTCGGAGCGATCATCGCGGCCTTGGCGCTTGGCGGCGCCTTCATCGCGCCTTTTGCAACGTTTCGTGCCAATCGCATCGTCGCCGGCGAGGCGAAGACGATCGTCGAGTCCCTGCCGCAGCCCTGGAGCGCGGCAGTGCTGCTGGTGATTTTGGTGGGCGTGCTCGTCGCGGCCATGCGCTCGCCGGCGATTCTGCGCCTTGTCGCTGCCTTCGCAGCGCTGGCCGTGCTGGCGCTCGGCATTGGCGTCGCCGCCAGCCACCTGACGCCTGAGGGCAACACCTATGCCCGCGTATCGCCTGCCTCCGGCTTCTGGGTCATGCTCTTTGCTTTCGGGCTGCTGGCAGCCGATGCCCTGACGCGATTGCGCCCAGCCCCCTTCATGCGCATCGTGGTGCTTGTCGCCGTGCTCGCCTTTGTCGGGATGCTTTTGCTTTCCGGTACCTGGGACGGTCTCTCGATCCTTAGGGAATATGCGAGCCGGGTGGACACTTTCTGGGCGGAAGCCCGAAAGCATGTGACCTTGGCGCTCGGCTCGCTTGTGGCCGCGACCATCGTCGGCATTCCGCTCGGTATACTGTGTCACCGCGTCGCCCGATTGCGCGACGGTTTGCTGGGCGTCCTGAATGCGATCCAGACGATCCCGTCGATCGCGCTGTTCGGCATTCTCATCGCACCGCTCGGCTGGATCGCCGCGAACGTTCCGGGCGCTGCCACGATCGGCATTCGTGGCATCGGCGTGGCACCCGCCTTCGTTGCGCTGTTCCTCTATTCGCTGCTGCCAGTGGTTGCTAATACCGTCGTCGGCCTGGCCGGCGTTCCGAGGGATGCGAATGACGCAGCCCGCGGCATCGGCATGACCGATTGGCAACGGCTGGTCGGCATCGAATTTCCACTGGCCTTTCCGGTGATCCTGACCGGCATCCGCATCGTGCTCGTCCAGAACATCGGCCTGGCGACCATCGCTGCCCTCATCGGCGGCGGCGGGTTCGGCGTCTTCGTCTTTCAGGGCGTTGGCCAGACCGCGATGGATCTCGTGCTGCTCGGCGCCGTCCCGACCGTGGTGCTCGCCTTTGCGGCGGCGATCGTGCTCGACGCGGTGATCGAGATGGCCACACCCAACACCAGGCAGGCAGAGGCCTCATGATTGAGATCGAGAACATCACCAAGCGCTATGGTGAGACCGCCGTCGTCGACGACGTCCGCCTGACGATCGCACCGCGCACCGTCACCGTCGTGGTCGGCACCTCGGGTTCCGGCAAGACGACGCTCCTGCGCATGATCAACCGGCTGGTGGAGCCGACTTCGGGCACGATCCGCCTCGACGGTGAGGACAACCGTTCGCTGCCAGGCTATGAACTGCGCCGCCGCATCGGTTACGCGATCCAGGGCCACGGCCTGTTTCCGCACCGTACCGTCGCGCAGAACATCGCCACCGTGCCGACGCTGCTCGGTTGGGAGCGCGCGCGCATCGATGCCAAGGTGGACGAGCTTCTCCAACTGTTCCAGCTCGATCCGGGCGCCTTCGGGCCGCGCTTTCCGCACGAGCTTTCCGGCGGTCAGCAACAGCGTGTCGGCGTCGCCCGGGCGTTGGCTGCCGAACCGAAAGTCCTGCTGATGGACGAGCCCTTCGGCGCACTCGACCCGATCATCCGTGCCAAGGCTCAGGATGATCTGCTCGCCATTCAGAAGCACTTCGAGACGACGGTCATTCTCGTCACCCATGACATGGAGGAGGCCTTCCAGCTCGCGGACCGCATCGCCGTCATGGACAAGGGCAAGGTGGTGCAATATGCGACGCCCGCCGAAATGCTGATCAAGCCCGCGACCCCGTTCGTCGAGAGCCTGATCGGGGTCAGCGAACGACCTTATCGGTTGCTCGCGATCGAGCCGGTCTTGAGTGCCGTCGAACCAGGGTCAGCAGACGGCACAGCCATATCGAGCACGCTTAGCCAAAGGGAGGCGCTTGCCGAACTGCTCTGGTCCGGGCGGAGCGCGCTGCCGGTGGCTGACCCCGCGGGGGCAATCATTGGCAAGGTCAGTCTCGAAGGGCTGGCGAAACGGGCAGCCGGGCCAGTCTGATGCCGAAACTGTCGACGCTTTTTCGCTTGGGATTTTTCCTGGTTTTGCTCGCCTTCCTGCTGCAGCCGCAATGGTTCGAACCGTTGCTGCGGCCGCTGGTTCAGGCGAATGCGCCGGTGATCTACAATCAGGGCAGCCTATTGCAATTGACGCTGCTGCATCTACGCACCGTCGCCATCGCAGTGGCTGCTGCGGCTTTGGTTGCGCTTGCTTTGGCAATATTGGTGACGCGCGAATCCGGGGCCGAGTTCCTGCCGCTGTCGCGCAGCCTGGTCAACATCGGCCAAACCTTTCCGCCGGTGGCCGTTCTGGCGCTCGCCGTTCCCATCTTCGGTTTCGGTGAGAAGCCGACATTGATCGCGCTTTTTCTCTATGGCCTGCTACCAATCTTCGAGAACGCGCTGACGGGGCTGACGACATTGCCGCCATCTGTCATGGAGGCGGCGCGCGGTGCCGGCATGACAGGCGGCCAACGGCTGCTCAAGGTAGAGCTGCCGCTGGCGATGCCGGTGATCCTTGCAGGCATCCGACTCTCGGTGGTCATCAGCCTGGCAACGGCCACGATCGGATCAACGGTCGCGGCGAAAACCCTCGGCGAAGTGATCATTGCCGGCCTGCAATCGAACAATCTGGCCTTTGTCGTTCAGGGTGGCCTGATCGTCGCGACACTTGCGGTGCTGCTGCACGACGGATTGCAGGCGGCCGAAAGGAAACTCGCTGCTCGAATGGGTCGGTGAGGTGCCGTCGGAAGGCGGGAAGCCCGGAAAGCGTTCGCCGGCCGTGCCAAATGCCGATGGCGCGTGATAGAGTGACCCATGCTCTACCGCGGCGCCAAAAGTCCTCTTGTCAGGGATATGGGCGGGTTCAAGGCCAGGCTCAACATGCCCGGTTGGCTGCTGCCACGACCGCGTGATCACGGCTACGGCCCTCTAGCAATGGTTGTTGAGTCGATCCTGGAGCCGGGCAGGCTGATCGCCATGCACGAGCACCAGAACGATGAAATCCTGTCATGGGTGCCGGAGGGTGTCATGCGCCACGATGACCGCGCTACCGGGAGACTGGTCACGGACAGCGGGCACCTTATGGTGATGAACGCGGGAAAGAGCTTCTGGCATTCGGAGGAGACCCTGCCGAGCGATCCACCGTTGCGGATGCTCCAGATCCTTGTGCGGCCTCACGGTTTAGATCTCCCACCGGCCATCCAGCACGGCCCCATTGCAGTGGCACCTGTCAATCAATGGAGGCATCTTGTCGGGCCGGAAGGTGGCACAGCACCGTTTTTCGTGCGCAACAGCGTCGACTTTTTCGATCTCCGGCTCGAGGCTGAGACAAAGACTGCGTTTCCGCGGGCGGAGGGGCGACACCTTTACTTTTATCTCTTTTCGGGCTCGATAAAGGTCGGAGATATCGCCTTCGGTGAGGGGGATCAGGGGATATTCCTGTCGGACGACACCCTGGAGCTTTTCGCCACTCGCAGTTCGTTGATCGTTGCGTTCCTGATCGAGCCGAGCGCGCGCACCGCACGGCAGGGGACGGTTGGCGACTATCCCAAGATACCGCGACCTTATCTGGCTCGACCTTTGCTGCGGCTGCTTCACTGGCGAAACCGCCTGGTCGGAAGCGTCTGAACTGATCAGAAGTCGACCACGCAACGTGCAGTGGTCTGGACCGCTTTCTTCCTGCCGTAGAGTTGCGGGATACGCACCCTTTTTAGTTGTCCATGAATTGCCTGCTTTCTCGGCATTTGCCTGTCGTATGAAAATGAATTTCACAATTTTACAAAATATGCGGATTTGAGTTGACGGCCTGAAAAAACTGTCCCAGTCTGCGAAAATAAATTACGCCAAAAGGCAGGGGAACAGGACGAGCATGAAAGTCGGCATCATCGGACTCGGATTCCGTTTGGGTTATCTGGGCTATGTCTTCAAGGCCATGGACGAGAACTTCGAGATCGCCGGCTACGTCGATCCGAACCCGGCTGGTTTGTCCACGCTCACCGAAAAAGGCATCTCGGCCGGCAAGGCTTACGCGACCCCCGAAGAGCTGATCGCCAACGAGAAGCTCGATCTCTTGATGATCGGCTCGCCGAACCACATGCACCTCGATCATATCCGGATTGGTCTCGAGGCCGGTCTCAAGGTGTTCAGCGAGAAGCCGATCGTCACGACGGTCCAAGAGAGCCTGGAACTCGCGGGGCTGATGGCGAAGTTCGGCCATGAGCGCCTGATGGTCGGTCTGGTGCTGCGCTACGCGCCCATGTATCGCGACCTGCGCGCAGCCCTTGCGGAAGGCAAGCTCGGCCAGGTCGTCTCGATTGAGGCGTCCGAGCATATCGAACCCTATCACGGCGCCTTCTTCATGCGCGACTGGCGCCGCTACGAGCGCTATTCCGGCAGTTTCATGCTGGAAAAATGCTGCCATGACCTTGATCTCTACAATGGTGTCGTCGGCGCGCGGCCGGAACGGGTCGCGAGCTTCGGCGGCCGCAAGAGCTTCATTCCCGCCAACGATCCCGCACGCGAAGGCATCAACGATCTGGAACTCTTCCATCGCAAGCCGAGCGGCTGGATGGGCTCCGACAAGGTCTTCGACAGCGACGGCGACATCATCGACTACCAGGTGGCGATCGTCGAATACGCCAACGGCGTCGGCATGAACTTCCACACCAATCTCAACGTACCGGACCAATTCCGCCGCTTCTGCATCATGGGGTCACGTGGCATGGCCGAGGGCGATTTCATCCGTGGCTATTTCGACGTTCACGAAATGCTGACCGGCAAGAAGGTCATCGAAAACAAATACGCCGCCACGGAACTGTCGCAGCACTACGGTGCCGACGAGCAGATGGCGACCGATATCATCGGCCATGTTCGTGGCGGCCGGCCGCTACCGGTTTCGACGCTCGATGCGCTTGAAGCGGGTATCCTGGCGCTTTCGATGGACGAGGCGCGGCGCAAGAAGAGCGTCATAGATCTCCGGCCCATCTGGGACCGTTTCGACGAAGCACTGCATTCGCGCGCTGCGTAAGGGGAGGTGGGGATGAGTGTTCAACGCAGCACGGTCATCTTCGCCTGGATCCTGCTTCTTCCCGCCGTCCTCTACGTCACGGTGATCGTCGCCTATCCGCTGGTCGATACCTTTATCCTGTCGTTTACGGATGCGTCGCTGAAGAAGACGACCAACTGGGTCGGCTGGGCGAACTACGACAAGATCTTCAACGAGACCTTCGCCGAGGTCATCTTCCGGACCTTCATCTGGACGTTCTTCTCGGTCTCGATCAAGATGATCATCGGCGTCTTCGGCGCGACGATGCTGAACGCCGCCGTGCCCGGCCGTGCGCTCTTCCGCTTGCTCACCATGCCGCCATGGATCGTACCGATGGCGATCGGCATCTTCATGTGGGGCTGGATGTACAACGGCCAGTTCGGCATGATCTCCGGCGTGCTGCAGAATTTGGGACTGTCCAATGGTCCCATCGCTTTCCTCGCCCACGGGTCCACCGCCTTCTGGGCGACGATCATCACCGACGTTTGGATCGGCGTGCCGCTGGTGACGCTCTATATGCTGGCGGCAATGCAGGCGATTCCGCAGGATCTCTATGAAGCTGCCTGGACCGACGGAGCAGGGCGCCTCTATCGTTTCCGCCGAATCACCCTGCCGCTCTTGGTTCCGTCCCTGATCACGATGTCGATGCTGTCGCTGATCGCGACCTTCAATTCCTTCGATATCATCTGGATCCTCACCCAGGGTGGCCCCAACGGTGAGACCACCACGATGATCATCGATACCTACCGTACCGCCATCGGGTCGAAGAAATACGGTGAAGGCGCCGCGCGCGCCGTGCTGATCTGCATCTTCCTGTCGATCTTCTGCTTTGCCTATTTCCGGGTCACCAGCCGTCTTGCCGCGGGGGAACAGAAATGAGCCAGCCTGCCATGATCAACCGCTATCGCTGGTACGAGCTCCTTGGCATCTATGCCGGTATCTTCGTCTTCCTGTGCTTCATTCTGGCGCCCTTCGTCGAAGGGTTCCTGGTGTCGTTGAAGCCGCTCGGGCTGCTGTTCTCCTCGCCCTATCGCTTCTGGCCGCAAAACGGCTCGTTTGCCGCCTACTCGACCATGTGGGTCAGCGTGCCCGGCTTTGCCCGCTACATCTTCAACTCCTTCTTCATCTCCACCATCGTGACCGCCATCGTGCTGATACTGGTGATCCCCGCGGCCTATGCCTTTGCGCGCTTCAATTTTCGCGGCGCCGGGCTGCTGCTTGGTGCCTTCCTCGCCGTCAACATGTTCTCGGGCGCAGTGCTGCTCATCCCGCTGTTCCGTCTAATGCGCACTTTTGGCGTGCTCAACACCTATCTCGCGATGATCGTGCCGGGCGTCGCCTTCCTGATCCCCTCGGCGATCTGGCTCTTGCGCACCTACATGATGCGCATTCCGCGTGAACTGGACGAGGCCGCTTTCGTCGATGGCGCCAGCCATTTCTACACGCTGCGACGGGTGATCCTTCCGATTGCCATGCCCGGTATCACCGTGGTGGCGATCACCACCTTCATCGGCGCCTATGCCCAACAGTTCATCTATGCCCTGACCTTCAATTCCAAGAGCGAATACATGCCGCTGCCGGTCGGCCTCTTCGCCTATTTCGGTCGCCAGGAAGTGGTCTGGAACGAGCTCATGGCCGCGAGCTTCGTCGGCATCGCGCCGGCTGTCGTCGTGATCTTCCTCCTACAACGGTATCTCGTCAGCGGCCTGACCGCGGGCGCGGTGAAACAATAAGACTTAAGTCAACCACCAGAGAACGGGAGCATAAAACGTGTCTATTCATTTCAAGACAGGGGTACTCGCCCTGGCCCTGCTCGGGTCGACAGCGCTCGGCGCTGTCACCGCGAAGGCTGCCGACCAGGAGATCAGCTGGATCTACTGCGGCGACACCATGGACGCGGTCCACGCGAAATACATCAAGCAGTGGGAAGAGAAGAACCCGGGCTGGAAGGTCACGCCTGAAGTCGTCGGCTGGGCCCAGTGCCAGGACAAGGCCACGACGCTCGCCGCCGCCGGCACGCCCGTTGCCATGGCCTATGTCGGCTCGCGCACGCTGAAGGAGTTCGCGCAGAACGAGCTCATCGTTCCCGTCCCGATGACGGACGAGGAAAAGAAGAGCTACTACCCGAATATCGTCGATACCGTAACCTTCGACGACAACCAGTGGGGCGTTCCGATCGCGTTCTCGACCAAGGCGCTCTACTGGAACAAGGACCTGTTCAAGCAGGCCGGTCTCGATCCGGAGAAGCCGCCGAAGACCTGGGCTGAAGAGATCGAATACGCCAAGGCGATCAAGGAGAAGACCGGCATCGCCGGCTACGGCCTTCCGGCCAAGACCTTCGACAACACCATGCACCAGTTCATGCATTGGGTGTACACAAACAACGGCAAGGTGATCGACGGCGACAAGGTCGTCATCGACAGCCCGCAGGTGCTGGCAGCACTCCAGGCTTACAAGGACATCACCCCCTATTCTGTTGAAGGCGCCACCGCCTACGAGCAGAACGAGGTTCGCGCCATCTTCCTGGACGGCAAGGTCGGCATGATCCAGGCCGGCTCCGGTGCGGCTACGCGCCTGAAGGAAACCAAGGTCAACTGGGGCGTCGCGCCGCTGCCGCTCGGTCCTGAAGCGAAGGGCGAGGGCACGCTGCTCATCACCGACAGCCTGGCGATCTTCAAGGGCTCTGGCGTCGAGGAGAAGGCGATCGAATTCGCGAAGTTCATCACCTCGCCGGGGCCGCAGGGTGAGTATGAGCTGCAGGGCGGCGCCGGCCTGACGCCGCTGCGTCCGTCGCCGATGGTCGACGAGTTCGTCAAGAAGGATCCCTACTGGAAGCCGTTCATCGACGGCATCACCTACGGTGGTCCGGAACCGCTCTTCACCGATTACAAGGGCTTCCAGAACGTCATCATCGAGATGGTCCAGTCGGTCGTGACCGGCAAGGCCGAGCCGGCCGACGCCTTGAAGAAGGCGGCCGCGGACCTCGAAGAGTACAAGTAAGGCCACCGGGGCCGCGCGCCGATGGGATCGGTTCGCGGCCCCACCTAACTCTGCTATAAATGAGCCGCTTCTCGCCGGTGGCCGGAGACAGTTTCTTGGGACAGCTCAATCTCAATCGGATTCAGAAATTCTACGGGACTTTCGAGGTGCTGAAAGGCATCGATCTCGAAGTCAGGAACGGTGAGTTCGTCGTTTTCGTCGGACCCTCCGGTTGCGGCAAGTCGACCTTGCTCAGGATGATAGCCGGTCTCGATGAGGCCAGCTCGGGGGACATCCTGATCGAGGGCAAACGCGTCAACGACCTGCCGCCTGTCAAGCGTGGTATCGCCATGGTCTTCCAGTCCTACGCGCTCTATCCGCACATGACCGTCTTCGAGAATATCGCCTTTCCGCTTCGCGTGGAAAAGATGGCCGAGGAGAAGCTGAAGGCGAAGGTGGAGCATGCAGCACGCATCCTGCACCTTGATCAGCGCCTGCAGCAGAAGCCCGGGATGCTTTCCGGAGGCCAGCGTCAGCGTGTCGCGATCGGGCGAGCGATCGTGCGCGAGCCGAAGATCTTCCTCTTCGACGAGCCGCTTTCGAACCTCGACGCGGCGCTTCGGGCGGACATGCGCATCGAACTGGCGAAACTGCACCGGCAATTGCAGGCAACGATGATCTACGTCACGCACGACCAAGTCGAGGCGATGACGATGGCGGACCGGATCGTCGTCCTCAATGCCGGGCAGATCGCCCAGACGGGCGCCCCGCTCGAGCTCTATCATAAGCCAGCCAATACCTTCGTTGCCGGCTTCATCGGCAATCCGAAGATGAACTTCCTGCCGGTCACCTGCAAAGGTATCAGCGACGCCGGTGTCGAGGTCGACTACAAGGGGCAGACGGTGGTCATTCCCGTCAACCCGCAGAGCGGCCTTGCCGGGCGGACACTGACGCTTGGTGTTCGGCCGGAGCATATCACGCTGGGCTCCGGAGACCTGACCCTCAAGGTCACGCCAACGGTTATCGAACGCCTCGGCGCCCATACGGTCGCCTATGCGGCGATCGGCGGCGAGGGCGAAAACTTCTGCGCCATGTTGCCCGGAACGGCCGCGATCCGGCCGGAAGAGACGATCCAGACCGGTATCAAGGTTGCGGATTGCCACCTGTTCGACGAGGCGGGCCTTGCGCTCGAACGTCGCGTCGAACTGACCGACATCGACATGGGCGTGCTCGATCCGGCGGCTGCCTGATCGTTCAGAACTAAGGAAAAAGACCGCTGTCTAGCGAAAGACAGCGGTCTTTTTTGTCTGCGTACTAAGCCCGTCGTACCGGTGTCGGCGAGACGCGATGGCCGCACTCTAGGCGCGGTTCGGGCCGCGCCCTTCTGCGTGCGGATCGGCGACCTTCGGCCAGATGTTCTTCGGTGCCCGCTTGTAGTCGGTCTTCGCAGGGTTGTTCGGATAGGGAGTGCCGGCCGAACAATAGAGGATTTCGGACGCGATCTTCGAGAACGAGGCATAGAAGTGATTGGTCGACTTGATGACCAGGACCTTCTTCGCCGTTGGGTCGATGCCCATCACCGAGAACAGGCTCGGATCGAAGCTCTGCGCTCGCGTCGAATTGAGGATGATGTCGATGCCGTTGAAGACGATGTGGGCGGCATCGCCGAACGGGGCAAAACTCTCCCCGAACCGCATCTCGGCGTCGCGCACCAGCTTGACCACCCTGACGGTGCCATCGACCGGATGACCGGTTCCGGGAGCCGACTTGGCGCCGAAGCGCAGCGGGATCTCGGCGCCTTCGCCGGCCGCCATGCAGATCTGCACCGCCATCGGGTCCCAGATCGTCCCGACCGCAACGTCGGTTGCGCCGCGCGCCAGGAGCTCTTCGAGCAGCACCGTTGCGTCGCCGGCGGTGCCTCCGCCTGGATTGTCCCAGACATCGGCAATCACGACAGGACCCTTCGATGCGGCGAGTGCCTCGGAAACGGCCTGCTTCTCGTCGATCTGCGGCATGATAAAGGTTCCGCGGTGGGAGAAGAGTTCGAGACCCAGTTCCCGCGCGAGGCTCGCGCCCTTCTCCGGTTTGCCGTTGGTGACGGCAAGCAGCTTCGTTCCCATTTCCGATACGTCGCCGGCCATGAAGCCGTGGATCACGGAGAGCGAGAGCACGTCCGCATCTTCTTTCTCGATGCGCATGAGCTTGTCGACGAAGGAGCGCATCGGATCGCGCGAGGTCGGGTAAACGTCGATCATCCGACAGTCGAAGATCGACATGACAGGCGTGACGCGCCCTTCGAGCGTATCGACGACGATACGCCAGAGATCTTCGGCACGGTCGACGAAGTCGGTGTGCGGAAACTCCTTGAAGTAGACGAAGAAGTTCGACGCGGCAGCGCGCTTGGCCGTCAGGTGGCTATGGGGGTCGAGTTCGGCGCAGACGAGGATGTCGGGGCCAACGATCTCCCGGACGCGCGTCAGCAGGTCACCCTCCGGATCTTCGTAGCCGTCGGCGACCATGGCGCCGTGCAGGCCGAGCACTACGGCGTCGACGGGCATGGCAGCGCGTAGCTGGTCGAGGATTTCGTCGCGCAGGCCTTCATAGGTCTCCCGGTTGACGAGGCCGGCTGGATCCGCCCAGGTGGCGGTGCCCTCGACCAGTTTCCAGCCCTTCTCCACGGCGATGCGGCGGCCGACTGTGATCGGCGCGGTGCAAAGCGTCGGTGTTTCCGGGTGTTCTCCGGGCGGCGCGTAGAGCGACGCTTCGAAGGCCCGGCGGTCGATGCAGATCGGGGAGAAGGTGTTGGTTTCGGTCGCAAGCGCCGCTGTGAAGATCCGCAATGCCTTTGCCTTTTCTATCGCGTCTTTCAGGCCGGGCCCATCGGGTTCGGCAAGTAGCCGGTAAAGCCGGCAATCTTCCAGCGTCCCTCGTGCAGGCGGCAATAATAGACGGTCTGCCATTTCAGGATGTCGACGCTGCCGTCCGACTTCTTGAGGCTGCCATCGAATTTCTTGCGCGCCAGCGCCTGGTCGCCGTTGATCTCGATGTCTTCGAGAGTCGTCGTCGTGAAGATCGCATTGCGCGGATCTTCGGCGAAGCTCTGCGTCGCAAAGTCGTTAGCTTGGCGCAGCCACTCCTCGCGATAGGCCGCAAGCGACGGGAAGGTCAGCCGCCAATTGTCCGGATTGGTTTCGCGGCGGCCGTCGATGCCGATGAAGCCGTCCTCGACGAAATCACCTGCGACCATCGACCAGTCTGCGGCCAGGAAGGCGGTAATATCGCGAGAGACGAGCATCTCCCAGATCGAGTGGCGTGCCATGTCGGAGGAGGGGAATGGATTGAGGAAAGGATCCCGCATATTCGCGCCCTGGATTGAAATTCTTTTCATGAATGGTGTTTTTCACTAGCCAAATTCAGCTTTCTATGGTCACTTGTCAACGATCAAAGAAAATAATTTGCAAGAAGGCTCATGATGACGATCAAGCGCTATGGTGCGGAACAGGTCGGCGCTGGTGGCAAACCCTTGCCTTTCGCACGTGCGGTGGAAGCGGACGGCTGGCTTTATGTTTCCGGCCAGGTTGCCATGGAAAATGGCGAGATCATCGAGGGTGGGATTATTCCGCAAACCCACAAGACGATCGCCAACGTACTGGCCATCCTGACTGAAGCCGGCTACGGTCCGGAACACGTGGTTCGTTGCGGTGTCTGGCTCGACGATCCGCGTGATTTCTGGACATTCAACAAGATCTACCAGGAGTATTTCGGTGCTCATCCGCCGGCGCGGGCCTGCGTCCAGTCGTCGATGATGGTCGATTGCAAGGTCGAGATCGACTGCGTCGCCTACAGGCCGAAGGAAGGCTGATCTTAGAGCGGGATGAGGAAAAGCGTATGCGGTTTTCCGCCCGCATCCCGCTCCCATTCATGATCTGAAGCAAGGCGCAAGCGGGCGATGGACATCTTCGCGACACTACAGGAAGAAAAAGGGCGGCTCTCCCAATCGGAAAACCGCATTGCCGACATTCTCCTGAATGATTTCGAGTTTGCGGTGAACGCCTCCATCATCGAATTGGCGAGCAAGGCGGACGTGTCGCCGCCCACCGTCACCCGCTTCTGTCGCCGGCTCGGCTGCGACAGCTTCTCCGATTTCAAGGTGCAACTTGCCCGCACCGCCTATATCGGCATGCGCTATCTGAAACCGGAGCCGAAGAGCCGCGAGACCGGCGATGTCGCGCAGGACATCATCACCAAGTCGCAGAACGCGCTGTTCCTTCTGCATCGCTCGCTTGACCTGGCGGCGATCGAGCAGGCCGTCGAGCGCATCGCCGCAGCGGAAATGATCTACGCCTTTGGTTCCGGTGGTAATTCCTCGATGATTGCCGGCGAGTTGCAGAACCGGCTGTTCCGCTATGGTCTTCGCATCACCTCCAGCTCCGATCACAGCATGCAGCTGATGATGACGGCGGCGGCGCGGCCGACCGACGTGCTCATTGGCTCGTCCTTCTCCGGCCGCAACGCCGAGCTCGTGCGCGCTTTTACGCTCGCCCGCGAACTGAAGGTGCCGACCATCGCGCTGACACAGAGCGGTAGTCCGGTGGCGGCCGCCGCCAGCATCACCGTGCCGGTCGATCTGCCCGAGGGCAACAACATCTACCGCCCCACTTCCACCCGCATCGCCTACCTGGCGCTGCTCGATATCCTCTCCAGCCTCGTCGCCTACCGGGTGCAGCCCCAGGCGACGACCACACTTCGGCGCATCAAGCAGCAGCTGGTCACGCACCGCGACGGTGACGATCGCCAGCTTCTCGGAGACTGACGTGCCGCGAAAGGTCAGCGCATGACGCAATCCCTCGCGATCGTAACCGGTGCAGCCGGCGATATCGGCCGCGCTATCGCGCGCAAGCTTTCCGACGATCACGATGTGATCCTGCTCGTCGACATCGACGCGGACGCCGCTGAACGGGCGGCGCGCACGCTCGGCGATGACAACCGCTTCGTGGCCGTTGCCTGCGACGTAACCGATACGACAAGCGTTGCGGCGATGGCCGCGACGGCGGCAAGCCGGGGGACGGTGCGCACGCTCGTCAACAATGCCGGCGCGGCCCGTGCCGTCAGCCTGCACGATACGACACCGGAAATCTGGCGCATGGACAACGCGTTGAATCTCGAAGCAGCATTCCTCTGCTTCCGCGCCGTCGAGGACATGCTGAAAGAGACGGGCGGATCGGTGGTCAACATCGCATCGGTCAATGGCATGAACGTCTTCGGCCATCCGGCCTACAGCGCTGCCAAGGCCGGCCTGCTGCATCTCACCCGACTGATCGCGGTCGAATACGGCAAGTTCGGCATCCGCTCGAATGCCGTTGCACCCGGTACTGTGCGCACCCAGGCCTGGGAGGCGAGGGCGGCGTCAAACCCGGATGTCTTCGAAGAAGCGCGGCGCTGGTATCCGCTGCAGCGGATCGTCAACCCCGATGATGTCGCCAATGCGGTGCATTTCCTGGCGGGACCGCTCGCTGCGGCCATTTCGGGCGTCTGCCTGCCCGTCGATTGCGGGCTTACTGCCGGTCAGGCGGAACTGGCCCGCACGTTTTCACAATCAAGCCACTACTGACACTGCATTTGGAGGAAGAGCATGCAGCCGGTTTCCTATCGTCTCGAGGCGTCTTGGCAGCCGGATGGCGGGCCCTTTGGTCGGTTCACCTTCGCGCTGTTCAATTTCTCTGGCGCGCCGCTGTCCGGTTTCAGGATCGCCTATACGTCGCTGACGCGGGTCATTGATCCCAAGGCTTGCGACAATGCGGTGTTCCTGCGCCGCAACGCCAATTTTCACGAATTCGCCCCACCCGAGGGGCTGACGATCGACAACGGCGGAAGCTGGACCTTCACCGTCAGCGGCCTGCATCGCAATGCGCGCCACTGCACCGACGGTGCCAAGTCCGCCTATCTGACGCTTGCCGATGGCCGACACGTCCCGGTCGCCGTATCGGATCTGCTGCTTGAGAACGCCGTCAGTGAACCGCCGCCGGTGCGGCTGCCGGAAGGCAAGCTCGACCAGCCCTATGCGCTGCAGCCCTGGCCGGCGAAGCTCGAGCTTCGGGCTGGAACTGGTTTCCCGGTCGTTCTCTATCCGGCCGCTGGCGCTGGACAAGACGACCTTGCAGCGGTCGATACGGTCCTGTCGATGTTCCATCGATTGTTCCCTGAGGGCCATGCCCCTTTCAGCCTCGCTGCATCGAAGCAGGGGCGGCCGGTCGTCTTCACGGCGGATCCCGGGTTGGCGGCGGAAGCCTATCGCCTTGAATTCTCCGAAACCGAAATTCGCCTGAACTACGGCGGCAGTGCCGGCCGGCAATACGGCTTGACCAGCCTTGCCCAGCTTCTGGACGGAGCGCGCAATCATCCCGGCAAATTCCGCTTCCCGGCGAGCGGTACAATCTCGGACAAGCCTCGCTACGGCTGGCGCGGCTGCCATCTCGATGTCTCCCGCCAGTTTTATCCGGCCACCGATGTGGCGCGGCTGATCGATATCCTCGCCTGGTTCAAGCTCAACATCTTCCACTGGCACCTGACGGACGACGAGGCGTGGCGCCTGGAGATCAAGGCGTTTCCGGAGCTGACGACGCTTGGTGTGCTGCGCGGCCCCGATGAGGCGCTGCTGCCGCAGCTCGGCAATGGTGCAGAACCCGTCGGCGGCTTCTACAGCCAGGCTGACGTCAAGGCGATCGTCGCGCAGGCATCGGCACTTCACATCGATGTCGTGCCGGAGATCGACATTCCAGGACACAGTGCGGCGACGCTCGTCGCTCTGCCGGATCTCTCCGATGGCCAGGAGGCGCCGGAGAGTTACCACTCGGTGCAAGGTTATCCGAACAATGCGCTCAACCCCGCCGTCGCCTTCACCTATGAGTTCCTCGAGAAAGTCTTCGATGAGATGGTCGAGCTCTTCCCGAGCAAGTACCTCCATATTGGCGGCGACGAGGTGGCGAACGGCTCGTGGCTCGCTTCTCCGCTTGCCAAGACGCTGATGGAGCAGGAGGGGATTTCCGGCACCTTCGCGCTGCAGTCCTATTTCCTGAAGCGGGTGAAACAAATGCTGACGGCGCGCGGCCGCAAGCTCGCCGGCTGGAACGAGGTGGCGCATGGCGGCGGTGTCTCGACCGAAGAGACGCTGCTGATGGCCTGGGAGCGGCCGGAGGTCGGCATCGAACTGGCACGCGAAGGCTATGACGTGGTGATGACCCCCGGACAGGCCTATTATCTCGACATGGCGCAGGCCGATGCCTGGCAGGAGCCCGGCGCGAGCTGGGCCGGGACGGCAACGCCCGCCCACACCTATGGTTATGAGGCCGAGGGTGAATTCCCCGAGGAGCTGAAGCCGCGCCTCAAGGGCGTCCAGGCCTGCATCTGGTGCGAGCACTTTCTTTCGCGCAGCTACTTCAACCGCCTCGTCTTCCCGCGGCTTCCGGCGATTGCCGAGGCGGCCTGGACACCGAAGGCGGCGAAGGACTGGCTGCGCTTCGCGGCCATCGCTCCGCTCAGCCCCAATCTCTAAGAGGAAAGCCCATGCGCATCGCCGTCGGTGGCATCCACACTGAATGCAGCACCTATTCGCCAGTCCTGATGACGGAGGAAGACTTTCGCGTGCTGCGCGGGCAGGCGTTGCTGGAGGCCGAATACTTCAGCTTCATGAAAGCCGAGGGCGTCGAGCACCTGCCGCTGCTGCATGCGCGCGCCGTCCCCGGTGGTCCCGTATCGCGAGGGATCTACGACGCATTCAAGGCAGAGTTTCTCGAGGGACTCCGTGCGGCCCTGCCGATCGACGGGCTCTATCTCGCCATGCATGGCGCCATCAAGGTCGATGGCATGGATGATGCCGAGGGAGATTGGATTTCGGCGGCCCGCGCCGTTGTCGGTCCCGATTGCCCGATTGCCGCAAGCTACGACCTGCACGGCAATGTCAGCCAGAGGATCATCGATCAGCTCGACATCTTTGCAGCCTATCGCACTGCGCCGCATATCGACACGCCGGAAACCATGACCCGCGCCTGGTCGATGCTAGTCTCGGCGCTCAGAGACGGAACGCGTCCGGGTATTGCCTGGACGCCGGTTCCGGTGCTTCTGCCCGGCGAATGCACCTCGACCGAAGACGAGCCGGCGAAATCGCTCTACGCTCATCTGCCGGAGATTGATAAGCGGCCGGGCATCCTCGACGCCAACCTGATGGTCGGCTACGTCTGGGCCGACGAGCCTCGGGCGACTGCCTGCGCGGTCGTGACCGCCACCGATAAGGCCGCAGCCAAGGAGGCGGCAGAAGAGATTGCCGCGGGCTACTGGGCTGAGCGTAGCAACTTCCGCTTTGGCCCGGTGACCGGACCGCTCAACGAGATGCTGGATATCGCCGAACGGGCGACGACGACGCCGATCATCCTCGCGGACTCCGGCGACAATCCGACCGGTGGCGGTGTCGGTGACCGAGCCGATGTGCTGAAGGCACTGCTGGCACGCGGCTGGCGCGGCGCCCTGATCGCCGGCATCACCGATCGCCCGGCGGTGGAAGCCTGCTTTGCTGCCGGTGCAGGCGAAACGCTGATGCTCAAGATCGGCGGTAGCCTCGACCCGGCAAGCCCCTGCGCCGAAATGTTGGTGGAGGTCGTCAGGCTCGATGATCCTGGGGCGGAGAGGGAGCGGCAGGCGGTGGTGCGCGTCGGCGCCATCGATATCGTCATTGCCGCGCGCCGCAGGCCCTATCACGATATCGAGGATTTCCGTCGGCTCGGTCTCGATCCCCAGGCCGTGCGGCTGCTCGTCGTCAAGTCGGGTTATCTGTCGCCCGAACTCGCGCCGATCGCCAATCCCAATCTGATGGCTTTGACCGAAGGCGTCGTCAATCAGGGCATCGCCGGCCTTGCGAGCTTGCGCCGTCAGCGGCCTGCTTATCCGTTCGACCAGGATTTTGCCTTCGAGCCTGTCGCCCGCTTCTCGTCCCGTTGGTCGAGCGGCGGCTGAGGCTTTACTATCTGTATTTTTCCTACCCGAATTTTCGGGTAGGCCCTCCTCTGCAGCGCCGCCGTCGTTCAAGACGCGTCAGGTCGCTGTAACGCTTTAAGTTGCTGCATGTTTGTCCTTAACTCGATCCCGATTTAAGAACGATGCAGTGCCCTTCACCCGCTTCGCGGACACGTTCTAGCATGACTTCCACCATACTTAGCGCCATGCGCAACCCGGCCATGCGGATCAGCATGCTGGCAATCTTCCTGTTCGGCTTCGCCGGCGCTGCCACCTCGCCCTATCAGTCCGTTGTCGGCATCAACGAACTGGGTCTCAGCGACGCCATCTATTCGCTGCTGATCCTTCTTGCTTCGACCGTGAATGTCATCGTCAGCGTCTCGATCGGCATCCTGGCGGACCGCGTCGGCAATTATCGCGTACTGATGTCGACGGCGATCCTGTTCGGCGTTGTGGGCTACGGCATCGTCTATGTGCTGCCGTACCAGACGAGTTTCGTCGTCAGCGTCCTTTTGCTGCTGCCGATTTATGGCGCGCTCTACACGCTGCTCTTTGCGAATGTGCGCAGCATCGCCCGGCGGATGAGTGGGCATGACGCCGCGTCGCTGACGACCGGCGCGCGCGCGGCGATATCGGTGTCCTGGGTTCTGGTGCCCGGGCTGGTCGGCTTCGCTCTGGCGGGCGGCGAAAGCATGCTGCCGGCCTATCTGCTCGCCTGCCTTGGTTGCCTCGCCAACCTGCTGATCGTCTATTTCAGATTGCCCAACGAAGGCGGGGCCGACGCTGCGCTCGGCAAGCGGCTTTCCTATTGGACGTCGTTTCGGGAGATCCTGGCACCGCGCATCTTCCTGCGGGTGATTGCCGTCGCAACCATCACCTCGACGCTCCACGTCAACGCTGCTGTTCTGCCCCTGATTATGACCGACGAGATCGGCGGCAGCGTTACCGATATCGGCATCATCGTCGGCATCGTCGCCTTCCTCGAAGTCGTCTTCATCTTCGTCTGGGCACGCATCCAGTTGAGCCTGGTTCCGTTCAAGGCGCTGGCACTGGGGACGGCCATCTACATCGGCTACATGGCGTTGCTCGGCTTTTCGACGGCCACCTGGCAGATCTACGCGCTCACCCTCATCGGCGCCTTCGGTGCAGCGGCGCTGATCACCATCCCGATCAGCTACCTTCAGGACCTGATTGCCGACCGGCCGGGCCTGGGAAGCTCACTGATCGCCGTGAACCTTTTCCTGAGCGGCGGGCTTTGCGCCGGGCTTTTTGCGCTCGGCACCCGGATCAGCAACTATTCCGGAACGGCGCTGCTCGGTGGTGTTGCAGGATCTGCCGGGTTGTTGCTGCTGCTGGTGCTCGATGGCGATAGAAAAGGAAAGAGGACGGTCAGCCGCGAACCGGGTTAGTCCCAGGGCTCATCGACAAATTTGCAGGTCAATGTGGTTTGGTTGTCCTGGAGACATCTCTTCTTTTGATCGACAAGGATCATAATTCTCGCGAAGAAGCGCGAGAAGTCGGCCTTGCTGGAGTTAAAGGTGGCTATCCCCAGCGCATGCGCCTGGGCCTGAGCCACGCAGGTCGCCAATTCCTGATCGGGGACATCGTTGTTTGCAACGACGACGGCTCGGTCAAACCGCCCTTCCGCAGAATAGTTCACGGCAGAGGCGCAGTTTCCTGGGCCGCTTCCTGCCGTGTCGTTGAGCAATTTGCTGTAGTAGGGGTCGAAGCCGAAATCTTCAATTTTGCGAACGTCGACCCGGCCATTCTGGACGACATCTTTTCTAAATATCACGCCGATGGTGTTTCTTCCGAGGCCCGGTTGGGCTCGCACCTCAATTCCGGCAGTGATGGCGAGCATTTGAATTGTTGAGAAGACCACGTCCCTCTTCTTGGTCTCCCCTTGGCTCATTCCGACGCCGATATACTCCGGGAAGGCGGTAAAATGCCGCTCTCCGTTGCGAACAGGGCCGAAGAAACTCACGTTCTGGGCGACCGAAGACGAAGCAATAAAGGCGCTCGTAAGAAGCCCCACGGCAAACATAGGATGTCTAATGGTTCTTTTCTTGTTTCTGCCCTTACACATGAAGCCTTCTCATAAACAATCAGCGCTCGCTTGAGCGAAAAGAGATCTTCTGCAACGCATCGTCAGAAATGCGATGGCATCATTATTTTTCTAGCATTGCGATCAACAGTTGCAAGGCGCCGAAGCAAGGAAGACGCAGTCCCGGTACTTGTCTCATCAAAAAGTGATAGGGGCGCCTTTCGGCGCCCCTATCAGCATTTCCGTTGAGTATGTCAGTCGAAAGCGTATCAGTTGCCGAGGATACCCGGCAGGCGCAGGCCCTTGTCCTTGGCGCAATCAAGAGCGATGTCGTAGCCCGCATCGGCGTGGCGCATGACGCCGGTCGCCGGGTCGTTCCAGAGCACGCGCTCCAGTCGCTTGGCTGCATCATCCGTGCCATCGGCGCAAATGACGACGCCCGAGTGCTGCGAGAAGCCCATGCCGACGCCGCCGCCGTGGTGCAGCGACACCCAGGTCGCACCCGAGGCGGTGTTGAGTAGCGCGTTGAGCAGCGGCCAGTCGGAAACGGCGTCCGAGCCATCCTTCATCGCTTCGGTTTCGCGGTTCGGCGAGGCGACCGAGCCCGAGTCGAGGTGATCGCGGCCGATGACGACAGGCGCCTTCAGCTCACCGTTCCTGACCATCTCGTTGAAGGCGAGGCCGAGGCGATGGCGGTCACCGAGGCCGACCCAGCAAATGCGTGCCGGCAGGCCCTGGAACGAGATGCGCTCGCGCGCCATGTCCAGCCAGTTGTGCAGGTGCTTGTTGTCGGGCAGCAGTTCCTTGACCTTGGCGTCGGTCTTGTAGATGTCTTCCGGATCGCCGGAGAGAGCCGCCCAGCGGAACGGGCCGATGCCGCGGCAAAATAGCGGGCGGATATAGGCCGGTACGAAGCCCGGGAAGGCAAAGGCGTTTTCGAGGCCCTCTTCCTTGGCGACCTGGCGGATGTTGTTGCCATAGTCGAAGGTGGGGATGCCCATGTCCTGGAAGGCGATCATCGCTTCGACATGTTCGCGCATCGAGGCACGTGCTGCCTTTTCGACAGCCTTCGGGTCGCTCTCGCGCTTGGCCTTCCACTCGGCCATGGTCCAGCCCTTCGGCAGGTAGCCGTTGACCGGGTCGTGTGCCGAGGTCTGGTCGGTGACCATGTCGGGGCGGATGCCGCGGCGAACCATTTCCGGCAGGATCTCGGCGGTATTGCCGAGCAGGCCGACGGACTTCGCTTCGCCGTTTTTCGTCCAGCGGGCGATGATCTCCATCGCCTCGTCCAGCGTCTCGGCCTTCTCGTCGAGGTAGCGGGTGCGCAGGCGGAAATCGATCGAATCCGGGTTGCATTCCACGGCAAGGCACGATGCGCCCGCCATGACCGCTGCGAGCGGCTGGGCGCCGCCCATGCCGCCGAGGCCGCCGGTCAGCACCCATTTGCCCTTGAGGTTGCCGCCATAGTGCTGGCGGCCGGCTTCCACGAAGGTCTCGTAGGTGCCCTGAACAATTCCTTGAGTGCCGATGTAGATCCACGAGCCAGCGGTCATCTGGCCGTACATGGCGAGACCCTTCTTATCCAGCTCGTTGAAATGATCCCAGGTCGCCCAATGCGGCACGAGGTTGGAGTTGGCGATGAGAACGCGCGGCGCATCCTTATGGGTGCGGAAGACGCCGACCGGCTTGCCGGACTGGACCATCAGCGTTTCGTCGTCGTTGAGGTCCTTGAGCGTCTCGACGATCTTGTCGAAATCGGCCCAGGTGCGCGCCGCGCGGCCGATGCCGCCATAGACGACCAGTTCGTGCGGGTTTTCCGCCACGTTCGGATCGAGGTTGTTCATCAGCATGCGCAGCGGCGCTTCGGTCAGCCAGCTTTTGGCGTTGAGCGTCGTGCCCTGGGGGGCGCGCACGTCGCGAATGTTGTGGCGCGGATTGTTCATGGTCATGCCTCGCTCCCTGTCTGTGTCTTGAGGTCTAATGCGATGGTTTCGATGCGGTTCAGAATGGCTTTCAGCGGTTCCCGCAGCAGTGCTGAACGGGCGGCGTCGAGCGCGAAGGGTGGTTCTTCCGCTGCCAGATGGGTCGATTGCGCGAGTTCCATCTGGATCGCGTGCACGCCAGTCTCGGGGCGCCCATAGTGACGGGTCGTCCATCCACCCTTGAAGCGGCCATTGAGAATACTGCTGTAACCTTCTGCTACAGCTGCGATATCGGTAGTCGCCCTTTCAATCTCAGGCGCGCAGGTCTTGCCCATGTCGGTGCCGATGTTCAGATCCGGCAGCTTTCCTTCGAAGAGGAACGGGATGTGCGAACGGATCGAATGGCAGTCATAGAGCACGACGACGCCATGGATCGCCTTGACGCGCTCGATCTCGGCGGCAAGCGCCGCGTGATAGGGCGCGTGGAACGTCCGGAGGCGTTCGGCGATATCGGCTTCGGTTGGTGCCTCTCCATCCTTCCAGATCGGCTTACCGTCGAAATCCGTTTCCGGGATCAGGCCGGTCGTGTTCTGGCCGGGGTAGAGGCTGACGCCCGCGGGATCGCGGTTGGCGTCGATCACGTAGCGGTGGAAGGTGGCGCGAACGACGGTCACCTCCGGCAGCAGGCCGTCATAGAGCTGGTGGATATGCCAATCGGTATCGGCCAATATCCGGCCGTTGTCGTTGAGCCGATCCCAGATCGCAGCCGGCACGTCAGTGCCGGTATGCGGAAATCCGAGAATGACCGGGGAGTTCCCCCTTTTGACTTCGAAGACCGCCATCTCAGCTCTCCAGGCCAGGCAGGATGCCGGCGGAGATTGCGGCGTTCAGGCGGCCGGAGGCGACGAGATCGCCGGCAGCCTTGAGGTCGTTGGCCATGTAGCGATCTTCCTCGATCGTCAGAGAGACGGCGCGAAGTGCCGCGGCTGCCTTCTGCAACTCGGGGCTCGTCTTGAGCGGCGCGCGGAACTCGACGCCCTGGACTGCGGTCAGGGCTTCGATGCCGACGATCGAAAACAGGTTTTCGGTCATCTGCAGCAGGCGGCGGGCGCCGTGGCAGGCCATCGAGACGTGGTCTTCCTGGTTGGCCGAAGTCGGTGTCGAGTCGACCGAGGCCGGGTGCGAGAGCTGCTTGTTCTCCGACATCAGCGCAGCGGAGGTGACTTCGGCGATCATCAAGCCGGAGTTGAGGCCCGGCTTTTTCGCGAGGAAGGCCGGCAGGCCGTAGGAGAGTGCCGGATCGACGAGCAGCGCGATGCGGCGCTGCGAGATGGCGCCGATCTCGCAGACGGCAAGCGCGATCTGGTCGGCGGCGAAAGCAACCGGCTCGGCGTGGAAGTTGCCGCCAGAGACGACGGAATTGTCCGAAAGGACCAGCGGGTTGTCGGTGACGGCGTTGGCTTCGGTCTCGAGCACGCGCGCGACCGAGCGCAGGAGATCGAGGCAGGCGCCATCGACCTGCGGCTGGCAGCGGATGCAATATGGATCCTGCACCCGCTCGTCGCCTTCGATGTGGCTTTCGCGGATCGCGGAGCCGGCAAGCAAAGTGCGCAATGTGGCGGCCGTATCGATCTGGCCGCGATGACCACGCAGCGTGTGGATATTGGGGTGGAAGGGGGCGGACGAACCCATGGCCGCATCGGTCGACATGGCGCCGGTGATCAGTGCTGCCTGCGCGGCGCGGTGGGCGCGGAAGAGACCGGCAAGCGCCAGCGCCGTCGAGGTCTGGGTGCCGTTGATCAGCGCCAAGCCTTCCTTGGCGGCCAGCACGACGGGCGTCAGGCCAGCGGCGGAAAGCGCCTCGGCGCCGGACATGCGGCGCCCTTCGAAGAACGCTTCGCCATGGCCCATCATCACGGCTGCCATATGGGCGAGCGGCGCGAGGTCGCCGGAAGCACCAACCGAGCCCTTCTCGGGAATGACCGGGACTACGCCCTTTTCGAGCATGGCTTCGATCAGACGCACGAGTTCGAGACGGACGCCGGAGGCGCCGCGACCGAGCGAAACGAGCTTCAGCGACAGGATCAGACGCACGACGTTTTCGGCAAGCGGCTCGCCGACGCCGCAGCAATGCGACAGGATCAGATTGCGCTGCAGCGTCGCGACGTCGGCGCTGTCGATCTTGATCGAGGCGAGTTTGCCGAAGCCGGTGTTGATGCCGTAGACCGGGGCATTGCCGGCGACAATTTCGGCGATGCGCGCTGCGGCCTTATTGATGCCAGCGTCAAAGGACGGGTCAAGACGAGCCGGCTCTCCGGTCCAGTAGATGGTTTCGAGGTCGCGAAGGGGCACGGAGCCCGGATGTAGAATGATGGTCATTGACCGATCCTTTGCCCTCTGAAGATGCGTTCATGAAGTGGGTTGAAGCCGATGCGGTAGACGAGCTCGGCGGGATCCTCGATGTTCCAGAGCGCGAGATCGGCCGACTTGCCGACCTCGATGGTTCCGGTGTCCGCGAGCAGGCCGAGGGCGCGCGCGGCTTCGCGCGTTGTGCCGGCCAGGCATTCGGCCACCGTCAGCCGGAAGAACGTCGCCGACATGTTCATGGTGAGAAGCAGCGAGGTCAGCGGCGAAGTGCCGGGGTTGCAATCGGTGGCGATCGCGATCCGTGCGCCGGCGTCGCGCAGCGCCTGAACCGGCGGCAGGCGCTCTTCGCGGAGTGCATAGAACGCACCGGGGAGCAGGACGGCAACCGTGCCTGATTTGGCAAGGGCTGCGGCGCCTTCGGCGTCGAGATATTCGAGATGGTCGGCCGAGAGCGCACCATAGGATGCCGCGAGCTTCGCGCCGCCGAGATTGGAAAGCTGTTCTGCATGCAGCTTGACCGGCAGGTCGAGTGCCTTGGCGCGGTCGAAGACACGGGCGATCTCGGCGGTCGAGAAGGCAATGCCTTCGCAGAAGCCGTCGACCGCATCGACCAGCCCTTCGGCATGGGCAGCATCGAGGCCGGGCAGCACGACATCGGTGATGTAGTCGCCGTTGCGGCCCTTGTAGTCCGCCGGCGTCGCATGCGCGGCGAGGTAGCTGGTGACGACGCGGACCGGGCGGAGCGTTTCCAGCTTGCGGGCGGCGCGCAGCATGTTGAGCTCAGCTGTCACATTGAGCCCGTAACCGGACTTGATTTCGACCGTCGAAACACCTTCGGAAAGAAGCGTGTCGAGGCGCGGCAGAGCGCTTTCCACGAGTTGGTCGACACTCAGCGCATTGGTCGCCTTCACCGAGGAAACGATGCCACCGCCGGCCCGTGCGATCTCTTCGTAAGTAGCACCTTCGAGCCGCATCTGGAACTCGCGGGCGCGGTTGCCGCCGTGCACGAGATGCGTATGGCAATCGATCAGAGCCGGCGTCATCACGCGGCCTTCGCAGTCAACCGTTTCGAGGCGGCCTGAGAGGTTGGCCGGCAGATTGCGATCGGGACCCGCAAAGGCGATCCGCCCATCGACGACAGCAATGGCCGCATTCTCGACAAGCCCAAGTCCTTCGGCGCCTTCGCTCAGCGTCACGAGGCGCGTGTTGCGCCAAACGCCGGATGCCTGCTTGCGGGTCGGGATATCGTTCATGAGGTCGCCTCCACTGGATATAATGTATATACATATTAATTCGCTCCACAAGAGGAAAATCGTGTGGCGGGAGGAAAAGGACAGGGCGGAAAGGCGAAGAAAAGAGGCGCAGCGCTGTTCAAAAACATGAGCAAGCGGCTTCAACAGATTGATTCTGTGAGCAACTTCTGTGCGATGTGCTTCCGAAGCGCGCGAACGCAAAAAAGCCCCGAAACCGGAATTTCGGGGCTCGTGTCAATCGATCGTCAGGAAAGATATCCGGCCGAAAGCCCTGCCATGTCGATTCGAGAGGCGAGGCCGACGGTACCGCTCGCCCCCGTCAGGCGGCGTGGTCCGCCTTGATGCGCAATCGTTCCACCAGGTCGACGAAGCGGGTGCCGGCGATGTCGAGCCTGCCGCTATTGTCGATGACGCTCACGCCGGGGCCCGACGTGACATCGGGGGCCCGGCGGCTCAGCCGTCGCAGGACTTCTTCCTCGCTCTCGCGGCCGCGTTCTGCAAGCCGCTTGGCCAGAACCGGTGCCTCGGCGGTGATGACGACGACGGCAATGTCGCCAAACGCTTCCCGGAACGCCGGCAGGGCGCCGCGGCTGCCGTTGACGATCGCGGTCATGCCGTTCCGCACATTCTGTAGCACCACGGAGGGGATGCCGTATTTGAGGCCATGCGCGTCCCAGAAGACGGCGAAGGCGCCGTCCTTCTGCATGTCGACGAATTCGTCTTCGGAGACGCTTTCATGCACCTCGCCGCCGGCATCCGACGGACGGGTGATGACACGCCGGACGAAATGCACGTCGTGACAGTCGGCAAAATGCCGGGCGGCAAAGCCCATGACGCTGTCCTTGCCGGCACCGCTCGGTCCGACGACGACGACGAGTGCGCCTGCACCCTGTTCGCTCGCGCTCATGCGACACGCCGTCCTTCGCGCCAGACGGAGCGCACGACCGGAATGCCTTGCCTGCGGTGGACGCGGGCGATGTCGGCGCGCAGACCGACTGCGACGCGACCGCGGTCGTCAAGGCCGACGGTGCGCGCTGGCGTCGAGGTCACCATCGCGATCGCCTTCGGCAGGTCAATGGCTTCGACTTCGTCGGAAAGAACGAAGGGCGCGTGGATCAGGCTGAAGGGCACATAGTCCGACGACAGCACGTCGAGCACGCCACGTTCCGCCAGGTCGCGGGCGGCGATGTTGCCGGAGTGCGACTTGCCGCGAACGATGTTCGGCGCGCCCATGAGCACGCTCAGGCCCGCGCGGTGCGACGCTTCGGCGGCTTCGAAGCTTGTCGGGAATTCGGCAAGCTTGATGCCGAAGCCGACCGATTCTTCGACGTGGTCGACCGTCGCGTCGTCATGGCTGGCAATCGTGATGCCGCGGGCCGCGCAGGCCTCAGCCAGCGCAGTGCGGTGCGGGCCGGCATATTTCGCCGAAAGCGCCTGCTGACGTTCGACGAAGCGGGCGAATTCCGCGTCGGAAAGACCGCGCTTGGATTTGTAGTAGAGCGTGTACTGATCCATCGTCTGGAACTGACGCTGGCCGGGCGCGTGGTCCATCAGCGAGACGAGCTTGACCTGTGGGTCGTTCCGGAAGTCCTCGTAGTGATCGAGCACGTCGGAGGTCGAGACTTCGCAGCGCAGGTGGATCAAGTGGTCGGCGCGCAGCCGACCTTCTTCCTTGGCCTGCGCCAGCGCGTCGGCCATGCTGCGCATCTCGCCCTTCTGGAAGCCGCCATCTTCGTCGGAGCCGAGCCGAAGGCAGTCGAAGACAGTGGTGATGCCCGAGGTGACGACCTGCGCGTCATGCGCCTGGATCGCCGCGATCTTCAGCCAGCGCACGCCCGGGCGCGGCGAATAGTGGGCCTCGAGGTGATCGGTGTGCAGTTCAATGAGGCCCGGAATGAGGTAGTCGCCTTCGAAGTCCTCGCCGCTGGCGACCGTCCCCGCGGAGATATCGGCAATCTTGCCGTCGCGGATCAGCACCGAACCGTCGAGGATACTGTCCTCGAGGACGATGCGGGCGTTGGTCAAAACCTGTTCTTTGCTCATCTCATGCAATCTTTCGTTGGGTGTCGCTGCCGAGCGGCAGCTGGGAGCGGACAGTAAAGGGGGCGCCGCGCTCCGGTTCGACGAAGAGCGCGACTGACGTCACGTGAAGTGGTTTGCCGATATGATCGGCGAAGGTGGTTTCGAGCGCCGAGCGCATGACGCCGCTCGTCTCGGCAGGGACCGGTCCGGTCAAAGTCAGATGGAACTGAAATTCTTCGAATACATAGGGATAGCCCCATTCCCTCAGGTAACGCCTTTGGCGTTCCGGGAGGCTCTCCGGCCTGCGCCGGGCGAAGTCCGCCTCCGACAGCGGCGCGCGGAACGGGTCGAAGCGGTGAACGGCATCTTCGGCCAGATCCTGCAGTTCGGCAGAGGGAGCGGACGGCACCAGGGCAAAAAAAGGACCGAGCTGGTGCAGGACGATTTCAGGGATTTCGAAGGGATCGAGGTCAGCGGCGAAGCATTCGAAGATGCTGAGGAGTTCGTCTTCGTCGCGGCCCTCGGCAAGCTCGAAGGGTGCCTTCAGCGTTCCGTGAAAACCGTAGCGTCGCGGGTCTGCTGTCAGTGTGCGTTGCGTCGCTTCGTCGATCCCGGCGATCGTCGGAAGAGCGAGGTCCTGGCCGGTAAAGGCGTCACGGCCAAGCCAACGGGACGCGGTCTGCGACAGCCGGTCGTCCGCCGGCGGCGCGAAGTAGATTGCATAACGCACGGTCTTCACTTTCTTGTAGCGACCGGCCCGCCGGGGAGGCGGGTCGATTGTTTGCGGGATGCGATGCGCAGCTAGCCGATTTCCATGACAACATCATGATGGCGGACGCGCAAATGCTTGGCTGTCGTCAATGTGCCCTGCGACCCATCAGGCGTGAACGGCACGCGTTCGAGATGCTGTCGAAAATAAAGACAACCAGCAAGATCAGAAGCACCATGTAGGCGACATTTTCCCAATCGGAATTGGTGCGCATTGCTTCCCAGAGCTTGAGACCGATACCGCCCGCGCCGACGGCGCCGATGATCGTCGCCGAACGGGTGTTCGATTCCCAGAAATAAAGCGCCTGGCTCGCAAAGACCGGCAACACCTGCGGCAGCACGCCGAAGCGCTGTACGGCAAGCGGCGCAGCACCCACCGACTTGACGCCTTCGCGCTGCTTGTCGTCGATGTTTTCCAGCGCCTCGGAATAGAGCTTCCCGAGCGTGCCGGTGTCGGTGAAGAAGATCGCCGAGATACCGGCAAGCGGTCCGGGGCCGAAGGCGCGGGTAAAAAACAGCGCCCAGATGAACATATCGACCGACCGCAGGAAGTCGAAGAAGCGCTTGACCAGTTGATTGGTCATGAAGCTTGGCGTGATGTTGCGGGCTGCGAGGAAGCAGAGCGGGAAGGCGATCAGCGATGCAAAGAGTGTGCCGACGAAGGCCATGACGACGGTCTGCAGCAGCTTCGTCCAGACATCCAGATGCTGCCACTCGGCGTTATAGAGGATGTTGTTCCAGGCAAGCGAGAGGTTCGAGCGGGACGGATCGATGCGCTCGCCGGATATGATGAGCGAGGCGACCTCGCCGTAGCTCCTGCCGAAGAAGGGCGAGTTGGTGTCGAAGAGGAAGTTCGCCCAGCCGAAGAAGCGATTGCGGATAGAAACCTCGTCGCCTTCGACTTCGGCCCAGCCGGTGGCGCCGAATGCAAGCACGATCTTCTCGCCTGGACGCTTCTGCGTCGCCCAGGTGGGCAGCGTGCCCTGCGGCATCACCCTGTCGGCGCCATCGACGGCCATCACCAGGGTCTCGCCGCCGTGCGTCGCCTTGACCAGGCTGTCGTCGATCTCGATCCTGGTTGAGCGGTCATAGGTCACGACGACTCGGGTCAGGACTTCTTCCGTGCGGGTTTCGACGCGGTTCTGAGCTTCGGCCGTGGTGGTGCCGCCGAGTGCTGAACCGGGCGTCATGAAGCTGAAGGACGAGCTTGCCTTCGGCTTTGCCGCCTGCGTCGTCGACGCCGGAATTTCCACGCGGCGCGTCACCGTCTCCTTGTCGAGTTCCATCCAATCCGGATCGGGATTGGGCCCGAGCGGCGAATTGCGTTGATAGTTGAGGCTCATTGTCCGGTCGGAGGCGATGTGGATCTCGGGCCGCACCTCGTAGGAGACCCAGTCGGCGAGATAAGTGCCGGCGATACCCCAGTTGGCGTTGCCAAGCACCTGACCGATCGAGAAGAACCACCAGCTGAAGATGAGATAGACGACAATGCCGCCGGCGATCGTTGCCGTGCGTACACGCTTGGAGGTCGAGGATTTCAGGAGCTCGGGATGGCGGGCCGCGATCGCGTCCATCTCCATCGGGCTCAGTCGTGTGGTCGTGGTCATAGCGCGCACCTACTGGGCAAGCTGGAAGGCCTGTTCGCCAACGAGGCGACGGCGAAGCCAGGCGGAAAACTGGTCGACGGCGAAAATGGTCGCGAACAGCAGGATGACGATCGCAAGCGTTTTCGCCTGGTGGCCCTGGCCGATCGAAAGGCGCAGCAGCTCGCCGATGCCGCCGCCACCAACGGCGCCGATGATGGTCGAGGCGCGCACGTTGATTTCGAGGCGCAGCAGGAAGTAGCTGGTGAAGTTGGGCAGCACCTGCGGCACCATGCCGAACCAGACGCGCTCGATCCAGTTGCCGCCCGCGGCACGCAGGCCCTCATCCGCTTTCATGTCGGCGTTTTCGACCACTTCGTAGAAGAGCTTGCCGAGCGCACCGACCGTGTGGATCGAGACCGCGGCGATCGCGGGAATGGGGCCGAGCGAGAGGATGGCGAGGAAGAAGCCGGCAATCACCACTTCCGGAAAGGCGCGCAGGATCTCCATGATCCGGCGAACGGTACCGCGGATCCACGGATTGGGCATCAGGTTGCGCGCTGCGAAGAAGCAGAGCACGAAACCGAGTGCCGTGCCGATGATCGTCGAGAAGATCGCGATGTTCACGGTCTCCAGCATCTTGTGCACGTATTCGGGGATATAGAAGCTGTCGGTCAGGTACAGCCGGCCGTCCGGGTAGTTGTATTTGAAGCTGCCGTCGTCATAGGGCGAGGGCAGGTCGAACATGGCGCGGAAGATTTCCAGCCCGTCACGCGGTGCGAGATCGCCGACGAAGTCGAAGAAATGCGGCAGGCGATCGAAGAACTTGCCGGCGTTGGAATCGTTGGCGAACCAGAGCGAGCCTGAGAGCGCCAGGAAGAGGATGCCGAAGCCGAGCCAGGAGTAAAGCCGGCGGCGGGAACTCAGTTCCTGCCAATGGCGCTCGATGACGGCGCCGTTGTCGCTCAGATATCGCGGGAGCAGGGAAGTTGCCATGACCGTTCCGGCTCGCGCCGGCCTCTATGGCATTTCAAGGAAAAGCACGGAGCGGCTTTCCGTCAGGAAATGCGTGAAAACAAAGCGGTAGGGTATGTTTGAAGGGCTGGTGTCGAGCACCCCTTCAAACAGTGAAACGCTGGCCGTTTGGGCGGCCAGCGTTCCCGGAAGATGCGGTCTATCAGCCGCCGATCGTTGCCTTGCGGGCGTCGATGATCGGCTTGTAGAAATCGGAGTTGACTTCGGTGTAGCCGGTGAAGTCACCGCCCTGGATGGCCGAGAAGCAGGCAGCGTCGGTCTTCGGCAGGTCGACCATGAACTGCTTGAACTTCGCCTTCATGTCGTCGTTCATCGAGGTGCGCACGACGATCGGGCCGTTCGGGATCAGCGGCGACTTCCAGAGCTCGACGAGGTCGTTCATGTCGAGGATGCCCTTGTCGACCATCTTCTTCAGGTTGCCCGAGGTGTAGCCGTCCTTGAATTCGCCGACGCCCGAGCCGAAGGTCGTGCCGGCATCGAAGGTGCCCTTGACGACTTCGAGAACGAGGTTTTCGTGACCGCCGCCGAAGCCGGTTTCACCGAAGAATTCCTTGACCGGCGCGCCGATCGCTTCCGGCAGGGTGACGAGCGGGACGAGGTAGCCCGAGGTCGAGTCCGGATCGGCGAAGCCGAGCTTCTTGCCCTTCAGGTCTTCGAGCTTGGTGATGCCGGAATCCTTGCGGGCAACCATGATCGAGTGGTAGCCGGTCGAACCGTCGGTCTGAACGGTCGTCAGGATCGGCTCGACGGCATCAGCCTTGGCGAGGTAGATCTTGGCATAGCCGGAAGCGCCGAGCTCGGCGTAGTCGAGCGTGCCACCGAGCAGGCCCTGGATAACGCCGTCATAGTCGGCAGCCGGGAACAGCGAGACCTTCTGGACGCCGATGGCAGCCGGCAGCTTGTCGACGAGGCACTGGAAGTTGCGCAGGCGGTCGGCTTCGTTTTCGCCGCCGAGAATGCCGATGCGGAATTCCTTGAGGTCTTCAGCCTGGGCGTGGCCGACGAGGGCGAGGAGCGCGACGGCGCCCAGAAGAGCTTTCTTCAGCATAAGGTTCTCCCGTGTGTCCGGCTTGACCGGATCCTATTCGGTTTCAAAGAGGTGCCCTTGACGCGGGCTTTCGATCCTGGCGGGCGTCAGATGCCGGCCAGTGCCAGCGGCTTGAGGCCGGCCGATGCCGTTTCTTCCTGCGGTTCGGCCGCCGGAATGTTGATGCTGGTGGAGGTCATCGACTCCTCGATGCCCGTGTCGGCGCCGTAGATCTCGGCAACCGCTGCCGCCGTCAGATCCTTGGGCTGGCCGTCGAAGACGACGCGGCCATGCGCCATGCCGATGATGCGTTCGCAATAGTTGCGCGCGGTATCGAGGGTGTGGAGATTGGTGATGACCGTGATGCCGTCGCGTTCGTTGATGTCGCGCAGTGCGTCCATGACGATTTTGGCGTTCAGCGGGTCGAGCGAGGCGATCGGCTCGTCGGCGAGCAGAACCTTCGGCTGTTGCATCAGCGCGCGGGCGATCGCGACGCGCTGCTGCTGGCCGCCGGAGAGCGTGCCTGCGGGCTGAAGTGCGGTCTGTTCGATGCCGAGGCGCTCGAGCGCGCCGATCGCCATGATGCGTTCTTCGCGGGTGAACATGTTGAGGATGCTGAGCACCGTCGAGCGGTGATTGAGGCGACCGAGCAAAACGTTGGTGAGTACGTCGAGGCGCGGCACCAGGTTGAACTGCTGAAAGATCATGGCACAGTCGCGCTGCCAGTTGCGCAGTGCAGCGCCGCGAAGTGACGACACTTCCGCGCTGTCATAGACGATCGAGCCTGAAGACAGGTCGACGAGGCGATTGATCATGCGCAGCAGCGTCGACTTGCCGGCGCCCGAGCGACCGATCACGCCGACCATCTGACCCTGCGGGATGTCGAAGGTAACCGAACTTACGGCTGTCTTCTTGCCGAACTGGCGGGTTACACTCTTCAACTGAAACATTTCTAGCAGGTCCTCTTTCGGGGAGACCGGTCATCGGTATGACACCTGCCATATCGGCGCTTCATGAAAGCGAAATGTCAGTTTGTTGTAAGTTCTGTTACAGTTCACACCCGCGCGGGCTGGGTTAATCAAAAGTGAAGGACATCGCGCCGGTGGGTGCCCGATTGGCCACCTCCCGCACGATTGCAGCTTGAGATTCGGCTGGATCGAGGGCGGTCGCCTGATCGCGTCCTTGCACAGTACCGCCGTGCGATTCCTGGCTCTACGGTCCAGGCTCCAAGGTCGCCCCCGGAACATAGAGCGCGATCGGTCGGATCTCGTAGATCGCGGTGGGATTGCTGCGCCGCAGGTCGCGTGCCGCTGCGATTGCTGCGTCGAGCGTCGGAAAGTCCACGACGTAGAGGCCAAGGAGATGCTCTTTGGTTTCAGCGAAGGGGCCGTCCGTGACGATGCCTTCGCCCTTGCCCCTCAGCGTCACCGCTGCCTCAGCGGGGCCGAGCCGCGCGGCCGGTCCGAATGATTTCTGCTGAACGAAGCGATCATGCACCTGGAGTAGATCGGACATCAGGGCCGCATCCTCCTCCTCGCTCCAGGATTCGACGACGCCTGCCGTGTGATAAGCCAAGATCGCATAATACATGAACCGTCCTCCCGGACGTATTCCTGTCAGGTTTCGCCGATGGCTTCAATCGGTGTGGCGAGGTTCATGGGTTCAACGCTACACTCTAAATCAGCCTCAGGATGCTGCGACCCACGATAGGCCCGGGCGTCAGTCCGGGAACTGCGCCTTTGAGTTCGCGCGCCGGACTGCCGCGTTGTCCTGTACTTGTCCGAAGTCGGAGCCGGGGATGCCCCGGTGCCTCTTGCCGGTATGAAGGCGCTTCGGTGCAGGAGCGTGCTTAATTGGCTCATTCATCACGAAGACACATGGTCCCATCACTTCGTTTCATGGAGCGGATGCGCTTCCGCCCTTGACTCGTCTTTATCGATCTTTTCTAACTTATGTTGTCAGACATCTTACATAAACGGGAACCCATTGCTGACGTTCAAACAGGAGGAATGCGTGAGGAAACTGGTTCTACAGCTCGCCGTCGGCGCTGCCGCGCTGGCGCTTGCCACCGCCGCGCAGGCAGGCGAGACGCTCGACCGTGTCATGAGCAAGAAGGCCATGGTGGTCGCCACCAATAGCGGGTGGCCACCGCAGAGCTATCTCGACGACAGTAACCAGCTGGTCGGCTTCGACATCGATGTCTCCCGCGAGATCGGCAAGCGCCTTGGCGTCGAGGTCAGCTTCGAGACGCCGGACTGGGCGACCTTGACCGGCGGCCGCTGGCAGGGACGTTATGACGTCGGCGTCGGCTCCGTCACCCCCACCAAGGCACGCGCCCAGGTCATCGACTTTGCCGGCATCTATTACTACAGCCCCTATGTCTACGTGTTGCACAAGGACAGTGAGGCGAAGTCTGTCACCGACCTGAACGGCAAGGTCGTCGGCGTTGAAACGGCCACGACATCGGAAGATTTCATTCGCCGGCAGTTGGAAATCGACGCGCCGGGGCTTCCGCCGATCGAATACAAGCTGGAGCCGGGCGAAATCCGCACCTTTGCCGACTCCATGCTTCCCTTCGACGACCTGCGCCTCGGCAATGGCGTGCGCCTTGATGCGGTCATCGCGCCGGAACAGACCGCGCTGAACGCCATCAAGAACGGTTATCCGCTCAAGGTCCTTGACGGCGAGTACGCGTTCAAGGAGCCGCTCGTCGTGATCGCGGAAAAGACCGACCCCGAGTGGACGAAGAAGATCGGCGATCTCATCGACGAGATGAAGAAAGACGGCACGCTCGCGAGCTTTACCACCAAGTGGTACGGCAAGGACTACAGCGCCGACTGAGTTGGACAAGTCTGTGCGGCGGCAGTTCATGCCGCCCGCAACCCTTATTCGCTGTCTGCAGGGCGAGAGAACATGTCCTATCCCGATACCTACTACAAAAACACGATGGTCGACCGGAAGGTCAGACCAGTGCTTTCGGAAACCATCGAATGTGACACGGTCGTTGTCGGCGGTGGGCTTGCTGGTCTGACAACGGCGCTTCAGCTTGCACGCGCCGGGCAGTCGGTTGTGGTGCTCGAGGCCGAGAGTGTCGGCTTCGGGGCTTCCGGTCGAAATGGCGGCTTCGTCAGCCCCGGTTTTGCGACCGGTGGCGAGAATATTGCTCGACTGGCCGGTGCCGAAGGTGCACGGCAGATCCACCGCCTGTCGATCGAAGGCGTGGATTTCGTTCGGGATACGATCGCGGCGCTGAAGATCGAGAGCGCGCAAGCGCAGCCCGGCATCACCAGCGTGCTGCGCTACGACGACGACGGCAGTTTGAAGGCACATGCCGACGCGATGCGCCAAAACTACGGGTACGAATTGGAATACTTCGACACCGAGCACATTCGCGCGGTGCTGAAGTCGAAGCGCTATTTCCAGGGTCTGCGCGACCCCAAGGCCTTCCACATGCACCCGCTCAACTACCTTCGTGCGGTGGCAGAAGAGATCGAGCGGCTGGGTGGGCAGATCTACGAGGGCTCGGCGGCAACGGCGAGCACGCTCGATGGGGCCGAGAAGACGGTGTCGACCGCCCGCGGCCGCGTCAAGGCACGCCAGGTCGTCTTCACGACCGGTGGCTACACCGGCGCGCTCAACGGCCGGCTGCAGCGGGCGTTCCTGCCGATCGCCACCTATGTGATGCTGAGCGAAGAGGCGCCGGATCTGATCCGTTCGGCCATCGCCACCCGCGACGCGATCGGCGACAACCGCCGCGCCGGAGACTATTACCGGCTGGTGGATGGAGGCAAACGACTGCTTTGGGGCGGGCGGATCACCACGCGGGCAGCTTCGCCGGCGGCCCTTGCGGCCGAATTGCGGCGCGAGATGACGGGCACCTATCCGCAACTCAAGGAACTGAAGACCGAGCTCGCCTGGTCTGGGCTGATGTCCTATGCACGCCACCTGATGCCCCAGATCGGCGAGATGCGGCCGGGAGTCTGGCATTGCACCGCCTTTGGCGGCCACGGGCTCAACACCACGGCGATCGGCGGCAAGCTGGTGGCCGAAGGCATTCTCGAACAGTCCGACCGCTACAAGCTCTTCCGGCCGTTCGGTCTGGTCTGGGCCGGCGGCTATGCCGGGCTGGCGGTTGCTCAACTCACCTACTGGAAACTGCAGGCACAGGACTGGTGGCGCGAGCGCGCGGCCTGAACGCCGGAGATTTTGAGATGATTGGTCGTCTGATACTGACTTATCCGGATGTCGCGCGACGGTCCGGCATGTTTCTCATGCTGGCGCTCGTCACGCTGGCGATCTACGGGCTCGGCATCAGCCCTGCCTGGATCGGGCATCTGCTGCCGACTTCGGCAGGGTGGCTGGAAGCCAATCCAGCGCTCGGCCGGTTGGTCAGTGCCTTGCTGGTCGCGCTGATCGCGGTAGCGAACTGGAAGGCTTTGCGGCAATTGCCGCGTAGCGGACAGGTGATCGGCGTCTGGGTCGAGCTCTTCGTCCTGCTGATGCTGTTTTTCTACTCGTTCGATCTGTCCTTCGCCTTCATCGCCAAGAAGATCGGCTACCTGGTCTCCCAGGGCGTCGTCACGACGCTCTATATCTCGGTGATCTCGATCGCGATCGCCACCCTCATCGCGCTGGTCGGGGCAATTGCGAAGCTGTCGAAGAACGGCGTGATCTACGGTCTCGCGACCTTCTACACCTCGCTCTTCCGCGGTCTGCCGTTGTTGATGCAGATCTACATCATCTACCTCGGCCTGCCGCAGGTCGGCTACGTCATCGGCGCGGTGCCGGCGGGCATCCTGGCGCTGTCGCTCTGCTATGGCGCCTATATGACAGAGATCTTCCGGGCCGGCATCGAGAGCATCCCGCGCGGCCAGACGGAAGGGGCGACCGCACTCGGCCTTAGCCCGAGCCAGACAATGGCGCTGGTGATCATGCCGCAGGCGATGCGCGTCATCGTCCCGCCGACTGGCAACCAGTTCATCGCCATGCTGAAGGACTCTTCGCTCGTCTCCGTCGTCGGCGTCTGGGAGATCATGTATCTCGCCCGCACTCAAGGCCAGACCGAGTTCCGGCACATCGAGATGCTGATCACCGCCTCGATGATCTACTGGATCCTGTCGATCGGTCTTGAGTTCCTGCAGTCTCGTGTCGAGGCCCGCTTCGGGCGCTTCGATGTCCGCTGAGTACGGTGCGCACGCGAATTTCTTGGGGTGGAAAGCCTGAAGACGCCCGCCATTTACCGGGCCCGTTGTTGAACTGGGTCGGGTGAGGCGGGCTCGTCTTGTTACAGAGTGTGCGGCTGTTGCGGAAACCCGCCGACATGGGTGCAGGTGCGCGCAGCGAGGTCGCGCCCGGCCTCCAGCCGCTTGATCAACGGGCGGCCTTGAAGGTGAGCCAGAATGAACCCGGCGATAAAGCTGTCGCCCGCGCCGGTGGTATCGACGACATCCACAGGACGGCTGCCGGTCGATACCAGTTCGGTTCCGTCGCTTGCGAGCGAGCCGAGGGCGCCTCGCGTGACGACGGCCAGCTTAGCACCGCGAGAGAGGAAGCCATCAGCCAAGCGTTCTGCGTCCTGAACACCGTCGCCGCCGGACCCGAAGGCGATGTTGAGGCCCTCCACGCCGAGGTCGGCGGGGGCGGCGTTGACGGAGACATCCTGCGAGACGCTGACACCCGCGGCTGCAAGTGCCCGGCGCAGCGCGCCGCCGTCGTCGAGCCAGCCGATATGCACGTGATCCATGGTCTTCAGGAGAGCGAGGTCGTCCGCGTCGGGTCGGTAACCGGCACAGGCGCCGAAATCCTCATAGAGGAAGACACGGTCGCCATCCGGCGTGATGCCGATGTCGGTATAGGCGGTGTTGACGTCACGCTCCTTGAGGCCGTCAAGCCGCACGCCGTTCTGCTCGAGAAGCTGCCGCACCTGTGCGCCGTCGCGGTCACGACCGACGGCGCCGAAGTAGAAAGATTGGTGTCCGAGAAGCGCCGACTGCACGGCGACATTGATCGCGTTACCACCGACATAGGTTTCCCCGACCGGCGCCTGGAAACGGTCGATGCAATTGTCGCCGACGGCAGCAAGGCGGAAAGTGGTCATAGCGTCTCCTGGCGGCCGCATGGAAAGGTCGCGAACGCGTTTTCGCATCCGCGACCGTCGGGCGAACGATTACGTCTCGAATGCTCAGTAGGCAACGCGCTTGTAGTAGCGCCGCGTTGTCAGCGGGTGATTGCGCATGACCTCGAGGTGGGCACTGATGCGCTCGAGCACTGTTGCAAGCACGATCGGCGAGACGAGACCGCGCACGTCGGGAGAGAGGCCGGGGAGGGAGAACTCCGTCGTGTCGAGCACGGTGAGCTTGCTCGTGTAACCGGGCACGAAGTTCTGAACGCGTTCGGCGAGCGGACGCATCGCATCTTCGCCCTTGAACAGGATGACGCTGACATCCTGTTCCACCAGTTCGAGCGTTCCGTGGAAAAAGTCTGAGGCATGCACCGGACGGGTGCGGATCCACTGCATCTCCTCGAGAATGCACATGCCGTAGTAGAAGGCTTCCGGCCACACGTTACCGGCGCCGGTGATGATGTGGTAGTTGGAGCCGGCAAGAACCTTCGCGAAATCCTCTGCTCGGGGTTCGAAGCTTCGCTTCACCTCCAGCAGCGCCTGCGGCAGGGTTTCGAGTTCACCCACAATCCGCTCGTAATTTTCGAGTTCCCCGCGGTGGCGCATGATCGAAAGCGCAATGAACAGCGATTGCAGAAAGAAGGACTCGCAGGAGGTGTCGTCTTCGGCGAAATTGACGAAGACGTGGTCTCCGCCTTGGCCGAGTGGCGTGTCCCGATGCCCGACCAGCGTCAATACCGTCGCGCCAACCGCTTTTGCCTTCTCGAGCAGCGCCACGCTTTCCTTCGTGGTGCCGGAGAGGGAGGGAATGACCACGATGGACCTGGAATTCAGGTTTGCCGATCCGGAAAGGACGAGCTCTGCCGGCATGTCGATAAAGGTGGTAAAGCGGGACTGGCGCTGAAGAAGCTGGGCTGCCGGCTGCATCAGGATGGCGGCGCCTCCCGTTCCCGTGAAAAAGATGTTCTCCGCGCCGGCGGCGAGACAGGCCGAGATGGTGGTGTCCAGTTGCTGGCGCAGTGCGCCAGCGCCCGACTGGATGCGAAGAAATCTCTGTTCGTCGAAGTTCAGCATGACACGCTTTCCCGGTGATTGCCTCGGTCGGCGGTCATGGCGTCCGCCGTTCTCCTTAATGTTGTAAGACAACTGACAACAATGCGAAGCGGTGTCAAGAGAGATATCTCGCCAGCACCGCTGCACCTCGCGATGCACGCCGAGTAGCAGCGAAAATCCGGTTGGCCGGAGGCGCACTTGACCTTCCAGAATTTGTCAGACAAGAACATCCTTGTGATTGTTCAACGGAGTGAGAGGAATTGGACGAACCCCTTCGTGATACGCGCACACTGGTCATTCAGCTCCGCGACCGCATCGCGGATCTGATTCGCGACGAAGGGCTCAATCCCGGCGACAAACTGCCAACCGAGGCGCAGTTGACGCAGCGCTTCAAGATCTCGCGTCCGGCGCTGCGCGAAGCGCTGAAGCTGCTCGAGCAGGACAGCATCATCTATGTCGAGCACGGCCGGGGACGGTTCGTCTCGGCGATGTCCGCCGTGCAGGTCGATCGCCCGATCACGGTCTTCGAAAGCGTCACGGACATGGCCCGGCACTATGGCTACGCCACGGCCAACAAGGTTCTTTCGGTGGCGGAGGAAGCACCCGACGCCACCACAGCTGAGCAGTTGCGGCTGCAGCCGGACGAGCGGGTGATCCGTCTCGAACGGCTGCGGCTGCACAAGGACGAGCCGATCCTCTATTGCGTCGACTTCATCCCGCGCAGCATCATCCCGTTGCGCCTTTATGATGTCGATTGGACCGGTTCACTGCTCGATCTGCTGGACCAGCACAGGAGCAGGCCCAGGATGTCGGCCGCGATCGTCTCCGCCGTCATGCTTCCCGATGATGTGGTGGAGCGCAACGACCTGCGCGATTTCGGGCCGGCACTGCTGATCCGCGAGACCTGTTTCAATGCGGCCGGCTTGCCGGTGGTCTACGCGCTCGACTATCACCGCGGCAGCCATTTTTCCTTCAGCCTGGCGCGCAAGTGATCCGGCCGACGGTCTAGACTTGTCGGCAAATGGTCCGTGAACGGTGTCGGGCGGCGGCGAGCGGCCGTGTCACTTCTCCAGGCGTGTCGGGCTGAACTTCGAGGGATCGAGACCGACCGCCTCGAAGCCGTCCGGTGTTGTGGTACCGATGACGAGGTTCGCGGCGAGTGCGCCGAGCGCCGGTGAGGTCAGAATGCCGTAGCCGCCCTGGCCGGCGAGCCAGAAGAAATCCGGTCGGTCGCGGGCAAAGCCGATGACCGGCAACTTGTCGGGCGAGAAGCTGCGCATGCCGGCCCAGCTCTTGAAGATGCGGCGAACCGGTACGGTCGTTGCCTCTTCGATGTAGTGCGCCGCCCAGGCGACGTCGATTTCCTCGGGCTGGACGTCGGCCGGCTCGCAAGGGGTGGCGTCGGCGGGCGAGGCGAGCAGCCGCCCACCCTCGGGCTTCATGTAGAAGTCTTCATCGATCTCGTTGATCTCCGGCAAGGTGAGCGCATCGATGCCTTCGGGGAGATCGACGGTGATCGCCGTGCGGCGATGCGGCACGATACCGACGGGGGCGACGCCGAACAGGTCCGCAACCGGATCGGCCCAACCGCCGGCGGCATTGACGATCGTCTTTGCGCCGACATCGCCGGCACTGGTCGTGAGCACCCAGCGATCGCCATCCCGACGTGGCGCCAGTACGTCCGAGCGTTCGACGATCGTGGCGCCATGCCGGCGGGCGCCCCTGACGTAACCCTGAACGAGGTTCTCGACTTCGATGTCCCAGAAATGCGGATCGTAATAGGCCGCGGCAACGTAGTCCCGCCGGAGAATAGGCACCCGTGCGATAACTTCGTCGACGGTCAGCCTTTGGATCTCGGCATTGGCGCGACTTTCCTCGGCGAAGACCTCTTCGAAGCGATCAGCCTTCTCGGCGTTGGCGATTATGACGCCGCCGCGCTGCTTGAGCAGCGCCACTTCGGAAAACCCCTCAGGCGGTTTGTCGAAGAAGGACTTGGAGATGGCCGCGAGCGCACAGACTTCCGGCGTGTTGTAGCGCAGCACGAATTCTGCGGCCGAGCGGCCGGTGCTGTGATAGCCGAGCCCTTCCTCCCGCTCGATCACCACCACGGAGCGATGTGGTGCCAGGAAATAGGCGAGTGACAGGCCGGCGATCCCGCCGCCAATGATCGCCACATCGTAGTCCCGCATGTCCTGCCTCCATTGGTTGTTGGCGGGACCATAGGCAAGCTGCCATCCGCGTTCAAATTTATAACCGGAAAGGTGGCTATCAATTCTGATGATGGTCAGGCTATCTCGTCGAGACAGTGGTCGAGGGGCTCGGTATCGGCGACATGGGAAAGAAAAGCAGCTTCCGCCGGATTGAGGATCGCGTTCGGGTTGGAAATGCGAAAGACGTCGGTCGTCGGCAGGTCGGTGTAGGGCGGCAACTGCCAGAGTTCGCCCTCTGCAACGGCTGGCGCCGCCAGGTGGTCGGGCAGCATGCCGATGCCGACATTGGAGGCGATCAGCCGCATCACCTCTTCGACATTGCAGGAGACGGCGCGGACCTGCTGGCCGAAAGACCCGACGGCACGCACCGCGGTCACCGAGTTCATGTGCTGCCCGCCAAGCACGTCGGCGATGAAGGCGATATAGGGATTGCCCCTGAGATCGTTGAAGTCGACGCCTTGAACGCCGAACAGCGGATGATCGCGGCCGCAGTAGAGCGCGTAGCGTTCGCGTACATGGAAGCGTTTGTTGAGCCAGTCGGGTATGTTGCCGTCGCAAAGGCCGATGGTCGCGACGTTTCGCTCGACGGCGCTTAGAACGTCCACCGTCGTCGCGACGGTGACCGATAGCGTCACCTTTGGGTGCAGACGGAAGAAACTTTCGAGCTTGCGGTCCCAGGCAGGGTTGTGGGCGTGGCTGACGGAGTGGATGTTGAGGTGGCCGGTGATCTCTTCGCCGGCAATCTCCAGAACGTTCGGCAGCCGGATCACGGCGGCGAAGATATCGCGGCATTGGGCATGCAGGCGGGCGCCGGCATCCGTCAGGTTGAAGCGCCCGGGGCGGCGGTCGATGAGCTTCTGGCCAACGGTCTGCTCCAATCGCTTCAACGCCATGCTGACAGCCGGCTGCTGCAGGAGCAGACGGTTTGCGGCGGCCGTGATGCTGCCTTCCTCGACCAGCACGACGAAGGTGCGCAGCAGATTCCAGTCGAGATTGTGGGCGAAGCGTTCGAGGCGGTCATTGGCCATGGTCGTGGCTTGCTTTGATCTCTGGCGTTGCACTGGCCATTCGCTCCACGGTGGTGGCCCGAAGGACTTGAGTTCTTGTCGTCATATTTCAGCGATTTTGCAACACGGGGTGCTCCCGGTCGGACGCGGGGCCATTCCCTGAACGCATGAGGCGGTGCCTCAATTTCGTTTGAAACGGCATGCACCCCTTGCGATAACATGAGCCGAATAATCCGATGGGAGAGAAACATGGCCGGCAAGACGCAATTTCAATGGGATGATCCGTTCCTCCTCGAAGATCAGTTGACCGAGGACGAACGTATGATCCGCGACACCGCGCGGGCCTATGCGCAAGACCGGCTGCAGCCGCGCGTCATTGACGCCTATCGCGAAGAATCGACCGATCCGGAGATCTTCCGCGAGATGGGCGAGCTCGGCCTGCTCGGCGTGACGGTCTCCGATACCTATGGCGGCGTCGGCGCTTCTTACGTCGCCTACGGCCTTGTCGCCCGCGAAGTCGAGCGCGTCGACAGCGGCTACCGCTCGATGATGAGCGTGCAGTCTTCGCTGGTGATCTACCCGATCTATGCATATGGCTCTGAAGAGCAGAAGCAGAAGTATCTCCCGAAGCTCATCAGCGGCGAGTGGATCGGCTGCTTCGGCCTGACCGAGCCGGATGCCGGCTCGGACCCGGCCGGCATGAAGACCCGCGCCATCAAGACCGAGAGCGGCTACCGCCTCGTCGGCTCGAAGATGTGGATCTCCAACGCGCCGCTCGCCGATGTTTTCGTCGTCTGGGCGAAGTCGGAAGCCCATGGCGGCGCTATCCGCGGCTTCGTGCTCGAAAAGGGCATGAAGGGTCTTTCGGCGCCGAAGATTGCCGGCAAGCTGTCGCTGCGGGCCTCGATCACCGGCGAAATCGTCATGGACAATGTCGAGGTCGGCGAAGACGCGCTTCTGCCAAACGTCGAGGGCCTGAAGGGTCCGTTCGGCTGCCTCAACCGCGCCCGCTACGGCATTTCCTGGGGTGCGCTCGGTGCCGCCGAGTTCTGCTGGCATGCCGCGCGCCAGTATGGCCTCGACCGCAAGCAGTTCAACCGCCCGCTGGCACAGACGCAGCTCTTCCAGAAGAAGCTTGCCGACATGCAGACGGAGATCACGCTCGGCCTGCAGGGCTCGCTGCGTGTCGGCCGCCTGATGGACGAGGGCCGCATGGCCCCGGAAATGATCTCCATCGTCAAGCGCAACAATTGCGGCAAGGCGCTCGATATCGCCCGAATGGCCCGCGACATGCATGGCGGCAACGGCATCTCCGAGGAATACCAGGTCATGCGCCACATGGTGAACCTCGAGACCGTCAACACCTACGAGGGTACGCATGACGTCCATGCGCTGATCCTCGGCCGCGCCCAGACCGGCCTCCAGGCCTTCTTCTGAGCGGCACGATCATGGAAGCGCCGCTGAAGGGCATTCGTGTCCTGGAACTGGCCCGCATTCTCGCGGGCCCCTGGATCGGCCAGACGCTGGCCGATCTCGGTGCCGACGTCATCAAGGTGGAAAGCCCGGCCGGCGACGACACCCGCACCTGGGGCCCGCCCTTCGTCGCGGGCGAGGATGGCGAGACGCTCGACGCCGCCTATTTCCACGCCTGCAACCGCGGCAAGCGCTCGGTCGTGCTGGATTTCACCACGGAGGAGGGGCAGGAGGCCGTGCGCCGCCTTGCCGCCCAGTCGGATGTCCTGCTCGAAAACTTCAAGGTCGGCGGGCTCACCAAGTATGGTCTCGACTACGAGAGCCTGAAGAAGATCAATCCGCGGCTGATCTATTGCTCGGTCACGGGCTTTGGCCAGGACGGGCCCTATGCCCATCGCGCCGGCTACGACTACATCGTCCAAGGCATGAGCGGCATCATGGACCTGACCGGTGAGCCCGATCGCGAGCCGCAGAAGATCGGCGTTGCCTTCGCCGATATCTTCACCGGTCTCTACGGTGTAATTGCCGTCCAGGCGGCGCTTGCCCAGCGCGAGCGCACCGGCGAGGGACAGCAGATCGACATGGCACTGCTCGACTGCATGACCGGCGTTCTTGCCAACCAGGCGCTGAACTTCCTGGTCTCCGGCAAGGCGCCGCGCCGGCTCGGCAATGCGCACCCGAACATAGCGCCCTATCAGGTCTTCCCGACCTCCGACGGTCATCTGATCGTTGCGGTCGGCAATGATCGGCAGTTCGTGAAGTTCTGCACATTGCTCGACCGAGCCGATCTCGCGACCGACGAACGTTATCGGACCAACGCGCTGCGCGTGCAGAACCGCGACATGCTGACGCCTGAACTGGCAGCCGAAACCGCGAAAATCGAGCGCGACACGCTCTTGAAGTTGCTGGAAGATGCCGGCGTGCCCGGCGGGCCGATCAATACCGTTGCCGATGTTTTCGCCGATCCGCAGATCGAGCATCGGCAGATGCGGGTGGACACGCCGCATCCGGGCGCTGCCGCCGGCACCTCGCCGGGTGTCAGGACACCGATCCGCTTTTCGGCGGCCGAGCTTGCGCTGGACCGCGGCGTACCGCGGCTTGGAGAGCACACCGAGGAGGTGTTGGCAGAGATCGGGATGCAGGTCCCGAAGGCGGGCTAACGTAAGGTGACGCCCCGAAGGCGCTTGTTAAGACACCACCTGAGAAAATAGCAAAAAGCCCCGGAAATCCTGGAGATTTCCGGGGCTTTTCGTTTTAGGCCTTGAGTGCGCGGTTGAAGACGCGCGACAGCCGTTCGGCAAAAGCGCGCGGATCCTGCGGCTTGTCGCCATCGAGCACGCGCGCCTGGTCGAGCAGGAGTTGTACGGCGTCAGTCCGGAACGCGATATCGCCGGCGGGGCTGGCAGCCATCGCGGCGATCAGTGCGTGGTTCGGGTTGACTTCGAGGATCGGCTTGGCCGCATCGTCGAGACGGCCGGCGCCTTGCAGCATCTTTTCGAGCTGGCGATCGGGACCGTGCTCCGGCGCGACCAGGCAGACGGCGCTTTCCGTCAGCCGGTCGGACGTGCGAACATCGGAGACCGCCGCGCCGAGTGTTTCCTTGGCGAAGGCAACGAAATCGATGACCAGCTGGCTGGCCTTCGGCGCTTCTTCCTTGTCGCCTTCAGACTTGGCGATATTGCTGAGATCAGCCGCCCCTTGGGTGATCGACTTCAGCGGCTTGCCGTCGAAGTCCGGAGCCGAGGTCACCCAGAAGCTATCGACCGGATCGGTCAAGAGCAGTACTTCGATGCCGCGGGCGCGGAAACCTTCGAGCTGCGGCGAGGCCTTGAGCTGGCCGAGATTGTCGCCCGTCAGATAATAGATCGCCGACTGGCCTTCCTTCATGTCCTTGACGTAGTCGGCGAGGCTGCGCTGGCCCTCATCCGAGGTGGTGGTACGGAAGCGTGACAGAGCGATCAGTTGTTCGCGGCGCTCGTAGTCCTCGTAGATGCCTTCCTTCAGCACGCTGCCGAAGTTTTCCCAAACTTTGTCGAAGGTCTCCGGCTCGCTTTCCGCCAGCTTCTCGATTGCGGTCAGCACGCGGTTGGTGACACCCTTGCGGATACTCGCGAGCAGCGGGCTTTCCTGGATCATTTCGCGCGAGACGTTGAGCGGCAGGTCCGAGGTGTCGACGAGGCCGCGCACGAAGCGTAGGTAGCGCGGCAGCAATTCCGCCTCGTCGGTGATGAAGACGCGTTTGACGTAGAGCTTCATCCGGCCCTTGCGGTCCGGGTCGAAGAGGTCGAAGGGCTTCGAGCCGGGCACGAAGGCAAGTGCGGTATATTCGTGACGGCCTTCGGCGCGGAAATGCACCGTGAGGGCCGGATCGTCATACTGCCCGGCGACGCCACGATAGAAGTCGGTGTACTCTTCCTTGCTGATCTCGCTCTTCTGCTTGGTCCAGAGGGCGGTGCCGTCGCCGACGGAAACCGGCTCGGCCCCGGGCTTCTCGACGACCGAGATCGGCACCGGCACATGGCCGGACTGATCCTTGACGATGCGCTCGACCGTCCAGCGCGAGGTGTAGGTCTTAGCATCCTCCATCAGATGGAGCGTGATGCGCGTGCCGCGCGCGGGGGCATCGGCGAGTTCGGCGGCAGCAACGGTGTAGCTGCCCTTGCCGTCGGAAGACCACAGCCAGGCGTGTTCGGAACCGGCGCGGCGCGACACGACATCGACCTTGTCGGCGACCATGAAGGCGGAATAGAAGCCGACGCCGAACTGACCGATAAGCTGTGCGCCTTCCTTGCCCTGGGCGGCCTCGATGCGCTCCATGAAGGCCCGCGTGCCCGAGCGGGCGATCGTGCCGAGCGCTTCGACCAGTTCATCACGGCTCATGCCGATGCCGTTGTCGTCGACGACGAGACGGCTGTTTTCCTCATCGAGCGTCAGCGTGATGCGCGGGGTGGGGTCTCCGGCAAGAAGCTCAGGCGAGACGATCGCTTCGTAGCGCAGCTTTTCGCAGGCGTCCGCGGCGTTCGAAATCAGTTCGCGGAGGAAGACGTTCTTGTCGGAATAGACCGAATGCACCATCAAATGGAGCAGTCGCGCCACATCGGCTTCGAAGACATGTTTCTCTACGGACATTTCGGTTTCGCTCATCGCCTTGGCAACTCCTTGTGCTTTGCGCCCCAATTGGCAAGCTGCGTCCAGAATTTCAAGGGTCGTCTTGCACGGTACCCATTTCTGTATGATGCTGCACTGCGAAGGAACGCTGAAAACTGGCCAACGTATGCTCCTTCCACGGGGTCCAAGGCGACGGTTCGCTACGACGACAAATCGCCGTAACACTCCACTGTTATGCTCCTGCGACCTGAGCAGACGTTCTTGGGTCACCTATGTCGAGTTCATACCGCGGCTCTGCCACCCGTCTCTTTGACTAAAGTCAATGCGAGACGAATTGCATTGTTCTATTGGCTTCAAGCAGCGGGGCCGGCCTTCAATCGCACCGAGGAGTGGACATTATGCCCAAGCATTCCCCCATCCCGACAATACCGACAATACCGACATTCGCCGATGCCTATTCCTATTCGCTCGATGCCTGGCAGCGCTCGGTCCTTTTTCTTGACGTGATGCGGCAGCGCGGTGCGCAATATGAGGAGCACCGGACGCAGACCGCTCCGAACGTGCTGGAGTTCGAGGCTCAGCTTGTCCGCGACGGACGCACACTCGCGCGGCCGGTGAACTATGCACTGGTGAGCATCGTTCCTCCCGACGGGGTCGCGATCGATCCGTCGAAGCGCCCCTTCGTCGTTGTCGATCCCCGTGCGGGTCACGGGCCTGGCATCGGTGGTTTCAAGGCAGACAGCGAGATCGGCGTGGCGATGAAGGCCGGCCATCCCTGCTATTTCATCGGCTTCCTTCCTGATCCGGTCCCCGGGCAGACGATCGAGGATATTGCTCTTGCCGAGGCCATATTCCTCGAAACCGTCATCGCTCGCCATCCGGATGCTGACGGCAAGCCCTGCGTGATCGGCAATTGCCAGGCGGGCTGGGCCGTGATGATCGTTGCTGCGCTCAGGCCGGAACTCTTTGGTCCGATTATCATTGCTGGAGCACCGCTTTCCTACTGGGCCGGCGTCAAAGGGCAAAACCCGATGCGCTATTCCGGCGGGCTCCTCGGCGGCAGCTGGCTGACGGCGCTGACCGGCGATCTAGGCGCCGGCGTCTTCGACGGCGCCTGGCTGGTTCAGAATTTCGAGAACCAGAACCCGGCCAACACGCTTTGGACCAAACAATACAATCTCTATTCGAAGATCGACACGGAGGCCGCCCGCTACCTCGGCTTCGAGCGCTGGTGGGGCGGGCACGTGACGCTGAATGCCGAGGAAATGCAGTTCATCGTCGATGAGCTGTTCGTCGGCAACAAGCTTGCGGCCGGCGAAATCCGAACGTCCGATGGCACGGCGATCGATCTGCGCAACATCCGTTCGCCGATCGTCGTATTCTGCTCGAAAGGGGATAACATCACCCCGCCGCAGCAGGCGCTCGACTGGATCCTCGATCTTTACGACAGCGTCGACGAGATCCGCGCCTACGGCCAAACGATCGTCTATACCATCCACGAGACCGTCGGACATCTCGGCATCTTCGTGTCCGCCGGGGTCGCGCGGAAGGAGCATGACGAATTCGCGTCCAACATCGACCTGATCGACGTGTTGCCGCCCGGCCTGTATGAGGCCGTGCTGACGCCGGCAGCCGGTGTGGACGAGGGACGCGAACTTCTCTCTGGTGAATGGCTGATGCGTTGTGAGGCGCGGACGTTGGAGGACATCCGTGCGCTTGGCGGCAACGATATCGAGGATGAGCGGCGTTTCGCTGCCGCGGCGAAACTGTCGGAAGTCAATCTGGCGCTCTACCGCACCTATCTGCAGCCGGCGGTGAAGGCGGCGGTGACTCCGCCTGTGGCCGAAGCCATGCGCAGCATGCATCCCCTGCGCCTGCAGTATGCACTGTTCGGCCCGGACAATTCCTTCATGGCCTGGACGGCGGCTCTTGCAGAACAAGTGCGACAAAACCGCGAACCTGCGGCTTTAAACAATCCGTTCATTGCGTGGCAGGAGGCGCTGTCGCAGCAGGTGGTGGACGGCCTGGATGCCTGGCGACGGACGACGGAGTACGTGTCCGAGCAAACCTTCCACACAGTTTACGGCGCCCCGGCTCTTCAGGCGGCACTCGGTGTGGATGCCGCCCATGCTCCGCGCAAGGCAGCAAAGAGCCTGCTGCATCAGGAACTTGTTGACGCGCGGATCGCAGACCTTAGGGCCAGGATGGCGGAGGGTGGCACTTGCGAAGGTCTCGCCCGAGCGCTGATCTTCGTCGGCATGGCGCGAGGCGGTGCCGACGAACGCGGCTTTGAGGCGGTTCGGCGACTTCGACGCGCTCACCCGGATGCCAAGCAACTGGATCTCGCCACGTTCAAAGCAGTGCTTCGGGAGCAGTATTTCATGCTGCTGATCGACGAGGATGCTGCCCTTGCGGCGCTTCCAAATCTGCTGCCCGAAGCGATCGAGGAGCGTCGCGCCGCCTTCACTGCTCTTCGCGAGGTCCTCGATGCCTCCGGCGCGCTGACGGGTCTTGCGGCCGAGCGGCTGCAACGGGTGGCGGCGATGTTCCGGCTGGACAGCGAGCCTCCGGTGGCGATTAATGCTGGCAAGGCCGTCCGCAATCGTGCCGCATCCTGATCGAGAAGGAGCTTCGACATGTCCGAGGCAACCGCACTGCCGCTTGAGCAGTCCAAATACGATCTGCTGATTGCCACCGCGCGAGACGAAACGCCGGCGGTCACCATCGTCGCGCACCCTTGCGACGAAACCTCGCTGCGTGGCGCACTTGAGGCGGCCGAGACGGGACTGATCAAGCCCGTGCTCGTCGGCCCGGAAACGAAGATCCGCAGCGTCGCTGCCGAACACCGGCTCGACCTCGGTAGCTACGAGATCGTCGACGTGCCGCACAGCCATGCGGCGGCGGCGAAAGCGGTGGCGATGATCCGCGAGGGCCTCGGCGAACTGCTGATGAAGGGCAGCCTGCATACGGACGAGCTGATGCGCGAGGTTGCTGCCTCCGCAACGGGACTCAGGACCGATCGGCGGATCAGCCATGTCTTCATCATGGATGTGCCGGGCCATGCCGAGACGCTGTTCATCACCGATGCTGCCATCAACATCTTCCCGGATCTCGAGGCCAAGCGCGACATCGTGCAGAACGCCATCGATCTTTGGGTCACGATCGGTCTTGGCGAGCCGCGCGTCGCCATTCTTTCGGCTGTCGAGACCGTGACGACGAAGATCCCATCGACGATCGAGGCGGCAGCACTTTGCAAGATGGCCGAGCGCGGCCAGATCACCGGCGGCCTGCTCGAAGGCCCGCTTGCCTTCGACAATGCGATCGACCCGGAGGCAGCACATATCAAGGGCATAAAGTCTCCCGTTGCCGGCCGGGCGCAGATCCTGGTGGTACCCGATCTTGAGGCCGGCAATATGCTGGCGAAGAATCTCACCTTCCTGTCCCATGCCGACGCCGCCGGCATCGTCCTTGGCGCCCGCGTGCCGATCGTGCTGACGTCGCGGGCGGACTCCGTGCGCACGCGTCTTGCCTCCTGTGCCGTGGCCTCGCTCTACGCGGCGCGGCGGCGGGCGACGCAAGTCGCGGCGGTGTAGCCATGGACGCGCTCCTCGTCGTCAACGCCGGATCGTCCAGCCTGAAGTTTCAGGTTTTCGGGATCACGGATGCCGGTCTAGAACGCCGGGTGAAGGGGCAGATCGGGGGCATCGGCACGCGTCCGCGCCTTCAGGCGAAGGCGGCCGACGGAACTGTGCTGATCGATCGAAACTACGAAGCCGACGTCGTCTCCGATTTGCCGGCGGCTATCGCGGCGGCGAGGGACTGGCTGTTGACCCTTCAGGGCTTCACCCTGCGTGCGGTTGGCCACCGGGTGGTGCATGGCGGGCCCGACTATGCCGAGCCGGTGCTCATCGACGCGACAGTGCTGGATCGTCTGGCGAGTTACCAAGATCTCGCGCCGCTGCACCAGCCCAACAACCTCGCGCCGATCCGCCAGGCCATGGCGATCAATCCGGATGTGCCGCAGGTCGCCTGTTTCGATACCGCCTTCCATCACGGCCACCCGAAAGAGGTGAACTGCTACGCCATGCCGCGCAGCTTCTATGACGAAGGCGTTCGGCGCTATGGCTTTCACGGCCTCTCCTACGAATACATTTCGGAGCGCCTGCGCGACGTGGCGCCGGAGGTGGCGGGTGGCCGTGTCATCGTTGCGCATCTCGGCAGTGGCGCCTCGATGTGCGCCCTCAACAACGGCCACAGCATCGAGAGCACCATGGGCTTCACCGCGCTCGACGGCTTGCCGATGGGAACGCGGCCTGGCCAGCTCGATCCGGGCGTCGTGCTTTACCTGATCCTCCAGCGCGGCATGAGTGCCCAGGCCGTTTCGGATCTGCTCTATCATGAGGCAGGTCTGAAGGGGCTCTCCGGTGTGTCGAACGATATGCGCGATCTTCTCGCAAGCGAGGACCCGCATGCCAAACTCGCGATCGATCACTTCCTCTATCGCAGCGGGCTCAATGCCGGGATGCTTGCGGCCGCGCTCGGCGGCATCGACGCTTTCGTCTTCACGGCGGGCGTCGGCGAGAACTCCGCTCAGATCCGTGCCCGCATCGCGGACAACCTCACCTGGCTCGGCGCGGAACTCGATCCGGCCGCGAACGAGGCGGGTGCCACGCTGATCTCCACGCCTTCAAGCCGCGTCGCGCTCTACGTCATCCCAACCGACGAGGAACTGATGATCGCGCGCCACACGCTGGCGCTCCTTCGAACTCGTGCAGCCTGATCCATCGGAGACAATCCATGTCCATTCCTGTCGCCAAGGCCAAACTTCTGGATGGCCGCAAAGGTCTGATCGTTGGCATTGCCAACGATCGGTCGATCGCCTGGGGCTGCGCCCGCGCCTTTCGCGCCTTCGGGGCGGAAGTGGCCGTCACCTATCTGAACGACAAGGCAAAGCCCTATGTGGAACCGTTGGCGCGTGAAATCGAAGCGCCGCTGTTCTTGCCGCTCGACGTGGCCGTTCCGGGCCAGATGGAAGCCGTCTTCGAGGAGATCGACAAGACCTGGGGGGAGCTCGATTTCCTCGTGCACTCGATCGCCTTTTCGCCGAAGGATACGCTCGGCGGCCGCGTGGTCGACGTGCCGCGCGAGGGGTTCCTCAAGACCATGGACATCTCCTGCTGGTCATTCATCCGCATGGCGCATCTGGCCGAGCCGCTGATGAAGAATGGCGGCACGCTTTTCACCATGACCTATCATGGCTCACAGGTGGTGGTAGAAAACTACAACATCATGGGTGTTGCCAAGGCGGCGCTTGAAAGTGCGGTCCGGTATCTGGCAGCCGAGCTCGGCCCCAAGGGCATCCGCGTCCACGCGATCTCGCCCGGGGCGCTTGCGACGCGCGCCGCTTCCGGTATCCCGGAATTCGACGCGCTGCTCGAAAAGACGAAGGTCAAGTCGCCGTCGCGCGAACTCGTCGACATCGACGATGTCGGCGTTGCGACGGCCTTTCTGGCGCATGACGCCGCCCGGCTGATAACGGGCCAAGTGCTCTATGTCGACGGTGGCTACCACATCATCGACTAGCTGCTGGCTGGCCGGCCGGTGCCTGCACGGGTCAGATGTTGCCCATGCAGAGATATTTCATCTCGAGATAGTCTTCGAGCCCGTGGCGGGAGCCTTCGCGGCCGATGCCCGATTGCTTGATACCGCCGAAGGGAGCGGCTTCCGAGGACATGCGGCCGGTGTTGATGCCGACCATGCCGTATTCCAGAGCCTCGGCCACATGCCAGACACGCTTCAGGTTCTCGGCGTAGAAATAGGCGGCAAGCCCATAGATCGTGTCGTTGGCTTCGGCGATCACCTGCTCGGCCGTCTCGAAGCGGATGATCGGAGCGATCGGGCCGAAGGTTTCTTCCTGCGCGACCCGCATGTCGGTCGAGATGCCGGTCAGGACGGTCGGCTCGAAGAAGGTGCCTGACGCGCCGATTCTGTGGCCGCCAGCGCGCACCTTGGCACCCTTGGAAACGGCGTCGGTGACATGGGCCTCGATCTTCTCGATCGCATGCTTGTCGATCATCGGGCCGATGGTGATGCCCGGGGTGAAGCCGTCGCCGACGGTGAGCTCGGCAACTCGGCTGACAAATTTCTCGGCAAAGGCGTCATGCACGCCGGACTGCACATAGATGCGGTTGGCCGAGACGCAGGTCTGGCCGGCATTGCGGAATTTCGCCTGGATGGCGCCGTCCACAGCCTCGTCGATGTCGGCGTCGTCGAAGACGATGAAAGGGGCGTTGCCGCCAAGCTCCAGGCTGACCTTCTTGATCTGGTCGGAGCATTGCCGCATCAAAAGCCGCCCGACCTCGGTCGAGCCTGTGAAGCTGATCTTGCGCACCTTCGGGTTGCTGCAGAGCTCGCGGCCGATCGCGGCACCTTCCGAGGCATAGAGCAGGTTGACGACGCCCGTAGGGAAACCGGCCTTTTCGGCGAGCACGAACATGGCGCCGGCAACGAGCGGGGTCTGCTCGGCGGGCTTCAAGACGATGGTGCAGCCGGCGGCAAGGGCCGGCGAGATCTTGCGGGCGACCATCGAAGCCGGGAAGTTCCACGGCGTGATGGTGCCGACGACACCAACCGGTTGCTTGATGACAAGCATGCGGCGGTCGTTGGCCGGTGCCGGGAAGGTCTCGCCATAGATGCGCTTCGCCTCTTCCGCGTACCATTCGACATAGGCCGCGGCGTGCAGCACCTCGCCCTTCGATTCCGCAATCGGCTTGCCCATCTCGGCGGTCAGGATCGCGGCGAGATCGTCGGCATGTTCCACGATCAGGTCATGCCAGCGCCGGAGCACCGCGCTTCTGTCCTTGGCGGGTTTTGCCGCCCAGAGAACCTGGGCCTCTGCCGCGGCTTCGATCGCCCCATGCGCCTCTTCGATCCCCATCTCCGGAAGGGTCGCCAGCAGCTCACCGGTCGAGGGGTTGAAAACGTCGAAGGTTGCGCCGGTCCAGCCTGCGGCGGCATGTGCAATGGTGTGTAGCGGCGCGAATAGCTCGGCGGCGCGCAGGTGCTTGGTCAAGGCGGGGGTCAAGGTCATTGGCGGGCATCCTCCGGCGATGGTCCGCCGGGAGGCGGCAGACCCGCTTTTGCTTGTTATTGCGGGTGCCGATCGACGTCGGCACCCGAGCTTCACGCGTCTGAATAGACGCGCTAAGTCGCTGTAGCACTTTGAATTGCTGCATAATTTTGTCCTCAAGTCGATCCCGATTTGAGGAATTATGCACCGGGCAACCGCGTTAGCGGTCGCCTGGTCGGGCGTCAACCACGCGCCGCGAGGATCGACGCTTCGAGAATGTCGAGCGCTTCGGCGAAGACTTCGTCCTGGATGGTGATCGGCGCCAGGAAGCGAATGACGTTGCCATGCACGCCGCAGGTCAAGAGGATCAGTCCCTTTTCCAGCGCGATTAGGCGAACCTTGTTGGCGAAGTCGGCGCTCGGCAGGTTGGTCTTCACGTCGTTGAACTCGACGGCGTTCATGAAGCCGGGGCCGCGGATGTCGACGATCTCGGGTGCCTGTTCGCGGATGGCGGCAAGGCGCTGCTTGAGCCGGCCGCCGAGCTGCTCGGCGCGTTCGCACAGCTTCTCCTCGGCGATGACATCGAGCACTGCATGCGCGGCGGCGATACCGAGCGGGTTGCCGCCATAGGTGCCGCCAAGACCGCCGGGGGCCGGCGCATCCATGACTTCGGCGCGGCCGGTGACGGCGGCGAGCGGGAAGCCGCCGGCAAGGCTCTTGGCCATGGTGATGAGGTCAGGCGCAACGTCGTGATGGTCCATGGCGAACATCTTGCCGGTGCGGGCAAAGCCGGTCTGGACCTCGTCGGCGATCAGAAGGATGCCATGCTGGTCGCAGATTTCGCGCAGCGCCTTCATGAAAGCGGCGGGCGCGGGGTAGAAACCACCTTCGCCCTGCACCGGCTCCAGGATGATCGCGGCGACACGGCCCGGATCGACATCGGCGGCAAAGAGCTTCTTGAGTGCTGCGAGCGACTGTTCGGTAGTAATGCCGTGCAGTTCGATCGGGAAGGGGGCGTGGAAGACGTCGCCCGGCATCGCGCCGAAGCCGACCTTATAGGGAACGACCTTGCCGGTCAGTGCCATGCCCATGAAGGTGCGGCCATGGAAGCCGCCGGAAAAGGCGATGACCGCCTGGCGACCGGTCGAGGCGCGCGCGATCTTGACGGCATTTTCGACAGCTTCGGCACCGGTGGTCACGAAGATCGTCTTCTTGGCGAAGTTACCGGGCGTCAGCGCGTTCAGGCGCTCGGCGAGGTGCACGTAGGATTCGTAAGGCACGACCTGATGGCAGGTATGGGTGAAGCGATCGATCTGCGCCTTGACCGCCTCAATGACCTTGGGGTGACGATGGCCCGTGTTGACGACCGCAATGCCGGAGGCGAAGTCGATGTAGCGATTGCCTTCCTTGTCCCAGATCTCCGAGTTTTCCGCGCGATCGGCGTAGATCTGGGTGGTCATGCCGACGCCGCGGGAGATGGCGGCGTTCTTGCGGTCGGTGAGGCTGGTCATGGCGCGTTCCTGTCACGTCTGGAGTTAATATATTGCATTTTTTCTGCAAGTTTATTTTGGAAGTGGTACACCTTTCACAGTCGATTGCAAATCAAATTTGGTGATCGAGACAACACGGGCGCCGATGCGGCGTCCTTGTCAGATCTCAATCGTGACGGGTAAGGTTGCGGACACGTCGGAACCGCACGGATTCGTGCAGCGCCGGCGGGCGGTAAAGGGAAATTGGAATGGGCGCTGTGCGCTACAAGGTTGCCGAGGCGGCGCGTCTGGCGGGGGTCTCCGCTTCGACTCTGAGGTTGTGGGAGACGCAAGGGTTGGTCGTGCCCGAGCGCTCGCCGACGGGACACCGGCAATATACGGAGGGAGATCTTGCCCGGCTGAAGCGCATCGCCTGGTTCCGCGTCGAACGTGGGCTGAACCCGGCCGCGATCCGCGAGGCGCTGGAGGCGGAAGGTGCCGGGGACGACGCTGTTTCGAGCGCGGGCGAGGGCGGCGACAATCAGGTCGGCCGCAAGCTCAGAAGCCTCCGGCACGCGGCAGGAAAGACGCTCGAGCAGGTTGCCGGCGACATCGGCATCGCCGCATCGGTGCTCTCGACGCTGGAACGCACCTCGCAGGGTGTCTCGGTGGCCGTCCTGCACAACATCGCCGAACACTTCGGAACCACCGTTTCCAGCCTCTCCGGCGAGGAGGAAGCGGATGCGCGGGCCGTGGTGCGAGCCGGCGAATGGCGGACCTGGCCGCGCACGACGCCCGGCGTCACCGTGCAACTGCTGGCCGATGGCCGCAACCAGATGGATTGCCACCGCTTCGTGCTGGAACCGGGGGCTTCCAGCGAGGGCGCCTACCGGCACGAGGGCGAGGAGTTCGTCTATGTTCTCTCGGGCCGGGTTGAGTTCATCCTCGACAGCGACCAGTTCTACGACCTCGGCGTCGGCGACTCGCTCTATTTCGAGAGCAAGAGGCGCCATGCCTGGACGAACCGGCACGACGGTGAAACCGTCCTTCTTTGGGTCAATACGCCACCGACATTCTAAGCCCCCGGCCGACTTGAGGCGCTTTCGTTTCTGAAACAATACAAGGGCTTGCGGCCTCGGCCCGGCGGCGGTGACCGGCGCCTCGGTCGTCACGGTCGACCGCCCGCAGGCGAGCTCGGCGTTCTGCCGCCATTCCAGCGGTCAAAGTTTGGCCCTATTCGACCCTAGAGTTTTAGGGGCCGCCTTCAATGCGTCGTGCGACCGATCAGACCTTTCACGCTTCTCTCGAAGCAAATGGCAACCTCGCGGCAAAAATCGTAGCTGACCAGAGAGTTGGCTCCACAAGGAACAGGGCCCGCAAGGGTCGGAACTCCGAGGGGATGTTCAATGTTGAATACGCGCGACCGTCAGTTGGACGGGTTGCGGGCCGCTGCCGTTTCCATGGTTCTGTACGCGCATTTTTTTGCCGCGGACGATTCCCATTGGGGACACATCGGTGTGCGGCTGTTCTTCATTCTCAGCGGCTTTCTGATCACGCGGCTATTGCTCGACGCCCGTTCCGCCGCTCAGTTCGAACCGGCGACGGCTCTCAGATCCTTCTACGCGCGTCGCGCCTTGCGTATCTTCCCACCCTATTTCGGCATGCTGGGCGTCCTGTGGCTGTTCAACCTGGAGGGCGCCAGGGAAGGCTGGGTCTGGCACGCGCTTTACCTCTCGAACTTCTGGTACGCGGTCAAGGACGCGTGGACACCGTGGGTGCTCTGCCACACCTGGAGCCTCAGCATAGAAGAGCAGTTCTATATCGTCTGGCCGCTTCTCGTTCTGCTGACGCCGCGCCGTCTGCTCGGGCGGCTTTGTGTCGGTGTGATTGCCTGTTCGCTGGCCTACCGCTTCTATTGGCCGCTGACAGGCGCCCCCTCGCTCGCGCGCGATCTGCTGCCGCCGGCCTCGATGGATGCGCTGGCGGCGGGTGCCCTCCTGGCCGTCCACCGATCGCATGTCACAGCCTGGCCGCGATGGATGGCGGCCAGCTGGCTGCCGCTTTCCATCCTGTCGCTCGTCCTCCTTTGGGCGCGCTCGACTGCAATGGGGCCGGTGCCCGATTGGCTGGTGTGGATCGGCCTTGAAGTTTCGCCCCTGGTTCCGCTTGCAATGTTGGTGGGCAGCGCCTCCGCCGGGTTCCGCAACGATTTCGGCAGGCTGCTCGAACTCCCGCCGCTGATGGCGCTCGGGCGCGTCAGTTATGGCGTCTACCTGTTTCATCCGGTCGTGTTGGCGCTGGTCGTCAAGGCGCAGGCGTGGATACCGGTCAATGTTTCCGAACAGGGCTTCGGGCGGTTGCTCGTTGCCGGTTCCGCCACTTTGGTCGTCGCGGCCGTCTCCTGGCTCGCCTTCGAGAAACCGCTCAACGCCCTGAAACGGTACTTCCCCTACCTTCGCGCGGGCGGCCGGCGGAGTAGATCGGCCCCAAATGCCGGAAGCTCTGTCAACTGGCTGCAGGGGAAAAAGGGTGAGCGGCCGCAGCCGACCTATCGCACGGACGCCGCTGGCAGGGAAAATGCGCTCCATGCTTCAGATCTGCAATAACGTTCGAGAATGCCCATGACCGTTCCGTTGGTTTCCGTCCTGCTGCCCGTCTACAACGCCGAGCCCTATCTGGCTGCGGCGCTTGAGAGCATTCTGAAGCAGGATTATCGACGGCTGGAGATCATCGCTATCGACGACGGTTCGCGCGATCGTTCGCTGGAAATCATGCGACGCTATCAGCAGGCGGACGACCGCATCACCATCGTCTCGCGCGAAAATCGCGGTCTGATCGCGACCTTGAACGAAGGCCTCACGCTGGCGAAGGGCGACCTCATTGCCAGAATGGACGCGGACGATATTTCCTATCCCTCGCGACTGTCACGCCAGGTGTCGCTGTTCCAGCGGCAGCCGGAGCTTGCGCTGTGCGGCTCGGGTATCGACACGCTGCTTGGCGACCGTATCATCCGCGGCACGCCCAACCCGATCTATCAGCCGGCGAGCCTGCGGGCGCTGTCGAAGTTCTTCACGATCTTCATCCACTCGACCGTCGTCTTCAACAGGCGCGTCATCCCGCAGGATATGCTGACCTATGATGCGCATTACGTGCATGCGGAGGATTTCGATCTCTTCCGAAGGGTTGCCGAGCGTTTTCCGGCCGTGATGATCGACGAGGCGCTGATCGCTTACCGCATTCACGGCAACAGCGTTACGAACACGCATAAGCGCCAGATGCGCCGCACGCATTTGCAGATCGTCGGCGAAAATCTCGAACGCGAAGAGCTTTGCGACGGTCCCTCTGCCTTGAATGATATCGGCCTCGCAGTGACGTCGGAAACGATAGGGCGTGCCGCTGCGTGTATTCTCTCGCTTGAGGCCAGGGTCTCGGCGCTTCCTGCGGAAACCCGCGCCGGATACGAGGCGGGCGCGCTGAATTTCTTCTATTTTCTCTATCAGCTCGTCAGCGACGAGCGGCGGCCGGAACTCACCCACGAGTTTTTGACGCAGACGAGAAAATGGGGGCTCATCCGTCGCCGGGAACGATATGGCCTAATCGCCGGCGCTCGAGTGCCATGGTGCAGCCGCATGACGTTGGCTGCTTCAAGCCGGCTGGATGCTGTGTCGCGGTATCTGCAATCCGTGCCTGCGACGAGCGTCCTTCCGCAGCAAGGGATGCGCTAGCATGACCGTCGAGGGCCTGAAGTGGACAGCGGCGGAACGCAGCGACATGGTGGAGACGCCACGGTCGCCGTCGCCCCCCGCACGCAACGCGCTTTTCGCAAGCTTTATCGTCTGCACGCGCAATCGTGCGGCGGCGCTCGAGACCTGCATTCGATCGATCGAGACAGTTTGTGGCACCCATGCTGCCGGCCGGTGCGAGTTGATCGTTGTTGACAACGGTTCGACCGATGACACGCCTGAACGCATTGCCCGGATGGTTTCCGCTTCCCCGCTGGCAATCACGCACCTCATCGATACCCGACCGGGCCTCGCTGCCGCGCGCAACACGGCCATGGCACGCGCGCGTGGCGGCATTCTGGTTTTCATCGACGACGATTGTCAAATCGACACGAACTATCTGGCTGACCTGGAGCGCCACTACGCAAGCGGCGAAAGCGGAATCATTCGCGGCGGCCGCGTGGAACTCGGAGATGCCAGAGACCTGCCCTTCACGATCAAACGATCGAACGCGCGTGAGCGGTTGACGTGTGACATTCATCCGGGTGGCTTCGTCTTGGGCTGCAACATGACGATGCATCGCGAGGTTGCGCTGCGTGTCGGGGCATTCGACGAACGCTTCGGCGCCGGCACCTCCCTGCAGTCGGCCGAAGACACCGACTATCTGCTGCGCGCCTACAGGCTCGGTATCCCGATCGAATATGTCCCCGACATGCTCGTCTTCCATCACCACGGCCGACGCACCCGCCTGGCAATCGAGAGGCTTCACCGCAACTACAGTTTCGGCAACGGCGCGCTTTGCATGAAGCATATCCGCACGACACCATGGTTGCTGCGGCATTTCTGTTGGACCGTCCGGTCGGCTATCAGGGAAGTCTTCGGCGGCCCCCGGTTCGACCCCGTCCTGCACCTGTCGCATTGGCCAATCGTTTTCATGAACCTGCTCGGCGCTCTCAAGTTCATGAGCCTGTCCGTCGCCGAGCGGACAACGGGCCCGGTCGAACAACGGGCCCGAGAGCAACTCCAGCGCTGAGGACGGCCGCGATGTTCAGAATTCTCTTGCCGAGCCTGCAGCTGTTGCGCAATGCACTGGATGGCCAGATGCGTCTGCTTCCGCTCGTGGTGGTCCTCGGCCTCTGCAGCGCGGCACTGGAGGGCGTCGGTATCGGCCTCATCATTCCCATGCTGGGCATTATTGCCGGCGACCAGGATCCGGCGGCACTGAGCGGCGTCTCCTCTCTTTTCCAGCAGGTCGGATCGGGACTGGACGATCGCGAAAGGCTGATCGTCATCGCCGCTGCTGCCTTTGGGCTGATCTGTCTCAAGAACGTCCTGGCTTTTGCCAACACGGTGCTTGCAACCTTCATCTACGGCAAGGCTGGCCACGCGATCCGAAGCGCACTGTCGGGTCAGTTGCTGCGCATCGGCTACCCGTTCTTCATGAAGGAGAATCCCGGGCGCTTGCTCAACATCATTTCGAACGAGTCCTGGCGAGCATCCGACGCGATACAAACCGTACTTGCTGCCCTTGTGAATGGCGCGGCCGCCGTCATCCTGCTCGCGTTCCTGCTGCTGTTGTCCTGGCAGATGACGTTGTTCGTGGCGCTCGGCCTCGTTCTCGTGCAGCTCGTACACTACGTCCTGTCTGCAACCCTCACGGGGCCGAGCCGCGATGTCACCTCCTTCAACGGCGAGCTGGCGGCACGCATGCTCCACCTGGTCCACGCCGGCCGCCTGATCCGGATATTCGGGCAGGAGGCGCGGGAGAAGGCCGCGTTCGATGGGGCGTCGGATTCGGTCAGGCGCGCCGCCTTCGCACTACAGGCCCGCCAGGGCATGCTGCCACCGCTGACCGAGACGCTCCACTCCGCTCTCTTCCTTGGAGTGGTCGTCAGTGCCTGGTCTGCCGGCATCAGTTTTCCTGTGATCGTTGCCTTCGTGGTTCTGCTCTATCGTTTGCAGCCGCATGTGCGTGCCTTGCAATTGTCCTGGAGCCAGATCCAGGGCTGGAGCGGATCGCTGGAGGAGGTGCATTGGTTGTTGGACTCGTCCGGCAAGCCGCGGCCGCCGGAGGGGAGGGAGCCTTTCAGCGGGCTGCGGCAGCGGCTCAGATTTGATGACGTCACTTTCCGCTATCCGAGCTCGGGTTCCCGAGACGTCGTGCTGCAGTCGGCGGCGTTCGAAATCCGAGGCGGCCGTTCGACGGCGCTTATTGGCCGGTCCGGTGCCGGCAAGACGACGATCGTCAATCTGCTATGCCGCTTCGTCGAGCCGGATGAGGGAAACATTCTCGTCGACGATGTCCCGCTGAACCGGATCGACCCGGTGCAATGGCGAAGCCGGATCGCGCTCGCGAGCCAGGACCTGGAACTGGTTGATGGAACGATCCTGGAGAACATCACCTATGGCCGGGAGGCGACCACCGCAGCCGAAGTGGAGCATGCGGCCAGGATGGCCGAAGCGCATGGCTTCATCGAAGGCTTGCCGCAGGGCTATCAAACCGTCGTCGGCTATCGAGGTGCCAGCCTTTCGGCCGGGCAGCGGCAGCGGGTCGCGCTCGCCAGGGCCCTGGTGCGTGATCCGGATATCCTGATCCTGGACGAAGCCACCAACGCGGTCGACGGGCTATCGGAAGCGGCCATCGTCGAGACGCTGAAGTCGAGAGCGGGACGCCGCACGACGATCGTCATCAGCCATCACCGCAGCACGATCTCGTTCTGCGACGAGGTCGTCATTCTCGGCGGCGGCCAAGTGAAAGGTCAGACAGCTTTCGCCGACGTGGCCGCCTTGAGCATGGATCAGCTTTACGAGCACGAAACCGCGAAAAGGCAGCGGGCTTGAGGGGGGCCTTGTCCCCGTTCTCTCCAGTTCGCTTGGCCGATCCCAGCCTTCGATGACCGAAACGAAATCGGCGCGCGGCCGTATGATCACGGGCCGCGCCGGTTTGTTTCTCATAGGAATAGGCCGCCCGCTTCCCGTGGTCTCAATGATGTAAGCGGAAAGCGGGCGGGTCCCCGGGATCAGGCTGCCGCGTAGCGCTTTGCCATTTCCGGCAGGCGCAGCGTGCGGATCTTCGATGCCTTGCCGGCCGTGCGGAAGGCTTCGAAGCGCTCCTTGCAGACCTCGGTCATCAGCGCGGTTGCCGGCTTCAGGTAGTTGCGCGGGTCGAAATTCTCCGGGTTTTCGGCGAAGTTCTTGCGGATCGTGCCGGTCATCGCGAGGCGCAGGTCGGTGTCGATGTTGACCTTGCGCACGCCAAGCGGGATCGCCTTCTGGATTTCAGAGACCGGAACGCCCCAGGTCGGCTTCATCTTGCCGCCATAGGTGTTGAAGAGATCCTGAAGATCCTTCGGCACCGACGACGAGCCATGCATGACCAGATGCGTGTTCGGCAGCTTCTTGTTGATCTTGGCGATCGTCTCGATCGACAGGATGTCGCCATCGGGCTCGCGGGTGAACTTGTAGGCGCCGTGGCTGGTGCCGATGGCGACGGCCAGTGCATCGACACCGGTCTTGGTGACGAAATCGAGCGCCTGGTCCGGATCGGTCAGTAGTTCCTCGCGCGACAGCTTGCCTTCGAAGCCGTGGCCGTCTTCCTTGTCTCCGGCGCCGGTCTCGAGGTTGCCGAGGCAGCCGAGTTCGCCTTCGACCGAAACGCCGGCCGCATGCGCGATCTTCACGACCTCTGCGGTGACGGCGACATTGTATTCATAGCTGGCGACGGTCTTGCCGTCCTTTTCGAGCGAGCCGTCCATCATGACGGAGGTGAAGCCGTTGGTGATGGCCGAGATGCAGGTCGACGGCTGGTCGCCGTGGTCGAGGTGCAGACAGACGGGGATATGCGGGTATTCCTCGGCAGCACCCAGGATCAGGTGGCGCAGGAACGCATCACCCGCATAGGAACGGGCGCCGCGGCTTGCCTGAAGGATCACCGGACTGTCGGTGGCATCGGCGGCGCGCATAACGGCCTGAATGTATTCGAGATTGTTCACATTGAACGCCGGCAGCGCGTAATCGTTCTCCGCCGCATGGTCGAGCAGTTGCCGCAATGTGATCAATGCCATTCGGTATTCTCCCTTGGTGCTCGGCGCAGCCTTCCCGGTGCGCCACAAAAACAATCCCGGCTTGAAGCGCCGCATGAACATCATCGCAGGCAAGCGATGGCCGGAATTTCCGTGCGGCGTGACAGCGCGCGCGAATTGGTCGCGCCCACCGAAGTCAGGCGCACAATAGTTCATCGAAGTGGTTTGACAACCGGGCAAAAGGCAGGTTGCCAGAGGTCGAAACGCGCTTCAATCGATTTTACTGTGGACTGGATGCAACACCTTTCCGGTGAACTGGTTTCACTTTCTGGTGGTGCCTTTGAGGGGAGGAAGGCAAGAGTCGCATTTGCGACCGGTGCGTGTATATTTCGTACTGCACACCATGCCGGTCGAGTGCGCGGTGGAAACAGTCTGTCTACATAAAGTGAGGGGTTCGCAAGAAGATTGCGGCGAACGGCGCCATTCTTTACGCACATTACGTAAACTGCCGGCAAAATTCACAAAGTTTGCACGGTCGATGATTCGACGGTGGCTGCGGCCGTGTTTTGTCGACAAAAATTGCCGACCTAAAACGTTGCAGGAGATTTCCCGAAATTGCCCTGCTTCCGTCACACGTCCGTCGCAAAGGCGACGAAAAGAATCGCAAACGAAATACAACCTATAGGATAGAAGGAATTCTGTCCTATAGATAAAGATGCAGACAGCCGCAGAATCCGCCTTGCGTTTGAGGACGATTTGCACTTCTCTCCTGCGATCACAAACCCAAAACAAGGGGAAGGAGAGAAACAAAATGGCATCACTGAAACTCAACCTTAGCGCTGCCGCGCTGATCGGTTCGCTGCTCATCGGAGCAAGCCCGGCGCTCGCCGAAGCTGTCCTGCATCGCGGCAATGCGGGTGAGCCGCAAACCCTGGATCAGGCCCATACCTCGATCAACATCGAAGCGTTCATCCTCAAGGACCTCTACGAGGGCCTGACGATCTATGACGCCGCTGCCAAGATCGTCCCAGGTGTCGCTGAAACGTGGGAGCTCTCGGACGACGGTACGGTCTACACCTTCAAGCTGCGCGCCGATGCAAAGTGGTCGGACGGTTCGCCGGTAACGGCAGAAGACTTTGTCTTCTCCATCCGCCGCGTCGAAGATCCGAAGACCGCGGCCGGCTATGCCAACATTCTCTTCCCGATCAAGAACGCCGAAAAGGTCAACAAGGGTGAACTGCCGACCGACCAGCTCGGCGTGAAGGCTGTCGACGAAAAGACGCTCGAAATCACGCTTGAGCGCCCGACCCCGTTCTTCCTGGAACTGCTGGCGCACCAGACCGCGCTTCCGGTCAGCAAGGCAAGCGTCGAAAAGAACGGCGCTGACTTCGTCAAGCCGGGTGTCATGGTTTCGAACGGCGCGTTCACGCTCGCCGCCCACGTTCCGAACGACAGCCTGACCGTCGTCAAGAACGCCAACTATTGGGATGCGGCCAACGTCAAGCTCGACAAGGTCATCTTCTACCCGATCGACGACCAGGCCGCTTCGGTTCGCCGTTTCGAAGCCAAGGAAATGGATCTCGTCTACAACTTCTCGGCTGATCAGATCGGGCGTCTGCGCACGTCCTACGGCGATCAGGTCCATGTTTCGCCGTCGCTCGCGACGTATTATTACGCCTTCGACACCCGTCAGGAGCCCTATAGCGACGTGCGCGTCCGCCAGGCTCTGTCCATGGCCGTCGACCGCGACTTCCTCGCCAAGGAAATCTATGCCGGTTCGCAGCTCCCCGCCTATTCGATGGTCCCCCCGGGCATCGAAAGCTACGGTGAGCCGTCCAAGGCCGAGTTCGGCACGCTGTCGCAGCTCGACCGTGAAGACAAGGCCGTCGCCCTGATGAAGGAAGCCGGCTACGGCGAAGGTGGCAAGCCGCTCGATATCGAGTTGCGCTATAACACCAACCCGAACCACGAGCGTGTTGCGACCGCTGTCGCCGACATGTGGAAGAACACCTTCGGCGCCAAGGTGTCGCTGGTGAACCTCGACGTGTCCTCGCACTACGCCTACCTGCAGGAAGGCGGCAAGTTCAACGTTGCCCGTGCCGGCTGGCAGGCGGACTACGCGGACGCAGAGAACTTCCTGGCACTCAGCGTCGGCTCCAACAAGACCTTCAACTACGGCCACTTCGAAAACGCTGAATTCGACGGCCTGATGAAGAAGTCCTACGACGAGCAGGATCCGGCAGCCCGCTCGAAGCTGATGCATGAAGCAGAAGCGCTGCTGATGAAGGAACAGCCGATCGCTCCGCTTCTGACCCAGGCCGACCTGTGGCTGGTTGCCAGCCGCGTCAAGGGCTGGGCGGACAATGCTCCGAACGAGCACCTCAGCAAGTTCCTGAGCATCGCCGAATAACGAACAGAGACGACGCGCGGTAACAGGCCGCGCGTCGCCTCCGGAGCACGTCCATGATTTCCTTCATCCTTCGCCGATTGGCGAGTGCGGTGCCGACCTTGTTTATCGTCGTCACCATATCCTTCTTCCTGATGCGGTTCGCCCCTGGTGGCCCCTTCAACCTCGAGCGTCCTCTTCCGCCACAAACGATGGCGAACCTGATGAAGACGTATCAGCTCGACCAGCCCCTTTGGCGCCAATACACGCACTATCTCAGCAATGCTGTGACCGGCGACTTCGGCCCGAGCTATGTCTATAAAGACAACAATGTCGCTGAATTGATCAGCAAGGGTCTGCCCTATTCGATGGAGCTCGGCTTCTACGCGCTGTTGCTTGCTCTCATCGGCGGCGTGACTGCCGGCACGATCGCCGCGCTCAGGCAGAACAGCATTCTCGATTTTGCGATCATGTCGGTCTCGACGATCGGCGTCACCGTGCCGAACTTCGTTGTCGGTCCGGTGCTCGTGTTGATATTCGCGGTCGGCCTTTCGTGGGTTCCCTCCGGCGGTTGGGGTGATGGATCGTTCCGCTCCCTGATCCTGCCGATGATTGCGCTGGCACTGCCGCAGGTTGCGGTTTTCGCGCGCCTGACACGCGGATCGATGATCGAGGCGCTTCACACCGACCACATCCGAACCGCCAGGGCCTATGGCCTACCTGCGCGAACGGTTGTGGTGACCCACGCGATGCGCGGCGCGATGCTGCCGGTCGTGTCCTATCTCGCACCCTGTGCCGCGGCGCTGCTGACCGGTTCGGCTGTCGTCGAGACGATCTTCACCATTCCGGGTGTCGGCCGTTACTTCGTCCTCGGCGCGATCAACCGCGACTATACGCTGGTGATGGGCACGGTCATTCTCGTTGCAATCTTCGTCATCGTTTTCAATCTCCTGGTCGACATTCTCTACGGCCTGCTCGATCCGAGGGTTCGCCATGACTGATATCGTCCAGACCCCGGTGGTGACACCGGAAACCAAGGGGCGCAGCCTCTTTCAGCTCGCCGCCATGCGCTTCAAGCGCAACCGTGCCGCCATGGCCGGTTGCGTGATGCTGGCACTGATCGCGCTGTTCTCGTTCTTAGGTCCGCTGTTTGTGCCGCATACCTATGACCAGGTGTTTCCGTCATACGTCACGAAAGCCCCCAGCCTTGAGCCGCGGCCCGACGTTTCGACGTTGCAGGGGGTGATGGAAGGCATCGCGACCCGCGCCCGCGTCACGCTCAAGGAGTTCAATCTCGAGGGTGAGACCTTCACCGCGACGATCACCTCGGAACAGCCGATCGATGCGCGCGCAACGCGCTATTTCGATCGCGCCAACGAGTTCCGCGACACCCAGGTGGTGGCAACGGAAGATGACGGCCGCACGCTGAAAGTGACCGGTCAGGTCGACCGGGAATACTTCCCCTTCGGCACCGATTCCAACGGTCGCGATCTTCTGGTCCGCGTCATGCTCGGTGGCCAGATCTCGATAGCCGTCGGCCTGCTGGCGAGCCTCGTTTCGCTCGGCATCGGCGTCGTCTACGGCGCGACATCGGGCTATATCGGCGGCCGCGTCGACAACGTCATGATGCGACTGGTGGAGATCATGTATTCTCTGCCCTTCGTCTTCCTCGTCGTCGTTCTCGTCGTGTTCTTCGGTCGCTCGTTCATCCTGATCTTCCTGGTGATCGGGGCGGTGGAATGGCTCGACATGGCCCGTATCGTGCGCGGCCAGACGCTTGCGCTCAAGCGGCGCGAGTTCGTCGGCGCCGCGCAGGCACTCGGCCTGACCGATTGGCAGATCATCCGCCGGCACATCATCCCCAATACGATCGGTCCGGTCATCGTTTTCGTGACCGTCGTCGTGCCCAAGGTGATCCTGCTCGAGAGCTTCCTCTCCTTCCTTGGCCTCGGCGTTCAGGCGCCGCTGACGAGCTGGGGAGCGCTGATCTCGGAAGGCGCAAACAACATCCAGTCGGCGCCGTGGCTGCTCATCTTCCCGGCCATCTTCTTTGTCCTGACGCTGTTCTCGCTGAATTTCGTTGGCGACGGCCTGCGCGACGCGCTCGACCCGAAGGATCGCTGACATGGCAGATACCAAGGAAACCATCCTGGCCGTTCGCGGCCTCAAGGTGAACTTCTCGACGCCTGATGGCACGGTGGAAGCGGTCAAGGGCATCGATCTCGACGTCCGTACCGGTGAAACGCTTGCGGTCGTCGGCGAGTCCGGCTCCGGCAAGAGCCAGACGATGATGGGCATCATGGGCCTGCTCGCCAAGAACGGTGAGGTCACCGGCTCCGCGCGTTACCGCGGCCAGGAGCTTGTGGGCCTGCCGCCCAAGGCGCTGAACGAGGTGCGCGGTGCGAAGGTCACCATGATCTTCCAGGAGCCGATGACCTCGCTCGATCCGCTCTATCCCGTCGGCCGCCAGATCGCCGAGCCGATCGTGCACCATCGGGGCGGCACGTTCAAACAGGCGCGGGCGCGCGTGCTTGAACTGCTCGAGCTCGTCGGCATCCCGGAACCTGGGCGCCGCATCGACAGCTATCCGCATGAACTTTCGGGTGGCCAGCGTCAGCGCGTGATGATCGCCATGGCGCTTGCCAACGACCCGGATCTCCTGATCGCGGACGAACCGACGACGGCGCTCGACGTGACGATCCAGGCACAGATCCTTGATCTGCTCAAGTCGCTGCAGAAGCGCTTCGGCATGGCGATCGTGCTGATCACGCACGACCTCGGCATCGTCAAGCACTTCGCGGACCGCGTTGCGGTGATGCGTCGCGGCGAAGTGGTGGAGAGAGGCACGACGGCTGACATCTTCGAGCGGCCGCAGGCCGACTACACGAAGATGCTGCTCGCGGCCGAGCCGAGCGGCCGCAAGGCGTCGCCGGCCGACAGCGCGCCGATCATTCTCGAAGGCCGCGACGTCTGTGTCGACTATCAGATCGGCGGCGGGCTTTTCCGGGGTGGGAAGTCTGTCTTCCGTGCGGTGGACAACGTCAATCTGCGCCTGCAAGAGGGGCAGACGATCGGCGTCGTCGGCGAGTCCGGTTCCGGCAAGTCGACGCTCGGTCGTGCGCTTCTAAGGCTTCTGCCGAGCAGCGGCTACTATCGTTTCGGGACGACGGATATTTCCGGCTTCGACCGCGGGCAGATGCGGCCGCTGCGTCGCACGTTGCAACTCGTCTTCCAGGATCCGTACGGCTCGCTTTCACCCCGGCGCACCGTCGGTGAGATCATCACCGAAGGCCTGCAAGTGCACGAGCCCGAGCTCAGCCGTGCCGATCGCGACCGCCGGGCGTCAGAAGCGCTGAAGGAAGTGGGGCTCGACCCTGCGTCCCGCAACCGCTACCCGCACGAGTTCTCGGGCGGCCAGCGGCAGCGCATCGCGATCGCCCGCGCAATGATCCTGAAGCCCAAGGTCGTCATTCTCGACGAACCGACCTCGGCGCTCGACCGCTCGGTTCAGGGTCAGGTGATCGAACTCCTGCGCGACCTGCAGCGCTCGCATGGGCTCTCCTACATCTTCATCAGCCACGATCTTTCGGTGGTGAAGGCGATGTCGGACTATGTGATCGTCATGAAGAACGGCAAGATCGTCGAGGAAGGCGAAACGGACGCGATCTTCGAGGCGGCGAAGCAGCCCTATACCAAGACGCTGATCGGCGCAGCCTTCAACGTCTGAGCCGGCCGATACCGCAGTTGACAGGGACGCGAGCGATCGCGTCCCTGCTTTATTCCGGGCACTTGCGGTTTCGGCGCGGGCTCTGATCAGAGTTCGCCATCGGCCGGGAAATCTGCAGCGACAAGCTTCTTGTCGAGCCCGAACTTCTGCATTTTCTCGTAGAGCGTCTTGCGCGAAATGCCGAGAGACTCGTAGACCGGCTTCAGGGCGCCGCCATGCGCGGCAATGGCGCTGGCGATGAGACCCTTTTCATAGGCTGCCACCTTGTCGGCAAGCCGGCCGCTCTCTTCCTTCGCGGCATCGAGCGGTGCTGAATCAAGCCCGAGCACCAGCCGCTCGGCGGCGTTGCGCAGTTCGCGCACATTGCCCGGCCAGTCGCGCTCCGCCATTTCCGCCAGCATGGCTTGCGAGACCTCGACTTCATCGCGGCCATAGCGTGCCGCAGATTCCCTTACCAGTTGCAGGAAGAGCAGCGGGATATCGGCGCGGCGCTGGGCGAGCGAGGGAACCCGAAGCGTTGCGACGTTGAGGCGGTAGAGCAGATCGGCGCGGAAGCGCCCCGCGGCAACTTCCCTTTCGAGATCGACCTTGCTGGTGGCGATGAAGCGCACATCGAGCGGTACGACTTCGTTCGATCCGAGGCGGGTGATGACGCGTTCCTGGAGGACGCGCAGGAATTTTGCCTGAAGGTCGAACGGCATCGAGCCGATCTCGTCGAGCAGGATGGTGCCGCCGCGACCATGCTCGAATTTGCCGTAGCGCGGACGAATGGCGCCGGGAAAGGCGCCGGGCTCGTGGCCGAAGAGTTCGCTCTCGATCAGGTTCTCCGGCAGGGCCGCGCAGTTGATGGCGATGAACGGGCTGTTGGCGCGAGCGCTGAGATCATGCAGCGTGCGGGCCAGCACCTCCTTGCCGACGCCGGTATCGCCGATGATCAGCGTGTCCGCGTCGGCTGCGCCGATGGCGCGGATACGATAGCGCAGATCGACCATGACCTGGCTGCGGCCGGGGAGCCGCTGCTCGATGTCGTCGCGTTTGCCGGCGACGGCTTTCAGCCGGCGGTTTTCCAGAACGAGCGCGCGCCAGTCCAACGCCCGGCGAATGGTGCCAGCGAGCATCTGTGCCGCAAACGGCTTCTCGACGAAATCATAGGCGCCTTCGCGCATCGCGCGCACGGCAAGCTGAACGTCGCCATGGCCGGTGACGAGGATGACCGGCACCTCGGCATCGATCTCTCGGATGCGTTGTAGCAGCGTCATGCCGTCCATGCCGGGCATGCGGATGTCGCTGATGACGACACCGGCGAAGCTGTAGCTGATGAATTCCAGGGCACGTTCGGCTGCGGCGAAGACATCGACGCGGAAACCCGCCAGTTCCAGCGCCTGCGCGCTCGAATGGCGCACCTCCTCTTCGTCGTCGACGAGCAGGATCCGGCTTTCGATCATTCGGCAGCTTCCCGGGCATTGCTGTTTTCAGCGGCAAGTTCGATCCGGAACTCGGCGCCGCCTTCCGCAAGGTTGGTTGCGATAAGACTGCCACCGAAATCCTTGATAATGTTATAGGAAATCGAAAGGCCAAGGCCCAGCCCCTTGCCGACGCCCTTTGTGGAAAAGAACGGATCGAAGATACGCTCGGCAATCGCCGGCGCGATGCCAGGTCCCCGATCGCTGACCGTCAGCACCACCTTGTGGTCTTCCTGTCGGGCGCGAAGGCGAATGGTCCGGTCATCAAGCCCCTCGACCGCATCGGCCGCATTGGAGATGATGTTGACGAGCACCTGCTGCAGGCGGACTGAGCCGGCACGGACGACGAGCGGTTTATCGCCGAGATCGATGTCGATGGTTGCCGCTGCGGCCTTCAGCCGAACCGATACGATCTCCATCGTATCGCGCACCACCTCTTCGACCGGAACCGGCCCAAGCTTCTCATTCGGTTTGCGGGCGAAATTTCGCAGATGCTTGCTGATCGCCGCCATGCGGTCGACGAGCCCGGAGATCCGGCGGATATTGTCGGTCGCCTCGTCGGAGCGACCACGTTCGATCAGCAGGGCCGCGCTGTCGGCATAGGTCTTGGCGGCGGCAAGTGGCTGGTTGAATTCGTGCGAAAGCGCCGCGGACATTTGGCCGAGACCTGCCAGTTTGCCTGCCTGGATCAGGTCGGCCTGTGTGCGGCGCAACTGCTGTTCCGTCAGGCGACGTTCGGCGATCTCCTCCTCGATCTGGGTATTGACGCGCGCGAGGTCGGCGGTGCGTTCGTCGACACGGCGTTCGAGTTCGACCTGCGCTTCTGCCTGCATTGAAATGCGTTCGTTGAGCCGCGCACGCCGCTGCAGAACAATGGCCACGCCAAGGCCGGCAAGACAGATCAACAGCAGCGCGGCGGCGACGGTGGTCAGCGCTTGCGTATAGGCAGAGGCCGTATCCACCAGTACGTTCACGGTCCAGTCGGCATCCGGCATATATTGGGAGAGCACGAGGTATTCGCGGCTCGAACCGCCGGAGGAGACGGTCATGAAGCGGTGGTCGGACGCGTTGCTCTCTGCCATGGGCAGCGGACGCAGGGTGGCGTCGGCGTACCGCCTCGAGGCTTCGGTGCGCGCGCGGCGGTCTGAGGTCAGCGGCAGGATAGAGGAATAGAGCCAGTCCGGGTCCCCGGACATGAAGATGATGCCTTCGGGATCGGAAACGAAGATCCTGTATTCCCCACCCTGCCACGAGGCTTCGATGCTTTCGACATCGACCTTGAAGACGATAACGCCGCGGATTTCGTCGCCGATCTGGATTGGCGAGCCGAAATAGTAGCCGCGCTTCAGCGATGTGGTGCCAAGCGCATAGAACCGCGACTGCTGTCCGCGAAGCGCTTCCTGGAAATAGGGCCGGTAACTGAAGTTCTGGCCGACGAAGCTCGTTGGCCCGTCATAGTTGCTGGCAGCGATCGTATCGCCGTCCGGCGTGATGACATAGATATCGGAGGAGTGGAGCAGCGCGTTGATGTCTTTCAGATAGGTGTTCACCGCCTCCCTCAGTCGCCGATCACGCGGGCGGGTGACCAGTTCCTGAACGTCTTCGTGATCGGCGATCAATGCTGGCAGCGCCTGATAGCGGTTGAGGTGACCATCGAGCGCCGTGACGGCGAGCCGGAGAGCGGTGGTGGCTTGAGCGGTCGCCTCGCGCAGATAGCTGTCTGTCGTGACCGCATAGCCTTTCCAGGCCAGCATGGTCGCAAGCAGCGGCAACAGCAGGAATCCAAGAGCCAGGCGAAATTTCACAGGTGTCCGCGCGCCTCCTCGCGTGCTTACGGCAACATGCCGCGAGCCGATCTTATGCATCGGCGCAACCGGTCACAAGCGCAGCGCTGCCAGGCAAATGATTGTTGACGAGTCTCTGGTGTCGTCAATGAAATGTTGACAATGCGTTTGGCCGCCGCCGTCTTTCGCCGACGGCCGGATGAGCGCATCTATGACCCAACGGAGCGCCCGGTGGCGCCGGAGAGAAAGGATCACGGCAATGCTCAATCAGATCAAGGGTCTGCATCACGTCACTTCGATGGCCGACGATGCGCGCGAAAACAACCTGTTCTTCACCAAGTCGCTCGGCCTGCGCCGCGTCAAGAAGACGGTCAACTTCGACTCGCCGGATGTCTACCACCTCTATTACGGCGACGAAGCCGGCACACCCGGCACGGTCATGACCTATTTCCCGTTCCCGAACATGCCGCGCGGCCGTGCCGGTACCGGTGAAGTCGGGACCACCGTCTTCTCCGTGCCCGAAGGCTCGCTCGGCTTCTGGCGGGATCGCCTGACGGCATCGGGTATCTCCGGTCTCAAGGACGAAGAAACCTTCGGCGAGAAGCGCCTGAACTTTGCCGGCCCTGATGGCGACGGCTTTGCGCTCGTAGAGGTCAAGGGCGATCAGCGCACGCCCTGGACGGAAGGCGGCATCTCGGCGGATCACGCGATCCGGGGCTTCCACTCCGCCGCCCTCCGTCTTCGTGATGAAGGCGCGACGGCCGAACTGCTGAAGTTCATGGGCTATGAGGAGCTTGACCGCAAGGACGGCGTCACGCGTTTGATCGTGCCTGGCGGCAACGATGCGCGCGTCATCGACCTCGAGACGATGCCGAATATCGGCCGCGCTTCTCAGGGCGCCGGTTCGGTGCACCATATCGCCTTTGCCGTCGAAAACCGCGAAAAGCAGCTGGAAGTGCGCAAGGCGCTGATGGATACCGGCTACCAGGTCACCCCGGTCATCGACCGCGATTACTTCTGGGCGATCTACTTCCGCACGCCGGGGGGCGTGCTGTTCGAGATCGCCACCAACGAGCCAGGCTTCGACCGGGACGAGGATCTCGCTCACCTCGGCGAGGCGCTGAAGCTGCCGCAGCAGCACAAGCACCTGCGTCCGATTCTGGAAAGCCACCTGCAGAAGATCGACGACTAACACGTCGATGCAGAGAAGGCTCGCCGTTATGGCGAGCCTTCGGCACCGGATTGTACGGAAGAACGGTTCACAGTTTCGTCGAAACCGTGAATCTAACGCTTTGAAAACAGGCAATCTCGGACGGGTGTCTACCCGTTTCCGGAAATTGCTCCAGGAGACAAAAATGGTCGATCATGGCTATGTTCACAAACTGAAGGCCGGCAAGCCCGGCCAGCCGATCTTCTTCGTCTTTCACGGGACAGGCGGAGATGAAAACCAGTTCTTCACCTTCGCGTCCGAGCTGCTGCCCGATGCGACGATCGTCTCGCCGCGTGGCGACGTGGCGGAATATGGGGCTGCGCGCTTCTTCAAGCGCACGGGCGAGGGCGTCTACGACATGGCGGATCTTGCACGCGCCACCGAGAAGATGGCCGGTTTCGTCAAGGCATTGGCCGCCGAGCATCAGGCTTCGGAGGTGATCGGCCTTGGCTATTCCAACGGCGCGAACATTCTTGCCAATGTGCTCATCGAAGACGGTGTCTTCGACAAGTCGGTGCTCATGCATCCACTGATCCCGTTCCGACCGAAGGACAACGCGGGCCTCAAAGGGCGCCGGGTGTTGATCACGGGCGGCGAACGCGATCCCATCTGCCCGGCGCCGCTGACGCAGGCCCTGGCAGACTATTTCCAAGGGCAGGGCGCCGTAACGGAAACCGAATGGCACCCGGGTGGCCACGATATCCGCCAGAACGAGGTCGCCGCGATCGGGCGTTTCCTGAAAGGTTGACGCTATTCCAGCCGGCGGCGGAACAGCCATGAGGCGGCCGAGAGGGTGACGATGGCGATCAGCAAGAGCGGGATCGTCTGGCGCGCCACCTCGACCGCCGGAATGTCCTTTAGGAATACGCCCTTCACAATGACGAGGAAATAGCGCAACGGGTTGACGTAGGTGATCGGTTGCAGCCACGAGGGCATGTTCTCGATCGGCGTCGCGAAACCGGAGAGCAGCATTGCCGGCACCATGAAGAGAAATGCGCCGAGGATCGCCTGCTGCTGTGTCATCGACAGCGCCGAGATGAACAGGCCGAGACCGACGACGGCGGCCAGGTAGAAGACGGCGCTGCCGTAGAGCAGGAACAGCGATCCGCGCAGCGGCACCCCGAAGATGAAGACGGCGGCCAGTATGTAGATGGTGATATGGAACAGGCCGATCATCATTGGCGGGATCAGCTTGCCGATCAGGATTTCGTGGGTTCGAAGCGGTGAGACCATGAGCTGATCGAAAGTGCCGAGCTCGCGTTCGCGCGCGATCGATAGCGCGGTCACGATCAGGCCGATCAAAAGAGCGATGCTCGCCACCAGGTTCGGCACCATGAACCATTGATAGGTGAGGTTCGGATTGAACCAGTTGCGCGCAACGACCGTGACGGCGCTCGACGCCATGCGTTGGCCGGCCGGAGTCTCGGCGGCAAGCGTTCCGACGATGCGACTGAGATAGCCGGAGACGATCTGCGACGCGTTTGAGCGGCGCCCGTCGAGGATGAGCTGCACCTTTGCCGGCCGGCTCCCCTCAATATCGCGCGAGAACGTCGGGCCGATTTCGATCGCGGCAATGACCTTTTGGGTGTCGATCGCCACGCGCACCTCATCGGGGCTGTTGGTGAAGCGGATGCTGCGGAAGGTCGGCGACCCCTGGATCTCCTGAACGAGATCCTGGCTCCAATGGCCGTTGTCTCGGTTCAGCACCAGGACGTCGACGTTCGTTACCTCCAGCGTCGCGGCATAGGAAAACACCAGCAGTTGCATGATCGGCGGCACGATCAGCACGGTGCGTCCCTTGGGATCACGCAGCACCGCCAGCAATTCCTTGACGATCAGTGCCTTGAGCCTTGTCCACCACATCTCAGCCAATCCTCTTGCGGGTGCTGCGGGCGGCGAGCGCAAAGAAGACGCAGCCGATCAGGAGCATGACGGCGATGGAGCGCGTGAACATCGGCCAGATGTCGCCGGCAAGGAACACGGTCTGTAGGCTTGGGATCAGATAACGCGCCGGCACGATGAGAGTGATCCATTGAATAACCGTCGGCATCGAATTGATTTCGAAGAGAAAGCCGGAGAGCAGGAACGCCGGCAGAAAGGCTGAGATCAGCGCGAGCTGCGAGGCGAGAAACTGGTTCTTCGTGGCCGCCGAAATCAGCAGGCCCTGGCCGAGCGCCGGCATCAGGAAGGTTGCCGAGAGCGCATAGAGTGCTGCGACCGAGCCGCGGAAGGGGACGCCGAAGAGGAAGACGGCAAGCAGAACGCAGAGCGTCATCGACGTGAGGCCGAGGATAAAATAGGGCAGCAGCTTTCCGGCCAAAAGTTCGGCGGCCGAGACGGGTGTCGCCATCATCGCCTCCATCGTGCCCCGTTCCCATTCACGGGCAACGACGAGCGAGGTGAGCAGGGTCCCGACCAGCGTCATGACGATGGCGATTGACCCGGGCACAAGGAAGTTCCGGCTGGTCAGCTCCGGATTGAACCAGAATCGTTGCTCTGCCGAAATTGCCGGCGGCCGGCCGGCGCCGTCGCTCAAGCGTTGGCGCTCCCAGTTGGCAAGGGTCGCCTGGGCGTAGTTCTGCACGAAGTTGGCGGTGTTGGGGTCCGAGCCATCGACGAGCACCTGCACCGTCGGGTGGCGCCCGGCGGCATAGTCCGCCGAGAAGCCGGCTGGAATCACGACGATGCCGCGCACGCGACCGAGCACCAGATCCTCTTCGAATTCGCGCCGGTCGCGACCGACCGTCACCTTGAAATAGCGTGAGGCCTGGAAGCCGGCGGCGAGGTCGCGGGTCAGCGGCGCCTCCTCCTCGATAACCAGGCCGATCCGGGTCTGCGTGGTATCGAGCGAAACGCCGTAGCCGAACAGAAACAGGAGGATCAGCGGCAACACGAAGGCGATCAGGATGCTGCTCGGGTCGCGAACGATTTGGTAGCTTTCCTTGCGCACGAGCGCGGCAAAGCGCCGGATGCGGGCGGACCGGCCTTCGGTCGTGGAGAGCTGTGTGGTCATGCGGCCTCCTTCTCCTCCGACCCCTGGACCAGGGCAATGAAAGCATCCTCCATCGTCGGGTCCGGAAGCTTGTCGCTGGCGACCTGTGCCTTCAGTTCATCCGGCGAGCCGAGCGCGATCGACCGGCCGCGATAGATGAGCGAGATGCGGTCGCAATACTCAGCCTCGTCCATGAAGTGGGTGGTGACGAGCACGGTCACGCCCTTTTCGACCAGCCCGTTGATATGGGTCCAGAACTCGCGTCGGGTGATGGGGTCGACGCCGGAGGTCGGTTCATCGAGAAACAGTGCTTCCGGCTCATGCAGGACGGCGCAGGCAAGGGCCAGCCGCTGCTTGAGCCCAAGCGGCAGATCCTTGGCCGACATGTCGAGCAGCCGGCCGAAGGCGAAGATATCGGTCATCAGCTGGATGCGTTCGCGCTTGCCCGTGCCGGAAAGGCCGTAGACGCCGGCAAAGAAACTGAGGTTCTGCGCGACGCTTAGGTCTCCATAGAGCGAGAACTTCTGCGCCATGTAGCCAAGCCGGTTGCGCGCCTCCGCCGCGTCGCGACGCAAGTCGAAACCGGCGACGCGGCCTTCGCCGGCCGTAGGCTTCAACAGCCCACACAGCATCTTGAACGTGGTCGACTTGCCGGCGCCGTTCGGGCCGAGCAATCCGAAGATCTGGCCGCGCGGGATATCGAAGGTGATGTCGTCGGCGGCGGTGAAATCGCCGAAGCGTTTCGTCAGGCCGTGGGCCTCGATGACGGGCTTGCTGTCCTCCATCGTGAAAGGTGTCTGTGTTTCCGCCAGTTTCGAGCGGCCGCCGGGGCCGCCGCCGAGCATGTCGATGAAAGCATCCTCGAAGCGGGGCGGGGTGGTCGTCACGTCAGGCGCAGACGAGCCGTCGTCCGGTGTCGGCGGTTTTGTGTCCGGCTTCATCACCAGTCGGATCGCTTCACCCTGGATGACACCGTCGACGACATCGTCGTCATCGAGCAAGCGAGCGAGCTTCTGGCGGCGTCCATGCGCGATACCGGAAACCTTGAAGACGCGGTCGGCGACCCGAGCGGTCAGATCGGCGGGGCTGCCGGCAAAAAGCAACTTGCCCTCGTTCAGCAGGAGAACGCTGTCGCAGGCCTCGGCTTCGTCGAGATAGGCCGTCGACCAGACGACGCCAATGCCCTCGGCCGTCAGGTTCTCGACCATCTTCCAAAGGTCGCGGCGCGAGATCGGATCGACGCCGACGCCCGGTTCGTCCAAGAGGAGCAAGCGGGGCTTGCGCAGGAGCGCACAGGCGAGACCGAGCTTCTGCTTCATGCCGCCGGAGAGTTTGCCGGCAAGCCGTTCGGTAAAGCGCTTGAGATCGGTGAATTCCAGCAGTTCATCGAAGGTCGCGGCTCGCTCGGCAAGCGGCAGGCCGCGCAAGTCGGCATAGAGGTTGAGGTTCTCCTGTACGGAAAGATCTTCATAAAGGCCGAAGCGCTGCGGCATGTAGCCGATCGCCGCCTGGATGGCGGCGGCGTTGGTCACCGTGTCGAAACCGAGAACCTCGACCTTTCCCTCGTCCGGCACCATCAGCCCGGTCATCAGCCGGATCAGCGTGGTTTTTCCCGCGCCATCAGGGCCGACAAGCCCGGTGATCTGTCCGCGGAGGATTTCGCCATCGATGTGGTCGAGCGCCGGCGGGGCATCGCCGAAGCGCTTGACCACATCCAGGATCCGGACGAACGGTGCGTCGTCGTTCATCGTGTTGCCTCTGCGGATGCGGGCAAGTGCACTGTCACCGGCATGCCCTGCCTGAGATCGGGACCCGGCTTGTCGACCACGATGCGCAGGCGATAGACGAGATCGGTCCTGAGCTCTGGCGTTTCCACCGACTTCGGTGTGAACTCGGCGACGGGCGAGATGAAACCTACCGTCGCGTTGTAGGGGCGATCCGGCGCACTGTCCGACGTGATCTCGACGTTCATGCCCGGATGCACCCGGCCAAGATCCGGTTCTGCGACATAGGCCCGGACCCAGACGGGTTCGTTGAGCGAGACGACATAGACCATGTCGGACGGCGCGACGATGGCGCCGACTTCGCGCACCCGGGACAGCACCGTGCCCGCGCTTGGCGCGAGCAGGCGGGTATCGGCAAGCGACGTGCGGGCACTTTCGAGCTTGGCTTCGGCTGCGAGCACCTGTGCCTGACCCGCCTCGATGTCCTCAATCCGGCTTCCCTCCACGATGAGCGCCAGCGCCTCGCGGGCGGAGGTGGCGCGTGCAGCGGCGGCAGCCCTGTTGGCGCTTGCCTCATCCAGATTGGCTTGCGAGATGGTGCCGTTCGGACGCAATTGCCGCGCGCGTTCATAGGCAAGGTTGGCATTTTCCAGATCGGCGAGGCGTTCTTCATGGGTGGCCCGCGCCTGGGCGATTTCGGTCGGGCGGGCGCCCGCCTTCAGTTTTGCAAGATTGGCCCTGAGCGCGCCGAGTTCGGCTTCGGCCGCGGCCACCGCCTGTTCGAACGGAACGGCGTCAAGGGTCGCAAGGACATCGCCGGGCTTCACCGCGTCGCCTTCGTCGACGCCGAGGCTCGCAATACGGCCATTGACACGGAAGCCGAGAGAGACTTGGCGGATGTCGACATTGCCGTAAAGCACCGAGGTTCGCTCCGTGCCGGTCCAGCCGAGCCGCTGGGGGACGTCGAACCACCAGGCACCGGCAGCAGTGCCAGCGAGCAACAGAAGGGCGATTGCCGGCTTGTTCATGGCTGACCCTCCTTCTCGCCGCCAAGCGCCGCGACAAGCTCGGCGACGTGCCGACGCAGAATGTCGAGTTCGTCGGGGCCAACGGCCTGCCAGTTCATCTGCCGGAGCATGGCCGCATGGGCCATGCGGAAGACGAGGATGCTGCCGACGAAGGAGAGGGTCTTCAGCCGGACATGTTCGGACTGCGGCGGTTCACCGAGAATTGTCGCAACCAGCCTGCCAGCCATGCCGATCATCGGGCCCATGACATTGGCGTAGACCCGTTCGAAGGCTTCGGTTGGCTCCATCTGTTCGCGGATGATGAAGCGCGCCCAGCTCTCGGATTGCCGGCTGACGAAGATCGCGACCATGTGTTGCGCCACTTGGGTCAGGAGTTCCCGGGCTTCCTCAGCCGACATCGTCTTGCCTTCGCCGTCGAGGCGGGCAAGACGCTCGAGGATCGCGTTTCTGAGATCGCCGACATGTCCAACGATAATTGAGGCGAGATGCTCGGCGGCGGCGATGTAGAGGCCTTCCTTGCCACCGAAATAGTAGGGGATCGCCTGCAGGTTCACGCCGGCAGTCTCCGCGAGCATCCGCGTGCTGGCGCCATCGAAGCCGTAGCGGCCGAAGACATCGATGGAACTCGTCAAAAGCTTCTCGCGCGTGACGTCGCCGCGTTCCTGCCTGGATGTTTGGGTCGAGGTTTTGTTTTTCATCATGTGCTGAAATTACATCATTCTATTGATTAAGTCAATCGAATGAATTTTTGATGCGGGATTGCGCGTCTCCTGGTCCGGGTGATGGGCGGATCAGCGAAACGGTCGTGGTTCACGGCAGAGCGACGCAAAGGTTGGCTGTGATTTGGCCATATGGCGTAGATGGTTGCGCATGGCGCCTAAGGACGGCGCGCGACCAAAAGGGGATGGGGAGTATTTTCTGCCGGAACGGCCAATTGGCGGAGCCTAGACCGCGGCAGAGAAATCTATCGAGATCTTGGTGCCGCGCTCCGGGGCCGTATCGACCGCGACGGTCGCCTGGTGGAGTTCGCTGATTCGCCGGACAATCTTCAGGCCGAGCCCGAGCTGACCGGAACTCTTCACGTAGCCTAGATCCTCGTGGTGTTCGGGCAAGTCGACGAGCCCCTTGCCATTGTCCTCGACCGAGACGACCGGGCCGGGACCGCAGGCGAGAACGATCCGCGTGCCCGGCGGATTGTGCTTCACCGCGTTCTCGATCAGGTTTCGCAGCATGTTCTCGACGAGCGCCGGGATCGCGGTGACCGGCGGCGTGCCTTCGTCGACGAATTCGAGCGACTTGTCGTGGTCGAAGACGAACGGCGCGATGGCTTCCGCAACGGCGGCTCCGATTTGCGACAGGCTGGTGCGCTGGTAGGCGGAGGGATCGACTGCATCGGCCCGCGCCAGAGAAGTGAGCTGCTCAAGAATGTGGGTCAGGGCGTCAAGGTCCCTCTCGGCATTGCGGGCCCTTGGGTCGTCGATGCGGCTCAGCTCCATCTTGGCGATCGAAACCGGCGTCCGGATCTCATGGGCGATCGAGGAGGAGAACAGCTTCTGCGACTGGATGAGATCGGCAACCCTCGTGAGCATGCGATTGACTGCGGAGACCAGCCGCGCGATCTCCTGCGGCATCCGCGTCAGCGGCAGGCGTGCATTGCTGTCGCGCGGATCCAGCGCGTCGGCAGCCTGGGCCGCCTTGGCGACGGGTTTCAGCGCGCTGCGAATGGACCAGATCGTCGCACCAATGACGAGGCAGAACATCAACGTCATCGGTACGATCATCGAATCGAACATTTCATGCAGCAGGGCGCCGTACATGAAGCCGTTCGGATCGTTGAGGATCGCAAGTTCGATGAGCACGGTGGTCCCGCTCCGTTCGAAAGTCTGGCCGCCGGCGACGCTGAAGGGCTTGCCGGGAGCGATCAGCCGCTTCCAGAACTGCGGTGCATCCATGCTGACGGGCAGGAAATGCTGGGCGCATTCGCTCGTGCAGTTCGAATAGACGATCACGCCTGAGGCTGTGCGGATGCGCAGGAAGATCGAGCCATCGTCGTCATGGCGGTCCTGATAGCGCTCGCGCATCTCGTGACTGGGTTCGTAGCTCGCCACGCCATCGCGGACCTGGACATAGCCGACCAGGTTTTCGGTTTCCTGCTGGAGCATGAGCACGCTCAGCTTGTCGTCGTCGAACCAGTAGTCGGCAAAGACGACGCCGATCTGAATTGCCATGGCAATCAGCGAGAAGGCGATGATGCGGCGGGCGACGATGCCGATCAGCGACGGGTTGCGGGGTTTCATGAGGCGCGCCTGAGCAGATAACCGATACCGCGCACGGTCTCGATCTGTACGCCGGTGTCAAGCGGCTGCAGGCGCTTGCGCACGCGTGATACCGCGAGCTCGAGCGCATTGGGCGTCATTTCCTGGCCATATTCGGAAAGCGCCGTTTCGAGTTTGCGCTTCGGCACGACGCGGCCGACTTCCCGCATCAGGATTTCCATCAGCGAACGCTCGCGCGGCGGCAACGGCACCACGATGCCGTCACAGGTAAGGTCCGCAGTCGCCGGGTCGTAGCGCAAGGCGCCAGCCTCCAGCACCGGCTGGACCGCTTGCGGGTTGCGTCTCAGCATCGCACGGCAACGGGAGAGAAGCTCCCGATGATGGAATGGCTTGACGAGATAGTCGTCGGCACCGGCATCGAGCCCGGCAATACGCTCGTCGACGGATCCCTTGGCGGTGATGATCAGCACAGGCAGCCCCGGATAGTCGTGGCGGAGGCGGCGAAGCAGGGACAAGCCGTCGCCGTCGGGCAAGCCGAGATCGAGCAATACCAGATCGTGCTCCTGCCCGGCGATTGCCGTTTCGGCGTCCGCAACGGTTGAAACGGAATCGAGGCGCCAGCCAGCGTCCCGCATGGTTTCTCCGACCAGTTCTACCAGTCGCGGGCTGTCTTCAACCAGGAGCAGGCGCATTGAATCGTCTCGATATTACATTGGCCGCTGCCGACCATATGGGCTTTCGCTTGGGCTGCCAACTCCCGGTCGCAATACCCACCACCGCGTGCATGAAGCGGTCAATGAGCAATCTTGACGGGGTTTCGACAGCTTGCACGTCGTATCTCGACCGGTGAGGGGGAGGCTGCAACTGAACAGGTGGCCGTATTGCGGTCTCCACTTCGACTGAATGCCCGCGCCTGTATTGACCATCTCAGATGATCGTGCAGTCGCCGCTGGAGACGACCGCATTGATTTTTTCGAGAATTCGCCGGCCAGAGATCGGTAGTATCGCTCTGAGCGCGCTCGTCAGCGCCTATCTGCTTGTCGTCACCAACAATTCCTTCTGGACGCATACATTCGCCTATTTCAACGATTCCGTTGTGGCGCTTGTGTCCTTCAGCGCGGCACTCTGCCTCCTGACCTTTGCGGGGCTTACGACCGCCTCAGTCAAATATGTGATGAAGCCGGTGTCGATCTTCCTCATCATGGTGTCGGCGTCGGCCTCCTATTTCATCGACACCTTTGGCGTCATCATCGACAAGGACATGATCGGCAATGCGGCCGTAACCACGCAGGCGGAAGCCGGTCATCTGCTGACCGCCAGTCTGGCGATGCACCTGCTGCTCTATGGCTTGCTTCCCTCGCTTGTCGTCATCTGGATCAATGTTCGCCGTCGCCCCTTCCTCGCCAATGCCGCAGTCAATCTTGCGGTAATCATCCCCTGCCTCATCGTCAGCAGCGGGCTGGTCTATGCCAATTTCGCGAACGTCGCCTACGTGATCCGCGAGCACAAGGACCTGATGAAGCGGTTCAATCCGACGGGGCCGGTCTCGGCCGCCGTGCGGTATGCCGCTTCGACTTTCAAAGAGCGCAACATCGTCGTGCAGCCGCTCGGCACCGACGCCCGCCAGGGTCCGCGAATTGCGGCGGCCGGCAAGCCGGTGGTCGTTGTCGTCGTTGCCGGCGAGACCGCGCGCGCAATGAACTTCTCTTTGAACGGCTACGCACGCGAGACCAATCCGGAACTGAAGGCGCTCGGCGTCGTGAACTATACGGACACCACGAGCTGCGGCACGGCGACGGCGATTTCGCTTCCCTGCATGTTCTCTGTCTATCCGCGCAATGAATACAGTGACTGGAAGGCGCGTTCGACGGAAAATCTGATGAACGTGCTGACGCGTGCCGGTGTCTCGACCACCTGGTGGGACAACAACACAGGCAGCAAGGGCATTGCCGATCTCATCAGCTTCGCCAGCATGACCAACCAGAAGAACAGCCCCCTGTGCAAGAACGGGGAATGCCTGGATGAAATCTTCCTCGGCGAACTCGACAAGAAGCTCCAGGCGACCACATCGAACAGCGTGATCGTCCTGCACCAGCTCGGCAGCCACGGTCCGTCCTACTATCTGCGCTATCCCGAAAAATTCCGCCGGTTCACGCCGGATTGCCGGACGCCGGAACTGATGAAGTGCTCGGTCGCCGAGATCACCAACGCCTACGACAATTCGATCCTTTACACCGACTACGTGCTGGCAAGTGTTGCCCGTCTCCTGGAAAAGCACCAGGACCGTGTGGCGGGCGCGATGATCTACATGTCCGACCATGGCGAGTCGCTCGGCGAAGACGGTATCTATCTGCACGGTGCGCCCTACGCGATTGCCCCGCGGGAGCAGACTCAGGTGCCGTTCGTCGCCTGGTTTTCGAAGCCCTATCAGGCGGCTATGGGGGTCGACACCGTCTGTCTCGCCAAGGACACTGCACAGCCGAAGTCGCACGACAATCTCTTCCATACCGTTCTCGGCATGATGAACGTCGAGACGAAGGTCTACAAACGTGACCTCGACGCTTTCGCAAATTGCACGCGGAAGCCGGCCGGTGGCCCGATATTCCAGTCGGCAGATACCGCCAACGATCTGCCGGCCAATACAACGCGCGCCGTCGCATTGCCGGGCGCACTCTGAGCGCAACCGCGACCGGTTGCCGCGATTTTTCCAGGGTCTCGGAACAAAAGCGCGTTTCGACACTTCCTTGCTTACATGTCCTCGACTCCGCGCGGACGATCGGCGACCCCTTTTGCCATATCAGTCCGGTGGACAGAGGCGCCAATCCGTACGCAGGAGGGTTAGATGCGCGTCGTCGGTATACAGGTTTCCCCAGAAAGAGGCGGTCGAGCCGGATTTAGCGTCGAGTTCGTCGGCGATGGCGGGGAAGTGGTGACCGTGATGTGCCCGCAGGATGATGCCGGCTCCTTGAACCGGCTCAACGCCATCGCAAAAGCAAAGGATATGCTCAGAACGGCGCTCGACGCAGACGAAGCGCTTCCGGCTGCGGGCGGTGCGAAGGGGGCCTTTCGCGAACCGCTGCCGAATGCACGTCGGGCGCATGATCGGGACGCGATGGAAGAGCAGCTCGAAGAGGGGCTTGAAGATACATTTCCGGCGAGCGACCCGGTATCGATCGCCACTTCGACGATTGCAAAGGGCCATTCCCGTCGCTGAGGGCTCAGCGACGATGCCGCCTGTCCCGAGTGACGGAATACGGCTTTCGCGATTTCGCTCGAAGGCGTACCTCCGCCCAGTTTCGGCCATCTCGGCGGACTACCGGAAAAATTGTCGGGCACTTTGACGTGAGTCGGTTGTTTCAATCGATATCGCGCGCATACGTTTCGACGAAAGACTTGTTATAGTGTTTTGATTTATCGATATTTTCTCTCGGATCAGCCCGGTTCGAGGGTTTGGAGTATGTGTGGAGAGTAGACGCATGGCCGGCCGGCAACTCACCTTCGCTATCGGCGACATTCATGGTTGCCTCGACCAGTTGCGTGTGCTTTTGCGCGAGATTGAAACCTATGCACCGGCGGGCAGGGTCATTTTTCTCGGCGACTTGATCGACCGGGGGCCGGACAGTCGCGGCGTCGTCGAGTTGGTCATGGCCGGCCCGTCAAAACCCGGTTGGACCTGGCTGACACTCAAGGGCAACCATGAAGAGATGTTATGGGGCGCCAGCAGCGGCGAGAGCGACGTTGATTGGTGGCTCATGAACGGTGGCCAGGAGACGCTGGTCTCCTACAATGGCGTCGTTCCCGGTCGGCATCTGAAGTGGATCAAGGAGCTTCCCACGATCCTTGTCGAGCGGCATCGCATTTTCGTGCATGCGGGTATCGATGAGACCTTGCCGCTCGAACAGCAAGGCGACGAGATCTTCCTCTGGATCCGGCGACCAGAGGACTATTCGGGCGAGTACTTTGGAAAACATCTCTGCCATGGGCATACACCCAGCATGGCCAATCCGCGCACGATCGGAAACCGGACCAATGTCGATTCCGGCGCCGTCTTCAGTGGCGTGCTGTCCTGTGCCGTCTTCGACGACGATCAGCCCGGTGGCCCGATCGATTTCCTCATGACGACGCAAATCCAGGCCGCAAGCTGAGCGACATCGCTGGCGGTTGCGGCGCAAATGTCATTGTGCGTCCGGCCGTCCGGTAGTAGGTGTGCCTTCTCCATAGGGCGATGTTGCTGCCGCCCGTTTCACCACCTCAGGGGATTGCCTTGGACGCCGCGCCTTCATCCGTGTTCACGAAGAATTTTGCTGCCCTGCTGTTCGATATGGATGGCACTCTGCTGAACTCCATGGCCGTCGTCGAGCGCGTCTGGGGCGCCTGGGCGGTGCGCAACGGGATCGATCCGATCGAGTTCATAAAGACCGTTCACGGCGTCCGTGCCGTCGATACGATCCGCAACCTCGAACTGCCCGATGTCGATCCGGAAAAGGAAGCCTTTGATCTGGCGCTCGCAGAGATCGCCGACGTCGAGGGCATCGTCGAAATTCCCGGTGCCGTCGCCTTCCTGAATTCACTACCGCCGGAAAAATGGGCGATCGTCACGTCCGCGCCGCTGGACTTGGCAGTGCGCCGCCTTGCTGCCGCCGGCATCCCGACGCCGCAGTTGATGATTACGGGCGAAGATGTTTCCGTCGGCAAACCCGATCCGCAGGGCTACCGGATGGCTGCCGAGCGCCTGGGTGTGCGTCCGGAGGATTGCCTGGTCTTCGAAGACGCACCTGCGGGAATTCTTGCCGGTCTCGCGGCCGGCGCCGACGTCGTCGTCGTTACCGGCGCACACGCGGCCGTGGAAGGTACTCCGCACCTGACGCTTGATCGCTACCACGAGATCGAGGTGGAACTCGCAAGCGACGGCACGCTGTCGCTGCGTCAAACTCTCTAAATGCGTCAAGGAAGCCGAAGGTCGGCGACGGCCTTCGGCTTCCCATTTGATTCAGGCGTTGAGCCAGCATTTCGTCAGCGCGTGGCCGCCCATCAGTTCGCCGTTCGGATCGTCGACCCAGCCGCCGACCTTGTCGCTCGTTGCGTCGATGTAGTTGTTGAACATCGGCACGATGACCCCGCCCTCGTCACGCAAAATCATCGCCGACTGGCGATAGAGCGCCTTGCGCTTGGCTGTGTCGAGTTCGCCGCGCGCAGTGAAGATCAGCTTGTCGAAATCCTCGCGGAAGAAGCGCGTGTCGTTCCACTCTGCCTTCGATAGGTAGGCGATGGAATAGACCTGGTCCTGCGTCGGCCGCCCGGTCCAGTAGGACATGCTGAAGGGCTGCTTGTTCCAGACATCCGACCAGTAGCCGTCGCCCGGTTCGCGCTTCAGGTCGATGGTGATCCCGCATTTGGCGGCACTCATCTGGAAAAGCTGCGCCGCGTCGACGGCGCCTGGGAAGGCGACGTCCGAAGTTCTCAGCAGAACCGAGCCGCTGTGGCCGGACTTCTTGTAGTGGAACTTCGCCTTGTCCGGATCGAATGCCCGCTGTTCGATGTCGTTGTCGAAGAGCGGGTAGCCCTTGATCATCGGCGTGTCGTTACCGACGGTGCCGTAGCCGGCGAGCACCTTGGCGACCATCTCTTCGCGGTCGACGGAGTATTTCAGCGCCAGGCGCAGGTCGTTGTTGTCGAAGGGCGTCGTGTTGCAGTGGGCGATGAAGACATAGTGACCCTTGCCCGGCACGTTGCGGATGACGACCCCGGGCAAGCGCTGGATCAGGGCCACGACCTTGGGCTCGATACGGTTGATCATGTGGATCTGGCCGCTCTGTAGCGCGGCGGTGCGTGCCGTCGAATCGTTGATGACGGCGATTTCGATCTGCTCGGCATGGCCGCGTTCGGCGGAGCCCCAATAGCCTTCGTGGCGTTCGGCGATGTGTTTGACGCCCGGCTCATTGGAGACCACCTTGTAAGGCCCGGTGCCGATGCCCGCCGTCGGATCATCCTTGCCACCGTTCGGCTGGATCATCAGGTGGTAATCGCTGACAACATAGGGCAGGTCGGCGTTCGGTTGGCGAAGCGTGATGACGACGCTGTCGCCATCTGCCTTGATTGTCTCGAATTCCTGGACGAAGGGCAGGGCCGCCGATTTGGAATCGGCATCGCCGTGACGCTCGAGTGTCGCCACCACGTCCGCCGGGGTCAGTTCCTTGCCGTTGTGAAAGGTGACGTCCTTGCGGATCTTGAAGCGCCAGGTCTTGGCGTCGGGTGTTGCCTCATAGGATTCGGCGAGCCGATATTCGATCTCGCCGGCCGGAGATACCTCGAGCAACTGTTCTCCCCAGCAGCGCCCAAGTGTGTAGGGGACCTGGCTTGCCCATGTCGCGGGGTCGAGGCTGTTCGTCGACTCCCCGCCGACGAGGCCGGCCTTCAGTGTTCCCCCTTTGACAGGCCCGGCCGCTCGAGCTGCCTGGCCGAGCAGCAGGTTCGCCGACGCGACCGTAACGCCGAGCGCTGCGGCGCGCCCGAGAAACTCCCGTCGCGACAGCCGCCCTGCGGCCACCTGTTGGCTCATGAATTCCAGTTCTCTTGGCATGGCTCACTCCCTCCCTTGTAAGACCCGCCCGGCGCACCGGTATCGTTGCAGGATATTGGAGGCAGATATCGCGTCTGGATTCTTGCCGCGCGACAGTTGGTGCCGCAGATCGACTGGAGAACGTCGTATCCTCGACCGCCGGCACGACCCGACGGCGACAGGCAGCGTCAGCCCTTGCGGGCGTAACGTTGCAGAACGGCGGAGATATCCGGCTCGGTCTTGTCGATATCGAGTTCGGCGCGCAGCTCGACGGCGTGGAGATGCTCTAGCATGATCCGCTCTGCCGTGGCGGTGTCGCGCGACTGCAGCGCGCGGATGATCTGCACATGTTCGTCGACTGCGCATTCCGGAGAATGCAGCCGGGCGAAACGCGCTAGGATCAGCGAGCAGCGCGAGACGATCTCGCGGACAAAGCGCGCCAGGGCCTGCGAGCCCGTGAGTTCGGCGAGCAGGATGTGGAATTCGCCTGCGAGGCGGATCGAAAGCGGGCCGTGATCGGAAAGGGCTGCTTCTTCCTGCTTCACGTGCTGCTCCAGCCGCTTGACGTCGGCGCTGTCGAGATCGGCCACCAGCCGGCGGATCACTTCGGCTTCCAGCATGCGCCTTAGCGCGAAGATATCGCGGGCTTCTTCCAGCGTCGGCTCCGCCACGCAGGCGCCCTTGTTGGCTCTGAGATCGACGATGCCCTCGGCGTTCAGCCGGACCAGGGCCGCGCGAACGCTGGTACGGCTGACCTTGAAATGATCGGCGATCGTGTCTTCGGCAAGCTTCGTTCCCGGCCTTAATGCCTGCTCCAGGATGGCCTGGCGCAGGAGCCTGTAGACGACGTCGCTGCGGCTCGATTTCTCAGACAAGGTTGCCTCCCCCGACGGGCCGATCGAGGATCGGCCAAACATGTCCTGCATTTCGATAACGCCCGAATATTTCGTCGTCAATATTGTATACAATCATGTTGATGTTTGTATCCGTCTATCGTATGCAATTGATGGCGCTGACAATTACGGGTTGGTGTCGATCGGTTCGGGAGGAGGCGTGCGATGAGGACCGCACGACCAGGACCGGTCAGGACAAGGAAACCAAAGGGAGGGAATTCATGAAAAACAGAATCCTACAGCTTTGCGCGACCGTTGCGGGCATCGCCGTCGGGCTTGTGGCCGCGACGTCTGCGAACGCGGCGACGACGCTTGAAACGGTCAAGGCGCGCGGCAAGCTGATCTGTGGCGTCTCGATGAGCACGCCGGGCTTTGCCACCGCGGATGCCAAGGGTCACATGGGGGGCTTCGACGTCGACGTCTGCCGTGCCGTGGCCGCCGCCGTTTTCGGCGATCCGGAAAAGGTCGATTTCGTCCTGACGAACATCAATACGCGCTTCCAGGCGCTCCAGTCCGGCGAGATCGACATGCTGTCGCGCCAGACGACCCTTACCTTCTCGCGCGAAGTCTCGCTTGGCCTCGATTTCGGGCCGACAGTCTTCTACGACGGCCAGGGGCTGATGGTGCCGAAATCGCTCGGCGTCAACAGCGCCAAGGAACTGACGGATGCCGCGATCTGCACGCTGCCGGGCACCACGACCGCGCAGAACCTCAGCGACTTCTTCCGCTCGATCGGCGGCAAGTTCGAACTGGTCGTCTTCGAAAACCCGGACGAAAACCGCAACGCCTTCTTCTCAGGCCGTTGCGAAGCGATCTCGTCCGACCGTTCGGACCTCGCTTCGATCCGCGCCGTTGCCAACAACCCGGATGATTACGTCGTTCTGCCGGAAACCATCTCCAAGGAGCCGCTGGCGCCTGCTGTTCGCCAGAACGACTCCAACTGGCGTGACATTGTATCCTGGTCCGCCTGGATGCTGATGGCGGCCGAGGAGCGCGGCATCACGCAGGCCAATGTCGACGAGATGGCCAAGAGCGAGGATCCGGAGATCCAGCGCATGCTCGGCGTCAGTGAAGAACTCGGCAAGATGCTGAACCTCGACAACAAGTGGGGCTACAACATCATCAAGGGTGTGGGAAACTATGGTGAAGTGTTCGAGCGCAACCTCGGCACCAAGACCGCTCTCGGCCTGACCCGAGGTCCGAATACGCGCTGGAGCGAAGGTGGCCTGCTCTACGCACCGCCGTTCCGTTGAGGATTGATAGGCCCACGCTCAAGCGCGGGCCTAGCTTTCTGCTGCAGAAATTCAAAGTGCCAAAGCGACCTCTGCGCCCCGGTAAGACCGGCGGCGCTGTAGGTCCTGCCTAAGGGACGGGTGCCGATGCCCCTGTTTTATGATGCGCGCATTCGCGCCTATCTCTATCAAGTGATCGCCGTCGGTGTCGTGCTGCTCATCGCCTGGGTGATGTTCAGCACCGCAAGCGCCAATCTTGCCAAGCAGGATATCGCGACCGGTTTCGGCTTCCTGGCGCGCCAGGCCGGTTTCGTCATCACGGAAACCGCGATCACCTACGAGCCGACCGATACAATCGGCCGTGCGATCCTCGTCGGCATTGCCAATACGGTGAAAGTCTCGCTGCTCGCCGCACTGCTGGGCACCATTCTCGGTCTGCTGGTCGGCATCGGGCGGCTGTCGCACAATCCCGTGCTGTCGCGACTGATGCTTGCCTATGTGGAGGCCCTCCGCAACGTGCCGCTGCTGCTCTACCTGCTGCTCTGGTACTCGCTGATCATCTCCACCTTTCCGCCGGTCAAGCAGGCGATTCAGATGCTTCCGGGTGTGTTCCTGTCGAACAGCGGCCTGGTCATGCCCGCCCTGCACTGGGAGAGCGGATTTTCGGCAATGGTCACGGCTCTCGTTGTCGGCATCGCTGCGGCCGCTTCCGTTGCACGGATTCTCGGCCGCAGGCGCGTCGTCACCGGCAAGGACAGACCGATTGCCTTGATCGCGACGATTGCGCTTCTTCTGCCGCTCGTGGCAGCATTGCTGCTCGCCAACATTTCCGTCACTTGGGACGTACCAGAACTCGGCCGGTTCCGCTTGAGCGGCGGCTATCACCTGCGCCCGGAATTCGTGGCGCTTCTCCTCGGGCTGACGCTTAGCGTGTCGGCCAACGTTGCGGAGATCGTCCGGGCCGGCATCCAGGCGGTCAGCAAAGGACAGTGGGAGGCCGCGACGGCCCTCGGCCTATCACGCGCGCGCACCTTGAAGCTGGTGATCCTGCCGCAGGCGCTGAGGATCATCATCCCGCCTCTAACCAACACCTATCTGACCGTCTTCAAGAACAGCTCGCTCGCGATCGCCATCGGCTATCCGGATCTGGTGATGGTTTCGAACACGATCATGAACCAGACCGGGCAGGCGATTGAATCCATTGCCATTTTCATGGGCGTCTATCTCGGGCTGTCGATCCTCATCTCGCTGGTGATGAACTGGTACAATGCCAAGGTCGCGCTGAGGGAGCGCTGAGCAATGACACAGATCGATACCCTCATCGGCGACGCATCGCTTACGTCCCACCGCGAAGCGCCACCGGCACCGAAAGGGCGCTGGCTCAGCGCCTATTTCGGAACGCCGGGCAACGCACTGATCACCATCCTTTGCCTCGGAACGATCTTCGCGGTTGCGAAACTGGTGATCGGCTGGCTGTTCGTCGACGCCACCTTTGTCGGCACGCCGGCGGAATGCAAGGTGACGAATGGCGCCTGTTGGCCGTTCCTGTCGACGAAGATGCGCTACATCTTCTTCGGCTTCTATCCGTTCGAGGAGCAATGGCGGCCGCTGACGGCGATGCTCTTGTTTCTCGGCGCCTGTGTCGTCTCGATGGTCCCGAAGGTCTGGGGACGGGCGCTGTTGATCGCCTGGATCGCAGTCATCCTGCCGGTGCTCTATGTGCTGATGGCGGGCGGGTTCTTTGGCCTGACGGTCGTGCCGACGACGCAATGGGGCGGGCTGCCGCTCTCCTTCATGCTTTCCTTCATCGGGCTTGCCTGCGCGTTGCCGCTTGGGATCGCGCTTGCACTCGCCCGCGCCTCCAGCCTTCCAGCCATCCGCATCCTGGGAGTGAGCTTCATCGAGATCGTGCGCGGCGTGCCGCTGATCAGCATCCTGTTCATGGCAACGGTCATGCTGCCGCTGTTCATGCCCGACGGCATCACCATCGATAAGCTCATCCGCGCACAGGTGGCGATCATCCTCTTTGCCGCCGCCTATATCGCCGAGATCGTCCGTGGCGGCTTGCAGGCGGTGCCCAACGGGCAGGTGGAGGCCGGACACTCGCTCGGTCTGCACTACTGGCAGATCATGCGCAAGATCGTGCTGCCGCAGGCGTTGAAGAAGGTCATCCCGCCGCTCGTCAGCCTCTTCATCGGGTTCTTCCAGGATACGACACTGGTGACCATCGTCGGCTTGCTCGACTTCCTCGACACCGTGCGTACCGCCATGCGCGATCCGGAATGGCAGGGCATCGCGGTGCTAGAAGGCTACGTCTTCGCGGCCGTCGTCTATTTCATTTTCAGTGCTCTCATGGGAGCTTACAGCCGTTTCCTCGAACAATATTTCAGGACATCGCATGACTAAAGAGATCCACGTCATCCGCAATGTGCATACGCTCGTCGCCTTCGACAGCGAGCGCAATGGCCATGTCTATCTGCACAACGCCGACATCGCCTATGACGACAAGGGCTTCGTCCATGTCGGCGGTCACTACGAAGGTCCGTTCGACAGTGAGAGTTCCGGCCGCGACCGGATGATCATGCCGGGCTTCGTCAATGTCCATTGCCACTCCGGCGAAGAGCCGATCTCCAAGGGCATCTTCGAGGACACGGGAACGGCAGCCCTTTGGGGCAATGCGCTCTACGAATACTCCAACCTTCTGGAGATCGACGAAGACGCGATCGAGGCGTCGCTGACCGTCATGGTCGGTGACCTGATGCGCAGCGGCGTCACCACGCTGCTCGATATCGCCGGCCCGCATGAAAGCTGGCTGCCGACGCTCGCGCGAAGCGGTGCACGCGCTTTCGTCGCGCCGGGCTTCCGCGAGGCGCAGTGGCATGTCGAAGACAGCCACCGTCTCGATTTCCGCTGGGACAAGGCGCGTGGGCGCGACGCTTTCGCTCGGGCTCTGGAGGTCGTCGATGCCGCGACAGCGCACCCCTCCGGTCGGCTTGGCGGCGTCGTCGCACCATCGCAGATCGAGACCTGCTCGCCGGAACTGCTGCAGGATGCGGTGGCGGCAGCGCGCAACCGCGGCGTTCCGGTCACCATCCACGCCGCCCAGACCATGGCCGAGCACGAGGAACTCCTGCGCCGACACGGACTGACGGCCGTGCAATATCTCGAAAGCCTGGGCTTGCTCGGAAAGGATCTGATCCTCGGCCATTGCATCTTTGTCGACAGCCATTCGTGGACGCGCCAGCGCACGGAGGTCGATTTGCGTCTTCTTGCCGATCGCCAGACGACCGTCGCCCATTGCCCGGTCACCTTCTCGCGCAGCGGCATGGCGCTGGAATCGGTCGGCCGCTACCGTCGGGCAGGCGTTAACGTTGCGCTCGGAACGGACAGCTATCCCTTCAATATGCTGGAAGAAATGCGCCAGGCGATGATCTGTGCACGACTGTCCGGCAAGTCCGTCTTCGATGTCGCGACCGGTGATATCCTGGAGGCTGCGACCATCGCCGGCGCCAGGGCGCTCGGCCGTGATGACATCGGCCGCATCGCCGTCGGTTCCAAAGCGGATTTCCTCGTGGTCGATCTTCGCCACCACGCGATGCAGCCAGTCTACGATCCGCTGCGCAATCTCCTTCATTGTGCAGCCGAGCGGGCGATAGAGCGGGTCTATGTTGACGGAACCTGCGTCGTCAGCGGCGGACGGCCAACCCTGATCGACTACGATGGAGCGCTTGCGAAGCTGCAGGAGGCGCAGGACTACGCTTGCCGGAAGGCACCTGAAAACGACCCGAAGGGCCGCGGGATGCGGACGCTAGCGCCGCTATCCTTGCCCATGGCCCGTCCGGGAAGGGCGTAGCCGCCAAAAGAGACGGTTCAGACTAAGATCAGTAGAAAAGGCGGTGGGCGGCGAAGAGGCAAATCAGGATCGCCGCCGCCCCACCGGCCAACGCGCTCAGCCGCCGCTCGAGAAAATCACGGATCTCCTCGCCGAAGCGGCGCAGCAGCCAGGCGAGCACAAAGAAGCGCGCGCCACGTGCAACGATCGCCGACATGATGAAAAAGCCGAGGTTGATGTTGGCCGCGCCCGAAAGGATGGTCACGACCTTGATCGGCGGCAGATGGGCCAGGCCTGAGGTCACGAGCAGCAACGCCAGCATTTCAGAGTCGACCGACGCCTTCAGATGCTCGAACGTGTCGAGCTTGCCGTAGAACTCCAGCAGCGGCCTTGCCAGCGTATCGAAGGCATAATGGCCGAGATACCAGCCGGCGACACCCCCGAGCACCGACGCGATGGTGGCCACAAGCGCGTAGCGCCACGCCCGCTCCGGGCGCGCCAGCGCCATCGGGATAAGGAGCAGATCCGCGGGGACCGGAAAGATCGAGCTTTCGACAAAGGCGATGATGCCAAGCCAGACAATGGCGGTTTCTCGTGTCGCGAGCGACATCGTCCAGTCATATAGGCGTCGGAGCATGAATTACGGTTCGCTGTTGGTGGTAGGCCCTCTATAGGCGACCGAGCGGGGTGTAAATGTGGCCGCCTTGGCATTTGAGCGATTTCTTACGAAGGGCGAGGCATGGCCGCCGCTAAGCAACAGCCATGCGTGCATAACGGCTTGGCGGCTGTCCAACATGGCGGCTGAAGGCTGTGCTGAAGGTACTGGCTGAACTGTAGCCTACACGTTCGGCGACGGAGGCGAGATCGACGTCGCGTTGCCGCAGCAGATCCTTGGCGAGCGCCATGCGCCAGACGAGCAGATATTCCATCGGCGGCACGCCAACAGCGCGGGTGAAGCGCTCGAAGAACACGGAGCGGGAGAGTGCCGCCTCGCTCGCGAGTTCCGCCACCGTCCAGGCATGGGCCGGATCGGCGTGGATCTGCCGAATGGCCGCCGCCAGCCGCGGGTCACCCAGGCCGCGCAACAGGCCGGGCGTGGCGCTTTCTCCCTGGATGGACCGAAGCGCCTCGATCAGCATCACTTCCACAAGCCGTGCCAGCACAAGGTCCCGGCCTGGCCTTTCGTCACGCGCCTCTTCGCCAACCAGGTGTACCAGCGTCGAAAGTCGCTCGATCCCGCGGAGATGCATCAATGCCGGCAACAGCGACACAAGCAGTCCGGCATCGGGCGAATCGAGCACGAAATAGCCGCCGAGCAGGCGCACGTCCGGTTCGCCGTGTTGCCTGCCGTGGCGAACCTCGCCGGTCGGCGCCGGCATCCCCTTGGGGTCGATGAAGGTCGGCTGAACCGGATCGAACCCCGAAAGGGTGAAACCCGGTGTTGCCGGCAGCAGCACGAAATCTCCGGCCTCCAATGTGACCGGTACCTCGCCATCGACAGCCAGCCGGCAAGCCCCCTCGATGACGGTGCAGAAGCTCGGCTGCCCGAAATCGGCATAGCGCACGGCCCAGCGGCCGGCGCCGCTGATACCCTTGGTGAAGACCGTGCGCGGACGAAGAAGCTGAATGAGTTGCGAGAGTGGATCGACCATGTCAGGACGATAGCAAATGAAATCAGGACTTCAAGCCGTAGAGCGTCCAGAGCGGAGGCGATATCTCTTTTCCATCGAAACAACTGACAGGAAATCGCGATGAATACCGTACTGATTACCGGCTGCTCTTCCGGTTACGGGCTGGAGACGGCGCGGCGCTTTCATGCCGAGGGCTGGAACGTGATCGCCACGATGCGCCGACCGCAGCGAGACATTCTGCCGAACTCCGACCGGTTGCGTGTCTTGGCTCTTGATGTCACCGATCGCGACAGCATCGCGGCTGCGATTGAGGAAGCCGGCCCGATCGATGTGCTTGTTAACAACGCCGGTATCGGCGTGGTTGGCGCCTTCGAGGCGACTCCGATGTCCCATATCCGCGAGGTTTTCGACACCAATACCTTCGGTGTGATGGCCATGACCCAGGCGGTGATACCGCAGTTCCGTGCCCGCCGGTCGGGCGTCGTGGTCAACGTCACGTCCACCGTGACCCTTGCCTCCATGCCGCTTGCCGCAGCCTACACCGCCAGCAAGACGGCGATCCAAGGCTTCACCGGCTCGCTCGCTCACGAAATGGAAGCTTTCAACGTCAGGGTCAAACTGGTCGAGCCCGGCTATGCGCCGACCACCCGCTTCGCCCACAACACCACTATGCGCATTGAGGATCTGATCCCGGCGGCCTACGCGGATTTCGCCGCACCCATCTTCGCGCAGTTTGCCGCCCCGCCCTTGGTCACGACCGAGACCGATGTGGCAGAGGCTGTTTGGCAGGCGGCGAACGATCTGTCCGGCAAGCTCCATTTCCCGGCTGGCGCCGACGCCGTGGCGCTTGCCAAGGCGAGCTGATCTCGCCTTCCGATACGGGACCGCGACAGCACGCGGCCCGTGCAGGCGCTAAGCGATTAGTCGGAGACGCGCGTCTGTCTCCGTCTGGTTGCGTACGCCGGATGTCGTGCGGAAACGCTCGACGAGATCGAAGAGGCCGGATGCCTGGCTTGAGAGCCGAAGAGTCATGGCGGTGCTGTCTTCAACCATCGCATTGTTCTGTTGCGTGAAGGCGTCCAGCGACAGCATGGTCTGGTTGATGTGCTGCAGGTCGTTCGCCTGGTCGCGCGCGTCGCCGGCAATCTGCTGTGTCTGCTCGTTGATGGCATGGATCTGGCCGGAGATCTCGTCGAGCGCATCGCCTGCCGCCCGAACCAGCGAAACGCCCTTCGTCACTTCCTCTGCCGAGGTGGTGATGATCGCCTTGATTTCCCGGGCGGCGAGGGCGGATTTCTGTGCCAGCTCCCGCACTTCATGCGCGACGACCGCAAAGTCCTTGCCCGCTTCGCCGGCACGGGCCGCCTCGACCCCCGCATTCAGGGCCAGCAGGTTGGTCTGGAACGCGATGTCGTTGATGGTTCCGATGATCTGGGAAATGGCGACCGATCCCTTTTCGATCTGAGCCATGGCGCCGACAGCGTTCATGACCACCTGGCCCGAGCGGTCGGAGCTCGCCTTGGCGGCAGCCGCGATCGTCGTCGCCGATGTAGCGTGTTCGGCAGTGCGCCCGATGGTGGCGGTAATTGCGCTCAAGGCCGCGGTTGCTTCTTCCAATGTCGCCGCCTGATGTTCGGTGCGCTTGGCGAGCTGGCCGATGGCGTCGCGCATCTCGCCGGTCTCGCCGTCGATCTCAGCGCTTCTCGCCTTCACGTCGCCAAGCGTGACGGCAAGGCTCTCCAGCGACAGGTTGAAGTCCGAGCGCAGACGGTCGAAACCGGCGCCGAAGGGCCGGTCGATGCGTGCAGTCAGGTCGCCATGCGACAACCGTTCGAGCCCCGACGCCAGCATCTCTACGGCCTCGTTGATCTGGCGCGCCACCTCGGACTGGGTCATCTCTCGGACTTGTCGTTCCTCTTCGATCATGGTCCGCGTTTCCGCCGCCTCGGTTTCAAGGCGGGCGCGATCGAGAAGCGCGTCGCGGAAGACTAGGACGGAACGGGCCATGTCACCGATCTCGTCCTTGCGGTTCCGGCCGACGCCGCCGATCGTCGTGTCGCCGTCGGCGAGTTGGCTCATGTCCTGAACGAGGCCGGTGATCGGGCGCGTCAGCCGGCGTGAATACCAGATGGAAATTGCCAGCGCTGCCGCGAGGACGGCCAGAGCCGTCGCGAGCGTCCAGTTGCGCAAGGCGGTGACGGCGGCAAAGGCTTCCCGTGACGTCATGACCGCGGCCATGGTCCAGCGAGTGCCGAAAGCATCGAGGCTTGTGGCAGCCATCTGCGCTTCCTCGCCGCGGAAATCGGCGAGCCTACTGCTGACGATGACATCTTCCGCCGGCTGGTCCGGCGAGACCCGGGCCTTGAGGATATCGTTGTCGGGTGTGGTGGCGCTGTCAGTGAGGAAAAATCCGTTGCCGTCGAGAAGGATCGTTTCGCCAGTCTCGCGAAGGCCCGTGCGGTTGCCGACGATCTCTCCGATGCGCGCGTCCGGCATCTCCAGGATCAAGGTACCGATCTTACCGTCGATCGATTCCAGCGGGATGGCGATGAACGCCGCGGGGCTGCCGCCGAGCGGTGCATAGGCCTCGTAGGAGGCAAAGGCCAGTTTGCTCTTGTCTGTTCCCTCGGCGGTTTCGCGGAAGATGCGACCAAGCCCCGTGTCCTTCCAGGAGCCGTCCTTGAGGCTGACGGCAAAGTTGCCCTTCTTGTTGAGGGAGTAGACAACGTCACCGCTGAGATTGGCGAGCAGCACGTCGCGATAGCCGTGGGCTTCCGCGAAGCGGCGGAAATACGGGTGATAGCGCGCATGGAGCGCGTCGTAGTCGTCGATGCCAGCGGTACTGTAGAGCGCGCGCTTGTCATCGAGATTGGGGTTTTGCGTGAGGTAACGGCGCTGCAATTCGCTCTCGGCCTTGTCGCCGAACTTGGCGGCAGCGCCATTCAGATCGCTGAGCGCCTTGGCGACGGATTTCTGCGCCTGCAGATTGCGCAGGTCGTTTTCCACGGTGGTGAGATAGTGGCGAAGCTCGTTGCGGCGGGCATCGGCGAGCGCCTCCAGCTTTTCGATCGCCGCGCGCGACGACAGGTCGCCGCTGACGGTCAGGCTGGCAAGACTGGTGGCAGCGATGGAGAAGGCAGCCAGAGCCGCCGCTGCGAGGGGTAGCTTCGCGGACAAACGCATAACAATCACCGGGCTTCAAGGAGAGGAGGCCATGCCAAAGGGCTGGTCGCGACGCCTCATGCGCCCGGCGGGAGAGCTCCCGCGCGGAGAGTTATACGGTCGCATGTTACAGTTTGATGACGTCCGGATGACGAGGCGAAAGTTTAGCCGTGGACTTATCTCGGCAGGGTGCCGGTCAGAAAGACCTTCGCGCAGCTCTCAGCGCGCGCCATGATCGTCGCTTCGTCAATGCTGCCGATGCGGCCCATCATGACGGCGCGTTGCGGCTCCATCGCCATCATGCCGCGCAGCATGCCCGCCGCCAGATACGGATCCTCGATCACGAGGCGGCCGAGAGTCGTTTGCGCCCTGAGCCAGCGCTCCAGCGTTGCGTTTGTCCGCTCGATTGCCTGCTCCCAGAAGGTGGCAGCGATCTCCGGAAAGCGCTCCGCCTCGGCGAGCACCAGACGTATGATGGCGATCGTGTCTGCCGCCAGCACGAGGTGCCCATAGGCGGCAAGCAACTGCACGAGACCGGTCTTCACGCTCATGGCGTCGAGATGCTCTTCGTCGGCCTCGAGCGCGAACTCAGAGATCCTGAGGGCGATGACACGTTCGAAGAGATCGGCCTTGGTGGGAAAGAGGCGATAGAGCGTCTTGGTGGAGACGCCGGAATTCTGGGCGATAACGTTGATGTTGGCGGTCTCATAACCGAGGTCGCAGAATTGCCTTTCGGCGGCAAGGATGATCACCTTGCGGGTCTCGTCGTCGGATCGGACCTGGGGTCGGCCGCGGGAACGCGGCGATTTCTGCTTTTCGACCATGTGGACTTTCCAAATTCCTTGGCGATTTTTAGTCGTTGCCAGATGGGAAAGCAAATGTTTTCCGAAGCAGGCGTGTGCATAGCCGCACAGTTCCCTGTTTTTGGCGGATATTGCGACCTCTGCGAACACGCCCTAGCTTTGCGATATGGCGACGTCGAAGCTCACGGCCTACCGCGCAAAGCGGGATTTTTCCAGGACGCCGGAGCCTGCCGGGAGAACCGGCGGGGAGGGCAATCGTTTTGTCGTGCACAAGCACCACGCCACGGCCGATCACTATGATCTCAGGCTTCAGGTCGGTGATGTGCTGAAAAGCTGGGCAGTCCCCAGGGGGCCGTCACTCAATCCCGCCGACAAGCGTCTGGCGGTCGAGACTGAAGATCATCCGCTCGACTATATCGACTTCGAGGGCGTCATTCCGGAAGGCGAGTATGGCGGCGGGCCGATGATCGTCTGGGATACCGGCGTCTGGGCGCCGATGGACGATATCGACAAGAGCCTGAGGACCGGCGCGTTCAAGTTTCGTCTGGCCGGCGAAAAGCTCAATGGCGGCTGGATGCTGACGCGGCTGAAACCGAAGCAGCGTGAGGAAGACCAACGTAACTGGCTGCTTTTCAAGGAACATGACCTTGCAGCCGACCCTGATGTCGACATCCTGACGTCGCGTCCCGAAAGCGTGAAAAGCGGCAGGCGGATCGAGGAACTGGTCGAGCCGCCGAAGAAGCCGGCAAAGCGGGTCGTTCTTAAACCCGGCGCGCTGCCGGGTGCGGTGAAGGGCCTAAAGCCGCACCGGATCGAGCCGCAGCTTGCCAGCCCAACACCGAAGCCGCCGGGCGGTCCGCCAGACCGCCAAGTCTGGCTGCATGAAATCAAGTTCGATGGCTATCGGACGATGGCGGATATTTCGGGCGGCAACGTCAGGCTCATCACCCGCAGCGGGTTGGACTGGACGAAGCGCTACGGCGATCTGCCGGATGCCTTCCGGAAACTGCCCTGCCGCGAGGCGATCATCGACGGCGAGATCGTCGTACTCGATGACAAGGGCATCAGCCGCTTCGCGCTCTTGCAGGACGCGCTTTCGACAGGCGTCGACAGCAAGCTCGTCTTCTATGCTTTCGATATCCTCCATCTCGATGGGTGGAACCTGACCGAGGTTCCGTTGGAAAGGCGCAAGGCGCTGCTGGCGCAACTGCTCGAGGGGCAGGTATCCAGCCGTTCGGCCATCCAGTTCAGCGACCACGTCGAAGGCGATGGACACGGGCTTTACGACCAAGCCTCGGAGTTGGGGCTGGAGGGGATCGTTTCGAAGCGTGCCTCGGCACCCTATCGAAGTGGGCGCACGCAGACCTGGACCAAGACGAAGGCGCTCCAGTTCGGTGATTTCGTGATCGCCGGATACACCACTTCCGAGGCGGCCGAAGGCCTTGCTTCTCTCGCTCTCGGCGAGTGGGAGGAGGGCGAGCTGCACTATCGCGGCAAGGTCGGAACCGGGTTCGATGCGGCGACCGCCAAGCAGTTGCTGACCCGGCTGGAGGCGTTGCGCGGCGACGCGGCGGCGCTGGAAGGCGCGCCGAAGGAAATCACCTGGGTTCGGCCGGTGCTGAGCGCCCGTATCCATTATTCCAACCGCACGACCGACAATGTGCTGCGCCATGCGGTGTTCAAGGGGCTTCGCGATGTCGAGCTTTCCGCACCGGCGCGGGCAACGCGCAGGCGGCTGATCACGGATGCCGATCTCGCAAGCATCCACGTCACCAACGCCGATCGTCGAGTGTTCGGCAAATCCGGGCCGACCAAGCTCGACATTGCCGTCTACTATGCGCTCGTCGGCGACTTCATGCTGCCGCATATCCTCGGTCGGCCGGTGTCTCTCTTCCGTTGCCCGACGGGAAAACGTGCAGACTGCTTCTTCCAGCGTCATCCCTTTACCGGCATGCCACCCTCGATCATCAGCTTCAACTCGACCAACTCCGAGGGCGAAACCAACTCCTTCCTCTCGATCGAAGGCACGAAGGGCTATCTGGCGCTCGCTCAGTTCGGCGTGATCGAGCTTCACAGTTGGGGCACGAAGCGTGAGCGGCTGGAAAAACCCGACCGCATCGTCTTCGATCTCGACCCCGGCCAAGGCATCGCCTGGCGCGTTGTGGTCGAGGCAGCCGTCCATATCCGCGGTGAGCTGGAAGCGCTCGGCCTCGTTCCCTTCGTCAAGACATCCGGCGGCAGCGGCATCCATGTGGTCGTGCCGGTGACGCCGAAACTCGACTGGAAGAAGACGCACCAGGCGACGAGCGCGATCGCGACACGGCTGGCGGCAAGCGCACCGCAAACCTTCACCACCACGATGGGCAAGGAGAACCGCATCAAGCGGATCTTCATCGATTATCACCGCAATGCCCGCAGCCATACGGCGGCGGCGCCCTATTCGCTGCGTGCACGCACAAATCTGCCCGCCTCGACGCCGCTCAACTGGGCAGATCTGGAGACTATCGACGCTCCGGAGGATTTGAACTATTCTTCGCTGCCTGGACTTCTGGATACTTTCGGCGATCCCTGGGCGGATATCGACGACTTTGCCAAGGATTTGCCGCTTCTGTCCGAAACGAGGACGTAATGCGTTTGGCCGCGTAGGAGACAATCATGGCGCCCAGGGCAAGTTGGAAAGGTTACCTCAAACTCAGTCTCGTCAGTTGCCCCGTGAGGCTCTATCCGGCGACCAGCTCGAGCGAACGCATCAGCTTCAATCAGCTTCACAAGGACACCCACAACCGGATCAACATGAAGCCGGTCGACCCGGAGCTCGGCCTGGTCGAGCGCTCGGACCTGGTCAAGGGTTACGAATACGAAGACAAGAAATACATCATCATCGAGGACGCCGATCTCGAAAGTGTCAGGATCGAATCCAACCACACCATGAACATCGAGGCCTTCGTCGATGAAGGCTCCGTCGATGTGATCTACCAGGACGCGCCCTATTACCTGGCGCCCGACGGCGCGATGGCGGAGGAAACCTTCGTCGTGCTGCGTGAGGCGTTGAAAAAAAGCGGCAAGCTCGCGATCGCGCGTCTGGTGCTTTCGAGCCGGGAGCGGGTTGTGACGATCGGTTCACGCGAAACCGGAATGTTCGTGTGTACTCTGAGAAACCCGAGCGAAGTACGCGGAACTGCTGAGTATTTTGGCAACATCCCTGTCGGCCATCCCGACCCGGAAATGCTGCAGCTTGCCGAAGCGCTGATCCAGCAGAAGATGACGGTCTTCGATCCGAAGAACTACGAGGACCGCTACGAGATCGCGCTGATGAAGATGATCCGAGAGAAGCTTAAAGGTCATAAGCCGATCATTGCCGCCGCGCCGGAACGCGGCAACGTCATCAATCTCATGGATGCCCTGAAGGCGAGCCTGTCGCAGTCGAAGCCACCGGCAAAGAGCAAGTCCAAAGCCGAGCCGGCGGCGAAGGAAACGGCCAAGGCGGCAACTCCGGCTGCGGCCAAGCGGACGGCGGCAAAACCGACCGCGAAGAAGAAAGCCTGATGGCGGTTGCAGGCCAGACATTCGGTATCGTTGGGGGGCTCTCGGCCTTTCCGCGGCGGCTTGTGGCGCGGGAAGTGGAGCGACAGTTCGGCCATTTGCGGCGCGGCGTTACGCGCCAGACGACGTATCTGGTGTTCGGCCGGAACCTGCTGGCGAAGTCGAGCGAAGCGGAGATCGAGGCGCGTTTCGATGCGGAACATGCGGCGGGGCGATGGCTCGTCAGCGAGAACGGCTTCCTTCGCCTTCTAGGGCTGATGTCGGTGCCTGTAGCGTCCGCACTGACACGTCAGTCTCTGATCGATCAGGCCAAGCTTTCTCCGCGGACCTTCGATCTCCTGTCCCTGTTCGATGCTTTCGAGCATGACAGCGAGCCCTTTTCGTTCCGTGATCTCATCCTCGCCAGAAAGTATGCGGAACTGATTGGAAGCGGTGCGAATTGGAGCGCCATCGTCCGATCCGTTCATCGTTCGGGACAGGTCGCGTCGTTGACGGCGCTTTCGCTGCATAGTGGCGGTCCCGATGCGATCTACGCGCGGAGTGCCGAGGGGCTGAGCGAGCTCAATGGGCAATTGCTCTTCGATCTCGGCACGCCCGATGATGCCGCCCTGGAAGATCTCTTTGATCTGGCCGAGGAGGCGGAGGCGAATGGCGACTACGAGGAGGCCGCCACCTTCTATCAGCGCTATCTCGCCATGGACCGGACGGATTCGGTTGCGGCTTTCAATCGTGCCAATTGCCTGAAGGCTGCAGGACGGGAGCTGGATGCGGCGCATGACTACGCCCGTGCCATCAAACTCGATCCATCCTTCGTCGAGGCGTGGTTCAACCTCGCCGGGCTGATGAGTGAACGGGGACGGCTCGACGCTGCCCGCAGGCACCTCAGGAAGGCAATCGCGCTCGACGGCGACTATGCCGACGCTGTCTTCAATCTCGCGAAACTCGAATTCGATGCCGGTGATCTCGGTGAAGCCAGGCGCTGGTGGAGCCGCTATCTCGAACTCGATAGCGATAGCGAATGGGCGCGAACGGCGGAACGCGGTGTGCAATATGTCGATCTGCAAGGCCGTCCAAGGACAGCGGGCTGATATGGGCGACAAATTCCTTTTCGACGGACCTGATGATGCAGCCGTCACTATCCTTCTTGCCCATGGCGCCGGCGCGCCGATGGATTCCGCATCAATGACTGCGACCGCCAAGGCGCTTGCTGCCGCCGGCTTCCGCGTCGCCCGCTTCGAGTTCGGGTACATGGCGGCGCGGCGGACGTCGGACGGGCGCAAGCCCCCGCCGCGCGCCGAGACGCTCAATCCGGAATATGTCGCCGCCATCGAAGCGCTTGATGCGAAGGGGCCGCTCATCATCGGCGGCAAGTCGATGGGTGGGCGAGTTGCGAGCATGGTCGCCGACCAACTCCATGCGACCGGCAAGATCACCGGGCTGCTCTGCCTCGGCTATCCCTTCCACCCGCCGGCAAAGCCGGAGCAGTTGCGCACCAAACATTTGGCTGGGCTGAAGACGCCAACCCTGATTTGCCAGGGTACCCGTGACGAGTTCGGCACGCGCGAGGAGGTTCCGGGCTATACGCTTTCCGACGCGATCGAAGTCCTATGGCTCGAGGACGGCGACCATGACCTGAAGCCGCGCAAGAGCCTTTCCGGCTTTTCAACCGCCGATCATTTGAGGACCGTGGCCGATGCGGTGGCGGCCTGGGCCGCCCGACTGACGCGCTGATCTGTTTGCCGGGATGAAGATCGCCACCTTCAACATCAACGGCATCAACAAGCGGCTCGAAAACCTGATCGCCTGGCTTGGCGAAACCAAGCCTGACATTGTCTGCCTGCAGGAACTGAAAGCCACCGACCGCCAGTTTCCACGCACGGCGGTCGAGGCGGCCGGCTATGGCGCCGTCTGGCAGGGACAATCCGCCTGGAATGGCGTGGCAATCCTCGCCCGCGACAGCGCGCCGGTCCTGACTCGCGTCGGGCTCGACGGTGATCCCTCGGACAACCAGGCTCGCTACATCGAGGCTGCCGTCAGCGGCGTCCTGGTCGCCTGCCTCTATGCCCCCAACGGCAACCCGCAGCCCGGCCCCAAGTTCGCCTACAAACTCGCCTGGCATGAGCGAATGGCCGAACACGCCGCCGAGCTCTTCGCCCTCGATCTGCCTGTTGTGCTTGCCGGCGACTACAACATCGTGCCGGAGCCGCGCGACATCTACCCGACAACCTCCTACGACGACAACGCGCTGGTGCAGCCGGAAAGCCGTGCTGCGTTCCGTACGCTCCTCGACCACGGCTGGCTGGATGCGCTGCGCAAGACCCATCCGAAGGAACAGCTCTTCACATTCTGGGACTATCGCCGGAACCGGTGGCAGCGCGATGCCGGGCTCCGGCTCGATCATATGCTGCTCAGCCGCAAGCTGTCCCGCAAGCTCATTGGCGCCGGCATCGACCGCGAGGTTCGCGGCATGGAGGGCGCGAGCGACCACGCGCCGGTTTGGATCACGTTGCGCGATTGAGCTGGCTATATTGCGGGAATGAAGCTGAGAGCGTCAGCGCTATTCGCAACCCTTATCCGGATTACACCCGCTGCGGCAGGTGGATGGAAACGGCGACCGCGAACGTCCAAGGTAACCACGAAGGAGAGCCGCATGAAAATCAGCGCACGCAATCGCCTCAAGGGCAAGATCTTCGAAGTGATCAAGGGCGCTACCACCGCCCACGTTCGTATCGACGTCGGCGGCTCGATCGTGACTGCTGCAATCACCAACGAGTCGGTCGACGAGTTGGGTCTAAAGGTCGGCGGCGAGGCCTATGCGGTCATCAAGGCTTCGGACGTCATGGTCGGGACTGACTGACAATTCTCAGGAAGGGCGCGTGGGTCTTCCGTCGCGCCCACCCAAATCTTGATCGATCACGCCTTCTGGCAATTATGTGGGCCGCTGTCGCCGGCCTCGAAGTCGCCGCGCTGCGGCGGCGCGATCGGCTTGAACGGGGTCCGGTCGGGCTTCAGGTCAATAAGGGGCGTGCCGTCGAGGCAATCGAGACTGCGGACAAGCAGCGTTGAGCCTTCCACAGCTTCAAGCTTGACGGTCGACGTGCCGATCAGATTGGGGCGCACGGGCGAGCGCAGTGAAAAGGTGCCGTGCACCGCTATCTGACAATCGAGCCCGGGACCGTCCTGGCCTCTTTTGCTTTGGTCCATCTGTGCTCACCCGGTCGAGCGAGCATCTGGCCGCGATCGTGTGTCGCGACGTGCCGCCGCCCCGCATACGCCGCAACTGTTGCACTGAGATACAAATCTCCATCGATCGGAAACATCCGCGATACGTCGCGATGGTCCTCTGCCGCACATGTCAAGTGATCACTGCCTCGGGGCATTGATCCAATGCGGAGAGACGATGATGCTCCTCTTTGTTGTAGCCTATCTTGCAGGCGTCCTGACGATCGTCAGTCCCTGTATCCTGCCGGTCCTGCCATTCGTGTTTGCCCGCGCCGGCCAGCCCTTTTCCACCAGCATACTTCCGATGCTGCTCGCCAAGATCGTGACCTTTGCGGGCATCGCCTCGCTTGCCGCGCTCGGCGGCAACTGGGCGGTCCAGGCGAACGCGTTTGGCCGCTACGCCGCGATCGCGCTACTGGCGGTCTTCGGCGTAACACTGCTTTCGACGCGTGCCGCAGCTTTTGTGACTGGCCCACTCGTGGCGCTGGGAAACCGGCTGTCGAGAAAGGCTGCGACCGGGGAGAAGGGCGGCGTCGGCGGCGCCATCCTGCTCGGTGTTGCGACCGGATTGCTTTGGGCACCCTGCGCCGGACCGGTGCTCGGCCTGGTGTTGACCGGCGCGGCGCTGAACGGCGCGAACGTGCAGACGACGCTTTTGCTTGGCGCCTACGCCGCAGGCGCCGCGACCTCGCTGGCGCTTGCCGTTCTTGCCGGCGCCAGAGTGTTCGCGGCGATGAAGCGCTTCCTCGGCATTGGCGACCGCATCCGCCAGGGCCTCGGCGTTGCGGTGCTGGCCGGCGTTGCGGCCATCGCCCTTGGGCTGGACACCGGCCTGCTGGCGCAGCTTTCCTATGCGAGCACTTCGGGCTTCGAACAGTCGATCCTCGATCGCCTGCGCGCCAATGCGGCGCCTGCCGACGTCGCAAGCACCCGCATGACCCTTGCCGCTAAGGATACGAGACAGGCGGCCTATCGCAGCGACCTCCCGGTCGAAGGTCCGTTCCCGTCGCTCGACGGCGCCGTTCAGTGGCTGAATTCCAAGCCGTTGACCCCGGCCGAGCTTCGCGGCAAGGTCGTCCTTGTCGACTTCTGGACCTACTCCTGCATCAACTGCATCCGGACCATCCCCTATGTGCGGGCCTGGGCCGAGAAGTACCGGGATCAGGGTCTGGTCGTCATTGGTGTTCACGCGCCGGAATTTGCCTTTGAAAAGCAGATCGGCAACGTCGAAAAGGCGGTGCGTGACTTCAAGATCACCTATCCGGTGGCGATCGACAACGACTTCGCCATCTGGCGCGCGTTCTCCAACAGCTACTGGCCGGCCCACTACTTCATCGATGCCGAAGGGCAGATCCGCTACACGCATTTCGGCGAGGGCGACTATGAAGGTTCCGAGCGGGTGATCCAGGATCTGCTGGCGGAGGCCGCGGGGAAGCGGAAGGCCGAAAACAACTTCGTCAAACCGGATGCAAAGGGAGCCGAAGCCTCGCCCGACCTCTCCCGGCTCGGATCCGGCGAGACCTATGTCGGGTATGAGCGGGCCTCGAATTTCGTGTCTCCGGAGGGCGTCTCCGCAGACAGCGCCAAGCGCTATACGGTCGATAGCCCGCGTCTCAACGAGTGGGGCCTTACCGGCAACTGGACAGTCGGGGCCGAGCAGGCCCGTGTCAACGAAGCGGGCGGCGGTATCACCTACCGGTTCCGCGCTCGCGATCTGCATCTGGTGCTTGGGCCTGGCGCCGGCGGCAGGCCGATCCCGTTTCAGGTGACGGTGGATGGCGCGGCGCCCGCAGCGGACCGTGGCTCGGATATCGACGCATCCGGCAGGGGGACCGTCACGGAGACCCGCCTCTATCAGCTCGTGCGCCAGTCAGGCGCGGCGCGGGAACGGACCTTCGAGATCCGCTTTCTCGAGCCCGGCGCGGAAGCCTTCGTTTTCACTTTTGGATGAGAGTTCAGAGATGGTCTACAAACAACAGCAGCATAGGCGCCGCATGCCGGCCCTTTCCCGACGTGTGCTCGTCGCGCTGGCAATGGTTGGCGGCGGGCTGACGTTCGCCTTCGACGAACAAACGGCGGCGCAGCAGGCCAAACCCATTCCCAAGGCGCTCCATGACGTCGCTTCAACGGAGACAAGGCAGACGGCAGTGCTCGCAGGCGGTTGCTTCTGGGGTGTGCAAGCCGTGTTTCAGCACGTGGCCGGCGTCACGGGCGTCAGATCCGGGTATGCCGGCGGCAGCGCGGAGACGGCGACCTACGAACAGACGGAAACCGGCACCACCGGCCACGCCGAAGCGGTGGAGATTACCTTCGATCCCAATAGGATCAGTTATGGGCAGCTTCTCGAGATCTATTTCTCGGTTGCGCATGATCCGACGCAGCTTGGCGGACAGGGGCCGGACAGCGGCCCGCAGTATCGATCGGCGATCTTCCCGCGCAATGAAGGGCAGGCGAAGGTCGCTTCCGACTACATCGCGCAGCTGAACGCGGCGGACGTCTTTGCCCGGCCGTTTGTGACGACCATCGAACCCGGCAAGGCTTTCTATCAAGCGGAGGCCTATCACCAGGACTACGTCTACAACAATCCAGGCCAGCCCTATGTGGTCCTCTACGAGCAACCGAAGATAGAAGCGCTGCACCGCCTGTTCCCGAGCCTCTATCGCGAGAAGCCGGTGCTTGTCGCAGACAGCGCGTCGTAGCCGATCGTGGGCTTGTGTGGATCGCGAGCACGACCAGACCCGTGACGTTTCGAACGGATCTTGCAAGGGGTCGGGCCAAGTCGGCCTTCTACACAAGGATACAGTTTTGCGGCCGCCCGCACACATCCGCGATACGCCCAAAGGACACTCTGGCGGTGAGCAAGGCTTGGGCCCGTGGTGACGGGACGCGTCGCTGCCGCCATGATCAACGGAAGGAGACATCATGCGCATTTTCGCAACAGCTTTCGCCATAGTCGTCCTCGCGGCGGCGCCATGCGCCTGGGACAGCGACCCGGGAGAGCCCTCGCTTCTTGCGGCGCTCGTCGCCATTCCGGCGTCCGCAACGGCCGCGGCGCGGCCGCAGCCGGCCGCGATTGAGGACGGAGGATTGCTGCCGGAGGCTCCGCACGAGGAGCTTGCCAACCCGTTCTTCGATTGATCACCGCACCGCGAAAGCTGGCGGCGCGAACCTTTGAAGCCAATCAAGGTGGATTTTCGCAGCGAAGCCGATGGGCGGATGAAAGGTTCTGGAGCGGGTCGACGCTGCGTCGGCCCCGTCTTCTTTTGCTGATCTCCACGGCCCCGTTCGCTTTGAACCCCAGAGCATTTCGTATCGCTCTGCCGTCGTGCTCGGCCGATCAAACATTGAGGTACACAGACGCCGCTCCAGAACACATCTCCGATACACCGCCCACGCATGGTCACGGCGAAGGTTGGTTCGCATCCCTCCGACACGGCGTTGCAGTCGGTGAAGGTGGGCGTGGCCTAAAACGTCGGAATTACGACATTTGAGCCATTGGCGTTTCGTCTTACCATCGAGGCTCCAACCAAGGCAAAGGAGCTTGAAATGAGCAGGAATTCCAAAGGTACGGCACTTATCACCGGCGCGTCCTCCGGTATCGGCGCGATCTATGCCGATCGTCTGGCGCGCCGCGGCTTCGACCTGATCCTCGTTGCCCGCAACCGTGAGCGCTTGAATGGGCTCGCCAGCCGGCTGGCGGACGAGACCGGGCGCGCCATCGAGGTCGTCGCTGCGGACCTCGGGAACAAGGACGATGTCAGGCGGGTCGAGAAGATCCTCCGGGACGACGCGAGCATCACGGTGCTGATCAACAATGCGGGTGTTGGTGCCACCGCACCGCTGCTCTCATCCGATGTCGACAAGATGGAGGAGATGATCACGCTCAACGTCAGCGCGCTGACGCGGCTGACCTATGCGGCCGCGCCCGGATTTGCCGCGCGCGGCGCCGGCACGATCATCAACATCGCTTCGATCGTCGGCGTTGCGCCCGAACTCCTGAACGGCGTCTACGGTGGCACGAAGGCCTTCGTTTTGGCGTTCACCCTGTCGCTGCAGAAGGAACTTGCCGACAAGAACATCCGCATCCAGGCCGTGCTGCCGGGTGCGACTGCGACCGACTTCTGGGGCATTGCCGGCACGCCGCTCGAACATGTTCCAAGCGAGATCGTCATGCGGGCCGAAGACATGGTTGATGCCGCGCTTGCCGGTCTCGATCAGGGCGAAGTGATCACCATCCCGGCGCTGCCGGAGGCCGCTGATTGGGCGGCCTATGAGGCGGCTCGGCAAAAACTCATGCCGAACCTTTCAAGGAGCGCACCCGCAGCTCGCTACAACATCGGGGGATAGCCCCGATCTGCCTCCGGGCTCCTCCCATCCCGGAATTGCTCGGCGATGCCTCTGGCATCGCCCCAACTCGAACCAGGAGAATGATGATGTCCAGACGCTATTTGCCAACTGCCAAGAGCAGTCGCTTGGCCGCCTTCGCGCTGTCCGGAGCGATCGCGATCCTGCTTCCTCCGCTCGCCGCCCACGCCGCAGGTGCCTCCTCGGCGGGCGGTGCTCAGGTCGTTGCCGCCGCAAAGCCCGCGGCCGACGAATCCATTCGGCCATTCCAGTTCCATGCCAGCGATGCGGCGCTTGCCGACCTCAAGCAGCGCATCGCGGCCACCAAGTGGCCGGACCGGGAACTGGTGAACGACGGCACCCAGGGCGTGCAGCTCGCCACCATGCAGAAGCTCGCCGACTATTGGGCGACCAAGTACGATTGGCGGAAGGTGGAGAAGAAGCTCAACGACCTGCCGCAGTTCGTGACCAATATCGACGGCGTCGACGTCCATTTCATTCACGTGCGGTCGAAGCACAAGAACGCGATGCCTCTCATCGTCACCCACGGCTGGCCGGGCTCGATCATCGAGCAGCTGAAGATCATCGATCCTCTGACGAACCCGACGGCGCATGGCGGCAGCGAAGCCGATGCCTTCGACATCGTCATTCCCTCGCTGCCCGGCTACGGCTTCTCCGGCAAGCCCACCGAGCGCGGCTGGGATCCGGTGCGGATTGCGCGGGCCTGGGCGGTGCTGATGCAGAGGCTTGGTTATACCCACTACGTCGCACAGGGCGGCGACTGGGGGGATGCGGTCACGGAGCAGATGGCGCTGCAGCGGCCGGCCGGGTTGCTGGGCATCCACACGAATATGCCGGCGACCGTTCCCGCCGAGATCCAGAAGAGCCTCGACGCGGGTGGCCCAGCGGCGTCGAACCTCTCCGCCGACGAGCGCCGTGCCTATGACCAGCTCGATTTCTTCTACAAGAACGGTTTGTCCTATGCGCAGGAGATGAGCAAGCGTCCGCAGACGCTCTATGGCATCGAGGATTCGCCGATCGGGCTTGCCAGCTGGATGCTGGACCATGACGCCCGCAGCTACGAACTGATCGCCCGCGTCTTCGATGGCCAGTCGGAGGGCCTGAGCCGTGATGACGTGCTCGACAACATCACGCTCTACTGGCTGACCAATACCGCCGTGTCGTCGGCGCGTCTCTACTGGGAGAACAAGCTCGCCTTCTTCCAGCCGAAGGGCATTCAGATTCCGGTGGCCGTCAGTGCCTTCCCGGACGAACTTTATCAGGCGCCGAAGTCGTGGGCAGAGAAGGCGTTTCCCAAGCTTATCCATTATAATCGCCTCGCCAAGGGCGGACACTTTGCGGCCTGGGAGCAGCCGGCGGCCCTGGTCGATGAATTGAGAGCTTCCTTCAAGTCACTGCGTCAACCGAGCTGACAGAAAGGGGCGCGCGAAAGCGCGCCCCGCCGTTGCACAAAGGAGAAGTGTCATGACAAGTGCTGGTAGCGAAAAGAGAGCGCAAACCGTCGACTTAAAGTTCGAAGTCGCGCTCATACCCGTTTCGAATGTCGACCGCGCCAAGGCGTTTTACGCCAATCTTGGCTGGCGGCTCGATGCTGATTTCCCGGTCGGAGATACGTTTCGGGTTGTCCAGTTCACGCCGCCGGGTTCGCCGGCTTCGATCCACTTTGGTACCGGGCTGACGTCTGCGGCGCCAGGTTCGGCGAGCGGGCTCTATCTGGTCGTCTCAGACATCGAGGCGGCACGTGCCCAGCTCATCAAGGGCGGTGCGGAGGTCAGCGAGATCTTCCATCGCGAAGGCCCTGGGAAGCCGGCGATCAGCGGACGTGACCCCGCAGGACGCAGCTACCGTTCCTACGCAACCTTTAGCGACCCCGATGGTAACGGCTGGCTGCTCCAGGAGGTGACCGAACGTCTGCCCGGCCGCGTGGACGCGGATGGTACGGACTTCGCTTCGGTCGCCGATCTTGCGGCGGCACTGCGTCGTGCGGCAGCCGCGCACGGCGAGCACGAGAAGCGCAACGGCGGTCAACACGACCACAACTGGCCGGATTGGTATGCCGCGCACATGGTCGCGGAGCATGCCGGAAAACCGTTGCCCGAATGAAATAGAACCCATGACCGCCGCGTTCCCTTCATGGCGTAAATTTGCTATAAGCGATCATTCCGGACGGAGTGATATGACATGCACAGGATCGGCTACGTTGTCTTTCCGAGGTTTCAGCTCATGGGGTTCGCGGCGGTCACTGCCTTCGAGGTCGCCAATCTGACGCTCGGGGAACAGGCCTACGAGATCGAACTGCTTTCCGAGGCCGGCGGCGAGATCAAGTCGTCCGCTGGCTTCGGCGTGCTGACGAAGGCCTTCGACAACACCGCCTTTGATACCGTCATGTTCGGAGCGGGCACCGAGATCGAACCGGTAACACCCGGGCTGGTCGCCTTCGCGCGCCACGCGCTCAAGGCCTCGCGGCGAGTGGCCGCCCCTTGCACCGGTGCCTTTATCCTGGCGGAGTCCGGGCTGCTCGACGGGCGTCGCGCCACGACCCATTGGGTGTTCGCGCGTCAGTTGCGGGAGGGTTTCCCTGAGGTGCGGGTGGAGGAGGATCGCATCTTCATCGTCGACGGCAGCGTGTGGACCTCTGCGGGCATGACGGCCAGCATCGATCTGGCCCTGGCGATGATCGAGAAGGACCATGGCGAGGAAGTTACCCGCCAGGTCGCCCGCAAGCTTGTCGTCTATCACCGGCGCGCCGGCGGCCAGTCGCAGTTTTCAGCCTTGCTCGAGCTCGATCCGAAGTCGGACCGCATCCAGAAATCGGTCAACTATGCCAAGGCGAACCTGCGCAACGTGTTGTCGGTCGAGGAACTGGCGGACGCCGCAGGCCTGAGTGCGCGGCAATTCAGCCGCGCCTTCCGCTCCGAGACCGGCCAATCGCCGGCCAAGGCCGTCGAGCATCTCCGCGTGGAAGCGGCGCGCCTGTTGATGGAGCAGGGGCGACACTCCATGGATGTGATCGCGGAGGAAACCGGCTTTGCCGATAGCGATCGCATGCGCCGCGCGTTCCTGCGCACGCTCGGTCAACCGCCACAGACGGTCAGGCGCAATGCGCGCGAAGGCATTGTCTGAACCTGACGGCACTGCGATGGGGCGCACCTCAGGAGAATTGTATCGCTGTGTATCCGCCGCCTGCCGTTTCTACATGCGCTTTCAATAGGAGCCGCAGAGCACACGGCCCGGATACACCGGCACTCCATTTCTGATGTCAGTTCAGTTCACCGGAGGCAATCAATGTCGGACGAAATCAACCACCCACGCCGTCGTTTCATCGGCGCAATCGCGCTCTCGCTGGCCGCGACGCAATTCGCTTCAGCGGGAGCCGCCAGAGCGCAAGCGGGAAACAATGAGGCGCCGCGCCTGCCGGCAGTCACCCCCGGGACGAACAAATCCTTCGCAACCCTCAAGCAGATCGATGCCGGCGTCCTGAACGTCGGCTACGCCACACTTGGCGCGCGCGACGCGCCGGTCGTGATCCTCCTGCACGGCTGGCCCTATGACATCCACACCTATGTGGATGTGGCGCCGCTGCTGGCAGATGCCGGCTACCGTGTCATCGTTCCCTATCTGCGCGGCTACGGCACGACCCGGTTTCTCTCCGCTGACACACCTCGGAACGGCCAACAGGCGGTGATCGCCGCGGACATCATTGCCCTGATGGACGCGCTCAAGATCGAAAAGGCGGTCATCGGCGGCTGCGACTGGGGTGCGCGAACCGCCAACATCATCGCCGCACTCTGGCCCGAGCGCTGCAAGGCGATGGTCTCGGTCAGCGGCTACCTCATCGGCAGCCAGGAGGTGAACAGAAAGCCGCTGTCACCGCAGGCCGAGCTTGCCTGGTGGTACCAGTTCTACTTCGCCACCGAGCGTGGGTATGCCGGCTACAAGCAGAACCACAAGGAGTTTGCCCGGTTGATCTGGAAGCTTGCCTCGCCCAAGTGGGATTTCGACGATGCCACCTTCGATAAGAGTGCCGAGGCACTCGAAAACCCGGACCATGTCGACATCTCGATCCACAATTACCGCTGGCGTCTCAGCCTCGCCGAGGGCGAAGCGAAGTATGACGGCCTCGAAAAGCAACTCGCTGCGTTCCCGACCATTACCGTCCCGACCATCACGCTAGAGGGCGACGCCAACGGTGCTCCGCATCCGGATCCATCGGCCTATGTCAAGCGCTTCTCCGGCAAGTATGAGCATCGGCTGATTACCGGCGGCGTCGGCCACAACCTGCCGCAGGAGGCGCCGTCCGCCTTTGCCAAGGCGATCGTCGACGTCGACCGTTTCTAGTTTTTCTCACGCAGATTGCGTGGAGGCGCGGGGTCCGGTTCGCTGGTCCCGCGCTTTTTTGTGTGCCGACGTGCTTTGGAACCGTGCCTGGCGCACTATGGCGCCGCGCGGGGAGGTCCTCACGAAGAGCGTAGGTCCGCGCACCGAAATGGCCGCCTTCGTATCAGCGTGTATCCGTTCCCGTACTTGGCAGACTTGCACACATTTCCGCTTCTCGGTGAAACATCCCATACACCTGCGAAGCGCCATCTGTGTCTCGACGGTCGCACAGGGCAATCGGGCCCGAAAAGAACACCTGTCGAAAGGAAGAACATGATGAGCGAAGCTGAAAAGGTACTCTACACCGGCAAGACCCACACGACCGGCGGCCGCGACGGCGCCTCCCGAAGCGACGACGGGCGTCTGGACGTCAAGCTCTCTTCACCCGGCAGTTTGCGGCCGGGCACGAACCCGGAGCAGCTCTTCGCCGCCGGCTGGTCGGCCTGCTTCATCGGCGCAATCGGACTGGCGGCTGGCCAGATGACGGTTGCACTCCCTGCAGACCTCGCCGTCGATACCGAGGTGGATCTGCGCAACCGGGACGGCGGTTACTTCCTGCAGGCTCGGCTCAATGTCAGCCTGCCTGGGGTCGACGCGGATGTGGCGCGTCAATTGGTGGATGCTGCGCACCAGACCTGCCCCTATTCCAAGGCGACGCGTGGCAACATCGATGTGACGATCAACCTCGTCTGACGGAGCTCCGATTGCCGGAGCATCCTGCAACATGACCCAACGGAAGCGGCGGCCGATGAGGCCGCCGCTTTTTGATTGGAGGGTTGGCTATTTCGAAGTGGAAAAGTTGGAGGCGTGTGAAGTGCCGCGCTTTGCTATGCCTCATGCCCGATGATGACGAATGGCAAGCTCTGCAACCAAGCCACCGCCGTCGCGGTTCGTCAGCGTCAGTGAGGCATTGATGGAGGCCGCGAGCTGTTGGGCGATGGCAAGGCCGAGGCCGGTTCCGCCGGTATCGCGGTTGCGGGAGTCCTCCAGCCGGACGAAGGGTTTGAGCACGGCATCCAGCTGATCATCGGGAATGCCAGGCCCGCGGTCGAGGACCTTGATTGTCACCGTGTCGTCCGCCAGCCGCCTGACCTCGATCTCGGCGCTGTCACCAAACTTGAGTGCGTTGTCGACCAGGTTGGTAAGGATGCGTCTGAGCGCCTGGGGCCGGGTGACGATCGCGCCGCTATCGACATCGCTGGCGGTAACCGCCCTGCCGGTGTCCTGATAGTCATAAACGAGGCTTTCGACGAAGGACGCAAGATCGATGCGTGTCGCTTTTTCGACATTGCCATGGGCGCTGCGTGCATAGGCGACGCCTTCCTTGACCAGGCTTTCGATCTGCCCGAGATCCTGGATCAGCTTCTCCCGGTCGGCGAAATCATCCGCCATTTCGGCGCGCAGCTTCATGCGTGTGATCGGCGTCTGCAGATCGTGGGAAATGGCGGCGAGAATCTGGACCCGCTCTTCGAGATACTGGGCGATACGGTCACGCATGGCATTGAACGCGGTCGCCGCATAGGCAACCTCGGTGGGCCCGGTTTCGCTGAGACGCGGTGTGTTCCGGTTCGGGTCGAGCGTATCGGCAGCCGCGGCAAGATTGACGAGCGGGCGCACCGCCTGACGCATGGCGAACCAACTGCACAGGAGCAGCAGCGCGAGCTGGGCTACGAGCACGAAGGGCAGCCAGTCGGCCAGGGGCATGACACCCTTGGGAAAGACGTCGATCGTCAGCGGTGAGCCGTCGCTCAGCGTCAGATGCGCCTGAAGGTGGCGGCGGTCGCCCGGGATCGTTTCGACCTTGACCGGAAATTGAAGGCCAGTCGCCCGCTCGATCTTGGTCGCGATCTCGCTGGCGGCCGGGTCGAGCGACGGATTGCCCGCAATGCCGGGGCCGAGAAGGAAGCCATAATTGTCGCGGTCGAGGCGAGCGAGCCACGAGGCACGCTCGGGCGCGGGCAGGCGATCGAGTATGGCGATCGACGTTGCGATTTCGTTTTCGAGCGTATCGAACATGACCGATCTGGCGGCCATGTAGCGCTCGAGGAACAGAACGGTGAACGACATGACATGCGCGATGGTGAGACCGGCCAGCAGGATAACGAAGAGCCGCGCCCTGAGCGTGCGCGGCCATAGTCGAAATCCTTTTGGGTCTGCGCTCGCCGTCATTCGCGCGCCTCCACGATCTCAATCGGGACCGAGAAGACATAGCCTTCGCTGCGCACCGTCTTGATGTAGGTCGGTTCACGGGCATCATCGCCGAGCCGCTGGCGAACCCGGCTGACGAGCAGATCGATCGATCGGTCGAAGAGCTCGGCCTCACGACCCTGGGTGAGATTGAGCAACTGGTCGCGATTGAGCACCCGCTGAGGGTGGTCGATGAACACCTTCAGCAGCCGATACTCGGCGCCGCTGAGTGCAATCACCGTGCCGTCAGCATCGATCAGGTGCCGGGCGGTCGTGTCGAGTTTCCACTGGCCGAAGCGCAGCAGCTGTCCAGCCTCCGAGATCTGCAGGTTCGGCGGCAGCATGCGTGCGCGCCTGAGCACCGCCTTGATACGGGCGAGCAGTTCGCGCGCGGAGAACGGCTTGGAGAGATAGTCGTCGGCACCCATCTCGAGGCCGAGGATCCGGTCCATCTCGTCGCTGCGGGCCGTCAGCATGATGATCGGGATCGCCTTGTGTTTGCCGGCGCGCAGTTCGCGGCTGAGCACGAGCCCGTCGTCGCCCGGTATCATCACATCGAGTACGATGAGATCGACGGTATCTCCCTCGAGGAAGCTGCGCATCTGTCGCCCATCGGCGACTGCCGTTGCGCGCAGCCCGTTCTTCTTGAGGTAACCAGACACGAGTTCCCGGATCTCACGGTCGTCATCGACAATCAGTACATGGTCGATATGCTCCATCGAGCAAACTCCTCAAATCCGGTTTGGTCTTCGCATCCTTGCGGCATCACCCGGCCAGGGCCGGGGAACATCCGCTCAGTTTCATTGGCGCCCAGGATATGTCCTCGGTGTGTTCGCGATATCCAGACTTGCATGCGAAAGTAATGCAAGCACTTCCGGATACATTTCGACACAATTTCGCAAACGAAACCCGCCGCTTGCTGTCGAGCGGCGGGTTGCAAGAACGTCTGACCGGCGATGTCAGGCTTTTGCCTGAGCGTCCCGCTGGGCGCGGTATTGCGCGGTCGGCAGGCCGCCCCAACCCCAGTTGTCGAGCTCTACTTCCTCGATGACCACGTAGGTCGATTCCAGCGGCTTGTTGAGCACGTCGAGCAGGACCTGGCTCACGCCCTTGATGATTTCGGCCTTTTCCTCGGCCGTGACCGCCTTGCGGTCTGGAGTGGTGCCTTCGCGGGTCACCTGAACTGTAACGATCGGCATTGCCGTCTCCTCTTCATATCTGGATGTTGGCGGCTCCATCAAGGTGCCGCATCTGCAATGGATGGGAGGGGAGGAGCGGCCCGGCTTGGGTAACGGTCGCTCCCGGACATACCTGCGCCGTTACCAGCGCCCGGCGTTCTGTCCGCCATCGACGTGCAGGATCTCACCCGTCACGAAACCGGCATTCTCCAGGTAAAGGACGGCGTCGACGATATCGCGGATCTCGCCCATGCGGCCGACGGGATGCAGCGTCGAGAGCGCCGCGTGCGTTTCCGGCGCGTGCATCGGGGTCTTGATGATGCCCGGCGAGACGGCATTGACGCGAACACCGGTCTTGGCAAATTCGATCGCGAGCGCCTGGGTCACGGAATTCAAACCACCCTTCGTGATAGACGCCAGGGCCGCCGGGACGCCGGCAATCGGCTGATTCACGAGGCTGGTCGTGATGCTGACGATGTGGCCGGAGCCCTGCTTCAGCATCTCGCGGGCCGCGTGCTGGGTAACGTGGAAGAAGCCGGCCACGTTGACACCCATGTTCAGATCATAATCTTCCTGAGTGAACTCGGTGAATGGCTTGGCGGTGAAGACCCCGGCATTGTTGACCAGCGTATCGATACGGCCGAACCGTTCCAGCCCCTGGCGAATGACCCGCTCGGCGGTCTCAGGCTTGCTGATATCGCCGGCGACACTGAGGATGCCAGCGTCCGAACTTTCCTGAATGGAGCGGGACGTGGCGATGACGCGATAGTTGCGATCGCGGTAGGCCTGAACCAAGGCGGCGCCGATGCCCTGCGATGCACCGGTGATGATGGCGACCTTCTGCTCATTGCTCATGGATGTGGTCCTTCTTCGATTGCAACGGGCGCTTGGTGTGGCCCGTCCTCCGCCCTCGGCGTTGGTGCAATCAGATTTAGACCCATCCGCTGTGTGAGAGAATTGACGCTATTTGGCGATCAATCAACCGCATACCGGCATAATCAGGCGAGCGTGCCAGCTTCCGTTGCCATGCGTGCGAACTCGGTCCGCAGACGTGGCAGCGCGTAATCAGCAAAGGCGCGAACCTTCGGAACCGACATGCGGCCCTGCGGTGCAAGAAGATGAACCGGCATCGGGGGATGCTCGGCATCAGCCAGCACGATTTTCAACCGCCCATCGCTGACGTAGCGCGCGACATGATAGGAGTAGAGCCGGGTCAGGCCGGTACCCGCGGCGGCGGAGTCGGTCGCGGCACGCACACTGTTGACGATGCAGCGCGGTTTGAACTGCACCGTGCGAGGGATCAACGAGCCCTCGGCTGGCGTGAATGTCCAGGAATCGAGGCCGAAGTTGGTAAAGGCGACGATCTGGTGTTTGGCGAGATCGGCCGGCTCGTCAATCCGCGGGTGGTTGGCGAGATAACGAGGCGAGCCGACGACGACACGCCGGACATCGCCACCGATTCGTGTCGAAATCAGCGAAGAGTCGGCGAGATGGCCGATGCGGAGCGCGATATCGACACCCTCGTCGACAAGGTTTACGAAGCGATCGAGCAGGAGGAGCCGGGCCGAAACCGAAGGGTAGAGGTTGAGGAATTCGTCGAGGATCGGACGCAGCACCTCTTCGCCAACGATCGGTGGCGCGGAGATCGTCAGCGTGCCGCGAGGGGCCGCACGTTCGCCACCTGCGAGCATGTCGGCCTCTTCGAGATCGATCAGCACCCGCCGGCAGGCAGCCGCATAGCGCTGGCCGGCTTCGCTGAGCTTCAACGATCGCGTCGTTCGATGGAGCAGTTCGACCCCGACATGAGCTTCGAGCAGGTTCAGGGCGCGGCTGACCGCCGTCGGCGACCGCTTCAGCCGCCGGGCCGCGCCCGCGAGGCTGCCTTCATCGACCGCGGTTACGAAGACCTTCATTGCGTCGATACGATCCATTCTGCCGACTTTCGCGATGATCATTGCCAATTGGCAAGCATTCACCCGCAACTGGACAGAAGTAAAGAGACCCGCTCCATCCTCTCGTCAGCGGTGTCGGGGCACAATTGGAGCAGCGGGCGATCAATCGGCAAACAGCTTCTCGATCAGATCGGCCGCTGAGCCCTGCCAAAGCTCTCCCTTGCCGGTTCCCGCCCAAAGGGAGAGGAAGTCCGCCGATCCCTTTGCTGCAGACGCGCCTCTGATATCGCGCGTGAACTTGTTCTGGGCCGGGAAGGGCATTGCGGCGGCGGCGTCCAGCTCGTTCATGAAGCGGTTCTCGATGCCACGGGCAAACCGGCCGGAGAAGGCGCGCGTTGTCCGCGTTGCGCGTTCCGTGCCCTGGAGTGCGGCGCGATAGGCTGCCGAGGTTCCTGCTTCGGCGGTCGCGAGGAACGCCGTTCCCATCTGCACCGCGCTGGCGCCCATGGCGAGGACCGACCGGATATCCACGGCCGTCATAATGCCGCCTGCCGCGATCAGTGGCACCTTCGCCTTCGGGAGGGTTCGGGTCAGCAGATCCCGGAGGCCGATTTCACTGTCCGCGGCCTCGGGATCGAATATGCCGCGATGGCCGCCCGCCTCAAAACCCTGGAGGGTGATCGCATCGACGCCGCTTTCTTCGAGCGCCCCTGCTTCCTCCGGTGTCGTCGCCGTGCCGATGATCAGCATCCCCGACTTGCGCGCGGTCCGCATGTACTCGGCAGGCAGCACGCCGAAGACGAAACTAAGGACTGCCGGCTTCGCCTTCAGCACGGCCTCGAACTGCTGATCGAAATCCTCTTCATAGGGTGCGGCGAATTGCGGCGCCGGCAGATCAAGTTCCGCACGGTACTTCGCCGTCGCTGCCACCGCCCGCTCGACCGTCGCCGCGTCGATCTGCGGCTGCGGGTGCTGGATGAAGAGGTTGATCGCAAAAGGACGGTCGGTGCCTGCACGAACCTTGTCAACGAACTCGGTGATGGCCGCCGGGCTCGAATAGGCTGCGCCGATCGACCCGAGCGCTCCGGCTGCCGAAGACGCGATGACGAGCTCCGGCGACGAGGGGCCGCCGGCCATCGACGCGACGATCAACGGGTGCTTCAGGCCGAGTCTCGCCAGGGGATCCTGCATATTCGATTTCCTCAATGAAGGTGCGTTCTTGCGTGCCGGCGGCGCGCGGGCTGAGGTGAAGGTTGACGAGCGGTCGCATTGATCGCCCGACTATGCCGCACCATAAAGGAGACCCGGAGCGGCCAGAGGTCAACTGTACAATGGTCGCACTGTCGAACGGGCGATCATGCCGCCGAGCAGTTGCGGCGAGATCGATTGGCTGGCACAGTCGCTCCGTGACGAGAGTTGCCCATGAGGATCCTGATGTCGCGACCGACGGACAAGCAAGACCCATCTCCAAGCCTTGTCGAACACTATCGGCCAGTGCAGCTCAAGGCCGTGCTTGCCGCCTGCGCGGTGAAGCATCGCGAACCTCCGCCGCCGCCACCGGAGGAACGCTTCTATGGATCGCAATTGCCGGAGGGATTCCACCTCCCGCAATCGGTCCACGACGACTAGGCGCGGCTTTCGCAATCAGTTCGTTGCCAGCGTCCAGGCCATGCCTGCAAGCGCGCAGGCAAGCAGCGTCGTGATCACCGAGGCGTTGAAGCGGAAGATCGCCACGCCGGCGGCAAGCGTCAGCAGGAGCGACGGCAGTACCAGCGACCCTAGCACCGGTATGTCGAGCGCGAACGGCCCGAAATGCCCGCTCACGAGCTCCCCAAACAAGGTGTGCAGCCCGAACCAGACGGCAAGGTTGAGAATCACTCCCACAACGGCGGCGGTGATCGCCGACATGGCGCCCGTGAGCGCGATATTGTTCCGCAGCCGCTCAATGAAGGGCGCCCCAAGAAAGATCCAGAGGAAACACGGGACGAAGGTCACCCAGGTGGTCAGCATCGCCCCCAAGGTCGCCGCCATCATTGGATGGAGCGTGCCCGGGTCGCGGTAGGCGCCCATGAAGCCGACGAACTGGACGACCATGATCAGCGGCCCCGGCGTCGTCTCGGCCATGCCGAGGCCGTCCAGCATTTCGCCGGGCTTCAGCCAGCCGTAGTGCTGGACGGCTTCCTGGGCGACGTAGGCGAGCACGGCATAGGCGCCGCCGAAGGTGACGACCGCCATCTGGCTGAAGAACAGGCCGATCTGGCTGAAGACGCTGTCCCGACCGAGGACGATGATGAGCAACGCCAGGGGCACGAGCCACAGCGCAAGCAGCACGCCGGAAATCCGCAGCGACCATGCAAGGTTGGGGCGCGCATGCGCGGGGATTTCCTCGCCGAGCGCGGAGTCCTCGTCCTTCAGAACCGGGCCCGTGCCGCCCTTGTGTCCACCGCCAATGCGAAAGAGCGGCGAACCGGAGCGAGCGCCGATATAGCCAAGCACGCCGGCTGCCAGGATGATCAACGGGAAGGGAACGCGGAAGAAGAAAATGGCGACGAAGGCGGCGGCCGCAATGCCGATCATCATTCGGTTCTTGAGTGCTCGGCCGCCAATGCGGAAGACAGCCTGGACGACCACCGCGAGTACGGCGGCCTTCAGGCCGAAGAAGAGGCCTTCGACGACGGTGACATAGCCGAAGGCGGCGTAGATGTAGCTGAGGCCGAGGATCGCCAGGAAACCCGGCAGCACAAAGAGAAGTCCGGCAACGAGGCCGCCGGCGGTCCGGTGCAGGAGCCAGCCGATGTAGACGGCGAGCTGCTGCGCCTCGGGTCCGGGCAGTAGCATGCAGTAGTTCAGCGCATGCAGGAAGCGATGCTCGCCGATCCAGCGCTTCTCATCGACAAGGATGCGATGCATCACCGCGATCTGTCCGGCAGGGCCACCGAAGCTGAGGGCCGCAATGCGTGCCCAAACCCGGACGGCTTCGCCAAACGGGATGCCGTGGCTTTGCCGTTGCCGCGCCACTTCGGGCGCGGCCTTGTCAGCAATATCGGTCATCTCAGAGGTCCTTCTTGGGCGAGGGCCAGTTGTGCGTCTCGTTGGTAGCATCCCGGCACCAGCGATAGAAGGCGTCGTAGAGCAGCATCCCCGCATCCAGTTGCTCCAGGTCGTCGGCATACATGCGCGAGAGACCGAGGGAGGCGGCAAGCAGGCCCGGCGCCTCGGGCGCAAGCTCGGGACGGGCGGTGTCGGCCCCGCGCACGATGGTGGCTAGCCGCAGAAGCGGAGCGGTTGCAAGGCCGAACTGCTCGACCATCACGTCAAAGGTGCAGAGTTCACCGCGATGGCTCCAGCGGATCGGAGCATCGATATCGAAGGGCGTAGCGCCGAAGCGCTCGCCGACCATCTCGACCTCTGACGGCGCCACGTACAAGAAGACTGCCTTCGGATCGACGAAACGACGGATCAGCCAGGGGCAGGCAATGCGGTCGATCTTTGGTCGTGCCCGCGTAACCCAGACGGTCCTTCCGCCGGCGTCCCGTTCGGGTATCGCGGAAGCGGGCACGGCCGGATAGCCGCCATCCGCCCAAGCCTCGAAACCGCCTTCGAGCACGTCGGCAGCAATGCCGGCATTGCGAAGCCAGGCGGCAACGCCATGGCTGAGCTTCTTGCCCTGCTGGCAGATGATGATTGCCGATGCCTTGGCGACGTCGTCGATCCAATCCTGAACCTGGCGGTAGTCGCGCCTGTAAGAACCTGGGATGAGGCGGGGATCGGCGTCGAAATCTTCGTCGATCCTGACATCGATCAGTGTCGGACAGTTCGGCGTGCCGACGAGGCGAGAGAGTTTTTCCGAGGATATTTCGAGAAATGACGACATGACGCGTCCTCCGGATGAGCGGTTGAATGGACGCGATGCTTCGGCTGGCGCCTCATGGGGTGATCGCACCCCCATGCGCGAAGTTTTCCGCTCTTTGAGCGGACTGTCAAGCCGGCAATCAAGAATGGAAGAACGTCGCCGATCCGCTGTCCTGAGTGCGGAAGGGCGCCGCACTCAGGACGCAGACGCTCGGCGTGTTCGGGCTATTTGCCGGCGTCCTCGGCGGCGGTCTCTATGATCTTGGCAACCTTTTCCGCTTGCGAGGCAAAGACGGCGTGGCTCGCCTTGATTTCGCTTACCTGGCTGCCGGCGCGCTTCGCCATGCTTCGTTCAAGGTCCGGATTGATGGCGCGATCTTCGGTCGCCACGACCGCCCAGCTTTTCTTCGTCCGCCATGCCGGATCGCCGGACTTGGCGGTGAAAACCTCTTTCGCGGCAAAGACCTGCGACTTCGCCGCAAAGGCCGCTTCCGCTTCTGGAAGGTCGGCGGCGAAATCAGCAGCAAACGCTGTCGGATCGAGATAGAGATATTTGCCGTCGGTGGTTTCCTTGATGCTCATTGCAGCCGGCGGCTTCGATCCGGCAAGCGTTGCCAAATCCTCGCCCTTGTCCGGTTGAAACGCTGCGACGTAGACCAATCCTTCGACCTTCTGGTGATGTCCGGCTTCGCTGATCACCATACCGCCGTAGCTGTGCCCGACGAGCAAGGTCGGCCCATCCTGCAGGTCCAGAACACGGTTCGTCGCCGCGACGTCGGCGGCAAACGAGGTCAGCGGTTCCTGCACGACGGTCACGTTGAAGCCGCGCCGCTCCAGGATATCGCTGGCCTGTCGCCAGCCCGAACCGTCGGCGAAGGCGCCGTGCACGATGACGATATTCTTGATGTCCGCAGCCTGGGCGGCGAAAGCAACCACGCTCGTTGCAAAGGCGAGGGCAAGAGTAGGGATGATTCGGCGCCGCATGCGATCGTTCCTTTCGAGTCCGTAGGTGATGATCGCAATCTGGTCCGGCGAGGTATCCCGGATATGTCGGCCGCCACCAGCAATTGTACCGCAATGTATGGGGTCGGCTCAGGTCGCAGCGAAGCACCGCGGGAAGGGCGGCTCCCCGGTGCGTTCCGTCTGGCCTCAATGGCAGAATACGGGCGGACTGTGCCCTATGATTCAACCAGGATCACGATTGATTCCGGCACGACGCCATCAAAGACCATCGCATCGGCCGCGGCCTGGGTCTGCATGGCTTTCGACAGGGCGTCCAGATCGGGGACATCCATGAGAATGGCCACCCGGGTCTGGTCCTGGGGATCGACGAAGGTTCGAATGCTGGTCACGCCGAGCGTGCTGAAGAACTCCATGCGCTTCGGTGATTTCAACCAGTGTTCGGCGCTTTTCGTGATCTTGTGGTGGGCGATGATGGTCGGCATTGCATCCTCCCTGTCGCGGCATGGACGAACTTTTTCCTGTGCGGCCGCGTTCCCTCACGGAAGGCTCCGTCGGCCCGACTGTCAATTAGCCCGTCGGAAGTAGGTGCCGTCACCGGGAGGATACTGCTGATGCCTAAATTCGTGACCATTGGATATGGAGACCGTGCAGGCTACGACCGCACGGCGGCGGACGTCCGTAATGCGGCGCACGCGCATGATGCGGAACTTCGTGCAAGAGGAGCCTTGATGGGGATCGCCGGAGCGCCTGTTCAGGTGCGCAACGCCAACGCCGCGCATGTCGAGAAGCGAAGCGGTCCGTTCATGTCGTCTTCGCTTCCTGTGGCCGGCTTCGCGGTGATCGAGGCCGCAGACCTGGCCGAAGCGATCGATATGGTGTCACGCACCCCGTGCGCGGTGGCTCATGGGGTGGTCGAGGTCTGGCCGCTCGAGACTCCTTAAGTCCGACGATGTGTCGCCCCTGCCTAAGAGGCCTGGGCGACCAATGTTGGTTCCTGTATCTCGATGGCGCGGCTCTCGATTTTTGCCTCCGCGGCTACAGCCTGCTCTCTGTTGTCTCTGAAGAGTTTCCACTTTGTCGGCCGGAAGGCGATGCGGCTGTGGTCGCCGGCGGCGGCGCGTTCGGGCGACAGCTCGATCTCGACATGCGGATGGTTGCGGCCAAGGTCGAGTTCGAGATGGCGGGTGCCGGCAACGCGGCGGCTGGCGGTGACGAGGCCGGCGAGACAGCCGCCGCAGCCGTCGATCAGCTCGATGTCGTGCGGGCGGAAGTGCAGATTGGCCGGCCCGTCCGGCTCGGCCGGAGCCCTGAGCCCGATCGGCCGGTCCTCGAACCAGATCTCGCCGTTCTGGAGCGTGACGGCGAGCGCGTTCGACTGGCCGATGAAGCCGAAGACGAAGGGCGAAACCGGATGGTCGTAGATCTCGTCGGGGGTGCCGACCTGTTCGATCGCGCCCTTGCTCATGACGACGACGCGGTCGGCCAGTTCCAGCGCCTCCTCCTGGTCGTGGGTGACGAAGATCGTCGTGTGGCCGGTGCGGTCATGGATCTCGCGCAGCCACTTGCGCAGTTCCTTGCGCACCTGGGCGTCGAGCGCGCCGAAGGGCTCGTCGAGCAGCAGCACGTTCGGCTCGACCGCCATGGCGCGGGCGAGCGCCACGCGCTGGCGCTGGCCGCCGGACAGCTGCGCCGGATAGCGTTTGTCGAGACCGGAGAGCTGCACCAGATCGAGCAGGTCGAGCGCCCGCTTGCGGATCTCGGCGGCCGGCGGCCGGCGATTGCCCGGGCGCACCTTGAGGCCGAAGGCGACGTTGTCGAGCACCGTCATGTGGCGGAACAGGGCATAGTGCTGGAAGACGAAGCCGATGTTGCGCTGCTGCACCGTCTTTTGCGAGGCATCCTCGTCGCCGAAGAAGATCGTGCCGCCGGTCGGGCTTTCGAGCCCGGCAACGAGACGCAGCAAGGTCGTCTTGCCGGAGCCGGAGGGGCCAAGCAGCGCGATCAGCTCGCCGGAGCGGATGTCGAGCGAGACGTCGTCGAGCGCCGGGAAGCGGCCGAATTCCTTGCGGATGTTGTGAACGCGCACGTCCATAGCGTTTGACCTTTCAATGCCTGCGGCTGGCGGCGATCTCGGCGCTGTAGCGGATCTCCAGCGCCGTCTTCAAAATCAGGGTGATCAGCGCCAGCAGCGCCAGCAACGCCGCCACCGCAAAGGCGGCGACGAAGTTGTATTCATTATAGAGGATTTCGACCTGCAACGGCATGGTGTTGGTCTCGCCGCGGATATGGCCGGAGACCACCGAGACGGCGCCGAACTCGCCCATGGCGCGGGCGTTGCACAAAAGCACGCCGTAAAGCAGCCCCCATTTGATGTTCGGCAGCGTCACGAACCAGAAGGTCTGCCAGCCCGACGCCCCCAAGGACAGGGCTGCCTCCTCGTCGCTGGAGCCCTGTTCCTGCATCAGCGGGATCAGTTCGCGGGCAACGAAGGGGAAGGTGACGAAGACGGTGGCGAGCACCAGACCCGGCACGGCAAACAGGATCTGGATGCCGTGGCTCTGCAGCCAGGGACCGATCAGGCTGTGCGAGCCGAACAACAGCACGAAGACGAGGCCGGAGATGACCGGCGAGACCGAGAACGGCAGGTCGATCAGCGTCGTCAGGAAGGCCTTGCCCTTGAACTCGAACTTGGCGATCGCCCAGGCGGCGGCGACGCCGAAGACGAGGTTGAGCGGCACGGCGATGGCAGCGACGGTCAGCGTCAGGCGGATGGCCGAGAAGGTCTCGGTGTCCCCGAGCGCGGCAACGAACTCGGCCGGTCCCTTGCGCAGCGCCTCGGTGAAGACGGCGGCGAGCGGCAAAAGCAAAAACAGCGCGACGAAGACAAGCGCGGTGATCGTCAGGGTCAGCCGGGCAAAGCGGCTTTCCGAGGTGGCGGCAGCCAGCGCCGGCAAGGCCCGTTGCGGCCCGGATGCGGTCAGATCATGCGACATAGACATATCTCCGCCGGCTCCAGGCCTGGATCGAGTTGATGAGGAGCAGCATGGCGAAGGAGATCGCCAGCATCACCGCGGCAATGGCGGTGGCGGCAGCATAGTTAAACTCTTCAAGCCTGATGACGATCAGAAGCGGGGCGATCTCCGAGACATAAGGCAGGTTGCCGGCGATGAAGATCACCGAGCCGTATTCGCCGACGCCGCGGGCAAAGGCGAGCGCAAAGCCGGTGAGGCCGGCCGGCAGCAGTCCCGGCAACAATACCCGGCTGATCGTCTGGAAACGGCTGGCGCCAAGGGTGGCTGCGGCTTCTTCCACCTCCTTGTCGATCTCCTCCATGATCGGCTGCACGGTCCTGACAACAAACGGCAGGCCGACGAAGATCAGCGCGACGACGATGCCGGATGGCGTAAAGGCGATCTTGAGCCCGAGCGGCTCGATGAACTGGCCGATCCAGCCGTTGCCGGCATAAAGCGTCGTCAAGGCAATGCCGGCGACCGCGGTCGGCAGCGCGAACGGCAGGTCGACCATGGCGTCGATCACCCGTTTGCCGGGGAAACGATAGCGCACCAGCACCCAGGCGAGGATGACGCCGAAGACGAGGTTGATGATCGCGGCGAGAAACGCCGTGCCGAACGAGATCTTCAGGGCATTGAGCGTGCGCGGATCGAGCGCCAGCTCAAAGAACTTGGCCCAGCCGAGCCCGCTTGCCCGCCACACCAGCCCCGACAGCGGGATCAACACGATCAGCACCAGCCAACTCAGCGTGATCCCGAGCGACAGCCCAAAGCCAGGCAAAACACTCGGCTGGCGAAATCGCCAGCGGCTCCCATTGCGTCGGTCCGTCAAATTCCAGTCACCTTTTCAGCCCTGCAACCGCAAACGGTCGCGCCATCCCCTCATCCAAACCGATCATCAAGTCGCCGGTTGGCCGGCTTGTCAGAGCGCCGGTGTATTTCGGCGCCAAACTAACAATTTCACGGGCTCCAACAACGCAATTTTTTGACGCTGGGACGGGTCACAAGGAAACTGATTTCGCTTTTGAGCCGCGTCGATGGAAACACTCTACTGCGAATATAGTTCCATGCCGGATTGTCGATCGTGTGGACGTGAACTTCAGATAAGAAAATAAATACTATCGAATTTATAGATATTAGGCATTCCTTGCTTCTCCACCATCTGTCGCTTGCGCATAGTCGATCCAGAACCGGACCTGCTTGCAACGGGTCGTTGTAACTCCCGGATCGCCTTCGCAAGAGATTGATGTCATGGCAAAAACGCTCATCATTCCGGGATTGTTCGGGTCCGACGAGGGACACTGGCAACGCCATTGGTTGAGAGATCACCCGGATGCCGCACTGGTCGAACAGGTCGATTGGAACCGGCCGAGGCTCGATGATTGGCGCGATGCTCTCGAACGCGAAATCCTCCGGCACGGAATCGTCGACCTGGTGGCCCACAGCCTCGGCTCGGTTCTTGTTGCCAACCTGGCGCGGCGTCCCCTGGCAAGACATGTGCGCAGCGCACTGCTTGTTGCGCCCTGCGACCTTGACCCCACCGATCGCCTGCATCCCGGCGCCATCGATTTCGGCGCGATGCCCGACCTGCCGCTCCCTTTTTCCAGCCTCGTCGTCGGTAGCCTCAACGATCCCTATATGCCTTTCGATCGCCTGCGGCACGTTTCGACACGATGGGGGAGCCGTCTCGTCGACCTTGGCTATGCCGGCCATATCAATATCGCCAGTGGCTTCGGCCGCTGGTCGCATGGCTATGATCTGTTGCGCGTGCTGAACGGCATCGCGCGCCGGGAGCCGGCGCGTGCGCAACCGATCGAACTTGAGGTCATGGACCGCTCACCCGTGCCGAGCGGCCTGGCCTGAAGCCCTGTAAGGAGAGCTAGCCCGACGGGCTCTTCCACATGGCACTTGATGTTCAGATCGTTTCGCGCTCTAATAGCGCACTAACTTTATAGAGTATGCCGTCTAGGGATGACCATGCACCAAAGTGCCAGGCCAACCAGAACAACGGATACGGGCTCGGCCGCTGCCGCGGCGGGCGCTATGTTTTCCCGACCCCGCGACTATGTCGTATATCGAGACCTTGGTCGGCAATATTCACAATTCGGTCGGTGTCCGCGTTCCGAACCGAAACAGCCATGCATTTGAGACTTCGCCGGGGAGAACCGGCCATGGGAGAGTGCAGATGACTGTCCATGGATTGTTTGCGAAGGTCGCTCCCGAGGGAGCCGCTGCGAGAGCCAAACCGCATATCGCTATCATCGGCCGAGGCTTTTCCGGCGTGATGATGGCCATTGCGCTGATGAAGTCGGTGCGGACTGCGTTCCACGTCCACCTCTTCGATCCGCAGCCGACGATCAGCGGCGGGCAGGTGTTGGCCGCCGCCCAGAGTGGCGAGATCCTCAACAGCCGAGTGCGCGACCTTTCGGTCGCCGCCGGCCAGCCGGAGGATTTCAATGAGTGGCTGTTGGCGAATGCCGAATTCCGCGCGGCGGTTTCCGCCGCAATTCCCGGCTTTCAGCAGATCTTCGTGCCGAAGAGCATCTTCAGCGACTACGTCTATCAGCGCTTTTCCGAAGCGCTGACCCGCCGCCCCGATATTTCGATGCAGCTTTCCTGTCAGGCGGTACTGGGGCTGCGCAAGCAAGCCAATGGCCGCTTCCTGGTGGTGCAGGAGGAAGCAACGGTGGAGTGCGATGCCGTCGTGCTGGCAACCGGTTTCGGCCTGCGCCAGGGCGAGATGGAGATCGCCGAGGAGGAGAAGCCGCTGGTGCGCGCCCGCCGCCTCGTCGTGCCGCGTCATACGGTCCTGCTCGGTAGCGGCGTTCGGGTGGTCGACCGCCTGCTGCAATTGCGCGACAACGGCTTTGCCGGCGAGATCACCATTCTCTCCCGGCACGGCTTTCTGCCGCAGCCACACACGCGCCTCGCTGCGGCGCCGACCTTCCCTGTCGAGCCGATGCCGACCCGGCTCGGCGATATCGTTCGCTTCGTCCGGCAGGCTTGCGCGGAGGCGGAAGCTTCCGGCCTTGGTTGGCAGGCGGCCATGAACGGCCTGCGCAGGCGCGCTCGCTCTCTCTGGCAATCTTTGCCTGAGGAGGAAAAGCACCGATTCAACCGGCACCTTCGGTCGATCTATGACAGCCACCGCAACCGCCTGCCGGCGCCCCTGCACCTGCGGCTCCAGCAGGAGCTTGCCGGCGGGCAAACCACCATTCGGAAGGGCTGGGCGGGCAAGCGCCGTCCTGATGGCTTGATGGTGCGCTGGGCGGGTGAGAGCGAGGAGACGTTGCTTTCCGCCGATCAGGTGATCGACTGTCGCTGCTCGGCGCCGGACCTTCGGGCACCGCTGATGCAGAGCCTTTTTGCCGGTGGCCTGGCGGAGCCGGACGAACTCAGTCTTGGGATTGCCGTCAGCCCGGCTGGCGAAGTTCTGGCCGCCGGGCAGCCGACGCGTAACCTCTATGCGATCGGACCGCTCGGCGTCGGCAGCCTGCCGGACATCGACCTGGTGCCCGAAATCGTGACTCAGACCTATGCGGCGGCGCGATTGATCGCCACCCGACATCGCGTGACGCTGAAAACCGGGTGACGGTACAACGCGATCTCCCGGGGCGTCAGCGTCGTGTCGCCCACGGTACCAGCCATCGCTCGAGCAGGCGCGCCGTTATCTCGAAGACGAAAGCGACGGCCGCGATAACGACAATGCCGGCGATTACCACATCGGTCACCAGAAACTGGGCAGCAGACTGGATCATGAAGCCGAGGCCGCGCGTTGCCGCGACAAGTTCGGCGGCCACCAGCGTCGACCAGCCTGCACCAAGCGCAATCCGGGTCCCGGTCAGGACCGAAGGCAGGGCGCTTGGCAGGATGACGTGGCGTAGCACCTGCAGCCGCGACGCGCCAAAGGCGCGGGCCGCGTTGATGTGATCGCTCGAGGTGGATTTGACGCCGGTCGCCGTGGACAGAATGATCGGCGGCAACATTGCGAGCGCAATGACCGCGATCTTGGAGGCCTCGCCGATTCCCAGCCAGATGATCACCAGCGGCAAATAGGCGAGCGGCGGCAGGGGGCGCAGGAATTCCACGATCGGATCGAGGATGCCTTTCCCGAGCCGGCTTGTGCCGATGGCAATACCGCCCGGCACGCCGAGGAGGATTGCGACTGCAAGAGCCCCGAAAATCCGCAGAAGGCTGGCGCCTACATGCTGGGCGAGGGTCGCGTCGACGAAGCCTGTGACGGCGAGGCTTTGCAGAGCCTTGTAGACGGCGAGCGGCGAGGGCAGGAAGAGCGCCGAGACGAGACCATAGCTTGAGGCAAGGCTCCAAAGGGCAAGCAACGCGACGATCGTCGCCAGGGATATCCAGGCGAGCGGTAGCGGCGATCTCGTCGTGCCCCGTTCCGGTTGCTCGACGATGCCCCGCGGTTGATGCGTCGTCGACGGGGCGCTTTCGATCGAGAGGCTCATGCGGCGATCCCTTCGTCTTCGGCATGGATGAGAGCGGTCAGTTCGTCATGCAAGCGCCGGAACGCAGGCGAACTGCGTATCTCGGCGAGCGATACACCGGTCAGAAGATCACGACCGAACGTGGTTGCGATCTCGCTGGCGATGCGCCCGGGATTAGGCGCGAGCACAATGATGCGGGTCGCGAGCAGAAGCGCTTCCTCGATACTATGGGTGATCAGGAGCGCGCCGACGCCGCTCTTCTGCCAGACATCGAGAAGAAACCCTTGCATCCGGCTGCGCGTGAGTGCGTCGAGTGCGCCGAGCGGTTCATCCATCAGCAGGAACTTCGGGTCTGAGGCAAGCGCCCTGGCGATACCGACCCGCTGGCGCATGCCGCCGGAGAGCTCCCAGACGTGTCGGTCCGCCGCATCGGGCAAACCGACCCGGTTGAGGAGGCTCCGCGCTCTCTCCAGCCGCTCCGGCCTCGCAACGCCGCGCAGGTGAAGCGGAAAGGCGACATTGTCGAGAGCGGTCAGCCACGGATAGAGCGCATCGTCCTGGAAAACCACGGCCCGATCTGCACCCGGACCCGCAACTGGCCGGCCATCGACGCAGACCTGACCGCTGCTTGCCGCCACGAAGCCAGCCGCCAGATTGAGAAGACTGGTCTTACCCGAGCCGGAGCGGCCGATGACGACAACGAATTCGTCGCGGGCGATCTTGAGGTCGATGGAAGCGAGAACAGGGGCGGCCCTGCTGTCGGAAGCTGCATAACGCAGCGTGACCTTTTCGAGGGAAAGAACGGACATCCTGCTGTTCCATATTGGGTGGCACGTCGGACACTCGCCCGGCTCTTTGAGACGGGCGAGCTATCGAACGGGGCGGGTCTCAGAACGAGAGCTTCGCTGCCTCCTGCGCCCATCGGGCGGAGACGTAGGGCGTGTAATCCGGAAGCACCGCGGGAATCTTGCCCTGCTCAAGCAGGAAGGCCGAGGTCTCGGCGATGGCCTTGGCCGTCGCTCCGCCCAAGAGATCGGAACCTGCCTGCTCTTCAAGCGAAGGGAAATAGTAGCCCTTGAGCAGGTTCGGCACCTCCTCAGGCTTTGCACCGGTGAGGCGGGCGATCTTCTCCACCTGCGGCGAACCGGCGTTCCAGCTTTCCGGCCTTGCGCGGTAATCCGCATAGGCGTCGCCGGTCACCTTGACGAAGCCGGTCACGACATCCGGATGCTCCTCGGCAAACTTCTTGCTGACGATCCAGGCATCGAAGGTAGGACCTCCCCATTTCGCCACGTCGCTCGAGGTCGCAAGCACGGTCGCGGTTTTCTTGATCTCGGAGAGCACCGGATCCCAGACATAGGCGCCGTCGATATCGCCGCGCTGCCAGGCAGCCGCGATTTCCGGGGGGCGAAGGTTGAGGATTTCGACCGACTTCGGATCGATGTTCCAGTGTTTCAGGGCCGTGAGCAGGCTGTAATGCGCCGTCGAAACGAAGGGGGTCGCGATCTTCTTGCCAGCAAGCTGCTCCGGCTTGTCGATGCCCTTGACGGCGAGGGCCTCGGCTTCGCTGATCAGTCCGACGACGAAGATGGTTTCGAGGGGGAGTTGCCGGCTGGCGGCAGCGGCGAGCGGCGACGAGCCGACATAGCCGATGTCGATCGACCCGGAGGCGAGCGCGGCGATCACGTCGGCGCCGCCATCAAACTTTTGCCAGGCGATCTTGGCTCCGGTGACCTTTTCGTAGGTGCCATCCGCCTGCGGCACCCGAGACGGCTCGACGATCGGTTGGTAACCGATTGTCAGCGTCGTTTCGGCGGCGTGAGCGGGGAAAGTGGCCTGGCTGGCCAGAAGCAGGGCCGCACTTGCGGCAAGAAGGGTGCGTCTGCGGATCGTCATTGTGTGCTCCTCAACGGTTGGGTCCTGGCCCCGCTGCGGAGCCTCATCACAATGCTGATTAAAAAGGTGGATTTTATATAGATAATTTATTTCCGCATTTCTCTGAACCGCAGTGGTCCCATTCCAAAATAGAGCCGTTTCGGCGCAGCTTCGTGCGCCTGCCGGGGCCTTGTGCCGAGAGGCTAGAGATCAAGGCCGCCGTAGCGGCCGTTGTGGTAGACGATCGGTTCG